>OGGS01002497.1_pt1 | contig 9892 bp, 10 predicted proteins | sample 1571281 | NCBI WGS metagenome assembly OGGS01 (sample SAMEA2582042, study PRJEB24529) | metagenome | biome: Human gut stool | place: China | collected 2011 | reverse complement strand
GGAAAGTATGATAATTCCCCACATCCGCGTTTATGCGTGGGTGTGGGATGTTATGTGCCATTTTAAGCAGTACTTGGCCCAAGTCCTTTATTTAAGTTACTCCTGCCCGGAAATCTATTAGGTTTTATAGAGGAAAGATAGGAACTATTCCGCATAACCGCAACAGTAGCCATGTGTAAACTGCTGATTTACCACTGAATTTGATGAAAAAAGTCGATCTATCTCAAAATATGGCTGACTTACGGAAACGGTTTGGGCCATAGCAATGTCTCAAAGGCATTAAAGCCACGGAAACGGCACATGCACACTCTAAATCAATGCTGGTTATCTACCTTAACTTAAGGCAAAAGAGAAATTTTCTCATGTCTGATGATATCGTTATCAGAAAGACTTCGTATATTTGCATTTGCTCATTGACTCAAATCTTGAGTTTATGTCAGCAAGTCAGCAAGGATATTATTCAAAAAAAGAGCAGATATGATAAGGCAGCACATTGTGTTTTTGACAGGAGCAGGTATCAGTGTTGAAAGCGGATTGAGCACTTTTCGTGGTAAGGACGGTTTGTGGACTAATGATGAATGGGCATATTTGGCGAGTACAGAAGCTCTCTACAATGATACGCAGAGGTGTCTTGACTTCTATAATTTTAGGCGTAAGCAGTTGGCGGAGGTAGAGCCAAACGATGCTCACAGAATGATTGCCGAACTTGAAAAAGAACATGATGTAACTGTAATCACACAAAACGTCGATAACCTACATGAGAGAGCTGGCTCCACTCACGTTATACACCTTCATGGCGAACTTAGCAAAGTGTGTTCGACGGATAACCGTAGGACATGTGTGAAGGAATATCCTTTGACAACTCCTATTATGGTCGGCGACAAAGCTGATGACGGTTCACAATTGCATCCGTACGTGGTAATGTTCGGTGAATACATTGACAGTATGAATGCCACAGACATTGTAAGTATGGCTGATATTTTTGTTGTCATAGGTACATCGCTACAGGTATATCCAGCTGCAGATTTTATCCGCTATGTACATCATGAGGTTCCAAAGTTTGTAATCGACCCTGGAGAAATGGATCAATGTACAAAATTAGGTTTTACTCACTTTAGGACTACGGCCACAGAGGGAATGAGAATGCTTTTGGAGGCATTTAAAAAGCTTTGACAAAAAAAGAGAATTGCAATTGTGTGTTTACTAAAATAAGATTTCAGAACAGTTAGACTTTTTTCGAATTGGTATGAACATAGAAGAACTTCGTGAATACTGTATCTCTTTAGAAGCTGTCGAGGAAAAGTTCCCTTTCGCCAAGATTATGGGAGGTGAGAACGTCTTGGTGTTTTATGTCTGCAATCATATGTTTGCCATGGTCGACTTGAATGACAGCGACGTTGTTAACATAAAGTGTCAGCCGGAGCGAATTCTTGATTTACGGGAGCATTATGAATGGGCAGACAAAGCGTCTCATATGAACAGCAAGTATTGGCTTGGTATGCATTTAAATGGAGTTATGGATGATACAGCAAAGGAACTTATCTCAAATTCTTACTCGATAGTCAAAAAGAAATACACGAAGAAGAAAAGATAGAATCCTTTGCCGGGCTTACATTTTGGTTTCATGTCTTTTTATAACTGGCTGGCAATCTCCCTTACCTTATTTATATAGTCAGGGGCACTGGCATAGCCAATACGTTTAAGGAAAGAGTAGTAACCTTCACCATCGCGATGTTTGTACTGCACTTTATCCCTATAGGCGATAACGCTCTCTTCCCAATGGTCGAAGCTATAGTAGCCCTTTGAGTGCCTGAGCCCGAAGAGGTTGTTATGCTCGTTGCAGACACGGGAACGGAAGCGTCCTGTTTCAAGAATGGCCTGGGCAAGGACAATCTTCGGATATTTGATGCCATGTCTCTTCAGTGCGGCATAAAGATTCTCGATAGTCAGCTTCTTGGTGCTCGTCTCCACATTATTATATATAGGAGAGTCCTTACCGGTGATATCTGCGAGACGCTCGTTGAAGGACTCCACTTGCTGATTCAGCGCTTGGATGAATGGCAGTGGATCTACACTTGTCCAGCTGTTGTTGACCGCAAGCCGCTGAAGTTGCAAATGGAGATGTGGACCGGTGGAACGGCCTGTAGAACCTACAAGTCCTACGACTGTTCCTGCCTGTACCATCGTTCCCTCCTTGGCATAGATCTCACCAAGGTGACCATAGAGGCAGCGGAGATTGCCATGATCGATGATGACATAGTTGCCGTAGCCGGTATTGCCGTGGTGGACGGCGGCCACCCTGCCCGGGAGCATGCTATAGGTAAATCCGTTTATACCAATGGCATCTATGCCGTCATGGAACCTGCGGCACTTGGTAAAGGGATCTTGGCGGTAACCATAGGATGATGTTACGGTTAAGTAATCAAGTGGCATACAGATTGTTAGCCGCCTTTCAAGGATGTTTAGAAGTAGGCTGTCAGAGGTGTTGAGGAAGGGCAAAGCAGGTTGTTTTGCAACCTTCTTGGATAGTTTTCCAAAACTTTTTTTGCTCTTTTCTTGCACTTTTCCTTGAGCATTGTTGGAAGTTGGCAGTTTGTTTCCTAACTTTGTGGTCAGAAACGAAGGCAAAGGCAGTCTGAAGACGGACTTTTTCTTAGTCTCTGTCTCAGCCTTGGGCTTTGGCTTTGTTTCGTGGAGTACGTCACGGACGTAAGGGTCCGTGGAAATGGATAATGTGTCGGCAGCCGGACCGACTTTCTCAGCAGTGTAAAACTGTGCCGGTGATTCCAATACATTCATCGATAGCATCAGGACCACAACGCACGTCATTGTGTGTTTCATGGTAGTAGTATGTTTAGTTTGACATGGATTTTCACCACAAAGTTAGTATAAACAAGTAGAATAACCAAACCAACAACTATGAAAACAGAACCAGTACCATTCGACAAATTTGCCAAAATCGGCATCTATCCCAAGGATCTCATGCGCATGCCCAAGGACTTGCGAGACGTCATTTTGAGCGGTGAGCTCTCGCCGCTGATGCGTGTCAACGTGCCCGTAGGAGACAACTCTGCGGTGTCCATTCCAATGAAAATCCAGCTCGCCCATGACAAGGACGGACGATTACAACTGCTTACGTATCAGATACATCGTGAGCTTGACAACAACTTGAAGCTGAACGACACCGAACTGGAGCGCGTGCGCAAGGGTGATGTCATCCAGAAGGAGTTTCAGGAGGATGGCAAGCGCAAGATGCGGTATGTGCAGCTCGACAATGAGACCAATGCTCTGATGTACCGTGATGTGGCAACTGTTAATTTTGAGGAAAAACTTCAGGAAGTTGACAAAATCAAGGACATCGGACTCGGAATTGGCCAAAAGGAAGCTCTCGTTTCGGGAAAACCGGTTGAACTTGAAGTCGGTGACCAGAAAGTGACCGTAGGTGTTGACCTCCGTGAGCCTGTTGGCTTCAAGGTAATGCAGGGAGATATGGAGGAGTGGAAAAAACAACAAGCCATCCGATACGACGATGCGCACGAGGGTTATATGGGCTATGTGCAGACCGACGAGAATCGGTGGGAGTACAAGCAAGTGGTTGACAGGTTGCGCCACGAGGAGAGTGTACGGCTGACCGAGAGGGAAAAGACTGACAAGAAAGAGGACAAGAAGAGAGGGCTATCGCTCTAAGGGCGTCTTCTTGCTAAGAGTTATACCTTTAGTACCTTCAACTACGAACCAATGAGACTTCATCCACCATGTCAAACAAACAAGAATGTACGTTCACCTCCGTAGCCCCATATCCTAAGGTCCGTCAGTTGGCGCACGGACTGAAGGACGGTGATTACGCGAGTATATGCAAGGCTGCGGATATGATGGCGGACGGGATAAGGGAGATGGCAGCAGGACGCAACTGTGTGCTGGTGCCCATTCCGAACCATCGTGGCAGGGCTGTTTATACAAAAACGCTCGCCAATGAGATTTCCCGAAGGACGGGCATCCCGACGTGGGACATCCTTTCCTGCCGGCCACACATGCCGCTGCACTATGCCAAGAAGAACGACCTCAAGCCGGAGGGCATATACCTGAAACTCAATCTGTACAGACAAGTGCCGGAGCAGTTCACGCCCATCGTCATAGACAATGTGCTGGACACCGGCTATACCGCAGGTGCCACCATCAAGGCTGTGGGGCATCCCGATACGATGCTCGCTGTCCTCGGACACACCAAGAACCATCTGACCAACAAGAACTTCCAGTTTAACCTAATTCCTACTAACATGGAAAAGAAGATGCAAGAACAGCCTTCGGACAAGAAGCAATCTGCCGACTCTACGAAGAAGCAGGTAAAGAACAAGACCGACACACCGTTGGCAGTGTACCAACGGCTCAAGAGCAAACATCCCGACGCGCTGATCCTCATGCGCAACGGGGACTTCTACCGCTCACTGAATGAGGACGCACAGAAGCTGTCGGACACGCTGCGCATTCCGGCACAGAAGCCGAAGTTCAAGAAGGACGGGGAGCTGATCGCGGAGTTTCCGCATCATACGCTTGACACTTACCTGCCCAAACTCATCCGGGCAGGTTATCGTGTGGCGATCGCTGACATGCAGGAGCCGAGCAAGAAGCAAACCACTAACAAAACCAAAAACCAAACTCAAACCGATACTATGGAAAAGAAAACAGAAAAGAAGAAAACCAAGACGAAGGAAGCCAAGGTTGAGAAGGCCGAGAACAAGGTCGACAAGGCTGAGACTGCTAAAGCTGACAAGACTGCGGTGAAGGCAGAGACCAAGAAGAACGACAAAGCCGTTGAACAGACCGCAGACACCAAGGTTCACAAGCCTCGCGAACCGCAGATGGTGACGGTCAACGGTGAGAAGGTGACCCACGGTCATGCCTTCCAAAGCAACCAGGACCCGAACAAGTGGTATTTTACCGCCCGTATCGACGGACAGCAGCTCCGTCCGCAGCTTATGAAGCCGGAGGATGCCGCTGCCTATCAGAAGAGGGAGACAACTGTTGAAGGGCTCATGCAGACGTACTATCCCACAAAGCTGGCCAAGAAGGTTACGCCGGAGGAGTACAAGGCTGACAACAAGCTCTCTGACGGGCGCATCATCGACAAGATGGTGGTCTACAAGGACACGATGAGCAGCGGCAGGACGTGGGCAAGTACAAACTCTACACGCAGGTGGGCGAGCAGAAGATGTCTCGCACGATGTCAAAGGAGGACTTGAACGCTTACTTCGACCGTGTGACAACGCCTTCCAAGCTCGTGGAGAAGAACTTCGGGGAGCAGCTGCACCTTGCCTCCTTCTACAACCAGTTCAAGTTGGAAGAGGGTGTCAAGGAGGTGCGCATCGCCAAGAGCCAGCAGGGCGACTGGACGGTATCGGCTAAGCTCGATGACGACAGGATGACCGGCAAGGCGGTGCTCTCGTGGCACGACAAGCAGGCGCTCTTCACGCACAAGACCGCTACCAAGGAGCAATTGGCTGCCCGTTATCTCAACACGGAAATCAAGGAGATGCAGTCGGAGAAGGTCAGTGCGAAACAGGCGTTCAAGCGATAGATCTACTTCAACTTATTGACGTTATACACTGTCTTTCAATCAATAATAGAAAAAGTCAGAAGTCTTTTATCAAAATTAATCTTTGAAGTCATCATCAACCATCAACCATTAACACATCACAACTATGCAGAACAATACAATCGAAGAACTCATTCAACTCAAACAGGACGGCAAGATAGGATGGTGCGAGCTCGCACTGCGCAGTGACCACGGCAAAGACTATCTCCAGTGGTGCGACGACCACGGCATCGAGCCTGACGACAACAATGCTGAGCTCTACCTCGAAGAGACAGAGAGCCGTATCTATGACGGAGGCAACGAGTTCGCGGAGGAGTTTTCCGGAGCCGTCGTCTAAGTGGTTGTCACTGCCTCAGTGATACCGTGAGAGACACATATACAAAATTCGCCCTCAGTGCGAAGGCTGTGCCATCGGACTGAGGGGCTACTAACCTAACATAACCAATACTGACACTATGGAAAACAAGGATTCCAAGTCAAACTACAAGAGCAGCGGCGACAAGGCCATAGACAGGTTCTGCACGCTCATGATCGACCGCATGAAGGCGATGAAGGCGTCGGACTGGCGGCAGGGATGGACGAACGGGAAGGGTACGATGCTCGACATGCCGCAGAACCTCAGTGGCCGCAACTACTCGGGCACGAACTCTTTCTTCCTGCAGATGGACACGGCGATGAACGCCTACCGCACGCCGGTCTATATGACTTTCATGCAGGCACAGAAGGAGAATCTTCGTATCAAGAAGGGGGCGCAGTCGATGCCGGTCATCTACTGGGACCTCAATATCAAGGACGAACGTGGCAAGCGGGTCGCCGAGTCGGACTACAAGCAGATGAGCCGTGGCGAACAGGCGAAGTGCGAGGTACGCCCGTTCCTCCGTGCTTTCTCAGTATTCAATGTTGACCAGACCAATCTGGAAGAGGTGAACAAGGAGAAGTACGATGCCATCGTTGACCGCTTCAAGGGCCCGCAGCTGCGTGACACGCAAGGCATGTATGAGAACCGGGCCCTTGACCGCATGTTCGAGCGGCAGGAGTGGATATGCCGTGTGCAGAACGACCGTATCGTGGACGGGGCGTATTACTCTCCGGCACGTGACATGGTCATCATCCCCATGAAGGAACAATTTAATATTGGCAAAAATGCCGAGGAGATTTTCAAGGATGGTATGGAGTATTATTCATCAGCGCTCCATGAGATGACGCACTCTATAGGCACGGCCAGCAGATTGAACCGTGACAAGGGAGCGAAGTTCGGTGATGCAAAGTATGCCAAGGAGGAACTGGTCGCTGAACTCACGGCTGCGATGGTAGGTAATACCTTAGGCTTCGACAAGCGCATCCTCAACAACAACGCTGCCTACATGGACGGATGGATTAACGCTCTTCGAGAGGAGCCAAAGTTCATCGTCTCGGTCATGGCGGATGTCAACAAGGCGTCGAAGATGATCCTTGAGAAGATTGACGAGCAGAAGATTGCACTCGGAGAGCGTCCGATACTCTCTTCCAACATGAGTAAGGTGGACCTTCAGGCGAACATCGCCAAGCAGGAGTGGCAGCAGCCGCATGACATCGCTCTTTCGGCGAAGTTTGACAGTGCATCCATCTACAAGCGGATGGACGGTGGCTATGCGGTGCGAGCTACCTTTGAGGGGCAGGACCTCGGCATGAAGCCCATCAGCAAAATCACGGGTATCAGATATGAGATGATGCCCACGGGTGAGCTGAAAGACCAAATGCTGCATGATACCGTTGCAAGGAAATTCGCCGGAGAAGTACGTGAGATACGTGAGCAGAAGCAGCAGAACAAGAAGAGTAACGGCTTGAAATTGTGAATGTTGTAGTATTGTATTAAATGAACTTTGTGGATAGTTTATGATGACTGCATCGCAAATTGTCTTCAATCTCATATCTATTCTACAACTACTATTCTATCATTAACAAACCATCAAACTACAAGCCTATGTCTTACGTATCTTTTCAGGAGATGAAGCCGAGGGTGGGCATCGACGACGTTGCCTTCTCGCTCGGCTACAAGCTCAACAGACAGGCGGGTGTGGGACGGTACATCGAGCTGGTCCTGCCCGACGGCAGGGGTGAGAAGCTTGACACCATCATCATCTCGCATCCGCAGGAGAAGGACCGGCAGCGGTACTTCCACCGCAATTCGGGCAAGCGGGGCGACGTGGTGGACTTCATCGGTGAGAACCTCGGACGCTTCAACATTTATGGCAGAAACCAGTGGGAGGTCATCGGCAAGGTGATGGCAGACTTTGCCAACATGCCACTCGTGGATAACCACGACCGTGGATATAGCGGAGGACTCGGCAGCCTGAACCCGGTGTTCAATCCGAAGCGTTACACGTCGCAGCCGCTGTCAAGGAACATGGACTATGCCATGGGGATCTTTGAGGAACGTGGCATCAGCCGTGAGACGGTTCAGTTGTTCGAGCGGCACATCGCCATCGTGACCGACCAGAAGAACAAGAACGGTCTTCCGATGATCGGTTTTCCTTACCGTGAGCCGGGCTTCAGTTCCGACTTGGCAGGCTATGAGCTGCGGGGCGACCGAGGGTTCAAGGGCAAGGCGGCAGGGACGAACTCGACGACGGCGATGTGGACGGCGGGCATCCACTCAGCGCTGAACAATCCGCAGATGGTCAGGCATGTCTATTTCTGTGAGTCGGCTTACGATGCCATGTTGTTCTATCAGGCGAACCGGGCGAAGATTGACCTGCCGCACTCGGCATTCGTCTCTGTGGGCGGTGCGCTGTCCAACGGGCAGGTGTCGGGACTGATGAAGCACTACTGCATGGCCAAGGCGGTGGACTGTTTCGACAATGACCTGCCGGGGCGGATCTATGGTATGCGTATGGCGGCGCTGCTCGACGGGAAGCGGCTCAGCGTCTTTCAGATGGGGGACAACCTAAGGTTGGAGATGGATGGGAAGTCCTTCGACATGCCGGTGGGTAAAGCCTCTGTGGAAGAGCTTGGAGGGCACGTAAAGCTCTCTGACCGAATCGAGGTGATGAAGCCACCGGTAAACTACAAGGACTGGAACGATGTTGTACGCGGCATGCCTTTGGAAGCCCTGCAGCTCAAGACGAAGTTCCAACGGGACGAGAATCTCGCGAGGATAAGGACGGAGCTCAGGGAGCGGAATGAGTGCAAGAGCGGATTTAAGATGTAAAGGCCAATGGGATTGGAGACTTTTGACTTCTCAAAAAGTTCTATGGCTTATTATTATGAACGAGGTCACGGCGCATCACTTCCGGCACCGACTTTTCAAGTCCGTACCTTAGGTGATGTCCGTGGCCATAACAACCGGAGAACCATGAAAAGAAAATTCTTTTGTCTGTTGCTGGCCATGTCCTGTTCCGTCTGCGGCTTCGCACAGCAGACAGACCCGCTCCTGACGGGGGCGGTGATCACACAGACGGAAATGCTGAAGAAGCTCTTCAAGAAGCGTGAGAAGACGCAGGAGGCGATCATCGCAACGGAAGCCGGGGTCACGCTGGCCATGGAGCGGATGCACCATTTGGAGGATAAGATGTTGGGCTATCTGCAGAATGCGCAGGGTGCCATGCAGAATATCTATCAGATCAAACGTGCCGCGGAACTCGTGGGAATGGAGATACCGAAAAACATGGCGTTGCTCCGCAAGTCGTTGCCGGGCAATCTGAAGGGTACTGCCATTGCCGTGCTGGTCTCGGAAGAGCTTGTGGATGCCTCGGCACAGATGCTATCGCTCTATCCGTTCATGAAGCAGCTGGTGACAAGTGGGTCGTACAACGTTACCAATGCGGACGGCAAGACGGAGAAGCACAAGGTCAACCTGCTGAACTCGGCGGAGCGGTACTATGTGGCCAATGAGATTGTCACACGGCTGGAGAGCATCAACACGGACTTGTGGCTGCTGGCCTGGCAGATCCGGACGCTGTCGTGGAATGACCTGTGGTTCGGGCTCGACCCGGACGGATGGGCGACGGTGATGTCGGGCAAGGCGGTCGTGGACGGACTGATACTGGACTGGAAGTATCTGTAGTCGCAAATCAACTTCAACGTTGTTATGTATATAGTTGTCTGTCAACTACTAATCAACAATCAGTAATCAATAACTACGAATCATTATTAATCATCAACTATTAACTTTATCAACTATGGAAATCAAGAAATCTATCCGTGGCGTACAGATCACGGACGCTGTCATCAAGGAATTGGAGGACACGGGCAGAAGCCGTGTGCTGACATTCAAGGACAAGAAGGGAAAACAGTACATGGCGCACATCGAGATGCAGG
>OGGS01002494.1_pt1 | contig 9896 bp, 7 predicted proteins | sample 1571281 | NCBI WGS metagenome assembly OGGS01 (sample SAMEA2582042, study PRJEB24529) | metagenome | biome: Human gut stool | place: China | collected 2011 | reverse complement strand
TCTTCTTCAGGTGCTCGTTCAGCTCGTTGATGTGAGCGGTCAGCAGAGCGACCTGAACCTCGGGGGAGCCAGTGTCCTTCTCGGTCAGAGCGACTTTGGCCATAACTTCCTGCTTATTCATAATACAGTACCTCTTTCAAGTAATTTATCTGCCTATGGCACAGCGGCGGGAAACGGTTCTCCCAAAAGCGGGCATACTCCCAGCCCCGTGCCACGGTAACAGATACAGTATACCAGATTGCACAGCAGATTGCAAGAAGATTTTTGTCCGCAAGCCTTAATTTTTTACAATGCCGCCCCAGTACAGCTGCACCTCCGGCAGCTTCTTTTTGCGCAGCAGAAACACGGTGGGGATCAGGTACACCGCCACCGAAAGCAGCCGCGAGGCATCGTAGCCGCTTACGCTCTCGGCCACGCTGGTGGTGCCGTACAGCCCGCCGATGAGCATAGAGGCAATGTCCATGGCGCTGTGCAGGAACACCGTCACCCACAGATTGCCGGTGCGGAAGTAGACAGCAGCCAGCATCACGCCCAGCGAGGCCGCAAACACGCACTGCATCAGCACGCCAAAGGGCGCCGACCCAATCATATTGCTCAGGTGCGCCGCGCCAAACAGCACGCCGGATATAAGGCAGGCCTTCCATACCCCGGCGCGGGCGGTACCATAGCGCTCCAGCAGGGTCTGAGCAATGATGCCACGGAACACCAGTTCCTCAGCTACGCCCACAAGGATCATATTCAGCATAAAGGTCAGGATGCGGGGCAGCGGCAGCAGCGGCGTGTCCGGGCGGCCAAAAGCCAACGTTCCAAAGGCTGTGTACCCGATGAAAAACAGCGGGTACATGCCCACCAGCAGCCCGTTCAGAAAGCCGCAGCCCCGCCGGTGCAGCAGGTCCAGCCTGCCGGTGCGGGCCAGCAGCAAAAGCGCCACCGCCAACCCGACAGCCTCCTGCACAGAACCCAGCAGATAGCCGTCCATGGTGTCAAAATCCACGCCCGCCACTGCCAGCCCGATGGTAGCCAGCAGGCTGAACACGACCATGCTGCCAAGGAACAGCACCTCGGACAGGATACAATAAAGAATGGGGTGCGCAGTGCGCAGCCGTTTGAGCATAAGTACAGCCCTCCCTATCAATGATAGCCCTATTCTACCACGATTCTTTCCAAAGCGATAGGGCAAAAATAAAGTGTGCTGCCGGGAGATCGGGGGTCTGTGAACGGCTTGCAGCATCTTTTTACAGAAAGTTCATGTAAAAACGGGCTAAAATAGCCTTGCAGATTTGACGTGTCTGCCGCTTTGGTGTATCATATATTTGTATTGTTATGCGCGATTCCGGGCGCATCACAGCCCGATTTTTAAGATTTATGAGGTGTGACCTATGTCCCTTGTTGAAAAACTTTTTGGCAGCTTCTCTGACCGGGAGCTGAAAAAGGTGAACCCCATCACCAAACAGGTGCTGGCGCTGGAGCCCAAATATCAGGCCATGTCCGATGCCGACTTACAGGCGCAGACTGCCACCTTCAAGCAGCAGCTGTCCGATGGCAAAACGCTGGACGATATCCTGCCGGATGCCTTTGCCGTCTGCCGCGAGGCTGCATGGCGCGTGCTGGGCATGAAGCACTTCCCGGTGCAGGTGACCGGCGGCATTGCCCTGCACCGCGGCGATATTGCCGAGATGCAGACCGGTGAGGGCAAGACCCTTGTGGCTACCCTGCCCGCCTACCTGAACGCCCTGACCGGCGAAGGGGTGCACATCGTTACCGTCAACGACTATCTGGCCAAGCGCGACAGCGAGTGGATGGGCAAGCTCTACCGCTGGCTGGGGTTGACTGTCGGTCTGATCGTGCAGGGCATGGACGGCGACGCCCGCCGGGCCGCCTACAATGCCGATATCACCTACGGCACCAACAATGAGTTCGGCTTTGACTACCTGCGCGACAACATGGTGACCTACAAGGCCAACATGGTGCAGCGCGGCCACGCCTACGCCATCGTGGACGAGGTGGACTCCATCCTGATCGATGAAGCCCGCACCCCCCTGATCATCTCCGGCCGCGGCGAGGACTCCTCCAGCCTGTATACCCAGGTGGACCGCTTTGTGCGCACCCTGCACAAGAGCGTGGTGGTGGAGCTGGAAGATAAGGTCTCCACCGACGAGCAGGCCGATGGCGATTACGTTGTGGACGAAAAGCACAAGACCTGCACCCTGACCGAAAGCGGCGTTAAGAAAGCCGAAGCATGGTTCAATGTTGAGAACCTGGCCGATGCCGACAACATGACCCTGCGCCACTATATTGACGGTGCCATCAAGGCCCGCGGTGTGATGCACCGTGATACTGACTATATCGTGAAAGACGGCGAGGTCATCATCGTTGATGAATTCACCGGCCGTCTGATGTATGGCCGCCGCTTCAATGACGGTCTGCACCAGGCCATTGAAGCCAAGGAAGGCGTGACCGTTGCTGCTGAGAGCAAGACTTTGGCCAGCATCACCTTCCAGAACTATTTCCGCATGTACAAAAAGCTGGGCGGCATGACCGGTACGGCTTCCACCGAAGCGGACGAGTTCAGCGAAATTTACGGCTTGCAGATCGTATCCATCCCCACCAACAAGCCCCGCGCCCGCAAGGACCTGCCGGACAGCGTGTACAAGACCATCAACGGCAAGTATAATGCCGTGATCGAGCAGGTTGCCGAATGCCACGCCAAGGGCCAGCCCGTTCTGGTTGGTACCGTCAGCGTGGAAAAGAGCGAGGCGCTTTCCAAGCTGCTGAAAAAGCGCGGCATTGAGCACAATGTGCTGAACGCAAAGCAGCATGAGCGCGAAGCCGAAATCGTTGCACAGGCCGGTAAGCAGGGCGCTGTGACCATCGCCACCAATATGGCTGGCCGCGGCACCGATATCATGCTGGGCGGCAACGTGACCTATATGGCAAAGGCCACCCTGCGCAAAGAGCTGACCCGCCAGATGAATGCCGACCTGGAAGTGCTGAAGGACGAATACGAGCACGCCAAAGCCCGCGCCAAGGCACAGGGCCTGCCCATCCCCCCTGCCCCGGACACAGCCTATGAAGCAAAAGTTGAAATGCTGATGACCGAGTGCGACGGCCATGCCGACACCCAGGATGCTGATATTCTGGCTGCCCGCAAGCGCTTTGACGAGCTGGTTGCAGAATATGAACCGGAAGTCAAGCGCGAAGCCGAGGCTGTGCGCGAAGCTGGCGGCCTGTTCATCATTGGCACTGAACGCCACGAAAGCCGCCGTATTGATAACCAGCTGCGCGGCCGTGCCGGCCGTCAGGGCGACCCCGGTGCATCCCGTTTCTTCCTGAGCCTGGAAGATGACCTGATGCGCATTTTCGGCGGTGAGCGCGTGCAGGGCCTGATGGATACCCTGGGCCTGGACGAGGACATGCCCATCGAGAACAAGCTGATCACCAACACGATCGAGAGCGCCCAGAAAAAGCTGGAAGCTTCCAACTTTGCCATCCGTAAGCAGGTGCTGCAGTATGACGATGTCATGAACCAGCAGCGCGAGATCATCTACAAGCAGCGTCAGATGGTGCTGGACGGCGAGGATATCTCCGACAAGCTGCACGAGATGATGAAGCAGTCCATCGACGAGACCTGCGAGTCCTTCCTGAGCGGCGAAACCGCCGACGATTGGGATTTTGCCGCCCTGCGCCGCCACTACCTGAACTGGCTGTGCCTGCCCACTGATTTTAACTACACTGCCGAGCAGCTGAATGATCTGAAGCGCGAGGATGTTGCCAAAGTGCTGTATGAGCGCGGCATGAGCATTCTGGAAAGCAAGGAGCAGAAGTACGGTGCCCCCATGATGCGCGAACTGGAGCGTATCTGCCTGCTGCGCAATGTTGACTCCAAGTGGATGGAGCACATTGACAACATGGACCAGCTGAAGCAGGGCATGAGCCTGCGCGGTTACGGCCAACGCGACCCCATTGTGGAATACCGCATTGAAGGCTTTGCCATGTTTGACGAGATGATCGCCACCATCCGCGAAGATGCCGTACACATGCTGCTGACCATTGAAGTGCGCCAGCAGAACCAGGAGCCGAAACGCGAACAGGTTGCCAAGCCCACCGGCGAAGGCGCACCGGCTCAGGCTGGTGCCAAGGGTGCCACCCCTGTGCGCGTGACCAAGATTGGCCGCAACGATCCCTGCCCCTGCGGCAGCGGCCTGAAATGGAAAAAATGCACCTGCAAAGAGTATCACCCTGACCTGTAATTGAACCTTTTCCACCGTGCGGCGCGGGACTGACCCCTGCGCCGCACATTTTGATTTTATGATTGCTGCCTGTCCGGCTGCGGGCAGGCATAACGAGGTATTGTTATGAAAGCCAGAATCCAGCAGGAACCGCGCTGTGTGCTGCTGTGGCAGGTTGCCCCCGGCAGTGCCGAGCACGCCGCGGTGGAACACGCTGCACGCCTGAGCCGCCTGAAAGTCCGCCTTTTGACCGCCGCCGACCTGGGCACCACCGTGGAAGCCCTTTGCACCGGGCGGCACACTGGCGGTGAAGCCGCCCCCGCCCCGGATATACCGGAGCGCCCGGCCATGATTGTGAGCGGGCTGCGGCATGACAACGGCGATCTGGGCCAGTTTGTGGATGAAGTGCGCCGCGGCGGGGCGGTGATCCCGCTGCGCGCCATGGTAACCCCCACCAGCCGCGGCTGGACCCTTGCTGCCCTGCTGGCCGAACTGAACCGCGAGCATGAACACGTGGGAGGCCAGGCATGAAGCGCCGCCTGACCTGTGCGGTGCTGGCGCTCTGCCTGCTGCTGAGCGGCTGTGCGGCAACTGGAACCACCAGCCCCCAGCGCTACAGCGTAACTTGGTGGGATGTGTTTGACACCGTTACTGTCATCAGCGGCTATGCCGACAGTGAAGCCGACTGGAACACCCAGATGACCGCCCTGCATGCAGACCTGCTGCGGTATAACCAGCTGTATGATATTTACAACCACTATGACGGCATGACCAACCTGGCGGATGTAAACGCCGGAGCCGCCGCTGCCCCCGTTGCCGTTGGGGATGAGATTATGAACCTGCTGACCTTCGCGCAGGAGATGTACCAGGCAACGGACGGTGCCTGCAATGCCGCTGCCGGGGCGGTGCTGCGCTACTGGCACGATGCCCGCACCGCCGCGGGCGATGGAGCCGAGGTAAGCGCCGATATCCTGCCCAAAACCGCCGACCTGCAGGCTGCGGCTGCCCACTGCAATATGGATGATTTGATTTTGAACCAGAATACCGGGACGGTGTATTTTGCAGACCCGGAATTGCAGCTGGACGTTGGCAGCATTGGCAAAGGCTATGCGGTGGAGCAATGCGCCCAGGCAGCCGAAGCCCGCGGCCTGACCAGCGCCCTGTTGAACGTGGGTGGCAATGTGCGCGCCATTGGCACCAAGCCCAACAGCGGGCCCTGGGTTGCCGGGGTCGATAACCCCTGGCCGGATCAGGACGGCCAATACGCCACCGCACGCTATGTGGATACCGTGGAGCTGCAGCCGGGGCAAAGCCTTGTGATCAGCGGGGACTACCAGCGTTACTTTACCGTGGACGGTGTACGCTACCACCACCTGATCGACCTGACCACCCTGCAGCCTGCCCGCTACATGAACAGCGTTGCCATTGTAAGCAGTGACAGCGGCCTGGGGGATGCGCTTTCCACCGGTGTGTTCTGCATGCCGGTAGAAAAAGGGCAGGCTTTGATCGAGCAACTGGATGGTGTGGAAGCCCTGTGGATGCTGAGCGATGAAACCATGGTGCAAAGCAGCGGGTGGGGAAAGTGAACGGCATTATTCCCCTGTAGAAACCTTTGTTTTTTATACAAACAGGCAAGCGTTTCGTCCCCCGTGCCCTGACCTCATTGTTCCGTGGAGAACTTTCGCTTAATTTTAAAAGAACAAACAGAAAAATCCGTATCCTCCTGCCCTGCTTGGCATTCGGGATACGGATTTTTGTTATATTGCTGATTTCATGCACTGGGCATGCTATTTCTGTGCAAAAAAGTCTTTGACCACCTGCACCACGGCTGCGCGGTCGGCTTCGGTCAGACCATAGTACAGCGGCAGGCGGGTCAGGCGGTTGCTTTCCTTTGTGGTGTATTCATCCACACCGGCAAAGCGGCCGTATTGGATGCCCGCCGGGGCGCTGTGCAGCGGCACATAATGGAAAGACGATGCCACACCGTGGGCTTTCAAATAAGCAATGAACGCGGTGCGCTGTTCCAGGTCCCGCAGCTTGACATAGAACAAATGCCCGTTATGCACACAGCCTTCCGGCACGGTGGGCAGCTCCAATAGGCCTGCTTCAGCCAGCGGTGCCAGCTCCTGTGCGTAATAATCCCAGCTGTGGGTACGGTCTGTATTGATGGTATCGGCCTGTTCCAGCTGTGCCCACAGGTAAGCGGCATTCAGATCACTGGGCAGGTAGCTGGAGCCATAAGAAACCCAGGTATATTTATCTACCTGGCCGCGCAGAAAACTGGCGCGGTTGGTACCCTTTTCCCGCAGGATTTCGGCCTTGGTCACGGTTTCGGGGTCATTGATGACCAACGCGCCCCCCTCCCCCATTGAGAAGTTCTTCGTCTCATGGAAAGAGTAGCAGCCAAAATCACCGATGGTGCCCAGTGCCCTGCCCTTATAGCTGGCCATCACGCCCTGGGCGGCATCTTCCACCACCTTCAGGTTATGGCGGCGCGCAATCTGCATGATGGTATCCATATCGCAGGCCACACCGGCATAGTGCATCACGCAGATGACTTTGGTTTTTTCGGTAATGGCGGGTTCAATTTTTGCTTCGTCAATGTTCATGGTGTCCGGGCGGATATCCACAAACACCAGCTTGGCCCCAGCTAAAACAAAGGCCGTTGCCGTGGAAGAAAATGTGTAGCTGGGCAGGATCACCTCATCACCGGGCTGGATGCCGCACAGCAGGGCAGCCATTTCCAGCGCGGTGGTACCGCTGGTGGTCAGCAGCACCTTGCCCGCATGGAACCGCTGTTCCATCCATTCATCACAGCGGCGGGTAAAAGGGCCATCGCCGCAGATCTTATTGTTGGCCATGGCCTGGCGCATATAGTCCAGCTCTGTACCAACCTGCGGGGGAATATTAAAAGGAATCATTGTTTTACTGTCAACTCGCAATCTATTATAACCACTCGGTCTTACTGGGCGCGGGTAGTATCACTTTCCGGCGTTTCGGATTCAAAATTCAGCCGCTTTTCTTCCACCACCAGGGGGCGGTCCATAATACGGGCGTTCATTGCCATGATGTACTCGCCCAAAAATCCCAGAAAGGTCAGCTGCACACCACCCACAAAGAACACAGCAATGATCATCGGGGCATAACCCGCAGCAAAGGTATTCCAGTGGATCAGCTTTGCCACCAGGAACACAAGCCCCAGGATAAAGCTGACCGCCGCGCAGAAAAAGCCGAAGAACTCCGCCATCCGCATCCCAATCTTGGTGTAGCTGGTAAAGCTGAGCATGGCGGCATCAAACAGGCTGTACCAGTTGTTGTGGGTCTTGCCTGCCCGGCGCTTGGGCTGGGTGTATTCAATCTCCTTGCGCTCGGGGCCAAGCTCCGCCACAATCCCGCGCAAAAACGGGGTGGGGTCGTGCAAATCACGCAGGGTCTGGATAAAGCTTTTATCGTACAGGCCAAACCCGGTAAACTGCTCGATCATTTCCACATTGCTCATCTTTTTGATGGTTTTGTAGTAACAGTCCCGCAAAAAGTACATGACAGGGTTTTCCTGGCTGGTGGTCTTTTTGCCGATTACAATTTTGTAGCCTTTTTCCCATTCAGCCACAAACTTTGGAATCATCTCCACCGGGTCCTGGAAGTCCGCGCAGATGGTAATGGTGCAGTCCCCTGTGGTATGGATCATACCGTAATAGGGGCTGTTGAACTGACCAAAGTTCTTGCTGTTAAAAATGGCTTTGGCCTTGGGGTCCTGCGCGCAGATGTCCGTAATGATCCGGCGGGTACGATCCTGGCTTTTATTATCAATAAAAAGGATCTCATAGTCATAATCCGGGCAGTCCTTCCGAATCTCATCCCGCACCGCCTCATAGATGGGGCGGGCGTTCTCCTCCTCGTTATAGGTAGGGATCATAACAGAGATGACTTTTTTCTTCTCGCTCATGCAGGTTTCATTCCTTTAAGTTTAGTCTTTGGCCCACTGCCGCAATAGCCGGGCAGACCCTTATCACTATACACTATTTTGCAAAATAGGTAAAGAACAATTTATTTTCGCAGTTTTGCGTTTCAAAGTTCAGGCTTACAGGGCGGTCCGCCAGGGTGTAGGGCTCCTCGTTTTCCAGGCAGAAAGTCCCCTCTTTGGCAATGTGGCAGATGCCGCGGTAAATTTCCATGGCCGGGGTGCAGGCACCGATCAGCAGCGTTGCCGCCAGCAGAATGGTCACGGCATGCTGTGCAAGCGTACCGTCCCGCCATTGGGTGCCCACCAAGGCGATAAAGTACCGGGCACAGAGGGTCATCAGGATAAAGATAGCCGGGATGGACACCCGCATGCAGAAATCGCACCCCTGTCCCACCTTAAAGAACGGAATGATGAAGAGCGACACGGCGCAGGTATAAAACAGCCAGCTGCGGCGGTTCTGCCGCCAGAGCAACAGCAGATAGATGCCGGCATCCAGCAGGTAAAATACCAGCATGCCTTTTTGCAGGCTGGTCAGAACGTTTTGGCCAAAAGTCTGCTGCGCTGCCTGGTTCCCGGCGACAGTTTCGCCCAGAACGCTGTAGCCAAAGGCGTTATTGGCCAAAAAATAACTGGCCGTAATGCTGAGCACCACAACCAGCACCAGCACATTGGCCGGGGAGAACGCCGATTGCAGCACGCCTTTTTGACGCTGTGCCAGCAGAACAATGCCGCGCACCACCATAAAAATAACCAGCCCCACAAATGGGAAGGGGCCGCACATCAGGCAGGCCGTGCCCAGCAGCAGGTAGTTGCGGCAGTCTTTCTCCTGCAAAAAGCAGACGGTTGCCAGCCATGCCCCCACTGTCTGGTTGAACACCCAGAACAGGCAGGTCGTCAGGGAGCTGAACTGGAAATCATTCGTCCACCATTCCAGGTGCATAGCGTCATAGGCCAGCAGGTCCGGCAGTCGGCTGCTGTACAGCGCGCCCAGAATATCCATGCCACTGAAGAAAATCAAAAACAGCAGGCCGATCCCCTGCTTTTTGCCGGTATCGGCACGCAGGTAGACCAACAAATTCAGCGCCGCCAGATAGGTGCCCAGCGCCGTCCACCCCCAAAGGGCCATACGGGCGAACATCCAGGCGGCATCCAGCCCAAACAGGGCGCATACCGGTTTGGTCAGCGCCGCCGGGACCAACCAGTGCCCGATATAATACACCAGCGCCGTATCCTTTTGCGGGTAATACACCGGCCAGCTGTTTGTGATCAGATCCCGGTAAATGGCGTTGCGGTAACCCCAGTCCGAGTTCTGGTAAAAAAAGCCCGTCTGACCGCCCAGGTAGCCCCACAACAGCATCAGGGCAAACAGCAGCACCAGCTTTGGCACCGAAAGCGTAATGCCCTGCTCTTCTTGCCCCACTTGCTTAACCTGCGGCGTTTTGCACACGGCATACCACCAGGCAAAGGCCAGCACGGCCAGGCCCGCAACGGCAAACGGCGCGCGGAGATACCCCGCAAAAAATACCGCCAGCGGCGCGGTGAGATAGGATAAGGCAAACGGCTTTAACTTTTGGTAGGTCAACTGCATAAATACTGTATGGCTCCTGTTCGTCCATGCGGGTCCTGCCCGCACGGACGGGGTTATTCCTTAGGCAACACCGCACAATTCCCGCCTTACGGCTTAAGCACCGCTTCGGCGGCTG
>OGGS01002493.1_pt1 | contig 9898 bp, 9 predicted proteins | sample 1571281 | NCBI WGS metagenome assembly OGGS01 (sample SAMEA2582042, study PRJEB24529) | metagenome | biome: Human gut stool | place: China | collected 2011 | reverse complement strand
AGGAAAAATTTCCATTTATCTGGATCCGGAAAAAGAAAAAACGCTGGTCGTGGAAGATACCGGCATGGGAATCCGTCCGGAAGATCTGCCGCGTATCTTTGAATGGGGATATACCGGGTACAACGGAAGGATCAAGAACCGTGCCACCGGCATCGGACTGGCCCTGTGCAGACAGACCATGGAAATGCTGGGACATCGTATTTCGGCAAAATCCGAGCCGGGAAAAGGGACATGTATTTATCTGGATCTTGCAGTCGATCCAGTCCGGGATTACTGAAAACTTACACAGATGTAAGGTTAAAAAAGGAATTGTAAGCCATTTCGATGGATTTGCAGTTCCTGTTTTTATACAATAACGGATGTCAGGAATGAAAACCTGAAACGATCATGTGGATGGTGGAGTATCAAATACAAGCGGTCCGCAGGGTATTATAAGACACAGTAAAAAATGGCAGGAGGACTGGAAATGGAATTATTAAATGTTTCACACTTGAAAAAAATATATACCACAAGATTCGGCGGCACGCAGGTGCAGGCACTTTCGGATGTGAATTTTTCCGTCGAAGAAGGAGAATTTGTGGCGATCATGGGAGAATCAGGAAGTGGCAAGACAACGCTTCTGAATATCCTTGCAAGCCTTGATACACCAACCGCCGGAAAAGTGCTGGTGGATGGAAAAGATTTCACCACATTAAAGGATAATGAGCGTGCGATTTTCAGAAGAAGCAATCTCGGATTTATCTTTCAGGATTTTAATCTATTGGATAATTTTTCCATAGAAGATAATATCAAGCTTCCGCTGGTGCTGGCAGGAGAGGATTATAAGAAAATGGATGCAAAAGTACAAAAGGCTGCCGGGCAGCTTAGAATTGTGGAGCTTTTGAAGAAATATCCTTATGAAGTGTCCGGCGGGCAGAAACAGAGAACCGCAATCGCAAGAGCTTTGATCACAAATCCGAGGATCCTTCTGGCAGATGAACCTACCGGGGCACTCGATTCCAAGGCAGCTACTAATCTTTTAAAACAGCTTCGAGAGATTAATCAGACAGGTCAGACGATTCTCATGGTAACACACAGCAATGTGGCAGCAAGCTATGCCGACCGTGTCATGTTCATTAAAGACGGTGAAGTATTCCATCAGATTTACCGCGGTGATATGACAAGAAGTGCACTGTTAGATAAGATCTGTGACGCAGTGACCGTTCTGATGAGAGGAGGAGAGGACAGTGAATCATAAGCTTCTGACAAAATTTGTGTTCAGTGGAATGCAGAAAAATAAAAAGACACTGATCCCATATCTGCTTGCAGGAACGATGACTGTCATGATTTATTATATTTTGCAGTCACTTGCGTATTGTCCATACATTTATAAAGATGGAGTGGAAGCGTTTTATGGTGCACAGATTATCTCGATTTTACTGGAAATCAGCGGTCAGATCGTAGCAGTCTTTGCGGCAGTTTTTCTTTTTTATACAAATCAGTTTATGATAAGGGCGAGAAAAAAGGAGATGGGGCTTTATGGAATTCTTGGAATGTCCAAAAAGAATATTACCTATATTTTAGCTGCGGAGAGCCTCATTAATGCTTTGATCAGCATTGTCACAGGAATTATGATGGGGACTTTTCTGAACAAATTAATGCTTCTCATTCTCTATAAGATCATCAATCAGCCACCGGTAAACGGACTGTTTTTCTCAGTGGAAGCACTGAAAAGTACATTGGTTTTATTTGTTATCCTTTTTGCAGTCAGTCTGATTTATAATGTGGCTTCCATCCGGGTTGGAAAACCGATCGCACTGCTGCAGAGTGACAGAACAGGGGAAAAAGAACCGAAAGTGAAAGTTCCTATATTTATTCTTGGAATCATAACACTGACTGCGGGATATAAGCTGGCACTGTCTGCTAAGTCGATCGGGGATGCGGTCAACATATTATTTGTCAGCATTCTGCTTGTTGTGATCGCAACCTATTGTCTTTTTACAGCCGGAAGTATTTTTATCCTGAAGTGCATGAAAAAAAATCCGAAGTTTTACTATAAAACAAAGAATTTTATCAGTGTATCGAATCTGATGTTCCGGATGAAACATAATGCAGCAGGACTGGCGTCCATCTGTGTACTTTCTACAGGTGTGATCCTGTTGCTGACCTGTGGCTTTTCACTGATGATGCTCATCGGAAAAAATATAGATGACAGATATCCGACAGATATTAAAGTGGCAGAAACTGTGTCAGAGGCAGGAAAAGGCATGGATGATTTCGTTACTATGAATAAAGCGTTGCAGCAGGATGGGATTGTGACTACCGACCAGATTTATAGACAGTACCGGAATATCATGGTCACGGAAAAAGATGGAAAACAAAAGATTGCAGACCCGGATACATTCGACAGTGACATAGCCTCCGATATAGTTACGTATCTGTTGTCTGCTGCTGATTATAACGAATATGCCGATATGAATCTGACACTTAAGGATGATGAAATACTCATCTACAGTTCAGGAAAAGAATGGAAAAAAGGTGATAACCTGAATTTTATGGGAAAAGAGTATACAGTAGCAGGAGAGGCAGAGTATTCTGCAATCCGCTATATCATTGATTCGACCATGTCAATTTTCGAACGTGAAATTCTTGTCTTTCCGGATGATGAGCAGATCTGTGCACTGATGGCGGAAGCCGGACAGAGAGTGAATCCGGATGAGTATGAAGTTTTCATCGGATACCAGTTAGAAAAAGCTCTGACAGCAGAACAGATGGAAACGGTCAGAGTTTTGATGGAACTGAGTGGATTAAACCGTGAAGCAATTCGTTTTAAATCAGAGGAGATGAGCGCTTTTTATAGTATCTATGGTGGAATCTTTTTTGTAGGAATGTTTCTGGCAGCACTCTTTCTCATGGCAACGGTTATGATCATTTACTACAAACAGATGTCGGAAGGGTACGAAGACCAGAAACGATTTCAGATCCTTTCCAATGTCGGTCTGACTGAAAAAGAAGCAAAAGAATCCATCCGGACACAGGTTATGTTATTATTTTACCTTCCGGTCGCAGCAGCGATTATGCATATGATCGTGGCAAGCAGCGTGGTCAGACTGTTTTTACGGATGATACTGATCGTGGATACCTTTACCTTTAACATGGCGATCGCAATCGTGAGCATGATCTTCCTTGTGATCTATACGATTGTATACAAGATCACTTCGAGAGAATACTACAAGATCGTGAATAGGAAAGATTAAATTTGCCCTATTGACAGCACAATGCAAGTGTGATACATTAGGGAACAAAGTTAATACGCTAAACCGTTGAAGCGGAGATAACGGCAATAATGCCTTTACAGAGAGCCTGTGATGCTGAGAATCAGGTGAGAAACAAGTTGTCAAATGGACCGCTGAGGGCGCAGTCAAATGTGAGGATCACAAAGTATTCTGCGACGTTGCAGGCAGACGTAACTTGCCGGGGATATGTGGGTATCCTGCTAAGCGCACAGGTCATGCTGTGAATCAAGGTGGCACCGCGGATAAGAATTTCTATTCGTCCTTGACAGAGAGTATATTTCTGTCAGGGACGTTTTTTATTGCATAGGGAACATAGTTCAGTTCCTGTTGCATAAAAAAATGCAAAAATTCTTTGGAGGTGCAGCGAATGAAAATTATGCCAGCTTTAGCGGAAGTAAAAAAGATTGCGTCAGAAGCAAAATACAACGTGCTCCCGGTGAGCCTTGAAATGCTTTCTGACTTTATTACCCCGATTGAAACTATGAGGATACTGAAAAATGTATCGACACATTGCTATATGTTAGAATCCGCCCAGGCAAACGAGACATGGGGACGATATACGTTTCTTGGCTTTGATCCTAAATTGGAGATCACCTGTATCAATGGCGAAATGAAAATCGGAAATCTGAAAGTAATTACAGAGCATCCTTCTGATTATCTCCGCCAGATCCTTGCGGATTATAAAAGTCCAAGTTTCGACTATCTTCCATCCTTTACCGGAGGACTGGTAGGTTATTTTTCCTATGATTATCTCGGATACAGCGAACCGGGTGTGAAATGTGATGTGGAGGATACGGAAAATTTTAAAGATCTTGATCTGATGCTTTTTGACAAGGTGATTGCTTTTGATCATTTGCGGCAAAAAATAATACTGATTGTCAATATGCCGCTGGCGGATGTAGAAGTCGGATATAACAAAGCTGTGATGGAGTTAAAACAATTGGCAGAGCTTCTTAGGAACGGTGAAAAGAAGAATGAACCGGGCGGCAGACTGACAGGAGAGGTGACACCGTTATTCGATAAAGAGCAATTCTGCAATATGGTAGAAAAAGCGAAACACCATATCCGCGAGGGAGACATTTTTCAGATCGTACTGTCAAACCGGCTGTCGGCACCTTTTGAAGGAAGCCTGTTCAATACCTATCGTGTACTGCGCACGATCAATCCTTCACCGTACATGTTCTATTTTTCAGGAACTGACGTGGAGGTCGCAGGTGCATCCCCGGAGACACTGGTGAAATTGGAAAACGGTGTACTGCATACGTTTCCGCTTGCCGGAACAAGACCGAGAGGAAAGAACGCAGAAGAAGACATAGCACTGGAAAAAGAACTGCTTGCAGACAAAAAAGAACTTTCCGAGCACAATATGCTGGTCGATCTCGGCAGAAATGACCTTGGAAAAATCAGCAGATTCGGTACTGTGCAGGTCGAAAAGCTGCATTCTGTGGAACGTTTTTCCCACGTAATGCACATCGGCTCAACAGTCCGTGGAGAGATCGATGAAAAACACGATGCTTTTGACGCGATTGAAGCAGTATTGCCTGCCGGAACGCTTTCCGGTGCACCGAAGATCAGAGCATGTCAGCTGATCGGAGAACTGGAAAATAATAAACGGGGCATCTACGGCGGTGCGATCGGATATATCGACTTCGCCGGGAATATGGATACCTGCATTGCGATCCGCATTGCCTATAAGAAAAACGGAAAAGTGTTTGTGAGAAGCGGTGCGGGTATTGTAGCGGATTCCGTACCGGAAAAGGAATTTGAAGAATGTATAAATAAGGCGAAGGCTTCCCTGAAAGCATTGGAACTTGCACAGGAGGTGGAAGGATGATTTTACTCATTGATAACTACGACAGTTTTTCTTACAACCTTTTTCAGCTGGTCGGAGAGATCGAGCCGGATATCAGGGTGATACGCAACGATGAAATGACAGTAGAGGAGATCAAAAGTCTGAAGCCTGATCACATTATCCTTTCACCGGGTCCGGGAAGACCGGAGGATGCAGGGGTTATCATGGAAGTTGCAAAAACGCTTGGCACAAAAATCCCGGTTTTGGGAGTCTGCCTCGGACATCAGGCGATCTGCGCGGCATTTGGTGCAACGGTGACTTACGCAAAAGAACTCATGCACGGAAAACAGTCGGATGTGAAATTTGATACGTCCTGTCCGCTGTTTGCAGGCTGTCCACAAAATGCTCCGGTTGCAAGGTACCATTCGCTTGCAGCAGATCCTGACACCTTACCGGAGTGCCTGAAAGTGACAGCGCTTACAGAAGACGGAGAGATCATGGCAGTCTGGCATAAAGAATATCCGATATACGGCGTACAGTTTCATCCGGAATCGATTATGACACCGGATGGAAAACAGATGCTCAGAAATTTTATAAAGGAGATATAAGAGATGATTAAAGAGGCGATTGTAAAAATTGTAAACAAAGAAGACCTTACCTATGATGAAGCATACACAGTGATGAATGAAATTATGGGCGGCGAAACGACAGCTACACAGAATGCGGCTTTCCTTGCTGCACTGTCAACAAAGAGTGCAAGAGCCGAAACCACAGACGAGATCGCAGGCTGTGCGGCTGCGATGAGGGCACATGCGACCAAGGTAGAAACAGGCATGGAGCTTTTTGAAATTGTCGGAACCGGTGGCGATAACGCACATAGCTTTAATATTTCCACTACCTCAGCAATCGTTGCAGCGGCAGGTAGGATGAAGGTTGCAAAGCATGGCAACCGAGCGGCTTCTTCGCTATGTGGAACGGCAGACTGTCTGGAAGCACTGGGCGTAAATATTTCGCAGAGTCCAAAAAGATGTGTGGAGCTTTTAAATGAAGTCGGTATGTGTTTCTTCTTCGCACAGAAATATCACAGTTCCATGAAGTATGTGGGAGCTATCCGCAAAGAACTTGGATTCCGGACAGTATTTAATATTTTAGGACCGCTTACCAATCCGGGAACACCGTCCATGCAGCTTCTTGGTGTGTACGACGAGTATCTGGTCAAACCGCTGGCACAGGTACTCATCAGCCTTGGCGTCAAACGTGGCATGGTCGTGTATGGACAGGATAAGCTGGATGAAATCTCGATGAGTGCACCGACAACGGTCTGCGAGATCCGTGATGGCTGGTTCAGATCCTACGTGATCACACCGGAAGAGTTTGGTTTTTCACGCTGTACGAAAGAAGATTTAAAAGGCGGAACACCGGAAGAAAACGCAGCGATCACGCTTGCCATTTTAAATGGGGAAAAAGGACATAAGAGAAATGCCGTGCTGATGAATGCAGGAGCGGCATTGTATATCGGAGGCAAGGCAGAGAGCATGGCGGACGGCATTGCGCTTGCAGCAGAGCTTATTGATTCCGGCAAAGCACTTGCAACATTGAAGCAGCTGATCGAAGTCAGCAACCGGCCGGAGGTAGAGGAATGACAATACTAGACCAGCTTGCAGAGCATGCAAGAGAACGGGTGAACGAAGCAAAAAGAGAAGTATCGCTTGAAGAAGTAAGACAGCGGGCATTATCCATGCAAAAAGGCAGCTTCGTTTTTGAAAAAGCACTCAAAAAAGACGGCATTTCATTCATTTGCGAATGTAAAAAAGCGTCACCCTCAAAAGGTCTGATCGCACCGGAATTTCTGTATGTTCAGATCGCAGAAGAATATGAGGCAGCAGGCGCGGATTGTATTTCCGTGCTGACAGAACCAAAATGGTTTCTCGGAAGGGATGAATATCTCCGGGAGATTGCAGATACGGTTTCCATTCCATGCCTGCGCAAGGATTTCACGGTAGACGAATATATGATCTATGAGGCAAAGGTGCTTGGTGCTTCAGCGGTATTACTGATCTGCTCCATACTTGGTGAGTCAGAGATCAGGGAGTACCTTAAGATCTGTGATGAGCTTGGTCTTTCTGCTTTGGTGGAGACACATGATGAGCGTGAAGTGCAGATGGCACTTGATGCCGGTGCACGCATGATCGGTGTCAATAACCGTAATCTCAAAGATTTTTCGGTAAATACTGATAACAGCCGCAGGTTACGGGAGCTGATTCCACCAGAGGTACTGTTTGTTTCCGAAAGCGGGGTGCAGACAGCAGAGGATGTTGCAGCACTTCGCGCAATCGGTGCAGATGCTGTTTTGATCGGTGAAACGCTGATGCGGGCAGCGGATAAAAAAGCGAAGCTGGCGGAACTGCGGGGTGTGATATGACGAAAATAAAATTATGCGGTCTGTCCGAAATAGAAGAGATAGAAGCAGCGAACGAACTGAAACCCGAATACATCGGATTTGTATTTGCTCCAAAAAGCAGACGCTATGTGACACTGGAAAAGGCGGCAGAACTGAAAAAACAGCTTTCCGGTGAAATCCAGGCAGCTGGTGTGTTCGTCAATGAAGCTGTGGAAAAAATAGCAGAGCTTTTGAATAATAATATTATTGATATCGCACAGCTTCACGGAGATGAGGATGAAGCGTATATCAGGCAGTTGAGACAACTTACCGGGAAACCGATCATCAAAGCTTTTCAGGTGAAATCGGAAAAAGAGATAGCGGAAGCAGGACAATGCTCTGCCGATTATATCCTGTTAGATTCCGGTGCGGGAACCGGTACGGTATTTGACTGGAATATCCTGAAAAAAATAGACAGACCTTATTTTCTTGCCGGTGGACTTTTTGCAGGAAATGTGGGGAAAGCGGTAAGAGAGCTTCATCCTTTTGCGGTGGATGTAAGCTCCGGCATAGAAACGGACAGAAGAAAAGACAAAGAAAAAATGGCGGCATTTGTTGCCGCTGTCAGAAAGGAAGAAACATTATGACGAATCCAAACGGACGCTTCGGCATTCACGGTGGTCAGTATATCCCTGAAACACTCATGAATGCAGTGATTGAACTGGAAGAAGCATACAACCATTACAAAAATGATCCGGAATTTAACAGAGAGCTGACCGAGCTTTTTAATGAATATGCAGGCAGACCATCCAGATTGTACTATGCCCCAAAAATGACAAAAGATCTCGGAGGTGCCAAAATTTATCTCAAGCGTGAGGATTTAAACCACACAGGTGCACACAAGATCAATAACGTACTCGGTCAGGCACTTCTGGCAAAGAAAATGGGAAAAACAAGGCTGATCGCTGAAACAGGTGCAGGCCAGCATGGTGTTGCCACAGCAACTGCAGCAGCACTTATGGGCATGGAGTGCGTGGTATTTATGGGCGAGGAAGATACCATCCGCCAGGCACTCAATGTATACCGTATGCGGCTTCTCGGAGCAGAAGTCATTCCTGTAAAAACAGGTACGGCAACATTAAAGGATGCCGTATCCGAAGCCATGCGTGAATGGACTTCACGGATTAGTGATACCCATTACTGCCTTGGATCGGTGATGGGACCACACCCATTTCCTACGATCGTCCGCGATTTCCAGGCGGTTATTTCAAAAGAGATCAAAGAGCAGATGCTTGTAAAGGAGGGCAGACTTCCGGATGCTGTGATCGCCTGCGTAGGCGGAGGATCCAATGCGATCGGCAGCTTCTATCATTTCATCGAGGACGAAAGTGTAAGACTGATCGGCTGTGAGGCAGCAGGAAGAGGCATAGATACATTTGAAACAGCAGCAACGATCGCAACAGGCAGAGTCGGTATTTTTCATGGTATGAAATCCTACTTCTGCCAGAATAAAGATGGACAGATCGCGCCTGTTTACTCAATCTCAGCAGGACTTGATTATCCGGGTGTAGGTCCTGAGCATGCACATCTTCATGATATTGGACGGGCAGAATACGTTCCGGTCACAGATGATGAGGCGGTCAATGCTTTTGAATATCTGGCAAAGACAGAAGGGATCATTCCAGCCATTGAATCAGCACATGCGGTTGCTTACGCAATGAAGCTTGCACCGACGATGGATAAGGATAAAATCATTGTCATTACTATTTCTGGCAGAGGCGACAAGGACTGTGCGGCCATTGCCCGCTACAGAGGGGAGGATATCCATGAGTAATATAAAGAAAGCATTTGAAAATGGAAAGGCATTTATCGCATTTGTAACCTGCGGGGATCCGGATCTGGAAACTACCGCAAAAGTAGTCCGTGCCGCCGTGGAAAATGGCGCGGATTTGATCGAACTCGGTATTCCATTCTCTGACCCTACCGCAGAGGGACCGGTGATTCAGGGTGCAAATTTAAGGGCATTGCGTGGTGGCATTACGACCGATAAGATTTTTGCATTTGTAAAAGAACTTCGACGTGATGTGAAGGTTCCGATGGTCTTCATGACCTATGCCAATGTCGTATTCTCTTATGGAGCAGAAAAATTCATCTCCACCTGCCGTGACATCGGAATAGACGGACTCATTCTGCCGGATCTGCCATTTGAAGAAAAAGAAGAATTTCTGCCGGCATGCCGGCAATATGATGTGGATCTGATCTCACTGATCGCCCCTACATCCGAAAACCGGATTTCTATGATCGCAAGGGAAGCAGAAGGCTTTATCTACATCGTTTCAAGCCTTGGTGTCACAGGTACACGGAGTGAGATTAAGACAGACCTTGCTTCTATTGTGAATGTAGTCAGGGAAAATACGAAGGTGCCATGTGCGATCGGATTTGGTATTTCCA
>OGGS01002491.1_pt1 | contig 9909 bp, 8 predicted proteins | sample 1571281 | NCBI WGS metagenome assembly OGGS01 (sample SAMEA2582042, study PRJEB24529) | metagenome | biome: Human gut stool | place: China | collected 2011 | reverse complement strand
GGCGATCCGCAGGAAGCGGGCCGCCCTGCCGTCGTCCCGGCGGTCCCCCTCGGCTTCATAGCCCTTGCGGGCGAGGTAATCCGTCACGGCCGCATCGACCGGACGGTCGGTCTCGACGATAATCCGCGCCGGCTGTTTCGCGGCTCCGCTCCCGAAGCGCCCGTTCGACCAGCGGATGAACGCATCTGGCACCAGAATCGTATTCAAACGGTTGGACAACCCGACGATCCGCCCGCGGAACTGCTCCCGATGTCCGTTACCCGCAATCTCGATGCCGAGTGAGACCCGGCGGAAGATGCCTTCCGATATCTGCGGCAGTCCCTGCGACCGGGCGAATCCGTAATTATAGAGGTTCAGGTAGTTGCGCGGAATGATGATGGGGATGTCCCTGTCCCCGGCCTTGTAATCCCAATTTTCGGCCCCGACGTCGAGGAAGCGGTCGGGCACCGACTCGAAAAACAGGTAGGTCGAAAGCTCCACGCCGCCCATGCCGACCGTTCCCTTTATCCGGTAATCGGCAGGCGTGAAGGCCCCGGCTTCGCGCACGAAGGGCTGCGCCCGCAGGTCGGCCAGCTCTTCAGCCGTAAAGTCGCTGCTGCCCAGACCGATCGCCTGAAGCGCCCCGACCTGCTTCGACAATACCAGATAATCGCCCCGCATGAACGAATCGGGCCGGTCGAAAACCGGCAGGACGTCGCGGTATGCCTGCAAAGCCGTCAGCACGATCGCCATGCCGACCAATCCGGCGAGGGTGAATCCGACGGTCTGGGCCATGCTCAGATGACAGCGCAGCAATTTCCAAAGCAACCTCATAACGTAAAGATTTTATGGTACGGCAGCCGGAGCCGGCTGCCGACCGAGGTGACGATCACTCCCGCTCCCTGCGCCTGCGCGCCCTCCAGCAGCAACGCAGAGAGCACCTCCCCGTTGGCGGCGTCGAGATGGCTCACCGGCTCGTCGAGCAGGATGAAATCGAAGGGCTGGCACAAACAGCGGATGAATGCGACGCGCTGCTGCTGCCCGAACGAGAGCTTCCCGGCCGGAGTATCCCGCTTGCCGGCGATCCCCGCAGCTTCGAGCAGGCGCTCGATCCGGTCCGGTGTCAAAAAGTGGGTAAGTTCGTTCTTCAGCGCGAGATTCTCCGCCACGGTCAGCTCCCCGAACAGACGCAGGTCCTGAAAGAGCATGCTCAGCGACCGGCGGCGCAGTTCGCCCCACTGCGCCACGGAAAGCGTCCGGCAGTCCGCAGCGTCGAACAGGATGCGGCCCGCATAGTCGGTTCTGGCCCCGTACAGAAAACTGCACAACGAAGACTTTCCGGTTCCCGAAGCGGCTTCGACCAGATAATACTCCCCCTTGCGGAATGTCACGTCATGCAGCCACAAGTCCGATTTCGGCGGCTCCGGATTGCCCGCAAAGGCGTCAGGCAGCACCTGCTGCAAAGTAATCGACTCCATACATCATCTGTTTCAGGAAAAGCGGCCGTTCTTCGAGGACGGCCGCTTTTCTCTGTTTCCACGGATATTACAAATTCGCTTCCGGCACGTACTGACGAATCAGCTCGCCGGTCTTGCCGCAAATGGTCTTGAACGAGTTCTGCTCCTTGTCCACCATGTTTACGATCATCGTGCCGCCCTTCATCGTACCATAGGCTTCCATGTCGTCGAACATGCCGAGCACGGAGAGCGCCGCTTCCGCCTGCGGAGTGACATTGCCGCCGAGCAGTTGGGCGATCATCGCGTTCAGCCCCTCGAAATCGAGGTAGAAGGTCGAGGACTGACCTTTGAAAATCTTATCCATCGACTCCATCGACGCGATTTCGCCGCCGTCGAGCGCCATCTTCACGACCGCGTCGGTCGTGCAGTAGAGCACGTCGCCCTTCACGCCGAACAGGATCGTCACGCCGCCCATGTTCAACGTGTATTCACCCTCGGCGGTCTGCCGAACCGGCATGCCGGCCATGTTGGTGACGATCGTCTGCAGCACGGCAGGATCTTTCACCTGCGCCAGCATCGACGCCACGGGATATCTGCCGTCGATGCCCATTCCTGAGAAGGAAAGCAGGAAGTCGCCGTCGAAGGGTTCCATCACCTGCTTGACCATCGGATTTGCCATCAGCATGCCGTAACCGGGCATCGCCGAGAGCATCGAATAGAGCTTTTCGCCGTTGATTCCCAGCGACATCGCGCCGATCGAAGCGGCCGGCACATAGCGCAGCAGCGCTCCGGTCTGGGGCTTGACATAGGCGTAGAAATCCATCATCTTGGCTTCGCTCTCCTTGTCCTTGTACGACACGGCGGCCTCCGTAACGATCCGGCCCTTCTCGAAATTGACCGAACCGACCATCGTCGTCCCCTTCAGCGCATCCATCATGGGCATCGAGCTGAGCATCGGATTGTTCATCATGGGGAGTATCTCACCGTACGAAAGCACCATATTGATGTCGTTCTTCCGGGCGAGCTGCTCCGCAACGGCCTTGTCGCCCATCAGGCTCTCGCCGCTCTGCTGGGCGAACAGCTTGCGCACGTCGCCGGCCAGATCGTCAACGCCGTTCTGCACGAAATAGACCATGAACGCGATGTCGTTGTAGGCGCACAAAACGCCGGCATCGCCCTCTTTACCCAGATCGACGACCGAAACGCCGCCCTTGGTTTCGGGCGCGACACCGCTCTTTTCGTTGATCCGCGCAAGCAGAGCGTCGAATTTGGCCTTGTCGCCGATCGGCAGCAGCAGACCGCCCCGCATAACGGGAGCATCGACAGTGCCTTCCATCGCCGCAAAGAAGAAGAAATCCTTTTTCACGTCGATACCCGATTCGCCCGGATTCTTCAACAAGGCGAGCAGGTACTCCTTCTCCTCGGCGGAGAGGTTCTGGTCTTTATCCAGTTCGGCCTTGATCCGGACATAAAGCGGATGCTGGTCCAAATCGCCGGCTTCGCACTTCCGCATCAGCGATGCGGGATTGACCGACACGGTCATAAACGAGTCTGCGGGCAGGATGCTGCGGTAATCCGCGCCGCTGCCGCAGGAAACAATCAGCATGGACGCCGCCGCAAGGCAGACCAGCTTCAAAGGTCGTAAGAAATTCTTCATATGCTTCAAATTTAAAATGAATCCGATTAAGGAACAAAACTATAAAAAATCGGCAAACCGCACGCTGTTTCAGGCAAATAAATTCGCATTCGGCGCCAAAATATTCCGCATGCGCTCCGAACGGCTCGTTTTCCGGGAATAAATTGCTATTTTTGCATGGAATAGATTACCGCACAAGCCATGACCCCGATCTCGCTTTTCATACTGACAATCTGCTGCCTGTCAGCCATCCTCGCCATCGTCCTGCTGCTCTGGCACCGGGAATCCCGCCGTCTCGGCGCGTCGAACGCCGACGCCGAAGCGCGCGAACGCGCCGCCGCCGCCCGTCTTTCGGCCGCCGAAGCCCGGCTGGCCGCAGCCGAGCAGGCCGTGTCGGCCGAAAGGGAGCTTCGCCAGCGGTACGAAGCGCAGGCACAAGCACTGACCGAACAGCGGACCCGCACCGAAGCGGAGTTGGCGGCGCTCCGGGCCTCGTCCGAGACTGAACTCGCGTCGCTGCGGGCGAAAAACGCCGAGGAGCGTGCGGCCGAGAAGGCCGAGCGCGAAAAGCTGGAGGAGACCTTCCGGGCGCAGTTCAAAAACCTCGCGACCGAAATTCTGGGCGAACACTCGGTGCGCTTCCGCCAAACCAGTCAGGAGCAGATCGACAGTCTGCTGAAACCCTTCCGCGACAACATCACCGACTTCCGCAAGCGGGTCGAAGAGATCTACACCACGCAGACCTCGCAGCGGGGCGAGCTGAAAGCCGAGCTGAAAAACCTCATGGAGCTGAACCGCCGCATCACGGCCGAGACGACCAACCTCACCAACGCGCTGAAAGGCAACTCGAAGGTGCAGGGAGACTGGGGCGAGATGCTGCTCGAAACCATCCTCGACAGCTCGGCCCTCATCAAAGGCATACATTACCAGACCCAATACAACATCAAGGACGAGGAGGGCCGCAACCTGCGCCCCGACGTAGTGCTGCACCTGCCCGAAAAGAAGGACATCGTCATCGACTCGAAAGTTTCGCTCACGGCGTTCGTCGGCTACACCTCGGCCGAAAGCGAGGAGGAGCGCCGCCGTCACCTCGCAGCGCACGTGGCCTCGGTGCGCCAGCACGTCTCCGAGCTGGGCCGCAAGGAGTACCAGCGGCGGCTCAACTCGCCCGACTTCGTCATCATGTTCGTACCCAACGAACCGGCATTCCTCGCCGCCCTGCAGAACGATCCGGCGATCTGGGCGGACGCCTACGACCGGAAAGTCATCGTCTCCTCGCCGACGAACCTCTTCGCCCTGCTCAAGCTGGTGGCCGACCTCTGGAAATACAACGATCAGGACAAGAACACCAAGGAGATCGCCGCCTGCGGACTGAAACTCTACGAACAGCTGGTGGCCTTCACCTCTTCGCTCGAAGGGGTCGGCACCGCGCTCGACAAGGCCCGCGACGCATACAAAGACGCCCACAAGCGGCTTTGCACGGGCAACGACAACATCGTCCGCGTCGGGGAACGGCTGCGCAAAACGGCGAGCCTGCAAACCAAGAAACGCCATTCGGCCCGCACGCTCGAAATCGCCGGAGCCGACCAAGACCCGGCGGCCCTCTCCGCAACGGAATCTGCAACAGAATCCGCGGCGGAAACTGCTGCAAAATCCGCGGCGGAAGCCGCTGCGACCGACACGACGGCGCAATAGCCCTCCGACAAAACTTGCTTTCCGAAACCAATAATTTTCGTTTCGAAAGAAAAATATTTGCGGATTCGTTCCGAATTGCGTATCTTTACCCGGTAACCAAGCTAACCAAATAAAGATGAAACGATTTCTTGCCCTTTTGACAGCGCTCGCCTGCACGCTGTCGCCTGCAGTCGCAGACAACCCGAAGGCCGACGCCAAAGCCGTCGTAACTTCGGGAAACGCCCGCTTTACGGTGCTCACGCCGCAGTTGATCCGCATGGAGTGGAGTGCCGACGGACAATTCGAAGACCGTGCGACGCTGACGTTCGTCAATCGCGAGACTCCGGTTCCCGAATTCAAGGTCCGCGAAAGCAAATCGAAACTCACAATCACGACCCCGGCGCTGACGCTTACGTATCTTAAGAACGGCAAATTCAGCGACAAAAACCTGAAAGCCGTATTCACGCTCAACGGCAGGGAGGTGGTCTGGACTCCCGGCATGGAAAATCCGCAGAACCTGCTGGGCACGACCCGCACGCTCGACGGCGCCGACGGCTCGAAACTCAAGGAGCCGATGGAGCAGGGCATCCTCTCCCGCGCAGGCTGGTCCCTGATCGACGATTCGCAGCGTCACGTGCTGACGCCCGACGGTTCCGAATGGGAAGAGTGGGTCGAAGCACGTCCCGAAGGCGACCGTCAGGACCTCTACCTCTTCGCCTACGGACACGACTACAAACAGGCGCTGGCCGACTACGCGCTCGTCGCCGGCCGTGCGCCGATGCCTCCGAAATATACGCTGGGCTACTGGTGGAGCCGCTACTGGCAGTATTCGGACAACGAATTCGTCGATCTGGTGAACAAACTCAAGTCGATGGACGTGCCGATCGACGTGCTGATCGTCGATATGGACTGGCACGAGACATGGGGCCTGCGCAAAAGCAATTCGCCGAAGGACGAATACGGACAGCGCATCGGCTGGACCGGCTACACGTGGCAGAAGGAGCTGTTCCCCTCGCCCGCGAACTTCCTCAAATGGACCGAAAACGAAGAGCTGAAGGTGGCACTCAACCTCCATCCCGCTTCAGGTATCCAACCTTACGAAGCTGTATACGACGACTTTACCAAAGAGTACGGATGGTCTGAGAAAGGCAAGAGCGTACCGTTCAAAATCGACGAACGGAAATGGGCCGACGCCTATTTCAAAACCGTACTCGAACCGATGGAACGCAACGGCGTGGACTTCTGGTGGCTCGACTGGCAGCAGTGGAAAGAGTCGAAATACACCCCCGGACTGAGCAACACCTTCTGGCTCAACCACACCTTCTTCAACCATGCGGAGCGTCAGAACCCCGGACTGCGCCCCTTCATTTACCACCGCTGGGGCGGGCTGGGCAGCCACCGCTATCCGCTGGCATTTTCGGGCGACACCTACGCCACATGGCCCATGCTCGCCTACCTGCCCTACTTCACGGCTACGGCTTCGAACGTCAACTACGGCTGGTGGGGCCACGACATCGGCGGCCACATGTTCCACAAGACGCAGAAGGCGACCGATCCGGAACTTTACACGCGCTGGCTGCAATACGGCGTCTTCACCCCGATCTTCAAAACCCATTCGACCAAAGACCCGCGCATCGAACGCTGCATCTGGTGTTTCCCCGACCATATGTTCCTCATGCGCGACGCCATCCGCCTGCGCTACACGCTGGCACCCTATATCTATAATGCGGCCCGCGAGAATTACGACACGGGCGTCGGCATGTGCCGCCCGATGTACTACGACTATCCCGAATCGGACAAGGCGTACGAGACGCCCGAACAGTTCATGTTCGGCAACGACATCCTCGCCACGACCATCACCCAGCCGGTGGACAGCATAACGGGTCTGGCCCCCCGCACGATCTGGTTCCCCGAAGGGACGTGGTTCGACTGCGCGACCGGCTCGATGTACGAAGGCGGCCGCACCGAGGAGCTGCACTACACGCTGGCGGAAAATCCCCATTACGCCAAGGCAGGCTCGATCATTCCGATGAATCCGGCGACTGTAAAGAACCTCCAGCTGCCGTGCGATACGCTGGTGCTGACCTTCATTCCGGGCGGCGACGGGCAGCTGCGCCACTACGAGGACGACGGCATGAGCCAGCAGTACAAGACGAACTACGCCGTGACGACGGTCACCAAAAAGCAGGAGGGCAACACGGTGCGCGTACGCATTTCGCCCCGCGAGGGTTCGTTTGCGGGCGCGTCCGACAGCCGCAGCTACGAACTGCGCTTCCCGGCCGTCTTCCCGCCCAAGTCTGTAAAGGTCAACGGCAAAGAACTGGCCTACTCGCGCTTCCCGAAGGCCGGGGAGTGGACCTACGACGGCTACACGCTCGCGCCGGTGATCTACACGGGCACGACGGCCTGCGACGCTCCGGTGGAGATCGAACTCGCGTTCGACGACTATGCGACGGCGCATCAGGCCGACCTGTACGGCATGAGCGGCGTCTTCAAACGCTGTCTCGACCTGACCGTCGAATTCAAGACCGAGCAGGGCGCCCACAGCGAACCCTATCTGATGCTGCCCGAAGAGTACCTGCGCGTTTCGCAGTGCCCCAACTTCATCCTCGAAGAGCCGTTCCGCATCGCCGAATTCATCGGAGCCTATGCGAAGAACAAGGCCGCACTGTTCGAAAAGACCGATTCCATGACCATTATCGGCGACAACTTCAAACAGCGCCTGAAGGCCGTGATCGGCAGCGTGAAATAACCGGACGACATACCGCAACAAAATCCCCGCGAAGCAAGTTCGCGGGGATTTGTTTTACGAGGTATTACATGCTCCGGACTCATCCCGTGGTCCGAATTAATCCCGGATTATTTTTTCAGGCTTTGTCGCTCCGGCCCAGCTTCCAGCTCTTGCGCATCCGACATTCGATGCCCGGCGTCGCGCCGTGCGCCATCGTCTCGACAAGATCGTCCCACACCTCCGCCACCCAGCCGACCCGCTCACGGCAGTGTTTCAGCACCTCGACGGCCCAGATCCGCACCGCGACCTTCGTGCCGGGATCGACGGCCCACTGCGCCGCCGTCTCGGCGATACGCTCCAGCGAAGAGGAATCGGGCGTATAACGTCCCAGCAGGTCGGCCATGATCTTTGCGAAATGGCGCTGCGCACTCCGGTCCGTACAAGCGGGGAAGTCCCTGTCACAGAACGCCCCGGCAAAGGGCATGAACGCATCGGGAGCGGCGAAATAGATCTTTTCGAGCACATAGGCGCTGCGGAAGGCCGCTTTGTGTCTCGCAGGCTTCGGCAGGTTAGCATACGAAGAGGGCGCCACCGTATCGGCGAAGTCCGAATAGAACCGCTCCGAAAGACTCTTTACCAGTTCCGCTTCGGTCATATGTCGGCAACGGAACTAAAACAGACTTTTCTTCGAGGTCGTGACGACGAAATCCTTCAGGTAGAAAGGTTCGAAGTAAGCGATATCCTCCGTACGGCCTTCGTCGAACGCCTGCTGGGCCAGCCGCGCAAGACCGCGGGCCGAAGGGGCCACCTCGACGAACTCGGCGCCGGCAAGCACGTCGGCGCATTTGCGGGCGCCGCTGCCGAAAATCACGAACGGACGGCCCTGCTCCCGGAATTCCCGGAAGCTGCCGGCATCGATCACCTCGGCCGTGACCTCGTTCTGCGGACAGCCCTCCGCATCGAAGACCTGCGCATAAACCTCCATGCGGCGGGCATCGACCATCGGGCAGAGCAGTGCACGGTCCCAGTCGGAAACAGAAAGAATACCCGCTTCGTAATCTTCGCGGGCAACCTCCGTCAGCGCGTCGAGCGATCCCACGGCGATCAGCGGCTTCTGCAATCCGTAACACAATCCCTTGGCGAACGACACGCCGATGCGCAGTCCCGTATAGGAGCCGGGACCTTTGCCGACGGCCACGGCGTCCAGCTCGTCGGGCGCAATGCCCGTTTCGCGCAGAAGTTCATCGACGAACACGCCGACCTTGCGGGCATGGTCGCGCCCCTCGTCGCTCTCGCGCAGCGAAAGCAGCTCCCCGTCTTTCGCAATACCGACCGAACAGATGTCCGTGCCGGTCTCGATACAAAGAATAAGACTCATATGATTTTGCAATTTACCTCACCAACTTCCGTTCCCGCCGGCGCATGCGCCGCCCCGTCAAATCACCCCCAGATGCGCCAACGCCTTTGCGATACCGTCGTCATCGACCGAAGCGGTCACGTAGTCGGCGGCGTTCAGCGCCTCGTCGCAGGCGTTGCCCATCGCCACGCCTACTCCTGCGGCACGCAGCATCGCCACGTCGTTGCCGCCGTCGCCGAACGCCGCGACCTCGGCCGCCGAGAAGCCGTAACTGCGCATAAACTCCTCCATTCCGGTCGCCTTGTCGATGCCGGCGACATTGACATCGGCGAAAATCGGGCACCACCGGCTCGCCGCAAGCCCGGGCAACTGCGCCATGACGCGCCGTTCGGCCTCCGTATCCAGATAGAAACACATCTGGCAGCACTCGCTCCGCTCGAAAAGCGCACGGAGGTCGGTCTGCTCGGGCACGGGATGCGCGACCATATGCGCCAGCCGTTCCACCTCGGGGGTCACTCGGTTGACGAATACGCCGCTCTCCAGTTCCAGCGCCAGCGGGAATCCCATCTGCAAGGAGAGTTCCATGGCGCGTTCGAAATCGGCCCGCGGAATCAAGTGCTGGCTTACGACACGCCCGTCGGCAGCCACACACCGTGCGCCGTTGAGCGACACCACGCCGTCGTAGGGAATCCCCTCGAGCGGAGCGAGGTCGTTCGCCGCACGCCCCGTAGCGATAAAGAGCCGGATACCCCGCGCATGCGCCCGCACCAGCGCATCGCGTGCCGAGGCGGGTATTTCATGGGTCTTGAAACTGATCAGCGTATCGATTAAATCGTGGCAAGCTACTCGGATCATCGTTTGTAATTTTTCATCGCCTTGTCGATCTCACGCTTGGCATCGTTTTCCTTCAGGTATTCGCGCTTGTCATAGGTCTTCCGGCCCCGGGCAAGCCCGACCACGACTTTCGCCAGCCCCCGTTCGTTCAGGAACAGGCGCAGCCCCACGATCGTGAGGCCCTTGTCCTGCCCCGCACGCTGGAGTTTGTCCAGCTCGCGGCGGGTGAGCAGCAGTTTCC
>OGGS01002485.1_pt1 | contig 9928 bp, 5 predicted proteins | sample 1571281 | NCBI WGS metagenome assembly OGGS01 (sample SAMEA2582042, study PRJEB24529) | metagenome | biome: Human gut stool | place: China | collected 2011 | reverse complement strand
GCCGTATTTGTCGCGGCAGGCGTAGAGCCGGTTCTCGGTCATGATCAGGAAGGCGAACCCGCCTTCGAGCATGTTGAGCGCATCGATGATGGCGAAGATGCGGTGCTCCGAGCTGTGCTCCTTCTTGATGAGGTGCGCGAGGATCTCGCTGTCGGAGGTCGAGTGGAAGAGGCTCCCCTTGTCCTCCAAGTAACGCACCAGCTCGCGTGAATTGACGAGGTTGCCGTTGTGCGCCAGCGCGAAATCACCCGTATGGTGCCGGAAGACGAAGGGCTGCACGTTCTCGCGGCCGCCGCCCCCTGCCGTCGAGTAGCGCACATGGCCGATGGCCATGCGGCCGTGGAGCGTCGAAAGGTTGTCGCCGTTGAAGACCTCGGTCACCAACCCCTCGCCCTTGACCGACGCGAGGCGGCCCTCCTCGGCACTGACGATGCCGCACGCCTCCTGGCCGCGGTGCTGCAAGGCATGAAGGCCGTAGTAGACGATTCCCGGCGCATCGTCCACGCCGAAGACGCCGAAGACGCCGCACTCCTCGTGCAGGGAGTCGAAAGGCAATTCATTCATATCGTGATTCCTCCTGTATTAGTTAATCCGAAAACGAAAACCGGAGCGGGAACCCACCCCCGCCGTGTCGCTCCTCTATTTTTTCAAAGCCTCCAAACGGGCGAGAATCTCCTCGTAGGCCTCGCGCACGCGCCCCAGGTCGCGACGGAAACGGTCCTTGTCGAGCTTCTCGTTGGTCGTCTTGTCCCACAGACGGCAGGTGTCGGGCGACACTTCGTCCGCCAGCACGATCTGCCCGTCCGACGTGCGGCCGAACTCGATCTTGAAGTCCACGAGGTTGATGTTCATCTTGGCGAACATGTTCCGCAGCACCTCGTTGATGCGCGAAGTCATGGCGTAAATCAGATCCAGCTCGTCGTAGGTCACGGCGCCCAGCGCTACGGCGTGGTGGTCGTTGATCAGCGGGTCGCCCAGTTCGTCCTTCTTGTAGCAGATGTCGTAAATGGTGTTCGACGGCTGCGTGCCCTCCTCGATGCCCAGACGCTGGGCCATCGAGCCTGCGATGATGTTGCGCACGATCACCTCCAGCGGAATGATCGTCACCTTGCGGCAGATCTGGTCGCGGTCGTTGATCGTCTCGATGTAGTGCGTCTTGATGCCCGCCTTCTGAAGCTCTTTGAAAATCAGGGTCGAGATGGCGTTGTTCAGCACGCCCTTGTTCTCGATCGTAGCCTTCTTGATGTTGTTGAAAGCCGTCGCCGCATCCTTGTAGTGAATGATGATCTTTTCGGGATCGTCGGTGCGGAAAACCTGTTTTGCCTTGCCCTCGTAGAGCATTTCGAGCTGTTTCATGATGTTTGTGTTTTTTAAGTTTATTTGTTGATTCGTTCTATTTCATATCAAAGTCCACCAGAATCGGACGGTGGTCCGAAGGGTGGTAAAAGTTCGACAGCTTGCCCGGATCGCGCACCGGCTCGGTGAAGTCATCCACGATCACCTCGGCACGGGTGATCCGCTCGCAGAGCGGCTGCGTGCAGTAGACGAAATCGATGCGGCTCTGCCCGTGCGTCGTGGTGTGGAATTCGCCGGGATGCTTCTCTGCGATCACGTCGACATAGGGCGTATGCTCCGCGATATAATCATGCACCAGCAGGCGCGTATCGTCGTCGGGATAGTTGTAAACCCGGTTGTCGCGGCGCGAGCGCGAATTGAAGTCGCCCATCATCATCCACAACTGCTGTCCGGCGTCGGACTGCGTAGCGATCGTATGCGAGCAGATATACTCGATCTCCATGCGCCGGTAGCGGTCGCCGCCGTGTTCGGCCTTGCTGGCGTCGCGGTCCACGGCCTGAAAGGCATACGCCTGCGGCCACGTATGGAGCGTCACGATATTGACCGGCCTGCCATTCTTCACGATCCGGGCCCAGCCCGCGCCGTGCGAAACGATGCTGTCGGGAGCTTGGCCGACGATCCGCCGCACGTTCTCGATCGGATACTTCGACGTAACGACCTGCGGGAAATTGTCGCGGTGGCCGCCCACATACCAGTATTTATGACCGTAACGGGCCGCCAGCTCACCCCAGTTCGCCGTCAGGTAGCGATCGACGGAATCCATCCTCTCCGCCGTACCCGACTTATAGATCGACTGGGCCTCGCACCACACGCATACGTCGGGATTGTAGCCTTTGACCCACGCCACGAAATTGTCGTAGCCGTTGCTCTGGTCCGACCACATGCCGTTCTGAATATTCCAATAGAGCAGACGCATGTCGTCCGTCCGCTCGCCGCATCCTGCGGTCAGCGCCGCCGCAAAAAGCAGGAGCGCCGCAAAACGATAAAAAGAGGTCTTCATAGGCATATGGTTTCGGTTTACACTATTTCGATTTGCGGAAATACTCGACGGCATTGCGGAACAGCGCCTGCTCCTTGTTGCCGGCGATATTCTTGAAAAGGTTCTTCCCGTAACGCTCCGTATGGCCCATCTTGCCCAGAATCCGGCCGTCGCGCGATACGATGCCTTCGATGGCGTACGACGAGCCGTTGGGGTTGTAGGGCGCCTCGGCCGTCACGCGGCCTTCGGCATCGACGTACTGGAAGGCCACCTGCCCGTTGGCGAAAAGCTCCTTGGCCAGCTCCTCGCTGACGACGAACTTGCCCTCGCCGTGGCTGACGGCGATCGAGTGCACCTCGCCCAGTTCGAAGCCCGCGAGCCACGGGGAGTTGAGCGTCGAGACGCGCGTCGAGACGATTTGCGAGATATGCCGGTTGACGTCGTTGCGGAACAGCGTCGGGGAATCCTTCGTCACCATGCCCAGACGGCCGTACGGCAGCAGTCCCGACTTGACCAGCGCCTGAAAACCGTTGCAGATGCCGAGGATAAGGCCGCCGCGGTCAAGCAACGCGTGAATTTCCTCGCGTATATCCTTGTTGTTAAGTACGTTCACGATAAACTTCGCGCTGCCGTCCGGCTCGTCGCCCGACGAGAAGCCGCCGCAAAGCACGAAAATATGGGCGCGGCGGATATGCTCCTTCATCTGGGCGATCGAGCGCAGGATGTCGTCGCCGCCCAGATTGCACAATACGCTGGTCGTCACCTCGGCTCCCGCGTTGCGGAATGCCTTGGCCGTATCGTAATCGCAGTTCGTGCCGGGGAATACGGGCAGGTAGGCCACCGGACGCTCGACGGCTTCGCCCTCATAGGCAAAGGTGCGGCATTCGGGTTCGGCGCTCATCACGTCGGCACGGTTCTCGCCCTTGTCGGGGTAAACCGTCGTGAATTTCACGGTATTGGCTTCGTACAACCCGTCGAGCGGCATCCGTACGCCGTTCACGGTCAGGGCTTCGTCGGCGACGGTCGCACCCAGCAGTTCGGCCGCCGGGAAGTCCAGTTCGCCGTCGCTCTCCACGAGAATCGAACCGTAGGCGTATTCGTAAAGCCTGCTTTCGTCCGTCGTCACCTCGGCGCCGATCCGGTTGCCGAAAGCCATCTTCGCAAGGCCCTCGGCCACGCCGCCGAATCCGACGGACCACGCCGAAAGTATCTTCCCGCTCTCGATCTGCCCGCTCACGAAATCGAAGTTGGCCTTCAGCTGCGCCGTGTCGGGCATATAATTCTCCGCCGGGGTATGGCGCACGAGGTAGATGCGGCTGCCGGCCTTTTTGAAGTCGGTCGAGATGACCGTTCCGGCATCGACCGTCGTGATGCCGAAAGCCATCAGCATCGGCGGAACGTTGATATGCTGGAACGTGCCGCTCATCGAGTCCTTGCCGCCGATCGACGGAAGTCCCAGCTCGACCTGCATCTTCAGCGCGCCGAGCAGTGCGCCGAGAGGCTTGCCCCACGATTCGGGATTCTTGGTCATGCGCTCGAAATACTCCTGATACGAGTAACGCATCCTGTCGTAGCGCGCACCCGCCGCCACGACCTTCGCCGCGGCTTCCACCACGGCATAGGCCGCGCCGTGATAGGGGCTCCACGAAGCGATGAAGGGATTGTAACCGAAGGCCATGATGCTGGCCGTGTCGGTGTAACCGTCGGTCGGGAGTTTCTGCACCGACACCTGCGTTTCGCTGCCCTGCGTGCGGCCGCCGAACGGCATCAGCACGGTGGAACGGCCGATCGTCGAATCGAACATTTCGATCAGGCCGCGCTGCGAGACGACATTGTTGTCGCGCAGGTTCTCCTCGAAGCGTTCGGCAAACGTCGCGCCCACGACCTCACGGGCAAAAGGATCGCGGTTCTCCACCTCACCGATCATGGCTTCGGCATAGTGCTTCGCCCCGGCGCTGTCGATGAATTCACGGGCGAGGTCTACGACTTTGCGCCCTTTGTTGAACATCCGCATACGGGCCGTATCCGTCACGTCGGCCACCTCGACCGCCTCGATATTCTCCTCGCGGCAGTAGCCCATGAATTCGGCGACGTCCTTCGCCTCGACGACCACGGCCATACGCTCCTGCGACTCGCTGATCGCCAGTTCCGTGGAATTCAGGCCGCTGTACTTGGTCTTCACGCGGTCGAGGTAAATGTCCAGCCCGTCGGCCAGCTCGCCGATGGCGACGCTGACGCCGCCTGCGCCGAAGTCGTTCGATTTCTTGATGAGCCGCGTCACCTCCGGACGGCGGAACAGACGTTCGAGCTTGCGCTCCTCAGGAGCGTTGCCCTTCTGCACCTCGCTGCCGCAGGTCTCCAGCGACTTGGTGTTGTGCTCTTTCGACGATCCGGTAGCTCCGCCGATGCCGTCGCGGCCCGTACGGCCGCCCAGCATGATGATCTTATCGCCCGGAGCGGGTTTCTCGCGGCGGACGTTCTCCGCCTTCACGGCGCCCACCACGGCGCCCACTTCGAGACGCTTGGCCACATAGCCGTCGTGGTACACCTCGCGTACGTGGGTCGTAGCCAGACCGATCTGGTTGCCGTAGCTCGAATAACCGGCCGCGGCCTTTTTCGAAATCACGCTCTGCGGGAGTTTGCCTTCGAGCGTGTCGCCCACCTTCTGGTAGATGTCGCCCGCACCCGTCACGCGCATCGCCTGATAGACGTAGCTGCGGCCTGACAGCGGGTCGCGGATAGCGCCGCCCAGACAGGTCGAAGCGCCGCCGAACGGCTCGATCTCGGTCGGATGGTTGTGGGTTTCGTTCTTGAACTGCAGCAGCCACTTCTCGGTCCGGCCGTCCACGTCGACATCGACATAGACCGAGCAGGCGTTGTTTTCGTCGCTCACCTCCATATCGTCCAGCAGCCCCTTCTTGCGCAGGTAGCGGGCGCCGATCGTGGCCATGTCCATCAGGCAGATGCTCTTGTGTTCGCGGCCCAGCTCACGCCGGATGCGCAGGTAGAGGGCCAGCGAATCTTCGATTTCGTCCTTGACGAACGACTCCTCGACCGTAATTCCCTCCAGCTCGGTCGTGAAGGTCGTATGGCGGCAATGGTCGCTCCAATAGGTATCGAGGATGCGCAGTTCGGTTTCATAGGGATCGCGGCCCTCGGCGCGGAAATACTTCACCACCTCGCGCAGATCGTCGGCGTTCATCGCCAGTCCGTACTGCGCGCAGTAGGGCGCCAGCTCGGCGTCGGTCATCTTCGTGAAGCCTTCGAGCACGGCGACGGGCTTCACCTCGGCCTGCTCCATGTCGCTGAGTACGCTCAGGTCCTTTTCACGCGACTCGACGGCATTGATATAGTAGCGTTTGATCCGCGCGATCTCCTCGTCGGTCACCGCGCCGTCGAACAGCAGCAGCTTCGACGAACGGATGCGCACCTCGGCCGACGGGTCGATCAGCCGAACGCAGTCCACGGCCGACGCGGCGCGCTGGTCGAACTGGCCGGGAAGATACTCCACGGCGATATACTTCTGCCCCGCAAGGTCGCACGCATCGGTCACGCTGTCGGTCACCACTTCGCCGAAGACGCTGTAGCGGGTCTTTTCGAGCAATTCCTCCGAAAAGCCGAACAGATCGTAAACGTTCAGCAGCCGCAGTTCGCGGATATCGAGGTTCAGGTTGGCGTTCAGTTCCCGGCGCAGGCTTTCGGCCTCGACCCGGAAACGGGGATGTTTTTCAACAAAAATCCGGTAGTTTTTCATCCTATATCGTTTAATATTCTTCATTCGTTTCTGCGGTCCTTACCGACCGTTCCGCCGGTCTTCGTCCTCGCCGCCGCTTCCGGAAACTCCTCCCGTCCGCCTGCGGCGACGCATGCGGGACCGGCCCCGCTATTTCACAAACCGGTCGGCCCAGACGGCCCCGTATTCCGCCGGAGTCATGCCCACGAAGGTAATGTGTCCCATCTTGCGCTTCGGCCGGCTCTCGGTCTTGCCGTAGAGACGGACATGCACGCCCGGACGGTTTTCGGCGGCGATCGCTTCGGCCGCTTCGAGGTCCTGTCCCAAGATATTCTTCATCACGGTCGGCGCCACCAGCCGCGGCTCCTGCAGCGGCTCTCCCAAAAGGAAGCGCACCAACTCGCGGAACTGGTTGGTCGTACAGCCTTCGATCGTATAGTGTCCCGAATTGTGGGGGCGCGGCGCCATTTCGTTGAAGAAGAATTCGCGGCCCTTCACGAAAAACTCGATCGCCAGAATTCCCCGGTAACCGCACGTCAGCATAAACCGCTCGCCGGCGGCGATCATCCGTCCGCGCAGCTCGTCGTCCATCTCCTCCGCGGGCACGAAGCACAAATCGAGGATGCCGTCGCGGTGGATGTTGCGACCGATCGGAAAGGTGACGACATGGCTGCCGTCGGAGACCAGCACGACGCTGGCTTCGAAATCGAAGGGCACGAACTGCTCCAGAATACAGGGCACGGCGAGCATCGGCAAAGCCTTCTCGATGTCGGCCTCGGTCTTCAGCACCAGCTGTCCGTGACCGTCGTACCCCAGCGTCCGGGTCTTCAGCACGGCGGGCAGGCCGATCTTCGCCACGGCGGCACGCAGCGACGCTTCGTCGTCCGCGGCGGCGTATTCGGGCGTCGCCAGCCCGCCGGCACGGGCGTTGTCCTTCTCGCGCAGGCGGTCCTGCGAATCGTACAACGGACGGAAGCCCTGCGGGATGTTGTATCTCTTCTCAAGCGGAATCAGCACGCTGCCCGGCACGTTCTCGAACTCGTAGGTCACCGCGTCGCTGCGGCGGCAAAGCTCCTCCAGCGCCGCGGGGTCGTCATACGCCGCCACGATCCGCTCGTCACTGAGCGCAAAGGCCGGAGCGTCCGCCGCAGGATCGAGACACACCGTGCGCGCACCGAGCAGGTGCGCCTGTTCGATAATCATCAGCCCCAGCTGGCCGCCGCCTATGATGCCGATCGTCTTCATCTAAAGTTCCGCTTTAAGTACGTCGGCGGTCTGTTTGGCGCGGAACGCTTCGAGCCGGGCCGCGAGTTCCGCATCCTGCAAAGCGAGAATCGAGACGGCGATCAGCGCCGCATTCTTCGAACCGTTGATCGCCGTGGTGGCCACGGGAACGCCCGCGGGCATCTGCACGATCGACAACAGCGAGTCCAGCCCGTTCAGGGCGCGCGACTTGACCGGAACGCCCACCACGGGCAGCGTCGTCATCGAAGCCACCATGCCGGGCAGATGCGCCGCGCCGCCCGCACCGGCGATGATCACGCCGATACCGCGCGCCTTGGCCGTCTTGGCATACTCGCACAACAGATCGGGCGTCCGGTGGGCGCTTACGACGCGCTTTTCGAAATCGACACCGAATTGTTCGAGCGTGGCGACGGCGTCGGCCATCACCTCGTAATCGCTCACCGAGCCCATAATCACACCGACCTTCATATCCTTTGGTTTTAAGTTTTTTCAAAAAAGCAGACCGCCACGACATCGCATGTCATGGCGGTCTGGTATCTATCCGCGCATCCCGCTGCAGGACATTTGCTGCCCCTGCGACTGCGCGCTCTGACCCTGCTGTCGGCACGACGAATAGAATGCAGCGGCTTGGCCCTGCTGTTTCTTTCGTTCGCGTTGATCGATTTTGCCTGTGGAGGTCATGAGATATGTCCGGATTAACCTAACAATTGTAAAAACAACGCTACAAAAGTAGTATTTTCCGGCCAATTTTCAAAACCGAAAGTCAGATTCTATTGACAAATTATCGACATTCTTCACGGCTGAGCGAATAGGGCGCGTCCTGCGGGCCGACACCCCGTTTGTACGCCGGATCGGGCTGCATCGCGAAGTCTATTTTCGCGCCTTTTACGAGGTCCGACCAGCGGATGAAGTTGCGGTCGTATCGCTTCCCGTCGAGCTTCATGGTTCCGATATAGCGGTTTTCGGGAGCGTTGTCCGGAGCCTCGATCACGATCTTCTTTCCGTTCTCCAGTTTCACGGTCGCCTTGCGAAACAGGGGCGACCCTATGACGTACTGGTCCGAAGCCGGACATACGGGATAGAATCCCATGGCCGAGAAGACATACCACGCGGAGGTCTGGCCGTTGTCCTCGTCGCCGCAGTAGCCGTCGGGCTTGGACGAATAGAGACGGTCCATCACCTCGCGCGTCCAGTACTGCGCCTTCCACGGCTGGCCCGCATAGTTGTACAGGTAGATCATATGCTGCGCAGGCTGGTTGCCGTGGGCGTAGTTGCCCATGTCGGCCACCTGCATCTCGGTGATCTCGTGAATGCGGGTCCCGTAATAGCTGTCGTCGTAGATCGGCGGCACGACGAACACCGAGTCGAGCATTTCGGCGAATCCTTCCCGGCCGCCCATCAGCTCGGCAAGTCCCTGCACATCGTGGAACACCGACCATGTGTAGTGCCATGCGTTGCCCTCGGTGAAGGCGTCGCCCCACTTGTAGGGGCTGAACGGCGACTGGAACTCCCCGTTCTCGTTGCGGCCGCGCATCAGCTTGGTCGTCTTGTCGAATACGTTGCGGTAGTTGCGCGAAGCCTCCTCAAGCGCCGCGGCATCCTCCGTCTTACCCAGTTTGCGGGCCACCTGCGCGATACACCAGTCGTCGTAGGCGTATTCGAGCGTGCGGGCGACATTCTCGTTGATCTTCACGTCGTAGGGAATGTATCCCAGCCGGTTGTAATACTCGTGCCCCAGACGTCCGGTCGAGGAGACGCCGGGGTGGACGTTCGTGCGCGCGTGCATCATGGCCTCGTAGAGCGTCTGCCACTCCTTTTCGGGCGTGACGCCCTTGAGGAGCGCGTCGGCCACCACCGATGCGGAGTTGTTGCCCACCATGCAGCCGCGGTGCCCGGGCGACGCCCATTCGGGCAGGAAACCGCTCTCGCGTGCCGCGTTAGCGAGTCCCTGCTGGATTTCGGCGTTCACGGAGGGGTAAACGAGGTTCAGCAGCGGGAAAAGGCTGCGGAAGGTGTCCCAGAACCCGGTGTCGGTATACATGTAGCCGGGGAGCACCTCGCCGTTGTAGGGGCTGTAATGCACGACCTCGCCCTGGTCGGTCACCTCGTAGAACTTACGCGGGAAGAGCACCGACCGGTAGAGGCACGAATAGAACGTACGGTACTGGTCGTCCGTACCGCCCTCTACCTCGATGCGTCCCAGCACATCGTCCCAGCGCGCCTGCGCCTTGGACTTCACCGTTTCGAAATCGTCGCTACCCAGTTCCCGGAGGTTCTGCAGCGCCTGTTCGGGAGAAATGAACGACGACGCCACGCTGGCGCATATCTGCTGGCCGCGGCGGGTCGCGAAATGCACCTTGGCCACGGCATGTTCGCCCGTGACGGACTTCTGCCCTTCGGGATAGAGCAGGTTGCTGCCGGGTTTGTATCCGCCGGGGGCATCGGTCAGCTCGATGGCGCTGAACGGCGTATCGAAGCGCACGACGAACCAGTTGCGGAAATTCTCCGGCACGCCACCGCTGTTGCGCGTGGTGTAACCGACGATCGTACGGTCGTCGACCATCCCGACCTGCGAACCACGGTCGAAGGCGTCGATCACCACTCCCGACTCCTTC
>OGGS01002481.1_pt1 | contig 9938 bp, 3 predicted proteins | sample 1571281 | NCBI WGS metagenome assembly OGGS01 (sample SAMEA2582042, study PRJEB24529) | metagenome | biome: Human gut stool | place: China | collected 2011 | reverse complement strand
TTGGCCAGGCTGGTGACGGAGGCGGGGATATTGATCTCGGTGACATAGGCGGTCTTGTTGTAGTTCAGATAAGCAAACGCCTTGCTATCAATGGATTGCAGGGTGCCGGGGAAGGCCAGCGTCCGGGCCTCATAGGGCTGATAGAAGGCGCTGTTGCCGATGGACTCCAGCTGGGTGCCGGAGAAGTCCAGATTCTGGAGCTTCCGGGCATAGTAGAAGGCCTGCTTGCCGATGGTCTTCAGCTGAGAGGGCCAGTTGATGGTCTCCAGCACCATGCAGTTGTAGAAGGCGCGCTCACCGATGGAGGTGACGTTGTCGCTGAGCTTCACGGTCTTGACGGCCTTGGCGTTGTAGAACGCGCGGTCGGGGATGACAGTGAGGCTGCCGCAGTCGATGGAAGCGGCGGCGTTGCAGTCATAGAACGCGGAGCCGCCCAGGGAGGTGACGGACTGGGGAATGGTGATGGCCTTCAGAGCCTTCCAGCCGTAGAAGGCGTTGGCGCCGATGGAGGTCAGACCCTCCTTCAGGGACAGGGCGGTGGCCTTGGCGCAGCCGCGGAAGGCGTAATCGCCCACGGTCTCCACGGTGGCGGGCAGGTCCACAGCCGTCAGGGCGGAGCAGTTGCTGAAGGCGTAGGCTGGAACAGCGGTCAGGCTCTGGCCGAAGGCCACGGTCTTGAGCGCGGAGCAGCCGTCGAAGGCGTGCTCACCCAGGGTGGTGAAGCCATCGGGCAGGGCGATGGACGTCAGCTTGGTGCAGCCCTGGAAGGCGGCGGTGCCGATCTTCTTGAGGCTGGCGGGCAGAGTGACGGACGTGATGGTGGTGTTCTTATAGAACAGGTAGTCGCTGATGGTCTCCACGCCGTCAGGCACGGTGTAGGAGGTGCCCTTGAAGTCCCGGGGCAGGCTCACCAGAACCTTGCCGCCGCCGGCCAGCAGGGTGCCGTCCTCGGTCCGGACGATGCTGGCGCCGTCCTCGATGACATAGCCCTCAAAGGCGGGGCAGCTGACAAACGGGGTCAGACCGAAGGACAGGGTCTCGGCCTTGTAGGAGGCAGGGAAGGTCAGGGTCTTGAGATTGGTGCAGCCCTGGAAGGCCCTCTCGCCGATGAGGGTGACGTTGTCGGGAACGATGAAGTTCACCAGCGCGGTGCAGCCCTGGAACATCTGCTTGCCGATGGTGGTCAGCTTGGGGGCCACGAAGGTGGTCAGGTTCAGGCTGTTGTAGAACGCGGAGTCACGGCCGGTGGGATCGCCCAGCCCGGTGATCTCGGTGAGGCTGCTGCGGGCAAAGGCGTTGGCGCCGATGAAGGTCAGGCTCTCGGGGATCACCATCTCCTCCAGGGCGGCGCAGCCGGCGAAGCAGCTGGTGCCCACGGAGGTGACGTTGGACAGGTCGGGCAGGTGCTTCAGGCTCTTGAGGGTGAAGAACGCCGTCTTGGGCAGCTCGGTCAGGTTCTTGGACAGGGTCACGGAGGTTACAGCCGTGCAGTTGGCGAACTGGTCGCCGTTTGCGTCCATAGAGGTGACGGTGTCGGGAATGGTGATGCTGGTCAGGGTGTAGGCATTATAGAAAATACCGGCGCTGAGGCTGGTGACGCCCTCGGGGATCACCAGGTCGCCCTCCAGGGCCTCGCAGAAGTAGAAGGCCTTGACGCCCATGGTGGTCAGGTCCTTGGGCAGGACGCCGTCGTCGGTGTGGCCCAGGGTCTTCAGGTTCTTGCAGTAGTAGAACGCGCCCTCGTTGATGACCTTCAGCGTCTCAGGCAGGCTGACGCTCTGCAGGTTGTCGCAGTCGTAGAAGGCCCGATAGCCGATCTCCTCCAGGGAGTCGGGGCAGATGACGTTGAGAACGTAGTCGTTGTTCTTGAAGGCGTTCTCCCCGATGACCCGGACGCCGTCGGGAATGGTGACGGTGCTCTCGGTGCCGCTGTAGCTGACCAGGGTGTCGCCCACGATGTTGAAGCTGCCGGAGCCGGTGGCCTCGGTGACGGTGACGGCCAGATCATAGGTGGCGGTGCCGTTCTTGGCCTTGGCGGTAACGGTGGCCGTGCCGGGCTTCAGAGCGGTGAGCTTGGCATACTGGGTCAGCTCATCGCCCTCGCCGTTGGGCTCAACAGTGACCACGGACTCGTCGGAGGAGGTCCACTCCAGGTTCAGGTCGGTGGCATAGAAGGGCGCGTAGCCATACAGCCGGACATTGGTATAGGTGGTGCCGGCCAGCAGGGTCACGGAGGAGGTGTTCAGCAGGAACTCGCTCATAGGCACGTCCGCGCCCACCTCGTCGGTGACGGTGACCTGGCACTGGGCCTTCACGTCGGGCCAGACGGAGGACTTGACGATGATGGTGGCGGTGCCGGGAGCCTTGGCGGCCACGATGCCGTTCTTCACCTCGGCCACGCTGGAATCGGAGGAGCTCCAAACCAGGTTCTGGTCGGTGGCGTCGTCGGGAGTCACAGTGGCGTTCAGCTGGACATAGCCCTTCTGGGGCAGGGTCACGGCGGTCTGATCCAGAGTGATCTTGGTGACGGCGTTTTCAGGCAGGGTCACGCGATAGGCACACTGGTTCATGGCGTAGTCGTAGGCCACCACATAGAAGGTGCCCTGCAGGAGCTTCTGATAGAAGTCCGTAACGTCGAAGGTGTAGGTATACTCCTCGTAAGCCCGGGGAGAGGTGCCGTCGGCCTTCAGGGCAGGGATGATGCCGTCATAGTAGTTGGAGCCGATGCTCATTTCCTTCTTGCCGTTGTTGACGTTGGTCTTCCACTGGGTGGAGTACAGGGTGGCGCCGGCCAGGCAGAAGTTATCGGCCAGGGTCACGTCCAGGTACTTCCGGCCGTCGTCGCCGGTGCGGAACTGCAGGTTCTCGCGGTCAACGATATAGGGCATTTCACCGTCGGAGGTGAAGTTGAAGGAATAGGTGTTCTTCAGGTTGTCCTGCACGTCGAAGCCGTCCACATAGGCGGCGGCGGTGTAGGTCATGTGGGTGTTGTTGGGGATCAGGTGGATGCCGGTCAGCGGGGGGAAGATCTCGCCCACATAGCCGGGCCGCACAGCGGCGGAGCTGGAGTTGTACATGGCCTTGCGGACATTGAGGCCGTCGCTGTTGAGGTACACCTCACCGGTGTCGCTGTCGGTGATGGTGACGTTGGTGGTCTTGGCCGCCCGCAGCAGACCGGCCTGCAGGTAATACAGGTTGCTGACGCCGTTGCCGCCGCCCAGGTCCACGCAGATCTTATCGGCGGAGGTGGAGGGGGTGTCGTAGCCCTCGGGGACCACGAAGGGATACATGCCCAGCTTCACCACGTACATCATGGCGTAAACACCGGCCACGTTGGTGGCGTACATCTTCTCGTCCAGGCCGTTGTAGATATCGGCGTCCTCGAAGATGGGGGCCTTGGTCCAGTCGCCGTAGAAGCCCAGGAAGGGCACGGACAGCGCAGGATCGTCGTTGTTGGTCAGCTCCACGAAGCCTTCCACATAGATGCCGTTGGGGAACTTGGCCAGATACGCCCGGTCCGCGTCGGACAGGCGGACGGTGACGGTGACGGTGGCCTCGCCGTTAGCGGGCACGGTGACGGTGGAGCCGCTGAGGGCGCCGCCGGAGACCTTGATGGCGCTGGTGTCAGCGGAGAGGACATAGCCCTTCTGGGCGATGTACAGCCCGTCGGTGGTGGTGCTCTCGGTCTGGACGGTGGTGCTGACGTCATAGGACAGGGCGGAGCCGGTGAGGTTCTTCACCACGAAGCTCAGCTTGTACACGCCCAACTGGTCGGCGTCGTCGCCCAGCTCGATCTTGGTCTTGTCCTGGCCCCGGACATACAGGTAGGCGGGGGTGGTGACGGCCTCGGCCAGGTTCACCATACCGGAGCCCTGCTTGCGGGGAGAGTAAGCCACGCCGTTTTTATCATACAGGATGTCGGAGGTGCTCATCAGCAGGCGGTTCACCAGCAGCTGCTTGTCGGTATCGGAGGCGCCGGGCATCAGGGTGTTGACATACTGCAAAGCAGCGGCGGCCACACCCGCCAGATACGGAGACGCCATGGAGGTACCGCTCATGTAGCCGTACTGGGCGAAGGGCAGAGAGGAATAGATGCTGCCGCCGGGGGCGGTGATCTCCGGCTTCAGGGACAGGGACGGCAGGGGGCCCCAGGAGGAGAAGTCGCTCATGGCCACGGAGCCCTTTTCGGTCTTGGAGACGGTGAGGGTCTTTTCCTGGGCGGCTTCCATCATCTGGCCGTTGGCCAGGCTGATGCACACGGTGGGGATCTTGTAGTTATCCACGGACATGTTCAGCAGATAGCCGTCGCGGTTGTTATAGATGATGCAGCCCGCAGCGCCGGCAGAGGCGGCATTGAGCTGCTTCTGCTCGAAGGACAGGCCGCCGCGCATGACCACGGCGATCTTGCCGGCGACGTCCAGGCCCTGGTAATCGGCGGTGTCGCCGGTGTTGGGCACCATGACGTACTCATAGGTTTTGGAGCTGTCATTGCCCAGCAGCAGGGCGGTGAAGTCGTGGCCGGACACGTCCTGATAGGGGACGCGGCCCTGGGCGGTGACAAAGGCCGCCGTCTCATTGGCGTTGACGGAGGCAACGGACAGCGCCGCGTCATAGGAGGACGAGGAGCTGATGATGCCGGTGTCGGGGTCGGACACGGAGGTGAAGTCACCCTTTGCGCCGCCCTGGGAGGAGGAATAGGAGTTACCGGCGGAGCAGTTCAGCAGGATACCGGCGGACTTGACCAGGTCGTAATACTTGGTGGTCAGGTCGCCCTCGGCCTCCCGGCCGAAGCCGCCGTTGGAACCCAGGGACATATTGATCACGTCCACGTCCAGCAGCAGGGCGTCGTTCAGGGCCGCCAGGATGGTATCCGTGGAGGCGCCGTTGGTGGAGTCGGAGAATACCTTGAAGATGGCCAGCTGGGCCTCGGGAGACTGACCGGCGAAGGTGACGCTGCCGCCGGCGTCCACGGTCTTGCCGGCGGTGATACCGGCCACGTGGGTGCCGTGGTCATTGCCGTACTTCTCCACGGCGTCGGCGGAGGGGATCACGTCGGCGTCGGCGTCGGCATAGTCGAAGGCGAAGGGCACCTTGCCGCTCTTATACAGGTCGTCCTCGGTCAGCAGCACCAGGGAGCTGGAGCTGTGCTTCTGGGCATACCAGAGGGCGGCATAGCTGTAGGCGGTGATGTTGGTCTTGCCGTCCTCGCCCTGGCTGATCTGATAGAGCAGCTTGGACAGGCTGGACTTCTGCAGCTTCTGCACGGCAGGAGCGTTGGCAAAGGCCTCGTGGTTCACATCCAGGCCGGTGTCCAGGATGCCGATGAGCATCCCCTCGCCCTGATACTGGGTGTTGTTGGAGTAGGCCGCCACTTCCGCGGCGGTCAGGGCCTGGCCCAGAGTGGCGGAGCCCATGGAATCGGTGTAGTAGGTCTGGCACAGCACCACGTCCTCTACGCCGTCAATATTCTTGATGTCATGGATCTTGCCGTAAGGCACCTGGGCGGCAAAGCCGCTGACCACGGAGGTGTAGCTGAAGGTGAAGGAGCTGGGAATGCCCTTGCTTTCCATGGTGTTCATCACGGAGAGCTGCAGGTTGGCGATGTCCTTCAGCTGGGCCTTGGCTGCGTCCGTCTGCTGGAAGTCCAGCATGGACATACTGGCATTGGTGCGGTTGCGGACATCCAGCAGGCTGTCTGCATCCAGCTGCACAATGACCTTGACCATTTCGTCGTCTGCCGGGATCTCGGACTTGGACACCTTGCCGGAGTCCATGTTCTCCTCGAAGATCGCCAGACGGTCGCTGTCTGTGAGCTCATTGGTCACATCGGTGGCCGTCAGCCCGGTCTCGGGGTCAGACGGCGTCAGTTCCGCCGCCATGGCGCTGACCGGCAGGACGCTGATGAGCATCATCAGCACCAGGACCAGGGACAGCAGCCGCTGCGGCATTCTCGTCTTTTTCATCGATCGACTTCCTTCCTGAATTTTTTCGTTCCACTCCCCTGCTGTGTTGAGGAATTTCCTGATTGCATAATTATACTTCCTTTCTCCTGCAAAAGCAAGGAATTTCTTCCAAAAACAAGGATTTTTTCAGGAAACGTTTCCGGTGTTTCCGCCGGGTGGACGGCCGGTTGGTGCTTTTTTCCGATGCTTCGGTATCACGTCACCGTGATAAACGACCCATTGTTTTTTGTACTTATCTCACGAACAGTTTCCTGGCTCTGCGTCCGTGTTGGACAAATCCGTCAAAATGTCAGCCGCCCCTTTTCCGCCCCGCTGATTCCGTCCGCAGTACACGCACATTTGTGTTTGTTCGCAGCAAGCGGACTGGCATAGGAAGTTATTGGAAATATCTTCCATGAATACTCTGTATATTTTTCAGCATTCTTCCAATATTTCCACTTTACAGGGCCGTTTTGATCAAATGCTTCGGCGCGGCGTATCCACAAAAGGGGGCAAAAAAGCCGCAATTCCAGCGTGAGAGGCGGCAGATATTCACTTCACCTGGCGGCCATGGGACCAGACGGCGGTGATGTTGTGGCGATGGAGCATGTAGATGGACCGCTCAAAGCGCTCCCGGACCGTCAGGGGCCGCACCGGCTCCGGGAAGTCCCCGTCGTCCACCACGATGGCGTGGAGGGGCTGGCCCACGGCGAAGCCCTCTCCCCCGCCGAAGTACCGGTGCCCGGCGGTGGTGCCCAGATAGTACCCCTCCGGCACGGTCAGGAAGTCCTCGGACCAGTCGGTTTCCATGCGCTTGATCTTGGAGGCCCGGATGCTCATGGTGATGACCTTGTACATGGGGAGCTGCGCCCCGCCGGCGATGTCGGAGCCAAGAGTCACCCAGATGCCCTGCTGCAGCATCTCCCGCACCGGGGACACGCCGCTGCACAGGTTGATGTTGGACCCGGCGCAGTGGGCCACCACCACCCCGGCCCGGCGGATGGCGGCGCACTCCCGGGCGTCGGAGTGGACGCAGTGGGCCATGACGGTGTGGTCCTTCCAAAGGCCGTATTTGTCATAGGTCTCCCAATACTGGGCGCAGTCCGGGTGCAGCTCCTTCACCCAGGCGATCTCCCCCCTGTTTTCCGACAGATGGGACTGGACATACAGCCCCCGGTCCCGAGCGATCTCCCCCAGGGCGGCCATCAGCTCATTGGAACAGCTGGGGGTGAAGCGGGGGGTGATAATGGGCCTGACGTGCTCAAAATGGCAGCCGTCCAGCCAGCGCAGGGTCTCGGAGACGGACTCCTCCGTGGTCTCCTGGAGAATGCCGGGAAGGGCGTTGCGGTCCATATTCACCTTGCCCACATAGCCGGTGATCCCCGCTTTTTCCAGCTCATCCATCAAGATCAGGGTAGCGTCGGTGTGGAGGGAGGAAAACATGCACACCCGGGTCGTCCCGCAGGACACCAATTCCCCCGCCAGCTGCCGGTACACCGTCCGGGCGTAGTCCGGCTCCGCAAACCGGGCCTCCGTGGGGAAGGCGTAGGCATTCAGCCAGTCCAGCAGGGGCAGATCCATGCCCATCCCCAGCATGGGATACTGGGGAGCGTGGAGGTGCAGGTCCGCAAAGGACTGGACGATCAGGCAGTCTCCATAGTCCTCCACAGACGCTCCGGCATATTGCTCCGACAGCACCGGATACACCCCGGTAATGACGCCGTTTTCAGCGATAAGATAACCGTGTTCCGTCACATCCAGCCGGCCGCAGGCCGGCGCGGAAACGATATTTCCTTTCAGAATGGTGGTCATTGCGTCCTCCTTTCAAAACAAAAGAGCGCCCGCATAAGCGGACGCTCATAGCAAGATCTTAGGCGATCTCATAGAAACTTCCGCGCCTGAGACGATCCCATCAGCGGAATTATATGAGCCATATTTCCATTTATAGTTTAATTATACCACGGCGCCGGGAAAAAGGCAAGCCTCTCCGTCGGCACACACCGTCGGCACACATCCGGGAATTGTCGCCTATACTGGCGTACAGGCAAAATTCCGCCTGAATCGAGGAAAAGGCGTTGATTCGTATGCTGCAAGCATTGAGCTGGGCCGCTTTGGGCACCGGCTTTACCTTTCTGATGACCACCTTAGGGGCTGCGGTGGTATTTTTCTTTGTGGAGGAGCCCCGGCCCCAGTTCCAGCGGACCATGCTTGGCTTCGCCGCCGGGGTGATGACGGCGGCCAGTGTCTGGAGCCTGCTGCTGCCTGCCATTGAGCAGTCGGCGGACTTCGGCGTTCCCGGCTGGCTCCCCGCAGCGGCGGGGCTGCTGCTGGGCGTAGGCTTTCTCTCCGCGTTGGACGCCGTTCTGCCCCATCTGCGGCGGGCAAAGGACATGGACTTGACCCGCCGCCAAAGCACGCTGCTGATGGCAGCCATTACCCTCCACAATGTACCGGAGGGCATGGCGGTGGGCCTCGCCTTCGCACTGGCGGCAGAGGGAGAGGGCATGGCCGGGGCTGCGGCGCTGGCGCTGGGCATCGGCATCCAGAATCTTCCGGAGGGCGCCGCCATCTCCCTTCCTCTGCGGCAGGAGGGCAGCTCCCGGGGCCGGGCTTTTCTGTTAGGGACCCTCTCCGGCAGCGTGGAGCCGATTTTCGGTATTCTGGTAGTGCTGGTAGCTGCCGGTGTCCGTCCCTTGATGCCGTGGCTCCTCAGCTTCGCCGCCGGAGCCATGCTGTATGTGGTGGTAGAGGAGCTGGTGCCTCAGGCCCATTCCAAAGCCGGGACCTGCGGCTTTGTGGGAGGCTTTTTAATTATGATGATCTTAGACGTGGCGCTGGGATAGTGTGTCAAAACGTAAACTTACATTGTCTCCCGAAAAAAAGTCTGCTATAATCGGCCCAGCACACCAAACCCACGCAAAGGAGAACAAATATGGATACAAAATTCAGCGGCAGCGCAAATTACGTGGCGTCCCGTGACCTGATGGAGACCGTTAACATCGCCGTGGCTTTGCAGAAGCCTCTGCTCATCAAGGGTGAGCCGGGCACCGGCAAGACCATGCTGGCCCAGGCCGTGGCGGACGCTCTTGGGAAAAAGCTCATTATCTGGAATGTAAAATCCACCACCAAAGCCCAGGACGGCCTGTATGTCTACGATGTGGTACAGCGGCTCTATGACAGCCAGTTTGGAAACGCCGGTGTAGATGACGTTAAAAAATACATCAAGCTGGGTAAGCTGGGCGAAGCCTTCTCTGCCGATGAACAGGTGGTCCTGCTGATTGACGAGATCGACAAGGCGGATCTGGAATTTCCCAACGACCTTCTCTGGGAGTTGGACCGGATGGAGTTCTACATCCCCGAGACGAAGGAGACCGTACAGGCCAGGCAGCGCCCCATCGTCATCATCACCTCCAATGCGGAGAAGGAGCTGCCGGATGCGTTTCTGCGCCGCTGTATCTTCCATTATATTGCATTCCCGGAGCAGCCGATGATGGAGAAGATCATCAAGGCACATTACCCGGATCTCGACCAGAAGCTGATCGACGGCGTGCTGGACGCCTTCTACCGGGTGCGCGATCTGCGCGGCCTGCAGAAGAAGCCGAGTACCTCCGAGGTGTTGGACTGGATTCAGGCGCTTGTGATCGGCGGCGTGCCGGTGGAGAAGCTGGAAAAGGAGATCCCGTTTGCGGGGGTACTCTTAAAAAAGACAGAGGATTTAAAGCTGGTGGAGAATAACCGATATGTTTACTGATTTTCTGTATCTACTCCGTTCTTACGGGATGAAGACGAGCCTCAATGAGTGGAACAGCCTGATGGATGCGCTGGAAATGAACCTGAACGACGCGAGCCTGACGGAGTTTTACTATATGGCGAGGGCGGTTCTGGTCAAAAAAGAGTCCGAATATGACAAATTTGACCAGGCATTTCTGGCATATTTTAAAAATGTGCAGACGTTTGAGGAACTTCCGAAGGAGGTCTTAGACTGGCTTTCCAAGG
>OGGS01002480.1_pt1 | contig 9942 bp, 6 predicted proteins | sample 1571281 | NCBI WGS metagenome assembly OGGS01 (sample SAMEA2582042, study PRJEB24529) | metagenome | biome: Human gut stool | place: China | collected 2011 | reverse complement strand
GGAACCATCGCCATCCCCACTACTGACGGCACACGCACGGCCATCCGCTATACCGGTAAGGCCGACGACCTGTCGCTGTCTTTCCCCAACGGTGAGGTATATCTCCATGCCATTACCGTCATCAACATGGGCAACGGCGACATTGCCAGGAACGACGAAGGCTATTATGTGGCTGATGCAGGCAGTGCCAACAGTCTGGCCAACATCTTCGACGTGATCGCTGCCTACGGCGACGCCTCCACCCGCACGAAGATATTCCTGCCCAACGGCGTCTACGACTTAGGCAAGACCACCGAACAGGAGCTACCCATCGACAAGCTCTCACTCATCGGACAAAGCGCCGACAGCACAATCATCGTCACTGCTCCGGATGTCTCTGTCGAAGGTCTTGGCAAAGCTGATCTGTTCCTCAACACCAAGAAGGATCTATATCTCCAGGATCTCACGCTGAAAAACGCTCTTGACTACTATGGTGCCGGTGCTACCGGACGTGCTGCCGTATGGCAGGACCGTGGCGACCGAACCATCTTCCGCAATGTCAGGATGCTCTCCTACCAAGACACCTACTACAGTCAGAACAACGCCATGCAGAGCTACTTCGAGGATTGCGACATCCATGGTACCGTAGACTTCATCTGTGGTGGCGGAGACGTACGCTTCCAGCACACCATGCTCTCACTCGAACCACGCAATGCCAAAGGCGAAGGCGGACGCACCATCACCGCTCCGACAACCACGACCAACTACGGCTATGTCTTTGACGACTGCTCCATCATAGATTTAGCCAAAGGTAAGGGTGACTGGAACTATGGACGCACATGGCAGGAAAAGCCGGTCTGCGTATTCCTCAACACCACTCTCGACGACAATGCCGCTGCCACCATCGTCAGCTCACGTTGGACACAAAAGGGCATGAACAACACCGACCCGAAGGTCTTTGGCGAATACGGCACAAAGAATGCTGCCGGGCAGGACGTCACTCCCGCCAGCAATGTCATCACATCTTATGGCGGCAACATAGAGACAATCCTCTCTGCCACGCAAGCCGCTGCCTATGACTACGACAAGATGTTCACCAACTGGGACCCCAAGGCTCTCGCCACACAGTTGACCGTTACAGGTGTCAACCTCTCCGCTGGCATTCTCTCATGGGACGCAAGCCAAGGTGCCACCGCCTACGCTGTTTTCACCGACGGCAAGTTGCTGGACTTCACCACCGCCACCAGCATCTCTGTCGACGGCAAAGCCAAGACCTACTCAGTCCGAGCTGCCAACGCTATGGGAGGACTGGGACCTCAAGCAACAGTAAACATCACCAATAGCATCGCTGGCGACCTCATCGAAAAGCCTTCCCAAACATATTACTATGCTCTCCAAGGCACTCGTCTGTCATCACCTCGTCAAGGTCTCAACATCCGCGTCCGCAACTACCAAGGAGCCGGACACAAGGCACAGAAGATCATCGTGAAAAGGTGAAAAAGCAAAAGGGTAAAAAACAATAGATAAGCAAAAGATATAAGACGAGAATCCTATATTGAGTCGAATCATGATTTGGATATACATATAGGTTGGTCAGGATAATGAGGAGGTGACCACATACTTCCCTTCACAATTAGGCGGGCCCTGGGGCTCGCCTATGCTATTTTAGGTTAAGATGCAAAGAACAGATTGGTAGCCTACAACGACTTACCCAAAGACTATGCATTGAAAGAATTCTCAATACCATCTTCAACAACACAACTAATTATCAATAGAAAATTTGCATAATACAATGATTTTTCCTATTTTTGCATAAAACTAAAGAGGTCTTCGTGTTGGCCTGGAGGAACGGAAGTCCAATATGAAGACCGAGTTGTACGGCAGGAGGACATATCTATGGGGATTAACCCAGCTTTGGACTACTTGTCCATGCCGTCATCAGTGGAAATAAAAGCCGGAGCAGCGACGGCAAACTGACGGCTTCTATGATAAATGGCACTTTGCTAAGTGCCAAAGCGATCTTTGAAACACTGATATTGTCACGTATGGACACTATGAGGGCTGTCCGCCAAGAAATGAATTTTGACGGACTATGAAAGGCTCGCTTACAGACATGCGCTGCGTGAGGATGTGCCTTTTGAAGGCGGTGCCCGTGACGGCTCAAGAATTTCAATCACTCTCATGCGGCACTTGCAATGAGGACAGAGGCCAATCTCCCATCCTTTCTCCTCGCATATCTGCATGTAGGATTTCTTCGTGCGCATCTCAATCCATACCTCACGCTCCTTGTTCTGGCACTTTGGACAGTGGCGGTCACGGCAGCTGTTGTAGCTGACATGTATCTCACCGCACTCAGGACACACCTCGACATGGCCGCCGAGTGCTCTTGTACGGCATAGGGCCATTGCGCCGAACGACTTCCTGACCTGGTGAACTACGGAGTATTTGGCATAGAACTCACTGCTCCAGTCCTTGATTATCTGACCGACATCAAACCTTGGGCGTGTCATTATTGAGCATCCGCAGGTTGTTGGAAATGAGATTGACACACTGGCGCTTCTCTATCTTGGCAAGATGCAGATAGATCATAGTCGTTGAAACCGACTTGTGGCCAAGAAGCTGCTGTACTGTCTGTATGTCCTCACCAGCCTCAAGCAGGTGGGTGGCATACGAATGACGCAGGGAGTGAGTGGCAAGCGACGTATCCAGCTCTGCCTTTACAAGACCTTCCTTCAGACGTGCACGGATGAAGTCCGGTGTGATGGGAGCATCCTTGCCGAACTTCTTGAAGATGCAATTCTTGCTCGGATAGTTCTCGCGGTAAACTTTGAGTACGATAAGAGTCTCGGGGCTGATAGGCACGATGCAATCCTTGCCTCCCTTGCCCTTCTTGACGTGCACTTGCTGGCGGTCAAAATTGATGTCGTTTCATTTGAGGTTGCATGCCTCAAAGGCGCGAAGGCCGCAGTCGTAGATGACCGAGAGCAATGTCTTGGAATACAGACCGCACGCGCCAAGCAGGCGCATGACCTGTTGGAAGGAAAGTATGCGGGGAAGTTTCTTCTCACGCCTTATCTTAGGCAGGGAAAGACCGCGCAACTCCGGGCAGCCCATAGTCTGTCGATAGCACTTCAGACCATAGACGAAATGCTTGAACTGAGCCTCCGCCGGCATAGGCTTACGGCTGAGCATACTCTGTAGGTAGCCGTCTACATCATCCTAAGAAAAATCATTAGGGAGTTTTCCAATGTACACGACAGCCTTGTAGAGAGCGTGGCAATAGTCTGTGATAGTACCATGAGCATAGTGGGCAATAGCCAGCTTGCTCTGAAAAGAAGAGATGCGATTGCGGCGGGATGGTACCCTCTCAATTGCTACGTCGGAGATTTTCTTCGGACTATGTAAAGCAAGACGGGGGTTTACGGTATGGCAATGTGCCATGCCGGCCCCAATCTGCTCTAATATACACAGAATTAATGAAGTAACAAATAACAGACAACAACTATTGGTGGAAGGCTTTAGCTTTTACGCCGTAGCGGAAATTAGTACAACTGGAAGAAAAACACTGATGGCTTTTCACGCTGCCAGACAGAAAGCAGAGGAGAGCGAGGAAAAAGAACTTTCACTCGAAGATATCAACAGAGAAATGAACGAAGCAAGGAAGGGCAAGAAATGATTTACGCTGGCATTGATACGAATGTAATCGTTTCGGCCCTTATTACCAAGAATCCGAAAAATACTCACACAAATCCCCGGCACGGCTCAGTGTCGGGGATTTCCTTTTTATGCGACTAAAAGCATGTATGTCCTTTATCAGCGGCAGATGACTTTCTTTCCGTTGTGGATGTATATACCACGTGAAGGCTTAGCCACCCGCTGTCCTTGCAGGTTGAACCAGACATCCTGCTTTTCTCCACTCTCAACAGCGTTATTGATAGCTGTCGTCGTGCCGTCGTTGATGCCGATGGCCATGCTCTTGGCACTGGCCGATCCCTGCTGTATCTTAATGTGTCCAAAGACCACCTCCAACCATGTGCCGCTATTTCCATAGGCGTCAGCCACGGGTGTCCAACGGAAATGATAGTAGCCAGTATGGTTAGCATAGAAGTTGACAACTCCGTAGCTGGCGCCATAGGTATTCGTGTTCAGGCTCTTGTCGACATTGTTGTTGCATCGTATGATTTGTGAACCCAGGCAGTTGTTATTTTCGTCAAAGACCTCACACTTCACATAGGGATTTCCTGACCACCCGATGGCGTAGTAGCTGAGATTATAGTTTCCCTTTTTGAGTGAAAGTCCATAGCCGTTGACTGTACCCACCTCGGCATAAGCGGTCTTCGAAGCGTCGCTCTGACGGATATAGAGTCCTGTCGGCAGATAACCACCTTGGCTGAACTGGAAGATGCGCGGTCCTGATGCTGCAGAACCAGCAGCAACCTTTTGCCCGGCATCAAGGATATTCCAGCCCTCCGGTACGGTGTTGGCATTTTGGAAGGCCAGTGGATTTCCCTTAAAATAGAGTCCGACATTGCCGACGAGCGCTTCCTCCCAATTACCGCCTTTGCCTTTTGCATCGGCAACCGGCGTGAAGCGCAGTTTGTAGTTGCCTTTGATCATGGAATAGAACGAGAGGTTGACTCGGGTGCTGCCCGAGATGGCCGTGTTTCTTGTACCGTTAGCGCTGCCGTTGGCCTTGACAATGGTTGAGGCCACCACAGTGTTGGTAGGATCAAACACCTCCACCTTCACATAAGGGCTGCCTTTCCATGCAGTGATGTTGCAACTGAGCTGATACTCACCGAAGACAAGTGGCAGCGTATATCCGCTTTGTCCGCCATATTCGATATATCCTGTCTTGTCGGGACTGATCTCACTCACATAGAAGGCTGTAGTCATGTCGCCACCTTGATAGAATTGCATCACTCTCGGGCCACTGCTCTGACTACCCGTTTGTCTTTGGCTCCCGTTGTCCGCGGCTGTCCACCCAGCGGGGATAACATCATTGACGTTGCCCCATGCCTTGACAAGATTGTCACCGGTTGTGGTAGAGGAAGAGCCAGAGGTGTTACCCGTTGATGACGAAGACGAGGAAGACTCACTCTTGTGGGCATAGTTCTTTTTGGAATACTCATAATACCAGTAGAAGCATGCCTTGGCGCAGCACTCAACGTTTTCATTGAAATTAGCCTTGATGGTACCATCCTTCAAGAACGCGTCAATGTCGACATAGTCTTCGTTTGAGCTCAGCGTCATGCTGATATTTCCAAAGTGATCCATCACAGCCTTCCATGCATTTCCCCATTTGCTTGTCGACGCGGTGCCCCAAGTGCCATAGTTGCTGGCCACCCATTGCCCAAACTCATTGTATTTTCCAGCTCCAGCTTTCTCCGGACTCCAGTCTATCTCCGAGACAAGGATAGGCTTGGAAGTGACCACAGGCACCTGCTTTTGAAAGTTGCTGATGAAGGTGTTATGGTCGTAGCTCTTATCACTGGCGCCATACCATCCCGGATAGACATGGACAGCATAACCAAAGTTGCTGTCGGTGATGGGATGTGAGGCGTAGTCTTGATATTGGCTCTGGTAGCCGGTACCAGGGATCCATATCACGCCTTTGAATCCGTTTTGCCGGATGATGTTGACAATCGGCTGGAAATAGTCGTGTAAGGCAGCAGATGATGTTTGTCCGTATTGGTTATAGACATGCACCGGCTCGTTGGCCAATTCCAGCGACACCATTCCCGAATTATTCTTGAAGTTGGCATTGCTTGACACGATACTCCATACCGTCTTGAGGTATTGCTGATAGGCGTCCCCCACCTTCAGATCCTTCGGGCATACCCCCGGCGGACGCACGACGACGTAAAGTCCGTGGTTCAAAGCTTTCTGAGCAATAGGCCAGTAGAGCGTCTGCAGATACTTGCGCAGACGGTCGGCACTGAACTGCGAGATGTCGGCTTCGCTGCTTGCATGGCCATTGTTGATCCAACAAGGGTCGAGATGCAGTCGGAAGATGTTGCAGTACGTACCCTTCGACGGGTTTTGAAGAGCCCCGAAGACCTTGTCGAAGTAGTTGATACACGAAGCCACCGTGCCGTCGTTGCAGGCTGATCCCCATCGATAACGATTGAAATAGGGATTAGGTGTGCCCATCACTCCATGAAGAACAACGGCGTGTCCTCCTTGGTCGACCAGTTGTTTGCCACTGACGTGGAGTGGTGCCACCACTCCAAACTGGGCAAACGCTCCCATCGGCATCACTGCCATGGTCAGGGATAATAGAAAGTGTTTCATACAAAAGATTGAATAAAACGATTGAATAAAAATGATATAAAGGATTTGATTTGCTCGCTTGCAAAAATATGTTTTTTGATTATTGTCCTCTTTTCAACACGTATCAAATACTTTATTGTCTGTATGTCGCCTTAAAATTCTTCTATTAGTACGATAAATGTTTCACAGGCCTTACGGTTTGAGACAAATTTTTGTTAATAAGCCGTCTTTCGTGACAGCTTCCTTATCTTTCTGTCTAAATAGCGACATGGAAAGAATATGTCCTTTATGTCTTTCTGTCTTCAACATCAGCGCCCAGTCTACACGATCAGTCTACTTGTCTTAGAAACTGACACTTTTCCGCCCACGAGAATCGATTCTTTTCGACGAAGACCTGTCTCGTTCTGATTTTCGCGAAAATTCGTGCATTTTTATAGCCGTCTGATAATCAACACGTTATAAAAGCAATTCTTTCCTTCAACTATCAAAAGGCCTTGATGACACACAATTCTCTAGAGAATTTATCGGTCAGCAAGGCTTTTTGATACGATGAAACTACCGAGATGACAGTGTAAAACTACCGAGATGACCATGTCAAAGTACCGAGATGATAACAAGAAAAAGCCTTTTTGATCAAGAGACAAGGCAAAAATGAGTCCGAAAAATCAAAAGTCCCTTTTTCGCTTCTCTAGATTACAAGTTCAGATGAACATACTTTTGTCAATATAAACGTAGTACAATTGAAGAACTCCATTCTTTTCTATATTCCCTATAAGGCATCGTCAGCACGATAAGACTGACAACATGCCGTGTAATGAATAATTTTTGTTATATAATGAATCTATAATAAATAATGCCCCTGAACAAAAAAGAGAAGCCCATGATGAGCTTCTCCTTTTATGCTTGGCGGAAGATGAGGGATTCAAACCCCCGATACCCGAAAGGGGTATACCGGATTTCGAGTCCAGCGCATTCGGTCACTCTGCCAATCTTCCAATTGCGGTTACAAAGGTAATAAAAAGATGGTTAAGGACGATTATCTTTCTTTGGCAATTTTAATAAATTAACACTATAACTTCGTCTCCATCCACTTTTTCAGGACCACAGCTTGGTTGTGCGTTTCATCTTTTGCACCGAAGAGCAGCGTCACATTGCCTTGCGACAAGAGCGTCTTGCATCTCTCCACAAAGCTTTGGGCATCAGCGTTATGATCGAGCTCGCCGATATACTTTTCCGTGAAAGCAGGGAAAAGCTCGGGCTGATGTCCAAACCACTTTCTCAGTTCAGTAGACGGCGCGAACTGTTTGTCCCACTCGTCGATGTTGGCTTTATCCTTAGAGATGCCACGCGGCCACAATCTGTCGATCAGCACCCGATAGCCATCCTGCTTTTCTGCAGGCAGATAAACTCTTTTGACTTTTAATTCACCCATGATCAATCTGATATTTAACGCCGCAAAGGTAGCACTTTTTCTCAAATATGATAGGTAACAATTGTGCCCTTTTACGAACAAATAAAGTTAAAGCGATCACTTCAGCTTGTTGCTGTCCAATATCTTGACGCTCCGCCCATCGATTTCTATAGCACCCTCTTTCTCGAAATTAGCCAGCACGCGCTGCAGAGAGAACTTCTGGATGCCGAAACTGTCAGCGATCTGTTGACGACTGCGATAGAGATGGATGACACGGGAGTTTTGCTCTTTCGCCCTCTTAACCAACAGATACCCCACCTTCTCCCTGACCGTCATCAGCGAGAGCACGTTGATCTTATGCGTCAGAAACACGCTGATGTCGGATAGTGTACGGATGAAGTTCATACACAGCCGGCTGTTTTCATCGATCGCCCTTACAAAGTCCACCTTGTCGATGCGGAGTATCGAGCAGGGTTCCACGGTCTCCACGCTCACAGGCATGAGATTGTTGGCAGAGAAGATAAAGGCCGGCGCAATGAGATGCCCTGCCCGAAGGCGGCTCACCTCTATCTGCTTTCCGCCTACAGAAGACATCCGGCACACCATCGTACCAGCCAATACGATGTCTACATGCCGGTAAGGCATACCGGCAAGCGAATAGATCTCGTTCTTGCTGAAAGCTACGAGCTTGTAACTGATGTCGTTGAAGAACTGCAGGATCTCTGTCTCGGAGAGACCCGCGAACAACTTACACTGCTGAAGGGTCTTTATCTGTTTACTGTCTAACATGTCAGGATTGATTAATAATCACCGCGTCTCCTTTTCATCGACGCCTATATAAATAATAACGAACGGGCAGACTCCTTATTATATATAAGGGGACATTATCGCGCCGGCACAAAGCAAAAACAATTCAGGGCACCCCGAAAGAGTGTCCCGAAATGGATTTATTGTCAACCGATACGCTATATCAGAATATGCCTGCCTTACCCACAACGATGAGGAGGGCAAAACCGATGATCAGCGTCAGGAAACCGATGACGATACCCGTCTTGGCCATATCCTTCTGATCGATCAAGCCAGTAGAGTAAGCGATCGCATTTGGAGGTGTGGAGATTGGCAAGGTCATAGCGGCCGATGCTGCCACAGCAATACCAATCAGCATGGTGGATGTACCACCGATGACACTCAGCTTCTCACCCATACCCTCACAGACGACCGTAAGGATAGGAATCATCAGAGCTGCCGTTGCCGTGTTGGAGATGAAGTTGGAAAGGAAGTAGCAGACCAAACCGGCAATAATCAGGATCACGATAGGGCTCCATGCATCGAACGGTATTGCCTGGATAGCCACCTTTGCCAATCCCGTGCCGTTGAGCGCCAGTCCGAGGGCGAATCCGCCGGCCACCATCCAGATAACACCCCAATCGATCTTCTGCAAGTCCTTGGCTGTGATCACACCCGTAATGGCAAAGATGGCTATTGGCAACATAGCCACCGTGTTGGAGTTCACGCCGACATACTTACCCATGACCCACAACAGGATGGTCACGGCAAACGTGATGCCGACAACAGCGGTGCGCCAGTTGCGGCTCATATCACCTTGAATATTCAACTCGATCGTCTTCTGAGTGAAGGGGAAGAACTTCTTCAGTACGATCCACGCGATGAACAGCAGCACAAGTACCAAAGGAACCATGATCAGCATCCACTGTCCGAAACTGATCTGCATGTTGAGTCCAGCAGGATCATTGAGCACTTTATAGGCGAAGGCGTTGGGAGGTGTGCCGATCGGCGTGCCCATACCACCAAGGTTGGCACCGACAGGTATCGACATGGTCAAGGCGATGCGCCCCTTTCCATTGGCGGGCAGAGCCTTGAAAACAGGAGTGAGGAACGTCAGCATCATAGCGGCCGTTGCCGTGTTGGAGATGAACATGGAAAAGACGCCGGTGATGAGCAGGAAGCCTAAGAGAACATTCTCACTCTTCTTGCCAAACGGCTTGATGAGCGTCTTTGCCATCCACACGTCAAGGCCCGACTTTGTAGCGGCAATGGCAAGGATGAAACCACCGAGGAAGAGGATGATCGTAGGGTCGGCAAAGCAGGCCATGATACCCACCGAGTCCAACAGCTGACCATACTGTCCTTCGTTGCCTTGCAAGAAATTGAACGAGGAATTGCTCACACAGAACAATAGTACAAAGATGATTGCGATGGACGTCGCCCACGCGGGTATCGCCTCTGTAATCCACAACATCACGGCCATCACAAAGATG
>OGGS01002468.1_pt1 | contig 9997 bp, 10 predicted proteins | sample 1571281 | NCBI WGS metagenome assembly OGGS01 (sample SAMEA2582042, study PRJEB24529) | metagenome | biome: Human gut stool | place: China | collected 2011 | reverse complement strand
CAAAATGTTTATCTTTAATTATCAATCACTGTAAACCTTTTTCAGGACGGGACACATCGACTTCCTGTCAGGCGTCGCCGCCAGCCGCGCGGCGGCCCGCCGCGAAGGCCGCGCATGGTATTTCGAGAGCCGCGAAGCATGGCGCACGGTCCTCAAGCTGGCCCTTGCCATTACAGCAATCGCCATGGCGTGGCTGATCGACAGCTGCATCCTCGACTTCATGGAGCTGAACGTCGCGCGGCTCTTCACGGGCTTCACGTGCGGCGTGGAGCTGTGGTCGTTCCTCGAAAACGCGTCGCAGCTCTCCGACGCCCCGCTGTTCCGCTGGCTGCGCCGCTACGTACGCCGCCGCATCCGGAGAGAGACGGGCGATGAGTAGGGGGCTGAGCAACCGGAACCCCGGCAATATCCGGCAGTCGGCGGTCCGCTACAAAGGCGAGGTGCGGCCCTCGCGCGATCCGGCGTTCAAGCAGTTCGAATCCATGCCGTGGGGGTACCGGGCGATCTTCGTCCTCTTGGACACCTACCGCATCCGCCACGGTCTGGATACCATACGCGGCATGATCTCGCGCTGGGCCCCGCCTTCGGAGAACCGCACGGAAATCTACATCCGCGCAGTCGCCGACGCCGTGGGCATTGCCGACGACCGTCCGGTCGACACCCGCGACCGGACAACGATGCTCCGCATGGCGGCGGCCATTTCGCGGGTGGAAAACGGCACGGCGGCCGATATGGACGACGTGGAGCGGGGTTGGGAGCTATTTCGCCAATAGCAGCGGAGAGTCCCGCCCGATCCGGCGTCCGCATGAAAACCTTTTGCCTGAACAGCACACAAAACAGCCCTCTTTTGTTATATTTGCAGGTATGAAACCCGAATTCCTGCTTGCCAAACTCGACCGTATGCCGATGCTGAAAGCCGTCGTGCCGTTTGCGGCCGGGATTCTCGCCGCCGACCGCTTCGCACTGCCCCTGTGGTTTCTCGCAGGGACCTTTTTGCTCTCCGGCGTCTCGGCGCTGCTTCTCCGGTCGCCGCTCTGCACCCTCGCCATGCTCTTCACGGCGGGATTCGGCGCGGCACAGCTCCGCGATACCGGACGCACGGTACCTTACGGGGTATACACGGCCTATGAACTCTCCGTCGAGGGCATCCCCGCCGACCGGGGCCGCTATGCTTCCGCCGAAGCGACCGTCACGGCGTGGCGCGACCCGGCCGACGGCACGTGGCACCCCGCAGGCGACCGGGTGACGCTCCATGCCGACAGCCTAACGGCCCTGCATCCGGGCGAGCGTCTCCGCTGCCGGGGCACGGTCCGGCCGCTGCGCGGCGGCGCGGAGAGTTACCGCCGCCTGATGACGCGGCGGGGATTCGCGGGAACGATATGGCTGTCGGAGCGAACCATCCTCGAACGATTGCCCGCCCGCAATACGGCCCTGCATCTGCATGCCGCCGAACGAATGGGCCGTCTGAGAATCCCCGGCGACGCGGGTGCCGTCTGCCGCGCCATGACGGCGGGCGACCGGAGCGGCATCACGCCCGAACTGCGCGCGGCCTACTCGCGCAGCGGACTCTCGCACCTGCTGGCCGTATCGGGACTGCACACGGGCATCGTCTTCGCGCTGGTCAATCTGCTGTTGTGGTGGCTGCCGCTGCTGCGCAGGGGCCATCTGCTGCGCAACCTGCTGGCGGCGGCCTGCATCTGGATTTACGTCGCCGCAGCGGGATTTCCGCCCAGCGCCGTGAGGGCGGCGGTGATGTTCACGATGCTCCAGTCGGCCCTCGCCTCCGCGTCGGAATACAACGGCCTGAACGCCCTCGCCGCGGCCGCCTTCGGCATGCTGTTGTGGAATCCCGCATGGCTCGGAGACATCAGCTTCCAGCTCTCGTTCGCGGCCGTCGCGGCGATCCTCGCATGGGGCGTACCCCTCTGCCGCCGGCTCCGCACCCGGCGGCGGGCGCTGAATCCGATTACCGACGCGCTGGCGGTCAGCCTTGCGGCGACGCTGGCCACGACGCCCCTCGTATCGCATACGTTCGGCATCGTGCCGCTGGCGGGAGTCGTCGTCAACCCGGCGGCGATCCTGCTCGGAAGCGTCGTAGTGCTGGCCGGCGCGCTCTGGATGCTGCTGCCGGTCGGATGGGCGGCCCCGGCATTCGAATGCGTGTTGTCGCACACGGCCGAAGGACTCAACGCGCTGGCGCGCGTCACGGCGGATCTGCCCTGCACTGCGGCGGAATACGCCCTCGGCGGAGAGGCGACGGCGGCCGTTTACCTCTTTTTCGCGCTCGCAACGGTTGCGGCGTGGTCCGCCGAACCGAAAAAAAGCGTACATTTGCCGGCATGATGACCTCCGAAGAATACGAACTGCTGCTTACGGACGAAGTGCAGCGGGCCATTGCCGTCTCCCGCGGCCGCGATCCGCTGGACGTGGCCCTCGACCGCACCGTGCCCCACGCGCGGCTGGTCGCCACGCAGGTCAAATACCTCGCGCGGGCGGCATCGAAACTGCCGTCGTACGCCGCGGCGCAGTGCATACTCCCGCCGCTGGCTTTCGAGCAGGCGTCGAGCGAGGCGTGCGCGGCGCATAAACGCATCGACGGCGACACGGCGCTGGACCTCACCTGCGGACTGGGCGTCGATACGTTCTTCCTGAGCCGCCGTTTCCGGCGCGTGGTAACGCTCGAACGCAGCGAAACGCTGGCCCGTATCGCCGCCGAAAACTTCCGGCGGCTCCAAGCCGCCAACATAGAGGTCGTCCACACCTCGGCCGAGGAGTATCTGCAACGGCCCGGACTGCGCTTCGACTGGATTTTCGCCGACCCCGACCGCCGCTCGGCCGACGGCCGCAAGCTGGTGCGGCTCGAAGCGTGCTCGCCCGACGTCACCGCCCTGATGCCGCTTATCATGCGCGCGTCGGGGCGTCTGTGCATCAAGAACTCGCCGCTGTTCGACGTGGACGAAGCCCTGCGGCTCTTTCCCGACAGCCGTGTGGAGGTCGTTTCGCTCGGCGACGAGTGCAAGGAGGTGCTCGTCTATGCCGACGGCACGGGTCCCGCCCTCACGGCGACGGCGCTCGGCCGCGGCAGTTTCACGGCCACCCCCGGCCAGACGCCGCCCGCACCCGACACCTTCGACCCGTCGCGCTACCGCTGGCTGGTCGTGCCCGACGTCGCGCTGCAGAAGGCGCGGCTGGCGCGGCTCCACCTGCGCGGCAAGGCCGACATCTGGAGCGAAAACGGCTACGGATTCGCCGCCGAAGAGCCGCAGGAGGTAATCGGCAAGGTATTCGCAGTCGAAAGCATCGAACCGTACGACCCGCGGCGGCTGAAACGCAGCCTGAAAGGAGCCGGAGCCGAGCTGATGAAACGCGACTTCCCGTTCGGAGCCGAGGAGCTGGCCCGGCGGTTGGGCGTGCACGCGGGAGCCGACGTGCGGCTGGCCTTCACCAAAATCGGAAACGGATTTTGGGCGGTCCGGTTGAAATAGCTATATTTGCAGCATATCGGGATGCGCCCGGCGGCGTTCGGCGCGCAATCCGTTTGCAGGAATCGTAACAGCCTATGAAAATCAGCGAGATATTCACCTACTTCACCGACACGATCTTCCGGCGCGACATCAACGAATGGCGCAACCCGGTCATCCGGTGGCTCGTACAGCAGTACCGCCTGCTGTTCTACACGGCGCGGGGCCTGCTGGAACACGGCACGATCGTCCGCAGCGCGGCCCTCACGTTCTATACGCTGATGTCGCTGGTGCCGATCGTAGCGGTGGTTTTCGCCGTGGTCAAGGGCTTCGGACTGGCCGACGGACTGATCGACAACCTCTACGCCCTCTTCCCGCAGAACCCCGAAATCATCGACTACGTCGTCGGTTTCGCCGAAAAGGCGCTGGCCCGCACGCAGGGCGGCGTAGTGGCGGCCGTGGCGCTGGTAATGCTCTTCTGGGCCATAATCCGGGTCTTCGGCTCGATCGAAAGCGCCTTCAACAACATCTGGGAGGTCAAGGTCGAACGCAGCGTGACGCGCCAGTACACCGACTATATCGCCGTGGTGATGATCGTCCCGGTGCTGTGGGTCGTGGCCAATGCCGTAGGCAACTACACCCAGCAGCTGCTGGGATTCGACGGCAGCTGGTATTTCGACCTGCTCTCGCGCTTCGCGTCGATGTTCATCATCTGGGTGATGTTCACCATCCTGTATATCATCATCCCCAACACCAAAGTCAAATTCAAGAGCGCGCTGATGGCGGGCATCGTCGCCGGCACGCTCTTCCTGCTCTTTCAGTGGGGCTATATCTACATTCAGCGGTGGATGACCTCCTACAACGCCATCTACGGCAGTTTCGCGGCCCTTCCGCTGCTGCTGATCTGGCTCCAGACCTCGTGGCAGATCCTGCTGTTCGGCGGCGAGCTGTCGTTCGCCTACCAGAACATCGCCCGCTTCGGCGAGGAGCGCGAATCGCTGCTGATAAGCTACGACCAGCGGCGTAAGATCCTGCTGGCCGTGATGCTCTCCGTGGTGCGGCACTTCCGCGAAAAGGGCGGTGCAACGCCCGCCGACGTGATCCGCGCACGGCTCGGACTGCCCACGCGCATCGTCAACGACGTACTCTACCAGCTCGTGCAGGCCGGACAGCTCATCGCCGTGCCTTCGGGCGACGGCGAGCGCGAAGTGGCTTTCGCCCCGGCGCACGACACCGGGACGCTGACCGTATACGGGGTGCTCGAAGCGGTCGAAGCGTCGGGACAGACGACCGTCGATCTGGCCCGCAACGCCGAACTGACCCGCATCGACCGGGAGTTGGAGAACCTGAAGGAAACGGCCCGCAAGTCGCAGGACAACGTCCGGCTGGTGGACCTGCTTTAACGAAACGACTAAGAAACTTATGGAACGCGCAGTAATCATCGGCAGCGGCAACCTCGCGGAAGCGCTGGCACGGGCCGTGACCAAAAGCGGTCTGAAGCTGGTGCAGATTTTCGCCCGCAACGCCGCACGCGGGCAGCAGGTCGCCGCACTCGCCGGCACCCAATGGACCTCGGACCCGGCCGGGCTGGCCGAAGCCGACATCTACCTGATCGCGGTAAGCGACCGGGCCGTAGCGGAAGCGGCCGCTTCGCTGCCCATTCCCGCGGGGGCCGTCGTGGCCCACACCGCCGGAAGCGTGCCGCTCGAAGCCCTGCCTGGCCAACCCGTGCGCCGGGCCGTCTTCTATCCCCTCCAGACCTTCACCAAGGGCCGCGAAGTGGATTTTTCGCAGATTCCCGTCTTCCTCGAAACCGACGACGAAGCCCTGCGCCCGGAGCTGGAAGCCTTCGCCCGCCGTCTCTCGCGCACGGTAATCTGGGCCGACTCAGCCTGCCGGGCGAAAGCGCATCTCGCGGCGGTTTTCGCCTGCAATTTCGTCAATCACATGTACGCTGTCGCCGAACGCATCGTCGGCAGTGCGGGGCTTCCGTTCGACGTGCTGAAGCCGCTGATCGCCCAGACCGCCGCCAAGGCGCTCGACGCGGCCTCCCCAGCCGACGTGCAGACCGGTCCCGCCGTGCGCAACGACACCGGGACCCGCGCCCGCCACTGCGCCCTGCTCGACGACGATCTGCAACTCAAGAACATCTATTCAATCATAAGCAACAGCATATGGGAAACTTCAAAGAAGATATAGTCCGCACCGAAGCCTTCGTCTTCGACGTCGACGGCGTATTCACCGACGGGGGCATCCCCCCCTTCGGCGACGACTTCATCCGCCGTTACTATGCCAAGGACGGCTACGCCGTCTCCTATGCCTCCAAGCTGGGGTATAAGATCTGCATCATCACGGGCGGCCGCGGCAAGTGGTTGCAGGAGCGTTTCGAACGGCTCCGCGTCACGAAGATCTACGCCGACTGCGCCGACAAGATCGCGGCGCTGCGCGAATTTCTCGACGAATACGGCCTCGACGCCCGCAACGTCGTCTTCATGGGCGACGACATTCCCGATCTGGAATGTATGCGCGCCGTCGGCATCCCCGTCGCACCGGCCGACGCCGCCTCCGAGATTCTGGAAGCGGCGCGCTACGTCTCCGAGTATCCGGGCGGTCGGGGCTGTGTGCGCGACATCGTCGAGCAGGTGTTGCGCGCGCGCGGCCAGTGGGCGCTCCACGGCAAGGGCGTCAACTGCTCGAAGGAGGCCAAATCGGAGTGATCGCCGTCCGGTTCGTCGAAAATCGGTAATTCGGGTAAGACAAACCGTAATCCGTCTGCCTGTCTGTCCGTGCGGAACCCGTATTTTTGCATCGGAGGAAATTCCCTTCGGGCCTGTACGGGTTCGGTGTCCGTGCGGCCGGAGGGAAATCCGTTACATGAACGAACGAATGACGCCATGCGACGATTTTTGTGTTTTACGTTACTGGCCGGAGCGATGCTTTCCGGCTCCTGCGACGGTCGGTGCGGCCGCCGGAGCGATGCGGCCGATCCGATTTTCAATTCCGATATCACGATGAACGAGCAACTGAATCTGACCTCCGAGTGGGACAAGGTATTCCCTCGGAGCGGCAAGGTCGACCACAGCAAGGTGACCTTCCGCAACCGCTACGGCCTGACGCTGGCGGCGGACATGTATATTCCGAAAAATGCTGCGGGGCGCTTGCCGGCCGTCGCCGTCTGCGGACCCTTCGGGGCGGTCAAGGAGCAGGCGTCGGGGCTTTACGCCCAGACGCTGGCCGAACGCGGCCTGATCGCGATTGCTTTCGACCCCTCCTACACGGGCGAGAGCGGCGGCGAGCCTCGCTACGTGGCGTCGCCCGACATCAATACGGAGGACTTTTGCGCCGCGGTCGATTTCCTTTCGACCTCGGAGCGGGTCGATCCCGGGCGCATCGGCATCCTCGGCATCTGCGGCTGGGGCGGCATGGCGCTCAATGCCGCTGCCGTCGATACGCGCATTCGGGCGACCGTCGCCTCGACGATGTACGACATGAGCCGCGTGACGGCCAACGGCTATTTCGACGCGATGGACGCCGACGCACGCCACGAACTCCGCCGGCGGCTCAATGCGCAGCGCACGGAGGATTACCGCTGTGGCACCTACGCCCGTGCGGGAGGTGTGGCCGATCCGCTGCCCGCCGATGCGCCCCAGTTCGTGAAGGACTATCACGCCTACTACAAGACACCGCGCGGCTATCACCGGCGGTCGCTCAACTCCAACGAGGGCTGGAACGCGACCTCCTCGCTGTCGTTTCTCAACATGCCCCTTCTGACCTATGCCGGCGAGATCCGCAGCGCCGTGCTGCTGCTCCACGGCGAGCGTGCGCACTCGCGCTATTTCAGCGAGGATGCGTTCCGGCGGCTGACGGGCGACAACAAGGAGTTGTACATCGTCCCCGACGCCAACCATACGGACCTCTACGACAATATGGAGCGGATTCCCTTCGACCGTATCGAATCGTTTTTCAAAGAGAACCTGCGATGAACCTCTCCGAATTTTTGGCTTTCGCCGCAACACGCCGCCCGCTCGATACGGAGGAGATCGGCCGTTTCATGGATGAGATGAGCGACTCCGCGCGGCGCATCACCTTCGAGCTCAACGGCTCCTACCATACGCCCGACGAGGTGCGGGCGCTTCTCTCGCGGCTTTTCGGATACGAGATCGATCCCTCGGTGCGGGTCTTCCCTCCGTTCTACACCGATTTCGGCCGGAACATCGCCGTGGGGAAGGGAGTCTTCATCAACGCCTGCTGCCATTTTCAGGACCACGGCGGCGTCACGCTCGGCGACGGTTGCCAGATCGGCCACAACGTGGTCTTCGCCACGCTCGACCACGGTATCGCACCCGCCGAGCGCCGTACGACCGTTCCCGCGCCGATCGTGTTGGGCCGGAACGTCTGGGTGGGTTCGAACGCGACAATCCTGCGCGGCGTCACCATCGGCGACAATGCCGTCGTGGCGGCCGGTGCGGTCGTTGCGAAGGACGTGGAGGCGAATACCATCGTGGGAGGCGTTCCCGCCCGCCTGCTCCGCCGTATCGACGGGTAGTGCGTAACCGATGTAGCGGGAAGGCTCAGCGGAAGAAGAGCAGCACCACCTGCGCCAGAATCACCCGCACAAACATCGACAGCGGGTAGACCGTCGCGTAGCTCACCGACGGGTTGTCGCCCTCGATCGTGTCGTTGGCATAACTGAGTGCCATGGGGTTGGCCATGGCGCCGCACAGCATGCCGCAGGTCGACCCGAAGTCGAGCCGCGACCAGCGCAGGGCGATCCATCCCATGACGAGCACCGGCAGCAGCGTCAGCGCGAAACCCAGACCGATCCACATCGCTCCTTCGGGACGCATGACCGTGTCGAAGAAGTGTGCGCCGGCGTCCAGTCCCAGACAGGCCAGGTACATCGACAGCCCGATGCCGCGCAGCATCAGGTTGGCGCTCAGCGTCGTGTAGGTAATCATGTGCAGCCGCGGCCCGAACGTGCCGATCAGGATACCCACGATGATCGGCCCTCCGGCCAGTCCCAGCCGCACGGGCGCCGAGATGCCCGGCAGATGCAGCGGCACGGCGCCGACGGCCAGTCCGAGGATGATACCGATGAAAATGACGGCGATGTTGGGTTCGTTGAGGTTCTTTTCGGCGTTGCCGAGCACCTTCTCGACGTTGTGCACCGCCGGCGCTTCGCCCACGACGATCACGCGGTCGCCGATCTGCAATACGAGGCTCGGCGTGGCCAGCAGCGGTACGCCGCTGCGGTAGACGCGGCTGATGTTGATCCCGTAGCTGTTTCGCAGCCGCAGCGCTCCTAACTTTTTGCCGTTGATTTCGGGGCGGGTGATGACGATCGACTGCGAGATCAGCCGGCTGTCGATCGCGTTCCAGTCGACGTCCTCCTTGTTCCAGTCGGTCTGTTCCTGCTCGCCGAAGAGCGCCGTGAGTGTCTCGGCGTTCTGTTCGGTCGTGACGATCAGCAGCCGGTCGCCCTCCTGCAACTGCGTGTCGGAGGTGGGGATCGAGACCTTGCCGTCGCGCCACAGCCGCGAGATGACGAAGGGGATGTGGCTGATACGTGCGACCTCGCGCACGGTCATGCCGAATATGCCGGGATTGTGTACCTGGAAGGCAGCGATGTAGGTGCTGTGCGTGTCGCCGGATTCGGTCGCGGCCAGGTCGCACGGCCGCACCCAGAGGCGGCGCATCACGAGAATGGCCAGGATTACTCCTACGACACCCAGCGGATAGGTCACCGCGCAGCTCAGCGCCGCGCCGTCAGAGGGAATTCCCAACTGGTTGAGCGTCTGCTGCGCCGCACCCAGCGCCGGCGTGTTGGTCGTCGCGCCGCACAGTACGCCCATCATTTCGGGGAGCGCTACGGGGGTGATGCGACTCAGGAGGATCGTCATGCAGGTGCCGATCGCTATGACGCCGAGTCCCAGCAGGTTGAGTCGCACGCCGCCCCGGTGGAACGAACTGAAAAAGCCCGGCCCCACCTGCAATCCGAGCGAGTAGACGAAGAGCACCAGTCCGAAGCTTTCGGCATATTCGAGCATCTCTTCGTCGACCGACAGCCCGAAGTGACCGGCCAGAATTCCCACGAAGAAGACGAACGTGACGCCCAGCGAGATGCCGCCGATGCGCACCTTGCCCAGTGCCATGCCCGCGGCGCAGATCAGGGCGACGACGACCACCGCCTGCAACGCCGTATGTTCCACGAAAAGGGTATCGATCCACTCCATGCCTGTTCTGCTCGATAAAGTCGGGCAAATGTACGAAATTTGTCGTAATCTCGAAACCCGTCGCCGTCTGCGTTTTCCTGCGGGGGAAATATTCTCCCCGCAGGGTACGGAAGACTGTATTGTCCCGCCTCCGGTGCGATGCGGAAGTGTTGTGCGCTGCGCGCAACGATGATTTTGATCTCTTTTTACTCAGTTTTAGCAGGCCGGAGGCCTGCCCGATTGTACTGCGAAAATAGCGGAAGAAGTGGCGGCATCGGCGCGAGCGCCCGGAGCGATCGTGCGAAAACGGCGTAGATCTTGCGT
>OGGS01002458.1_pt1 | contig 10033 bp, 4 predicted proteins | sample 1571281 | NCBI WGS metagenome assembly OGGS01 (sample SAMEA2582042, study PRJEB24529) | metagenome | biome: Human gut stool | place: China | collected 2011 | reverse complement strand
CGAAGAATTGTTTGAGGCGCGCAAGCCGAAAGGCAACGCGATCATCTCCAATATCGCCGGCAAAGTCACCATTGAAGACTCTCCGGAAAATGCGAATATCAAGATTGTTACCGTGACCAATGAAGAGACATCCGATACCTACAAGATTCCGTTCGGAAAGAGGATTTCCGTCAATGAAGGCGATGAAATCGAAGCAGGTACTCGCCTCATTGAAGGGAATATCAATCCCCACGATATTCTCCGTGTCCTCGGCGTACAGGCGACCCAGAACTATATCGTCAAGGAAGTGCAGAAAGTTTACCGCTCACAGGGTGTTGAAATCAATGACAAGCACATTGAAATCATCGTCCATCAGATGCTCCGCAAGATCAAAATCGATGACCCCGGAGATTCCGAATGGCTTCCGGGACAGACAGTGGACATCGTGGCTTACCGCGTCATGAACGAACATCTGGAAGATGAAGGAAAGAAACCGGCGGTGGGTGAGAACCTGCTTCTCGGTACGACGAAAGCCGCGCTGGCGACAGATTCCTTCCTCTCGGCGGCTTCTTTCCAGGAAACCACCAGAGTTCTTACGGAAGCGGCAATCAAAGGGAAAGTGGATCCGCTTCTCGGCCTCAAAGAAAACGTCATTATCGGCAAGCTGATTCCGGCAGGTACGGGGCTTGCCCGCTACCGCAGGCTCTCCGTGCAGCATAATGCGGAACCCCGGACGGCGGAAACCGCTGATGGGCAAGCTGACGTGCAATAAGTATTTAAATAAAATATCCCGCTGTGTAATCCATGGCGGGATATTTTTTGTGGGAGACGGAAATGCCTGACTTGAGAAAATATCTCTAATTCCTTACAATGAAAAGATAAATGATATATTACAGGAGAATTCCATGTTCAAAAAAATCATGGCGGCTCTGTCCGCTTTCATTCTGGCAGGCTGTCTTTACGCGGATGCGGAGGATCTCGTCATCGACGGACTGGGGAAACTGTCTTTCGGGGAAGACGTGCAGATTACCGACGGAGGGGGCAGCCGCACGGAAACCATATTTAAGAAATCGGGACACCGGAAAGATTACGGGAAAACAGATTGGGCGGCAGTGATGTACTTTCTCACCACGCCTCCGGGAATGGACATGTACCCCGACCGGGCGCCGTACCCTTACGACTCCCTTCATCTGTACTAGATCAGGAAATCTGATATCCGCGGCACCTACTCCGCTTCCGTCTCTGTTATGAAAGGAACGGAAAAAGCCTTCTTCCATGGGAAAGGGGAAAAGGCTGCCCGGTTTTGGGAGCGCGCATTTCATGAAGATGCGACACGGCCGCACTCCCTCTTCGGCATGCCGAAAATCAGCATAGAAGAATATCAGCGGATGCTGAATGGCCGTTTGGATGAAATCAAAAGGCAGAAGCTGCAGGCGGAACTGGTTTCTTTTTCACCGTGGCATGCCTATAAAAATCGTGACGGCACCTATCGCTGGACCCAGGAAGCGCGGGTGATTATTTCCGACGAAAGACATCTGTCCTATCCGATGTGGGTCTATACGAATCTGTACAGGCAGGGCGGCATGTATTATCTCATTATCGTACAGGGAAGCCATACGGCGGCGGAAAAAATCGGGAAAAATTTACTTTATGCCTTTTACGGACTGGAAAGGAGCGGCACATGAGTTGGAAGAAAACGGCGGCAGTCTTTATGACGGTTCTCTGTATTTCCGGCGGCGCGTCTGCTTATGACTTGCGGTCCATTGCGAAAGCACATCTGCCGCCTGCGTTTACCTATCAGGATATCCCTGAACAGCAGGAACTGAAGTTCCACAATTTCACCTATCCCTATCACATGGGGCAGCTTTCCGTCATGCTTCAAAAAAGCCGAAAATTCGCTTACGGTTACATTGTCACCGCCAAGCTGCCTCCTGCGGGAGCGGATACATTGAAACCGTTTTTTCGGGAATACCTGACCGTAAAAGAATGGAGAAGCCTTTCCCGCATGAACCGCGCCTTTCTGGATGAGGACTCGCCGCTGCGCAAAGGGGCGGAAGAGGTAATGAAGAACTGGGCAAAGAACGTGGTGGGAGAATTAGGAGAAGGCGTGAAAATCACCCTGTCCGATTTCGAGCCGTATCGCAAACTTACAGCCGACGAAGCCTATCTCTATACGATGGGCGCGAAAATTACCTTTGATTCCGATGGACTCATCCTGCCCTTTTACGGCAGAGCGTATTTCTTCCGTGAAAATGACCATATAGATGTGATGATGCTCCTTACTCCCGATGAAGGAAAAGAACCCCTCGTTTACGCCATTGATGATCTGGCGAAAGCGGCGGCAAAGGAGACAGATATGCAGGAAGAAAAAGAAGATCTCTCCGTCATGCTGGCGAAAGGCGCAGCAGAAAATTAAAGCGGAGAAGAGCAGCAACGAAAACATTTACAATGCCTTCTGTGTAAACTATAATTAAAAATAAGAAAAACATTTGAAATATTACTTTGGGAGAGCAATCATATGCGGGGAAAAATCGTAACAGCCTTTATTTTTTTAACCATGATGACGGGAGCGGTATCAGCTGCTCCCGTTTTAGATTACACAGGAGCAGAGCGGCTGGAAGAAGCGCGGCAGAGAGAAGAAGACCGGCAGGAGCGGCTGCGCATGCCCCGCGTGGAAAATATGGGAAGCAGCGTGAATGAAAAAGAGGAAATGCAAGGTGCCGTAGGACCCGTGTTTAGAATAGACGAAATTATTTTATCGGGGCAGGAAGAAAAGTTCGGCTGGCTGCAGGACATCATACAGCCCCATATTCACACGGACATGGGGATTTCATCCGTCAACAGGCTGGTAAAAGACCTGAATGCGAAACTGCTGGACAAAGGATACGTGACCAGCCGCATCGTGATTCCCGAGCAGAATATGAAAAACGGAAAACTCCTTCTCCGCATCCAAACCGGCAGGCTGCATAAAATCATCTACAGCAGAGACAGCGCCGTCATCCCATGGAAAAACGCATTTCCCATCAAAGAAGGAGACATCCTGAACATCCGCCGCCTGGAGCAGGGGCTGGAACAGATGAAACGCGTCAGCTCCTCTGACGTATCCATGAAACTTCTCCCTGCCGAAGAAGCGGACATGACAGACGTGGAACTCTCCATAACCAAGGGGAAACAAATAAAGGGAAGCCTTTCCGTGGACGACTCCGGACTGGAAGACACAGGAAGCATCCAGTGGAACGCCGCCCTGGGAATAGACCGGCTCTTCAATGCCAATGACCTCTTCCGCATCAGCGGAAATACAGACGGCTCCCGGGACGGATACGAAAAAGGAACCAGAGGGCAGGGCATTTCCTACTCCATCCCCAGAGGATGGGACACCTTCACACTGCGTCACAACCGCTATCGATACCACCGGACCGTAGAGTCCCGGCCCTATGACTTCATCAGCAGCGGGAAAACCCGCATCACCGAATTCACCTTCAGCCACGTCATGGGACGCAACAAAAACGAAAAATACGGGTGGGACATAAGCCTCACCAAAAGAAACGCCCACTACTTCATCAACGATATGGAAATCCCCGTACAGGCCATGGACACCACAGCCATGGAAATAGGCCTCTTTGACCGCGTCTATACAGGAAGCGGCACACTGTACACCCGCCTCGGATATAAAATGGGGACAGGATGGTTCGGCGCGAAACCTGATACAGACAATCCGGCGAGTCCCAAAACCCATTATAAAATGTGGCTTCTCGACATAGACTGGCAGAAACCCCTTACCCTGGGACACCGGCCGGCCTCCTTCACCACATCCCTTCACGGACAATGGACGACAGGCGGCATGCGGCTCTACAGCACAGACATGGTGAGCATCGGGAACAGGTACACCGTCCGGGGCTTCGATGGAGAATACACACTCATGGGAGAAAATGGATGGTACATCCGAAACGAACTGGAATCCTCGCTTCCGCGCCTCCACAGCAGTGTATATGCAGGACTCGACGCAGGCGCCGTATACGGCGTATCCACAGATATTCTGACAGGAAGAACCATCGCGGGCATGGCGCTGGGAATGAGAGGAACCTTTCCCTCAGGACTCTTCTACGACACCTTTATCAGCAGAGCCTTATACAAGCCCGACGGCTTCCATACGAAAACATGGGCCGGCGGATTCACGCTGGGCTGTCAATTTTAAATAAAATCGGTCAAATTTTAATCAAAACGACAAGAGGTTATAACAAAATGAAAACAAGCACAAGCAAACGACTCAGACAGAATATCATCATATGGCTGGCGGCGGGACTGTTTATGACCGGCACCGTCAGTATGGCGGCAGGTCCCATCATGCCCGATCCGAAAGCGGAAGCCCGCCATCAGCCGCAAATAGAAGAAACAGCAAACGGCATACCCCTTGTCAATATCACCGCCCCATCCTCCGGCGGCGTATCCCGGAACGAATACGAAATGTTTAACGTGCCGGACAAAGGCGCTATCCTGAACAACTCCTATACCCTCTCCAAAACCGAACTGGCAGGATACGTACCGGGAAACAATAACATGGCGGAAAGACCGGCCAAAATCATCGTAAACGAAGTCACCGGCACAGGTTCCACATCCATGGACGGATTTCTGGAAGTGGCAGGAAACAGGGCAGACGTCGTCATTGCCAACCCGAACGGCATTACCGTAAACGGAGGCGGATTCATCAATACAGGCAAAGCCTTCCTCACCACAGGGAAACCCGTCTATGACGGAGAAGACCATTTGCAGCGCTTCGACATCACAGGAGGGGATATCCTTATTGAAGGAAAAGGACTGAACGGAAAAGAAGCGGGAAGCCTTGCCATCCTTTCCCGCGCCGTGAAAATCAACGCAGGCATCTGGGCCAAAGACCTCCATATCACCACCGGGGCCAATACCGTAGACGCAAAGACCCTCGAAGCCTCTGCCATAGAAGGGAAAGGAGGACGCCCCGCCTTCGCCCTCGACACCGCCGCCATAGGAGGCATGTACGCCGGACGGATCACCTTAGTGGGGACAGAAAAAGGACTGGGCGTCAATAACAGCGGCACATGGAGCGCCGAAGACAACCTCACCCTTGACTGGAACGGCGACCTGAAAAACAGCGGCACCATCTACAGCAAAGGAAATACAGACCTCCGCGCAAGCCGCCTGGAAAACGATAAAACCATCGCCGCGGGGAAAGACATCACCATTTCGGTAGACGGACATGTAACCAATACAGGAACCGTAGGAGCCGGTATCAAGGAAGCCGGAGGACTGACAGAGACCGGTACATTGGAAATCCAATCGGGGAGGGTAGACAACAGGCAGGGAACCCTGCTGGCAGGAAACCATTTGGGTATTTCTTCCGGCAGCCTTTCCAATGAAAAAGGACAGATTTCCGGATATGGAACTTTTCATGCATCAGCAGAGGAAATAAATAATACAGACGGAAAGATATCTTTCATCGGCGACATATCCGTAAAAGCAAAAGATATAGCCAATGACAGAGGGTGCCTCACGACTGAAAGCAGTTTGTTCCTCAGGGGAAATACCGTCACTAATGGAAAAGGAACTATCATAGCCGGCGGGGATGCGTCTTTGTATGGAACGTCCCTTAACAATACAGAAGGAAACATCATTACCGGAAAAGACATGGAGCTGGTCTTGCCTTGGATAAGAAACAGGGAAGGAACTCTTTCCGCCAAAGGCAGCATGAAGATGGCAGCGGAGAAGGAACTGGACAATGAAACAGGCAGACTCCTTTCTGACGGGGATATGGATATCTCCGCGTCTGTTTTAAGTAATAAGAACGGTACGGCATCATCAGGAAAGAATATCACAATCAAAGGAACCCGTCTGGATAATGTGGGAGGAACCCTGTCCGCCCGGGATGGAATCACACTTCATGCCGACCGATCCGTCAACAATGCAAAAGGGAAGATACAGAGCAGCGGAGACATTTCCCTTTCGGCTGGGGTGCTGGATAATCGGGAAGGAAAAATCGTAAGCGGACAGAATCTTGCGGTAAAGACAAAAGAAGACCTGCTCCTTCAGGGGAAAGCGGCAGGCGGAAATAATGTCACCTTTGTGACAGAGGGAAACTTACAAAACCGGACCGATGTGACCGCCGGGAACGTACTGCACCTTTCGGGGAAAACGGTTGCCAATGCCAAAGATACATCCCTTTCGGGAAAACATATTTCCATCGAAGCCGGGCAGGTAGAAAACCGGGGGCTGGTGCAGGCGTCGGATACCGTATCCATAGGGGCCGGAACCCTCGACAATATAGGAACAGGAAAAATATACGGGGATACCATCCGTCTTTCTGCCGCTGCCCTGCATAACCATGTGGATGCGGATAAAGAAAAGGCACTGGAAAAAGTACAGGAACAAGCGGAAACGGCGAAACGGGACATGGAAAAAGCCTTGGAAGACTTAGCCGCCGCCCAAGGTACAAACCCTCAAGGAAATTCTCCGGAAGCGGAAGCGGCGGAATCCGTCTATCTGGCGAAAAAAGAAGCTTTCATGGCACTGCAAAAAGCAGCCATAGACATATATGAAGAAATCCACGGGATGCCTGCCGGAACGGCAGCTGCACGCAAAGAACTGGACATCAGGGCTGACCGTATAGACAACAGAACCGGCGCCATGCTGTACAGCGGAGGTACCCTGTCCATACGGGGGAAAAGCAGAGCAAAGACGGAAACCGTGGATAACTGGGGCGGCACTGTCGCCTCACGGGGAGACATGTCTATACGGGCCGATCATCTGGCAAATAGAAATGCCAACCTGACTTTTGGCATGGAAGAAAGCGGATGGGAACAGGCAGAACCTGACCGTGTCAGATTTAACGCGGGCGGACAGACCTACAACGTACTGCGGAGCCGGCTTTCTCCCTGGGAAATCGGGCAGGAAGGGAGCCGCACAGGTCCGGGTGCTTTGGATATCCATTACATCGTTCATCCCGAACTATATGGAAAAGAACAGGAACTGCCCCTTGTAAAATACAGGAAAGGATTTGGCTGGCGGAGGCATTATACCACCTGGGACAGCCCCGACTGGCAGCTGCCCGGCGTTAAGACACTGGGAATCACACCGCCTTCCGCACCCCCGCCCGAAGGGACACCTGCTTATGACGCGTGGCAGGCAGAGTATGATGCCAAACTCCGGGAACTGGAAGAAAAAATACCGGCTTACAATGACCGTGTCCATGAAGCGAACCGGAGAATAGAATTTGAAGACTATTACCTGTATGTCTCAAAGAAGAAAACCATCGCCCCGACCCTTCTTTCCACTGCACCGGGAACCATACAATCCGGCGGGGATCTGCTGCTGGATACCGACACCTTAAACAAAGACAGTGCCATACAGGCGGGAGGCACATTAAAGGCTGCCGCCGGGAATCTGTCCAATATAAGCACGGCAGTGAAATCGGAAACACTCCGCTGGAATACGGTGACCTTCAGCGAAGTCGTCCGTGTGGCGATGGGGTCCAAACACAGCCGGCACAAGATGAGTATGAAGCGCCGGCGCTTTCGGATGCCCATTTGCCGACCGTCATTGCGAAAGACCATGCCTCACCTGCCATCAGCGCCGTTACCGCCCCCTCCATGAAAGACCTTACGATAAAGGCCGATGCAGGACATACGCAGACTCTTACAGGACAGATCAGCAGAAACATACCCAATACATCCATTTATAAAATTAATAAAGAAACCACGGCCATATACCTTATTGAAACAGACCCCGCCTTTACCGACAGAAAGAAATTCCTGTCCTCCGACTACATGTACGAACAGATGAAATGGGATCCGGACAAAACCATGAAGCGGCTGGGAGACGGCTTCTATGAACAGGAACTTGTCAGACAGCAGATTATGGAACTTAAAGGAACAAGATACCTTCCCGGCTATACCGGAGACGAAGAAGAGTATAAAGCACTGATGGAAAGCGGTGCGGCCTTTGCCCGGAAATATGATTTGAAACCGGGCATCGAACTGACAAAGGAGCAGATGGCGGCCCTTACAGGAGACATCGTCTGGCTCGTCAGGGAGAAAGTCGTCCTGCCCGGAGGGAAAACAGAAGACGTCCTCGTCCCGCGGGTATACCTCAAAGCGGGAAGCAGGAAAGAACTGCGCCCTGACGGATCCCTTATTTCCGCCTCCCGTATCGTGATGGATCTGAAACAGGATCTGGAAAACAGCGGCACCATGCAGGGCAAAGATGGTATTTCCATCAAGGCGGGAACCATAAACGGCCATGGAAACTTTACAGGCGGGCATATCGCTCTGGACACACAGAAAGACATGGCGCTTCACGGCATCCTTGCAGCGGAAAGAAGCGTCAAGCTGGCAAGCGGGGGAAATATGGATATCTCCTCGGAAACCTACCGCACAGCAGATAAAAACGGATCCTACCGTATCGGCATGGCAAAAACAGCAGGCATCGCCGTCAAAGACAAAGAAGGCCTGCTCCTCCTGTCTGCCAAAAATGACCTGTCCCTCTCCGGCGCGGAACTGGAACAGCTGGGCGAAAAAGGCGCTTCCCTCCTGCAGGCTGGACGTGACGTCCGCATAGGTGTCGTGCATACAGACAATTATGCCCAGGGCATTACAGACAGCGACAACTACCTGAAAGACCGTACCGTAAAAGACGAAGGGACAGTCCTTGTTGGGAAAGGAAATGTACAGATCGGGGCAGGCCGTGACATCACGACAAAAGCCGCCTATGCGGAAAGTAAAGACGGGAGCATCCGCATGGCCGCGGGAAGAGACATCGCCCTCACCGCGGGAGAAGAAAGCAGCCGCCACGAACTGGGACTCAAGTACAAAGAAAGCGGCGTCCTCTCCGGAAGGCAGACTACGATGAAAGAAGACACCGCCATAGAGAAACCGGAAGGCAGCCTCATCTCCGGAAAAGAAGTGCAGCTGGCAGCGGGGAGGAACATAGCGCTCCAGGCCTCTGCCGCAGCCGGAGAGAACGACGTCACCCTCATCGCCGGAAATGATATCACCGTAGACAGCGCTGTGCAGAAAACACGAAACATAGACTATAAACAGGTAAAGAAAAACGGCCTCATAGGAAGCGGATTAGGCTTCACCATCGGGAGCGAAAAGAAAAAAGACAGCTATGACACCGAAGAAACTATGCAGGCAGGAAGCACCGTGGGAAGTGTCAAAGGAAACGTCACCATCACAGCCGGACAGACGGCATCCGTCAGCGCCTCCGACATCATCGCCGGGAAAGACACCCTCATCACAGGAAGAAACGTAGACATCGAAAGCAAAAATAATACCTACAGAGGAAAAGAAGAACACGAATACAAAAAGAGCGGCCTTACCGTATCCTTAGGCGGAGCGGCCGTCAATGCGGCAAGAACCGTAGCCGCTCCCGTAAAGAGAGCCGGAGAAGTGGGAGACGGCCGGCTGAAAGCCCTGTATGCCCTGCAGGCAGGAATGAACGCAAGAGACATACAGAAAAACCAGAAGACAGACAAAGCCATTAATAAGAACAATGCCGTAGGAATCAATATCAGCCTTGGCAGCACCGGATGGAAAGACCTTAAGGATCTACAGAAAAACTTCTTCTCCATGGAGCCATAGGCGCGCTGATTCTATCAGATATTAAAGATGGATGATCAAAAGATATTGCCAAAGGTGTGGCAGAAGATGGAACTCTTCGTGCACTTAATTGGTTATCTAAATATACAAAACAAATTATCCTGAGTTAGATCGTATAATTCCCGGAAGTTTTGCCGGAATAAAATTTTTAAATAGAGTGAAAATATAACTGGATATATAGCGTGGATATCATTCTTTTGAAGTTATCTTGCACAATGAAAATGAAAAAATTAAAGAAGCAGAACGAAGGGAAGTTTATGAGCAGAAAAAATAGTATTAATACTATGAAAAATAAAATCAAAGAAATGTATGATTTCTTTAGCGGGAGTGATATCTGTTTTATTATAGGATGTGTAATTGCTGGTGTTGCGATTTATTTTGACTATAAACTGCTCGATGTTATCGGATTATGCATACTACTTTTAGCT
>OGGS01002454.1_pt1 | contig 10056 bp, 9 predicted proteins | sample 1571281 | NCBI WGS metagenome assembly OGGS01 (sample SAMEA2582042, study PRJEB24529) | metagenome | biome: Human gut stool | place: China | collected 2011 | reverse complement strand
ACTCACGACCTCTTCCTTACCAAGGAAGTGCTCTACCACTGAGCTATCGAGGCGTGGCGGATAGTGGATTCGAACCACTGAAGCACGAGGCGACTGATTTACAGTCAGTTCCCTTTGACCGCTTGGGAAATCCGCCGTGCTGCCTGTTTGGTTGAACCCCAACCGGCAACCCGTTTAGTATGCCACAGATCATGCGATTAACGCAAATACGGCGTGTCGCGGAAGCCAAAAAGTCTCAAAATCGTTGAAATTCCAACGATTTCTCACTATCAGCCACATGTCGGTGTCAATCAGAGCAAATCCTCCCGAAAAAAATTCCAAAAAGAAAAAACACGAGTATTTCTTCCGAACCTTCCCTGCAGACCATCTGAACAGCGACGCCAACACCAGCACGCCAACGCCAATGAACACGGCATACATCGGCCGCGCACGGCCTATTGCAGGAACCCCAAGTGCTTGAAATCAACAAGACCCCGCCAACGCAACGATTGTTCACCAATCGTTCGCTGACGGGGTCTTCAAACAGCTACGCGCTACGCTCAGCCGAGAATGGCCAGAATATCGCGGGCGGAGACGATCAGGTAATCCTCACCCTGATAGTGCACCTCGGTGCCGCCATACTTGGAGTACAGCACCTTGTCGCCGACCTTGACGTCGACCGGAATGCGCTCGCCGGCGTCGTTGCGACGGCCCGGACCGACAGCCAGGACTTCACCCTGCTGCGGCTTCTCCTTGGCGTTGTCCGGGATGAACAGACCGGACGCGGTCTGGGTCTCGGCAGCGGCCTGCTTGACGATGATCTTGTCTTCCAACGGTGTGAGTGAGATCGACACTGTGGACCTCCTCTTTCTAAGAGAAATCGTTACTTACCGCGCCGGGACCCGCTAGCAAGAGGCTGACGATCACTTACGGCGTCGTCCTTTCGCGCTGAAACATATCCTAGCGCGATTATTAGCACTCTGCCAACTCGAGTGCTAACGCTGAGAGCAAAATATACGAAAAAGCCTGAAACCATGCGGTTTCAGGCTGATGTTCTTTACGCTTGTTCGTATGTTTCGTGCGTTTCGTGCGTTCGCTTTCCCTCCGTCACGCCCCGCGACGGGCCATGATGGACGCCAAACCCACACCCAGGGAATCGGAGGTGACGCTGGGAGCCTCAACGTCGGCGCTGACCTCGGAGTCGTGGAATCCCACGGTATCCACGTCCTGCAGATGCACACCAGCCTCCACACGGGCTGCGGCCTCGTCGGAATCCATGCTGCTGATCGCGTCGGTCGGCACAATCAACGGCTCGACATTGTCGGAAACCGTACTCGCAGTCGGAGGCACGGCCTTGGCGACCTGACGAGTGGACTTGATTTCCATGCTTTCCGGAGCGGCTGGCGCGATATCGTTACCGTTGCGTGGCGATCCCAACGAGAACGAAATCAGATCCTGCGACGCGCCGGCCACGGCGGACGAATCCGCATCGCATGCATCCACACCCTCGGTTTTGGCGATTTCATCACGCTCATCGTGGATGGACAGACCGTTCTTCTTATCCGGCACGACTTGCGCATCCACAACGTTCGGTTCCGCAGCGGATTTCGCTTCGGTTTCCCCCTTGCGTTTGCTTACAACAACATCACGGTCGGCCTTGCCGCGATCGATCGCCTGACGGATCTCACCTTCCGGCATAACATCGGTCGGCACCTGAGATTCGGCGATCCTGCGAATTTCCGCAAGCTCCTGCTCCCGCAAACGAGCGCGCTCCGCCTGCTCTTCCTGGGCGCGCTTGCGCTCTGCCGCAGCACGCTTCCTCATCTTGGAACGATACTTGGCGACTTTCCGCTCCCACGCTGCGGCCTGCTTGGCGGCCCTCACCCCCAAAGCGAGCACTCCAGCAAGCAGCGACGCAGGAATCAAAGCAAACAACGGACTGAAATGCAACACAAACGCACACATCAACACGACGATTGTGATCACCAGCATCGAGACAACAATAATCCGCCTTCTGCGGATCGCGGCACGACGAAGGGCACGGACATGCGCGATCCTTTCGTCGGTCAGCTTGCCCTCATGCGTCTCGTTGGACTGCATTATTGCCCCTTTCGCCTTTGCGGCGGTCTCATCGGAGAATCGCGTTCCACTGTCGGCATCCACCAGATGCAGCGACGGCGAAAAGCGGTCCTCTCGGTGCTCGATTACCCGCTTCATGCCTTTGACCGTCCGTTTGGGCAGCCAGAAAACCATGAGAATAATCACAATCGCAAGCACCACAACCGTGCTTAACGATTCATAACCCATAACTCATAAGAATAGGTGACATTCCGACATTCTCCGGGGTGCACGCCCCCGCGTGTCGAACATGTGCGCGAAAGCGCGTGTCGAACCTCGCCAACGGCTCACTCGCCCATCAACCGTGCGGTAAAGCCATTCGGTGCGTACTCCGGCAGCAACGCATACGATTCATGGTCACGCCATTGCCCGTTCACGAACATGTACGCCTTGCGCATCCCCTCATAGGATGCCCCCACTTTGAGTGCCACCTTACGTGAACGTTCGTTTTCGGGAAGCAAGTCGATCTCCACACGATGCAATTGCGGTCCGGAAGGGTCGAACATCGCCCAATCAGCCAATAGCGTAACAGCCATCGGCGCATATCCACGCCCCGCACACCGCTCATCGACCCAATAGCCAACCACGCCGGTACGCATGGCGCCATAGCAGATGGCCCCTAACGAAATCTGGCCGACGATACGCCCATGATGCTCGATGGCGAACACCACTCCGGTGCCGTTTCGCTCGTTGCATCGCATCGCACGCACCCACTCGTTGAACGACATCGACGCGCCATGCACCGGATCCCCGGATTCCCAAGGCTTCAACCAATCGTCGTTGCGCCAGCGGACTTCGTTCCATTCGTCGCAGTCGTCAGTAGTCAGCGGACGCAGGATTATGGGAACGTGAAGCCCATGTGCCTGAATGAACCGCGGAACATCAATGGCATTGGGATCCGAACGCATCATGCCCCGTAAAGATCGCAAAATCGTCACGCCCTCATTCTGCCATACGCATAACATTTCCGATTGCGCGCAACCATCCCGTGGTACAACATGCGGTATGACCACGAACATGCAAGCCGACGTCATGGAAAACAGCGTCTGTGACGAAGCCGCGAACCAACGTGAGCTGAAAAAGCAATGGCGCGCACACGCAATCGCACGAAGAAAGCAGACCAGTAAGGAGGAACGACTGGAAGCCGGCCGCAAGTTGGCCGAACAGGCGCGGAAGGCGAATCTCATTCATTCGTTCACCACGGTGGCCGCATTCGCGTCCATGGGCAGCGAAATGTCGATGATGCCGATGCTGCAGGCATTATTCGATTCGAATTGCCACGTGCTGGTGCCACGGCTCGGATCCGGCATGGATATTGGCTGGAGCGAACTTGGCGACATTCACGATCTGCAGGACCAGACCAACAGCGACGGGTCCATCAATACGCACCGCCCGCAAGAGCCGGGCAATAGCGCAAACGGACCTGAAGCGCTGAAAAACGCCGGTCTGATCATTGTTCCCGCCCTTGCCGTCGACCAAGAGGGATTCCGTCTGGGACGTGGCGGAGGGTGGTATGACCGCGCGCTCGAGTATCGTGCGGCCGGTGCACGGGTGGTGGCGGTTTGCTGGCCGTGGGAGCCGACGGACAAGCCTGTTCCGCACGAAGACCACGATATTCCCGTCGATGGCGTGCTCACTCCGAACGGATTTACGGCCATACGCGAATAAGACGTCCGAAGATAAGACGTTCACGCAGCCGTCTCAGGGAACGTACTAGGATATGTCCCGTTAAGAAATTTGAGAACCTGGTTGAAGCGAGGATACTTTGCCTACTTACCATTACCGTTGCAAGAACTGCAACTACGATTTCACCGAACAGCAGTCATTCACCGACGATCCGATCACCGTTTGCCCGGAATGCGGCGAAGAGCAGGTCCGCAAGGTGTATTCCGCCCCGCCGATCGAATTCAAGGGATCTGGTTTCTATCGCACCGACAAGTCCAAGTGAGCGAAAACGAATACACGTAACCGAGCAGCCGAAGCAAGGAAACGAGCCAAATAACCAGGGTCAGCAAACCTTGGAAGACAAGGCGACACGCCGAATCCTGTGGATAACTCGCATCCTCCGACCACAACCCTCGATCCGGCTTGCGCAGCAACTATTCGTAAGGTCATCATGCATGAATGGTGACCTTTTTTCATGACCTTAGCCAACGTCTGCAAGGCACGGACGGCAAACACACGAACCGCGCACCGTCTTCGGCGCCTCATCGACGACGACGAAACGCGCAATTGCATCGTCTACTTGCTTCGCTGTGCGCCGGACTTGCCATATTCGCGGCCCTGCAGTGCGTACGATTGACGATTTCCACGCAATCCGTCGTCATTGCGGCGAAGTCCATCGCCAAAGGCGGCGTGATTTCCGCGGATTCGCTTGCTTTGCGAGATATTCCATACGATGAGGCCCTGCGCAGCGTTGCTCACGATATCGATGATGCCGTCGGGCTGATTGCCCAAGTGGATATTGCGGAAGGCAGCATCGTCACCTCGGCCATGGCTCGCGCTTCCCCCGTTGTTCCCAAAGGATATACGGCGGTCGAAGTTCGGTTGGCGAGTTCCGCCGACAGTCTGACGATTGGCGATACGGTGACGCTTTCCAGCGCCACGATGTTCAGCGAGGCCACGCCGGAAACGGTACCGGATATGGATGCGGTGTCGTTACGTGAGCTGTGCACGGGAGCGATATTGACCGCGAAACCTTCACGGAATGCGGACGGCGACACGCTTGCGGTGTTTGCCATGCCTCCTCATGAGGCGGCAACCGTATTGCAGGCCCAAGAATACAGCGCGATCATCGCCATCGTCGGTTCGTAACGGCATTCCCAAGCGAATCCGCAGCACCATCATGCGGAATATATGAAATTCGGGAGGTCTGAACGTATCAGAACCTCCCGTATAGCAGACGAACGTCAGCGCTCCCGCTCGGAGAACACGCCCCAATGCGGTGGCAGCTCGCCCAGAATACGCTTGTCGTCGTCAGCATTGCGCTGGCGTTCGGTAAGCACATCGGACGGTTCAAGCTTGACGCCATCGGCATCGAACAGTTCCGTACCCTGCCGAACCACACGCTTGTGTTTGCGCGCCGTACGGCGGGTGGCGGAGTATCCGGACACCACACGCACGGCAGGCTGGTCAGATTCCGCGGACTCTTGGATGGAGGGTTCGTCGACGCTCACTTGACCTCCTGATACAGGTCGCTCAAGCGTGCCACGATGCGATCCACTTCCTTGTCTGGATTCACGAACGCGCCAACGCTCCACACGGTCATAACGGACCAGCCAAGCGATTCGATGTTCTGCAAAAGCACGCGGTGGCGTTCCCTGGTGGACTGCAATCCCATGAACTGCGCATCGTCGGTAAGCACGGCCAATGCGAACGGCTTGTCGTTCAGGCCAACCACCAGCGGCAGCTTGGAACCATTGTCGAAACCGTAGTCGACGGCCACATTCAAACCGCGGGCACGAATACGGTCGGCAAGATCGTTGAGCAATACGTTCGAACCGTTCGTCTTGACGACTGGGCGCACCACGCTGTCATCGAGCTGTTCCGCCCAGCGAAGCACCGTTTTCAGCATCTTCGGACCAGCTTGGTGCAGGCGCTCGTCATCCATGTCAGCTGACGAGAATGCGGACACGATGTCAAGATGACGATCCGGCACGGCCAACGCATCCAGCAACATACCCCGTCCGCCTTCGGATTCCAACGCTCCAAACTGTTGCAGCAGCCTTCCATGAGAAGTCTTCGCGTAGCACATCGCAAGAATCGCATCGGTGGCATGCGCGCCGGCCACATCGGAAATGTCCACGATGCGCACATGACGCAAGAACATGCCCATGGCCTTGTTCTTATTGGCGATCGCCTTAAGCTCGGCTCCCAGTCGGGTGCGGAACGTATGGGTCAGCGTCACCACGGTAAGCATGTACGATGCAGGCACGATCGTGAAACCGGCGGCACGCTTGGTGATCAGCCTGACCACCTCGTCGATTTCCTGCTGGCTGCTTTCCACCAGTCCGGACGTGATGACCGGCACGCCATTGGCATCGGCCACAAAATGGTAGGCGACCTCGCCCTGCGCGCCTTCCCTGGCCACGTCGAAGGGCACGGAACCGTAGCCTTCCGATTCCAGGAACGCGTTGAGCTTCGGCGCACGGCGAACAGGACGATTGGCGATTTTCACGCTCGGCAGCAATGCGATGAGACGCTTCAGACCGTCGGAAGTGACGGTTTCGCGATGCGCGATCACCACCACCTGCTTGGCTCGGCTGATGATGCTGAGCAGTTCGATGGATTGAATATGCGCTGCGGCATCGATGATCACGACGTCGGCCAATGGCGCCGGATCGGTGATGGCCGCAAGCGTGGCAGGAGTCGCAACGAGAATAGGCTTCGCCGCGGCGAGAATCTGCGGATGCTCCTTATGCAGGCAGTTCAGCGAAACATTACGGGCGCCGGCAAGCGTGGTATGCAGCAGATTGGCCTCCTGCGTACGCGAGAACAGCATGTCGCACAGACGGCGCATGGATTCCTGCGCCACCATCGGACCGACCGAACGCACATGTTCCACATCGACCTGGGCGAACCGCTCCGCAGCGCCCTGCAATGCCGACCCATCCTGATTGGAAATGATCGCGGAGGATTTCACGATGTCTTCGAACGCCGTGGTCCACCATGCCAGCTGCAGTTCCCCTGCAACGGCATCGTTGGCAACGCCACGATTGTTCAGATCTTCGACCAGCTCGTCGAGGCCGACCGAATGGAATTCACGTTCCAGACGGGCGCGCTCAGGCAGAATATCAAGCGACTGCTTATCGTCATACAGGGCCTTCAAACGCTCTTCGACCTGATTGAAATCAACGGTTTCAAGATTGCCGCCCTGCGGGGTTGTGGCAAGCACCGCATTCAACGCGGTCATATCCCGATTGAGATTCTCCTGCGTTTCGATAATGTCATCCAGCTTGGCGGGCAATACCGGCCAGCCGCCATGAGGCACGAACATATGCCACTGATCGGCCTGCTTGGACACCACCAGCAACGCCTCATGCAGGTTCTCCACTTGGGCACCGACGCGCAGCAAACCCTTGGCTTCCTTGATGTGGCGGCGACGCTCCCAAAAGCCCATGGACGTACCTTCGGCCTTGCGCTCGGCCTTCGGCTTGGTCGCCTCGATCATGGATGCAATGTCACGTTCGAAAATCTCCGGCTGGAATACGTCAAGCACACGGCGCAGGTTCTTCAGCACCATGACCTGACGGCTCCACTCCTGCGCGGTCGTGGGAATCGGGAATCCGCAGGTCTGTACCGTACTGGCCACCTGCTCGCGGGTGGCGGGCAACACCTTGCGCAACAGCTCAACCACACGCTGGTATGCGCTCACCGCCTCCTCTTCGGAATACAGCGATGCCTTATACCATGCGGTGTCGTTCTCCGTAATGGTGTATTCGCCAAGCTCGCCCGCACGCTGCAGTTTCGCAGCCCAATCCTCGATCTTGTCCGCGATGGAATGCGCGGTCTGCTTGTTCAAACGCACATGCGTGGTCGGATGGGTGGGCAATGCCGCAATCTGCGCGAGATTCTGAATCGTCTGGTAGGCGGATACACCCCACTCCTGACTCACGCCGTGAAGATCGCCCAGATAACGGGTCAAACGCGAACGCACGCCAACCAGCTCATCGGCAATCTGATCAAAACGGGAGGAAGCAACCCCCGATTGGAAGCCGACGGCTGCAATCAGCTGACGGTCAATCGCAGCGTTGGCACCATCATCGGCGATATCCAGCAGCTGTCCGCTCATTTCGTTTGCGGCAACGGCCTGTACAAAACGACGCTTCTGATCGGTCACACACGGCACATAGAGCACAGACCGTCCGTTCATCACGCAACGCGACGCAATCGCCGCGGCCTGCTCGGCGGTATTGTTGGCGATCGCACTATCCACAAACAGCGAATGGCCCGCGGAAGCAAGCTGCGAGGCGTATCGGACGGTATTGTCCGCATCGCCGACCTCATACTCGCCATGAGGATCGGCATCAAACGGACTGTACTCCGGAATTTCGGCACCTTCCAACGCTTCGGCGGCGAACTTGTCTCCCGCCAAAGCGTCCAAGGCGGTATTGCCGGTCGGACCTTGCGCCAACTGGTCGATGATCTTCCGGCTTTCCACCAGCATCTGCGATGCCGGATCCATAAAGCATCCGAGAATAATGTGCCGTTCGATCTCAAAATCAGGGAACGCGTTGGCCGCAAGGCGTGTGATGGCAGCGAACACCGCGGATGTTTCCGGCGTGCCGCTTTCGTAATTCGAACCGTCGAACAGCTTGGACTCGTCCAATACGACGTTGTTCTCGCGCAGCACGGCGGCGAAAGCCGCATTCAAGCGTACGCGCCCTGTGAACGCGATCACCGTACCGTTTTCAATATTGCGTCCTTCTTTGCGTACCTCGACCGGATACATGAGTACCGGCATCTGGTTGCCTTTCCAGATGGCCACGCCAACCACCAAAGACAGTTCGCCCACGCCGCTGACACGGCTTTTCGCCTCACGATCGTCGAGCACACGCTCCACACGACGCCCGGCGGCACGCAACATGCCGTTGTCGCGGAACAAGGAATCAAGTTGCACATGCCCGCTGGCGAACAGCTGCGCGATGCCGGACGGATGCGCATGCGTCATGTCAAGCTGGGCGCTCAGCTGCGTCACGTCCTCAAGCGGCGACTGCGATAGACCAAGACGGTACTTCTCACGCCACCCCCGAATACGATCCAGCGCGGTGACGGTCTCGTTGCTTTCGCTCATGTATTGACTCACTTCCCTACCGCTTTACGGTATTCCGCATACCCAGGATTGCGAGACAGGGCTGCGTCGATGTCTGCATTGCCCAAAGCTCCCAGCCATGCGTACAAATCGTCGTACAGCGACGGGTTCATGGCAAGGAACGGCAGCAGCTCCGGATGACGTGCCATCTCGAACTGCACGGTGAAATCGTCGGTGCGTTTGGCATCATCCGACGTCAGTCCGTCGACTTCAATGGTCTGTTCCTGCTTGGCAAGCTCTCCCTTGGCGACTCGATCGAACACCGATCCGGGTTCAAAAGCCGGTTTGAATACGCTGGTTTCGTCCGGTGTCGGCTCGCTCACAATCTGTGGCTGCTCCGTGTTATGCGGCCTGAAACGCTCGTCGTCGGCCCGTTGCGCCGCTTCTTCCGGTTGAATCGGATTGGTACCGGATTGTTCTGCAATTTCATTGCGCTGCTCGTGCGTTTTTTCCGCTTGTTGTTCAGGCATGTCGCTGCTATCCGGCAATGCCACGATAATCGGCTTGCTTGGTCTTGCGCTGAATAGTTTGCTCACGGGAATCGTGTCGTGTTCGACGTCGTTGCCTGCGATGACTTGCGTCCGCGATTGGGATTCGGGCAGCATAGCCGGCTTTTCCTTTTCGGCGGCGTTCTTCTTGGCCCCTTCTTCCGCCGCCTGCTGTTCCGCCACGGCATCTGCCTCGGCTGCGGCGTCGGCGAAGAGGTCACGTGGCGCGTTATCCACGACGTCGTTATGCTGCACCAGCGAAACGGATGGGAGATCCCCATAATCCGGCTCGTTGGATCGAACTGGCGCGAAAGACTGACGTTCGGAGCGTTGCATCCGGCACGCAGATTGAGAATGTCGTCGACCGACATATCGGCGGCGTCGGGCTCCTGCGACGCCTCATCGGACACTGCATAGGAGAACAGATTAGATACCGGAGCTGACGCGGTACTCTCGGATTCGGGCATGGCGCTCACGCTGTCACGTTCAAAAGTGACGCGTACGTCGCCGAATTGCAAGGTCATTGGCGTGGATGGCAGTTTGAAATCCTCATCCGCGGGCAGACGCATCAATTGGCCGTTGTCGGCCACTACAAACGAACCATTGGTCGACTTGAGATCACGTACGGAAGCGTTGCCCTGCGCGTCGACTGAAACAATG
>OGGS01002452.1_pt1 | contig 10063 bp, 9 predicted proteins | sample 1571281 | NCBI WGS metagenome assembly OGGS01 (sample SAMEA2582042, study PRJEB24529) | metagenome | biome: Human gut stool | place: China | collected 2011 | reverse complement strand
TTGCAGTCTTCCATTTGTATGTCTCAATGGATAGATTTGCATTTAGTCATGAAGTAAGCATTATTCCCTACTATTCTATGCGTAGTACTGAGTGATACCATCAATTCAAGTTCAAAGAGTCGGACGACGGGGCAACTCTTGAGGAGTCGGAGGCGCCGCAGACTGACATCCCCCCTTTAACTGCAGGTCTGACCGTCTGCCCAACTCGATGAACTGCGGCTCCCGGCAAATCAGCCGGTGAATGCTGCGGCTGAGGCTTCATGACCAGCTTCACCGAAGATCTCCGTGAGGTCTTCCGGAGGCGAAGGCTCAGCCCTGCGGCAGCGGACCGCGATGACTTCCCGCTTTTCAAAGCGGACCGCTGATCACAAAATCCGCATTCGAATGAAAGGCGAATGCATTCGGAAAAACTGGCTGTTTCTCAATCATGCTGTTAGGCGTCCTGCTCGGCGTTGCCGCCGGTGCCCTCTGGGGGCTCATCTACATCGCCCCGCTTGCAGTCCCCGAGTACAACCCTGTGCTCGTGGCACTGAGCCGCTTTATTGCATTCGGCGTTATTTCGCTCCCCTTCCTCTGGGTCTTCCGCCGAGAACTGAAAGCTTTCACGCGCGCCGACATTTGGGAGTCCTTCAAGCTGCCGCTCTTAGGCAATGTGCTCTTTTACTGTCTGCTGACGATCTGCATTCGTCTGGCCGGCGCGCCGCTGGCCGGCATGTTTATGGCGGTCATTCCCGTGCTGGTGGCTATCGCCTCCAACATCCGCTATGCGGGTTCCAAGTCTGCCGTTGCCTGGAGCAAAATTCTTCCGCCGCTCGCCGTGATTTTCTTTGGTCTGATCGTTGCAAATCTGACCGAGTTTGAGCGCGCTGCTGCCGCCTCTGCTGAGGGCGGCATGCAGTACTGGATTGGAGTGGGCTTCGGCTTGGCTGCCGTTGTCTCCTGGACGTGGTTCTCCATCATGAATGCCGAATGGCTGCTCAATCACCCCAAACACAATGCCGCAGCGTGGACGGCGCTTCAGGGCGTGACGGTGCTGCCTTTTGCCGCCTGTCTCTTCGGCATCCTCGCCTGGCCGGCGGGCTTGATGGATACCGGCATCACGCTGATGGGCGCTGCGCCGATGAAGTTTCTGGCCGTAGCGCTCGGCATCGGTCTGCTCTGCTCTTGGGTCGCCATGATCTGCTGGAACAAGATGAGCCAGATTCTGCCTGCAGCCTTGGGCGGACAGCTGATCGTGTTCGAATCCGTCTTCGCGGTCATTTATGCCCTGATGTGGCGCGGCGAAATGCCGACGCTGTCGATGACGATTGGCTTCATTATCTTGATGGGCGGCGTGCTCGGTTCGCTTCGCGTCTTCCAGAAGCACACGGAATCCTCGACCGACGACACCCCCGAACACACCCTCAGAACTGCGGGTGTTGCCAACCATGCCGAACTTCAGGCGGAAGGCACCCACGACAATTAACTGCCCCAAGCTCTTCTTGAGAAACTTCAGAGGCGGAATGGATGCATTCCGCCTCTTTTGATTGGCGCATCCCACTGAAGCGCCCAAGCCGCAGCCTTCGAGCCGCTGGACTCGGTCATCCGCCGTCGGCCAATATCAAAGCGCGGCAGCAATCTCCACCTTAAGCGTACCCACTCCGTTCACGCCGCCCTCCAGGCGGTCGCCCACCTGTGCTTCAGGCACATTGACCGGGGCGCCGGTGAAGATAACGTCGCCCGGACGAACTTCCCAATAGCGGGAAACGAGCGCAATGAGCTCTGCGGGCGGGACAATCATGAAAGCCGTGCTGGCCGACTGCTTTTTCTGATTGTTCTGATAAAGATAAATCTCGGCCGGCGCCGGCATCGGCGTGCGGTAGGCTGGGCGCACATGTGAAACAGGGGCGCCTCCATCGAGCGTCTTCATTAAGTCCCAGGGACCACCCGCCTGAAGATCTTCAGGCGTAAGGCGGCGCGTGAAGTCAAACCCTACGCACCATCCCCAGATGCACTCTTGAGCCTCTTCAACGGAAAGATTGCGTCCGCCCTTATGGAGGCACGCCACTAGTTCGAGCTCAGGCACCATCCTGGCGGTGCGAGCCGGCATGGGCCAGCGATAGACTTCCCCGTCAGCAACGGGGTGAATGGAGTTGGGCGACTTCATGAAAAGAGGCGGGACAAAGCCTGCAGCCGCTGCGCGCTGCTTTTCATCGGCCGCATAGTTCTTCGCGGCGCCGTAGACGCGGTTGACAGGGAAAAATTCATAACGTTCATCCTGCACAGGGATGACGGCCTGAGGCGGCGGAGCGAAGAGAAATGGCATGAGGATGCGATCCTTCGGATAGGACGGCTGAAAGTTGAGGAACATCATTTTAGACCGGCTCAGCACTTGCGCGGCGGCGCTCCGCGTGCCGCTCCCGTGCGGTCGGCCCGGAGCACATTTCGGAGATGAAGCCCTTCAGCGCAAAAAGCGGCTCAAACCCCAGTATTCCTCGCCATCACGCATCGGCGGCAAACTACTGCGACAAATCCGAATGAGCACAATGCTCTGCGGCCGCTACAATGCAGGATGCTTCAATTTAGACGCTCTGCCGGGCATAAATGTTTACTCGGATCAGCGTTTTCCCCTGAAACGGACATTCATTCAAACAAGATGACATCGCCGCAAATGCCGCGCCGCGAAAGCCTCGCCTCGATTAGTCAACGCCGCCTGCAGGCGGTGAAGTCCAAGAGCATCTATGTGCTCCCCAACGCCTTTACTGCCGCAGCGCTCTTTGCGGCTTATTACGGCATTATCCAAGCCATGAACGGGCATTTTTCAGAAGCCGCCATTGCGGTCTTCTTTTCAATGCTCTTTGACGGCATGGACGGCCGTGTCGCTCGTCTTACGCATACGCAGAGCGAATTTGGCGTTCAGATGGACAGTCTCGCCGATGCCGTGAGCTTCGGCATCGCTCCTGCGCTCATCGTCTATGAATTCGCACTCGTGGAAATGGGCAAAATCGGCTGGGCAGTCTCCTTCGTTTATGCGCTCTGCGCACTTTTGCGCCTGGCCCGCTTCAACTGCAATGTGGGCGTGGTGAGCAAGAATTACTTCCAGGGGCTCCCTTCCCCTGCAGCCGCGGCCTTGGTCTGCGGCTTTGTGTGGCTAGCGGTTGAAAATCGTCTGCCCGATTGGCTTTTGCCGCATCAGGGCACCATCGCTGCGGTTGTGACGCTTTACGCTGGTCTGACCATGGTGAGCAATGCGCCGTTCTTCTCTGGGAAGAGCTATGCCGTCGTCCGCAGCGCCGGGGGCAACTACCGCCTGACGCGCGAAGAGCCCGTCGGCGCGGGGCGCAAAGGCTACTTCGTCGTCGAGGCCAGCGACCGCCGCAACGGCGTGGGCAACACCTTCGGCCTGTGGCGCCTCGCCCTATCGGCCGACGGCAAGCCCCTTTTCGAATACCGCATGGACGGCTTCGAGCAGGCGAATTCGCGCTGCTGCGACGCCGTGAGCTACTACCCGCTGCAACTCACCTCGCGCAACGAGGTGATCCGCGCTGCGCAGCTGGCCCAATCCCCCGCCTGTTTCTACCCCGTCATGGAGGAGCGCGGAATCATCCGCACCGAAGCGGGACAGACCCGCCGCATCCGCATCGAGGCATGGGACGACTGCGGCAATCGCTCACAGCTGGAATTCGACATCCTCGGCCGGACGGAGAGTTTCCGTGCCAAAGCCGACAGCGCCGCCACGGTGCTCACCCCCGGGCGGACGGGCATCGTCCGCCTCGGGCGCGAAGTCACGGCACGCATCCCCGCCGGAGCGCTCTACGAACCGGTTTTCTGCCGCGCTGAACGCTGCCCCGCCCCGGCGTCCGATTCGACGCTCCTCGTCCTCACGTCCGGCTACCGCATCCTCCCGGTCACCACGCCGCTGCACCGGGCAATGACGGTCAGCGTGCGGGCGTTCGTCCCCGAAAACCTGCATCCCCACACGGTGCTGGCCGCCCGCAACGCCAAGGGACGGCTCACCTGCATAGGCGGGAAATACGCCGACGGCGCCGTCACGGCCACGACTCGCACCACCGGCGAACTGTTTGTCGTGGCCGACACCATCCCGCCGCGCATACGCCCGCTCTTCACCGACGGGGCAGACCTCACACGCGCCCCGGCCATGCGCTTCCGCGTGGGCGACAACTTCTCGGGCATCGCCTCGTGCACCCTGTTCATCGACGGCAAATGGCTTCCCTGCGACCGTCTCCCGATGCAGGGCACGCTGATCCACCTGTTCGAGGAACCCCCGGCCCGCAAAAGCCACAGCGTCCGGCTCACCCTGACCGACGCATGCGGCAATACGGCCTGCTGGGAAGGAACAATTCGCCGGTAATCCTATTTGTTTTCCGGAAAATTTTTTTATATTTGCACTCGTCCCAACTGTAAAAACAATGACATACAACAATCCAGATGCACGTAAACCGCTGATACTTATTGCGGAAGACGTTGAAAGCAATTACAAATTGCTGGAAATAATACTCAAAAAAGAGTACGATCTGCTATGGGCCAAGAATGGCAGGGAGGCTGTCGATTTTGCCATGGAGCACAAGCCCGACGCAATACTGATGGACATCAAAATGCCCGTCATGGACGGCATCGAGGCGCTGAAGGAGATTCGCCGCCATACGGCCGAACTGCCCGTGATCATGCAAACGGCCTATGCCTTCGACACCGACCGCCGCACTGCCGAGGAAGCCGGCTGCAACGGATTCATCACCAAACCCGTCATGCCGCGCGAACTGAAAATGTATCTGGACAAATACCTTATCAAATAACGAAACAGGTCCGGGAACAACCGTCGCAAATCCGCCTCACACCCACACTTCCTCCAGCGGGCCGGCGCCCGAAAACCGGCGCTCCGCACAAGACTCAAAACAAGCCGGACAGACCGTCCGGCTTGTTTTTACAAGGCTCAGCGGCGCTTCCGCAGACGCCCGGTCCGGAATAAAACGCCGGCCGTCCGATGCAGATAAAACAAGAAAACACGAAATAAATTTGTAGATACTTCGGAATTTCGTACTTTTGCACCCGAAAATCGACATGGTCTCGTAGCTCAGTTGGATAGAGCAACAGCCTTCTAAACTATGGGCTCCGGCCTTCATAGATTTACACCCGGGCAAGGGTTTATATCTCTATATTTACTTCACATTTAGCGTATTATAAGATTCACTAAGTGTGCTTTTTGTATATAGCGCAGTCTTCTGATCTGGTGCGATTTCTTAAAAAGGGTCGAAAAATAGGCTAATATTTGCCCAAATGTTGTCCAAAAATGACTCAAAATTTTTAAGAGATGGCTACTTTTAAGACTTGTGTATTCAAAAATCATCTGCGTAAAGACGGCACGTATAATGTGAAATTACGTGTTACCCATAATCGAATATCGCGCAAAATCAGTACACCCTACTATGTCGAGGCGAAGTATGTTACCCCGAACCTCGAAATTACCGACAAAGAACTTCTCGGATTGTGCGAGGACCTGTGTGCTGATTGTCGAAAAATATGCCGAGAATTGGGATTTACGATTAATCGGATGTCGGTCGATGACCTGGTGCATGTTCTCGATGTGAAATTAGCCGGTTCCGAAGATTTCCATTTGGACTTTTGCAAATTTTGGAGGGAGCAGGCTGATACCCTGTCACCAGGAACTCGGCGAAATTATATTGCCGCCTTGAATGCCTTCCAACGGTTTATCGGGACCGATTCATTCGATATAATGCACATCACATCTCGCTTGATCAGCGAATTTATGGCTTTCATCGAGCATGAGCCTTCACAACGGGGATCTAATCGGAAAACCCCGAGTAAGCTGAAAGATGCACAAAAGTCACGGGCAATCTCATTATATATTGCGAATATGAAGGCCATGTATAACCGTGCAAAATTGAAATACAATGATGAAGATTATGGGTTTATTCCAATCACGCGAGCTCCGTTCTCGAAAATAAAGTTACCGGAGCATGTACCAGCCAAACGCGCTATTTCATTGGAAACATTACAGCGAATAATCGATCTGCCTTATAGACCGGATACGGTAACAGGAGCAAAACGATATAATTTGGCGAAAGATTGTTTCATCATGTCTTTTGGACTGATAGGTATGAATTCCGTTGATTTGTACACTTGCCAAGACATTGAAGACGGTGTACTAATCTATCACCGCAAAAAAACATGCACCAGGCGAGCGGATCGGGCCGAAATGCGAGTGAAAATTGAGCCGATGATTGCACCGTTGATGGCCAAGTACAAAGACCCCTTCAAAAAACGAATATTCAGATTCTATCTCGAGTATTCTAATCCGGATGCTCTGAATAAGGCGATAAATAAGGGGTTGCAGATGATCGCTGTCGAATTGGGGTTGCCGGCGCTGCAATATTATGCAGCACGCCATGCCTGGGCCACGATTGCCCGATCACGATTGCTGAAGATTGAGAAGGCAACTGTCCATGAAGCACTTAACCACGTTGATCTGAAGATGCGAGTAACCGATATGTATATTGAGAAGGATTGGTCCGTAATATGGGAAGCCCATACAAAAGTACTCGCACTCTTAAAATGGCCCGATAAATAGTTACTTTTTTGTCCAAAAATGAGAAAATGGCGGTCTTGAAGTTACTTTTTTGTCCAAAACAAGTTACTTTTTTGTCCAAAAGTAGGGTTTGGAAGTTACTTTTTTGTCCACGGATACCTTATATCTATTTATCAAAGAATTTATCTTTGATAAATTCACTATACAACCTGATAAATTATATAACAACTGATGAATAGGCCAACAAAAGTTACTCGCGCGCGCGAGGAGAAAGGTTTTGTTGCTCATTGTAACCTCAATATTGGGCGAAATTTGGCTAATATTACGGGAAATTGTTGAAAAGTGAAGGGAAGAGCTCAAAATTGACTCCAACACGAGTTACTTTTTTGTCCAAAAAAATTGAGACACAAATTTTCGATCCCCAAAAATGGTTGCGGAAGTTACTTTTTTGTCCAAAAAATTATTGGCAAAAAAGAAAACCCAGACCGAAGTCCGGGTTACAATGAAGAGTTATTCTCAACTGAAGATAATCTCTTCCCTTCAAAGCAAATGTACGGAAAGGAAATGGTTTCTGCAAATCCTATTTCCTTGTGATTAATCACAAAGAAATAAAAAACTGCCGAAAACACCCCTCTACCCCATATTTGTACGTTGTCAGAAAAAAGAGAGCGATCTTCATATAGCATGAAAATCGCCCGTCGTGAAGTGATCTCGGCGCGGCTCGAACGCGCGGCCGGCAGATTAGAAATCTGCTGCTCTATCCAACTGAGCTACGAGACCATCGTTTAATAAACGCTGCAAAATTAAGAAATTTCAATGCAACTGCAAACTTATTCTTTGTGATTAATCACAAAAAATAGCAGCAGATCGACTTATACTGTTAATTTCTTCCCTTCACAATTCAACATCAGGCCCGGAGCAAACCTCCGGGGCTTTTTCAATAATATTGATATTACGGAATCAATCGGTTCCATCCATAGCCGGCTGCCGGCGGATCATCGGCCATATCGCCGTGCGGATCTACGATCCCGATGCACGGCATTCGAGCCCCCTGAACTCGCGCAGCTCGGCGACCATGCCGCCGGGCCCAGCTCGCGGACGCCTTCGCTCGGCAAGCTCGCTCGTCGTCCTGGGGAGAGCGGTAGAGCTCACTCACAACAGGACGCAAAGTTAGCCGAAGTCGCGCCGACAGCGGCAAGGATCGACCGCAACTGGAGCGCTTCGTCCGCCCGTGGGCATGGTGCGGAAATATTCCCTTTCAGATACTCCCTCTTTTTGCTCGTATGTCATACCATGCCCCGCGTGCGGGGCATTGGTCGCTCCTAAAACGTGCGACTTACAGGTCGTTGCAAGTCCCCCGTTTCTCCACGTCGCGGCAGGGCACCCCTCGCTACGCTCGGGAGAGCGGTATTTTCTCTCTGGGTCCGACCATGCTGCGGGTTTAGGGACTCCTGCTGTTTTCAGGATTTCGCCACTTGCGGTCTCACCCCTTACACGTTGCCTTCAGGCCATATCTGATACAAAGGTCGATCGGCGGATTTTGCCGGCCAATGAACCTGCCAATTATTTTCCTGCGGCCCTTCGGGTGAAAAAATTAACCCCGGCTTTGCCGGGGCACCCTGAAGTAATTTTTTCAAAAATAATTGTCAGAACCCTTGTTGTGCCGGTTTATAGGTATTGATCTGCCGCCTATGCCCATTCCAAAGGAACGGGCGGCAGATCGTGTTTATTACAAAATCGCACCGATCGGAACCAGTATCAGAAAGGCTCTGAAGGCAACGTGTAAGGGGATGATCCCTCGTTCTTTGAAATCTTGAAAACATCCATCGTCCGGCAACCCGCAGCCTGGCGAACCTTCGAGAAAATGAAGTTGTTCGATAGAAAGGATAAAGGGCGTGACGAGGATGTTAGCAGGATTTCGACAACAAAAGTTCTTTGACATATTGACCAGCTCCGCTCGATGTGGTCGGCGGATGGCGGGGAGCGAAGCCCCAGCGGAGCGCAATATTTAACCTGTTAAAATTTTACGATTATGAAAACTTATGTAGCGACGGTATGCCTGACGAAATCCTACACTGACAAGATGTGTAACCAAGTGTTATTACAAAAGGAGTTCCCCGACGAGAAAGCCGCCCACGTATGGCTGAATAAAGCGCTCAAACGCTACAATTACGTCAAAGGAATTAAAGATTTATGTTATGTGTCTTGGTTTTCGCTGGATGACGAGAACGGCAACCAACTTTTATATTTCGATTATTTTTCGTCCGATGTACCGCATGAAATACAGGTGCGTGTAACACTTACGAAAAAGTATCCGGCGCAAAAACAAACGATTGTTTTAACTCATAAGTGCGCGTGCTACAACCACGCGATTTTGTGGATTGACTGGGCGTATCTGAAATTTGAAAGTAGTGAAAATGCGACTTTTAGCAGTGGTGAAATGATTGATGCAAAGACCGAAATTGTCATTGATAAGTGAAACATTTTTCGTAAATTTGAGGTGCAGTGCCTCGCAGAACCTCACGATGTACAGGCCAATCGTATTTTTCAGATGAAAAGAACTACTATTGTCGGCAACATCGGCCGGGATGCCGTATGCCGCGAGGGCGACGGCGGTCACAAATTCGTATCGTTCAGTGTCGCGTATGCCGAACGCAAGACGAACGAAACGGACGAGCAGGGGAACCCGGTAACGGTTGCCCAGTGGGCTGAGTGTGAAATCTACGTCGGCCCGGAAAGTTCGGCCGAGGGGCTTCTGAAATTGCTGACCAAAGGGCGCTTTATCTATGCAGAAGCCTCGGACAAGGCGGAGGCATGGATCGACAAGGACAATCAGTTGCGTTCGAGGATTCTCTATCGGATCACTAATTTTCAGGTCTGAGTGGCTGACTCTCGGCGACCATAAGGCCGCCGAGAGTTCAAAATACGTTTTGGAGAAAATTTTGCTATATTTGCATTATGAAAAAGGAATTGGGTAAATGGCTTATGGACATCGCCAAGTATGTACTGACCGCGGTGGTCGTCATGTCTTTGGTTTCAGATTTGGGCGATGTTCGATGGCTAATATACGTTTTTGGCTTGCTGACAACGGCGGTATGCTTAGGCGGCGGCTTGATTTTAGTCAGGGATAAGGACACTAAGGTAAAGGAGGATTGAATATGCCAGCTTCAGTTTACATTTTTGGAATCATCATCGTGGCGGTAATTGCAATCGTCATTTGGAGTAAGACAGATAAGGGAAAGAAATGGCTCTTGTAATTTCTTCCCTTCACCCATCAACATCGCGGCCCGGCTGGTTCTAACCAGCTTGTTTTTCGCGCCGCGCCTTGGGGCGCGGTTCTCACGGAGTTTGCGGATGCTGATATTATTATACGGGGAATAATATTCGGGTGGAAGCGGAACCGGCCATAGCCGACTGCCGGATCCCCGGCTATGTCGCCGCGCGGATCTGTGATCCCCATGCGCGGCCATGCGCCCCCTGAACTCGCGCCTCCGGGCGACGATGCCGCTCGGCCCGCTC
>OGGS01002426.1_pt1 | contig 10187 bp, 4 predicted proteins | sample 1571281 | NCBI WGS metagenome assembly OGGS01 (sample SAMEA2582042, study PRJEB24529) | metagenome | biome: Human gut stool | place: China | collected 2011 | reverse complement strand
GAGACACAAAACAGAAGATATGCAAATGATGAAGAATGGCAGAAAGAACGTGACTTGGAGCGGCATAAGGTACAGGTTATTAAACAGAAGATGGACGCATGCCCTTTATTCATTTCATGGGGATATGGGGAAGCACCTATCAATCTGGAACCATACGTCAATGTGGAGAGTAGCGGAGAGAAACATAAAATGGCTATCATGTATGTTAATAATAATTACATGAATATGTTTGGCCTGAAGCTGAAAGAAGGAAGAACGTGGAATGATAAAGACCAGTTTGCCCAATATAAAATGATGATAAATGAAACAGCCAGAAAGCTCTTCCGGATAAAAGATATTAATGAAGCTTCACTGCAAACCGAATCCCGTCTATGGTGGAGTGTGGGGACAGATGAGAGTAAAAATCCTGCTTATCAGGTAGTAGGTGTGATAGAAGACTTCCGGACCGGACACTTATCTATGGGGGATGCACCACTGGCTATTCTGTATGATGAAGGAGAAAACCCTACCGAACCTTTAATGGCTAAAATAGCCGAAGGTAAACGCAAGGAAGCCATTCAATTCTTGAAGGAACTACACAACGAAGTAATGGGTGAGGGGGAGTTCAATTATTCCTTTGTCGAAGATGAAGTTGAAAAGCTGTACGATGATGACAAGAGAACGACCCGCATCTACGTCACCTTTGCCGGACTGGCTATCTGCGTTTCCTGTCTCGGACTGTTCGGATTGTCATTGTATGACATTCGCCAACGCTATAGAGAAATTGCATTGCGTAAAGTGAACGGAGCTACAGGCATACAGATCACTTTGTTATTGGTCAGGAAGTATCTATCTATTTTGGGAGCCGCCTTTGTTGTCGCTATTCCTTTGGTTTATTATATTATTAATGACTATACCAAAGACTTTGCGGTGAAAGCTCCGATAGGAGCAGGGATTTTTGTGACAGGCTTCATCCTTACCTTACTTATCTCACTGGGTACATTACTCTGGCAGGTACGCAAAGCTGTCCGCATCAATCCGGCATTGATCATGAAGAACGAATAAGATTAAAAACGACTAAGATTACAACGAATGGAACGAACCGCTATGGAAAACTTCATACTATTAAAACTTATATTCAGAAACTGGTGGCGCAATAAACTTTTTGCGGTCATCTCTTTGGTCAGTCTTGTGGTCGGTATTTCCTGTACCAATCTTCTGATTTCGTTTGTCATCCATGAATATACGATAGAAGGGGAAAATCCAAAGAAAGACCGTATCCTGCGTCTGACCCAGCAACTACCATCTATGCAGAGCACCGGACAAGTATCATTTGTCTACGGAGGATCGGTTGCCGGAATGATAGCTCCGTTTCCGGAGATTGAATCTTATCTCCGGCTGACCGAGAAGGAGGCAACTCATATTGAAATTGAGAACCAGCGCTTTCCTCAACAGGTCATTGTTGAGGCCGACAGTTCTTTCTGCCGTTTTTTCCCGTACCAGATATTGTCCGGCAATATGAAAGAAGCCTTGACCAAGCCGGACTGTATTGCTTTGAGTGAAGAAAAGGCCATGCAATACTTCGGGAAGTTCGATTGTATCGGGCGAGAACTTTCTGTGGTATATGGAGATAAAGTTGAAATGAAAAAGGTATCTGCCATATATAAGTTTTATGCGCAGTCAGCACTCCGTATTGATTTGCTTGGTAATTCTCAGAACCTGCAGGAAGAAGGAACTTCCTGTATGATTCTTCTCAAAGAAAAGACTGACGTGTCAGCCTTTTGCGAGCGTTTTGAGTCAACAGAACTGCCTACAGTGACAGGTCCCGGTTATTATAAACTCCAGACATTACAAGAATCCTACTTTGACACAAAACTGGCTGATTCCGTGAAAACATTCAGTCATCGGCAGATCGCTTTGTTGAGTATCGGTTTATTATCAGCTTTTCTTGTCTTATTCATCGCTTGCTTCAATTACGTAAACCTAAGCTTTTCGCGCCTGCTGAAACAAGTAAACATGATTCATGTAGAGACATTGATGGGAGCTTCCCATTCATATATTTGCCGGCAACTTTTTATTGATACATTCCTTACCGTATTTATTGCTTTCATCCTTTCCATTCTTGTAATGGGGGACATACTTTCTCTTTTCAATTATTTCTTTGATGCCCGTCTGACTTTCGGTTTCATTCTTTCATGGAAAGTCTTTCCATTTATTCTTCTGTTTGTTTCTCTTTTGGCCATTATACCGGCCACCTATATGACGAAGAAACTGAACCGCATTTCTATCAGCGGATATCGGCAATTTTTTCAAGGGAGAAAAAGAAGAAGACTGGTAGCGACCCTTGTAGGCGTGCAAATGGTTATCTCCATCGGATTGATGACTGCCTTTATGATGATACGTACGCAACTTTCAACCATAGAAGAGCAGGGTGAACGCTTTAAAGGAATTTTAATCTTAGGTAATGAGGGGACTGCCCTGACCGTCCCTTTGTATAATGACATTAAAAACCTGCCCGGTATCCAAACTGCCCTGTTATCCAAAGGGCGGATAACGAGTCCTTTTAATATCATCATTCCACTAAACAGGAACGGGCAGGAAGTAATGGTAAATAAAGTTTTATTGACCGAGAACTATGAACTGCTGGACTTATTCAACATAGAACTTCTCGAACCGGAACGAACGAAGGATTTATTTTCCAAGGTAGCCCATCCGGTAGTTGTTAATGAAGCCTTTGTGCAGTTTTTTGTGCCGGCAGGAGAAGACCCGGTGGGGCAGGCCTTAAGCAAATATGCGCAGGACAACGCCGGTGAAGGAACTATTATTGGTGTATGCAAAGATTTCAGACTGACTTCTTTCAACTCTGCCATTACTCCGATGCAGATCATTCTTCAAGAGATTCCGGTTGATCAGGCAACCTACCTGTCTTGTCGTATAGATGAGAGCAGACGCAATGAGATAGTAAAAAATCTCCGGTTGCTGTGGGAGAAACACGAGCCGGGACATTCTTTTGTTTACATAGACGCCTATCAGCAATATATATCCAACAATACAGATATGGTGAATTTCTCCCGATTATTACTGGCTTATGCTATAATCAGTTTGTTCCTGACCCTTTTTGGTATCTTTGGAATTACATGGTATGCGGTAGAACAACGAAAAAGAGAAATTGCGATTCGTAAAGTACACGGTGCCTCTTCCCGCCAAATTCTATTGTTGTTGAACCGTCCGTTCTTCTATTATATTCTGATAGCCGACGTGATCGCTGTCCCTATCGTATATGTCTTGATGAAACGGTGGAGGGAACAGTTTGTGTATCCTGCGAATTGGGGAATAGAAGTATTTATAGTACCTGTCGTTTTATTAATGCTTGTAACTTTTGTCACAGTTGTCCTTAACGGATATCATACGGCATTAAGTAATCCGGCTGAGACTATTAAAACGGAATGATCACTATGAATATGTAGTTCTTCAGTATCCAGTTTCTAAGAAGATAAAACGGTCTTCCTTTGCCGTCGACTTTGAAGCTAATCAACCGTTGGAAAAACAGGAAAGGTGGCATCGGACAAAATAAAAAGCTACTCTCTTTGGGGGGAAGAGAGTAGCTTAACTTCAAGATGCACTATAGAGTGCACTTGCTATAAAATACCTATCGAATGCTCATGTGTCAGTTAATAATAGTGCCCTTGACATCTAGTTCTCTGATAGCAGCGACAGTACTGTTTCCTCCGTCATCGGGAATCGTGAGTCTGATGTAACGTGCTTTGATCGATTTTACATAATATTCCAGGGCGGCATCCTGATTCGTGAATCCGAATCTGCCGATAGGAGTCCAGTTCACGTTATCTTCACTAGCTGCAAACTCGACCACTTTGATAGGATTGTTTGAACCTCTGCCGCGCGGAAGCAATTCCACCTGTGCTATTTGTATGTTTTGCTTCATATCTATCACAATATCATACGGTAGCGGGTCGCTTCCACCTTGCCATTTGGCATGCCAGAATGTTTCAGTGTCTCCGTCTATCAGACATTTGGCTAATCCATTGCCGGCTCCTTCTCCCGAAGCTTCCTGTGTCGTAAAGGACAGAACTTCCCAGCCGCTCTTTGATATTTTCGTTCCTTCTTTTATGATGCAGAATCCTGTGTAGGTATCTTTATCCGCACGGATAGTGGCATCGGAAGTAACTTCGCCTATTTGCACAGGAAGCATATAATTTCCCGGAAGAATGTTATCTTTCAGCTTGTAACTGACTGTGGTCTGATCAACTCCCTGAGACAATGACGGGGATTCGGGTTTGGTATAGCACTCTGCCGGCAGAAGACTGAAATAAGTCTGATTGGCACTGTTGTATGTATCTACTACCGACTGGTTGTTGACTAAAGTACAGTTGATGTTCCATTTATTGCTAAAAGGTACTCCAATGGTAATCGGCAACTCTTTTACATTGTCGACATTGATTTCCTGTATACCATCGTTTATGATAGTTACAATGGGTTCGGAAACTTTAAATCCCAGTAGGAGGGTGGAACGGTCGGGGTTCAACTTCTCTCCTGTAGTGCTTGCTTTGAGTGGGAGAATGTATTGAACATTGTCATAGCCGCACAACGCATGAATCTTTGTCGGGTCGTATACGATAGTGCCTTTTGCCAGTCTGTCACCGGCAGATACGTTAACCGTTGTGTTAGTCATTTGATAACAATCTTCCGGAAGTATCTGGTAACTGGTTCCGTCGGCAGTATTGAGTGAGTCGAGCAGGCTTTTGTCTACGGTGAAGGTGACGGTACTGTTATTCAGTTCCAGTCCTCCGTGTTGTATCCATAAGTCAGCATTGTATTTTTCTCCTACATTATACGATTGCAGAATAGTCAGTCCGTTTTCAGACAATGACAAAATCCCTTCGGATGTATTGCTCGTATCAAAGGTTTCATCACAACCGATAATAGAGAGAGTGATGCAACCTGATATTAGTATATAACTTATTTTTCTCATAATGCTCATTGATTTATTGTGCTTATACAATTACCATCCCGGATTCTGGACGAGGTTTTGTGTCTTTCTCATTTCGTGATCCGGTATTGGCTGTAAGTACATCTTTCTGTTGAATACAATTTTTTCAGTTTCCACTACGCGGTTGAACTCTTCGGTATCATTGATAGTTCCCCGAACATTCATACCGTGTGCATATCCGTTCTGGCGTCCTTCACCGTCTTTGTCGGCAATCATCCAGCGGCGTACATCGAAATAACGTTGACCTTCCGTTGCCAGTTCAATCTGACGTTCGCGCTGAATGGCTGCTCTTTGCAATTCTTTATTACCTACGATACCGGGATTCAGTATTTCTACTTTCGGCAAGCCTGCCCGTTCGCGTACGAGGTTCAGATAAGTCAGTACGCGTGAGTCGCTCGGATTTACTTCGTTGGCAACTTCTGCATATATCAGATAGAAATCCGCCAGACGGAAGATTATGGAAGGACGGTTCTGACTAGCTACACCCGGACTGGTTTTGCTGATTGATCGGTTGAAGCGCTTGAAAAGCATATATCCGGTTGTAGTGGCTTTTCCTTCATTACCTCCATTGTAGAACTGGACTTGTTTACAGGTGACAGGCCATTGGCGTCCGTTGAAGAAGACAGTGTTGTAGAAACGTGCTTCACGATTCAGATAGCGGTTACTGACTGTTACGTTGGTGTAGTTCTTAGAGTATTTTCCGTCATTCTTGTCCTTGTAAGTTCCGTAACCATCTTCTTTATAAAGTGTTGATTTCGGCAGATAGTCGGTTTCCTTGATAGGAAGTCCGTCGTTCATATAGAAGGCGTCTACGAGTTCTTGCGTTACTCCGGTCGAACCCAAACCGTTCTTTTCGCAGCGAGGAACGATTCTTCGGTCGAATGCGTCACCGTCAAGTCCTCCCCAGTCGTTGTTGGCGGTGCCCCAGATGATTTCTTTATTGTATTTCTGAAAGAGGTTGTAAACGGAGGCATCTACGTCTAGAATCTGTTCACCGGTGCTGCTTGTTGTATATTCTTTGTATAACTCGTAGCGGTTTCCGGTTTCTGCGTAATCGATGAAATCTTTGCAGGCGTTTAATGCAGTATTCCATTTGTTGTCATCACGATCCGGGAAGAGTCTTGTACCGTCTGGGTTGGTCAGAGACAGCGCTTCTCTGTATCCCCCGTTGAGAAGGGGGCTGGCTGCATATAGCCACAATTTGGCACGTACGGCCAAAGCGACACCTTTGGTTGGCCATGCGCGGTAAGATTCATTTTCGTGCATCGGTTCCTGTGGCAGTTCATTAGCTACTTCACGTAGCTCCTGATCAATATACGTGATAACTTCATCTACCGTATTTCTGGGAACATCCTGAGTCTCTGTCGCCTCGTATACCTTATCTTTTACGAGGATAATAGGACCGTATTGTTCCAATAGCAGATAATTGTAAAATGCACGCATGAAGCGTACGTTGGCACGCATCTCATTCAGTTCGTCTTCTTCCAGTCTGTCGCCTTGCGTACCGCTGGTTGTAATCACATGAGCTTTCTCTAGAAAAATGTTAGCCTGCCGGATGTATTTATAGCAGTCGCCATAGCGGTGAAAACCAGCGGTCGCCGCATTCTTGTCCGAGTTGTTGGCCTTGGCAGCATTTCCATAACCTACTACTAGTTCATCGCAGATTGCAGCCCACGGATTTTTAAAGGCTCCTACATTCAGGCTGTTTATTCCCGAATAATCGGGGATTCCTGCAAAGACATTGGCATACCATCGTTTGGTATAGGCTACGTTTTCAAATATTTGATCTGTATTTTGCAAGCCTCCTGACATCTGGTCCGAAACAGCCAGATAATCACATGAACTGACGGAGAAGAATAATCCCATCAGCAACATATATATGTGACTTTTACTTTTCATATTTTTATCTTTTATGGTTTTTAGAATGTGAAATCAAGACCGATTGTATAGGTTCGCGGCAGCGGATAGTTAAGTCCGGCATTCGCATTTCCGGCTTCCGGATCGAAATATTTGATATGATCCCATACTGCCAGGTTATATCCCATCAGATAGATACGGGCAGCTTCGAAGCCGATCTTGCTTAAGAATTTCTTAGGTATCTGATAGCCGATTTCTATATTCTTCAATCGGAGGAAAGAGCCGTCGCGCAGCCACCATGTACTGGCAACGCGGTTATTAGCATTGTTCGCATTGCTCTTGTGCAGACGGGGAATAATTACATCCTGGCTCGGATTGTTCTCTGTCCAGCGGTTTAATGCAAAGGTACGATAGTTGGACTGGTCGACACCCCATGAGAACGGATACCATCCTTCGGAAGTCTTTCCACCCAATAATACAGAAGTGTTTCCTGCTCCCTGAAAGAAGATGCTGGCGTAGATTCCTTTATATTCGGCATTTAAACCGAATCCGTAGATAATTTCCGGAGTTTCCGGATGACCGATTCCTCTTACACGGTCATAAGAGTCGATGATTCCGTCTCCATTGACGTCGGTATATTTGATGTCACCGGGACCAAGGAGTCCGCCTAAGGTTGGTTGTGGAATTTCCGAACGGAGTTTATAAGTCTTCAGACCGTTAGCGTTAGTGCTTACGGTAAAGTCGTCTTCGGTATAAAGTCGTTCTGCGATGTAATAGAGGTTATCTTTATCACTGACACGTTTGCCCGTAATAGCCTGGTAATCATACTTTGGAGGAAGTTCATCATATTCCAGAATTTTATTGCGGGTGAATGTGAATGTACCTCTTGCGCTAAGTTTTACCTTGCCTATATTTTGATGAGCGTTCACGGACATGTCAACACCTCTGTTGCGAACCTTACCGAAGTTTTGCCACGGATCGTCTCTCAGACCGCCAAGCTGGGGAACAGTCTGACGTTGCAGCAGAATCTGGCTTCTGGTAGAATCGAAGTAATCAAAGATAACTTCAAGACGGTTGTCAAACAAGCCGATATCGAAACCGTAGTTTTGTTTGTCTTCTACTTCCCATCCCAAGTAAGGAGCTGCAAAACGTCCTTCTATGATACCGTTGCCGATACCGTTCAGACCGCCTCCGGTATCATTGTAACCTTGCGTAAAACCTCCGGCATCCATTTTGTAGGTCGGACGGTACAAGAAACGGGTTCCTCCTGTATTGTCGTTACCGGCACGTCCGACAGAGGCTCTTAATTTGAGTTTGGGGACATACTTTTTGATCACTTCTGGGTAGAAAGACTCATTGGAAATGTAGTAGGCGAGACCTACTGCCGGGAAGAAACCGAAACGGTTGCCCGAAGCAAATGCTTCTGAACCGGTGTATCCGAAGTTGCCTTCAATGAAATAGCGTCCGCCGTAACCGTAAGTTAAACGTCCTACCAGACCTTGCTTACGATAGGGAAGTGCTACATTGTGATATTGGGTTTCCTTTTGCATGTACAATAGCATGGCACCCACTTCGTGCTGGTCGAACGTACGTTTATAGTTGATGGCAGCATCTATGTAAATCTTCTTGGTTGCGCTTGTCGCACTATTCTTAGGGTCCTGCAATTCAGGGTTTCCGGATACGACTGTGGCAAATAATAGATTGCCGTTTTCATCGCGTCCCGTAGCATGATATCTTGTCGGATTATATTCACGGCGAACGATCATTTCACTATCATAGTCATAACTTGCGTTCAGGCGTACAGACAAACCTTTGGTGATAAAATCCAGTTTCTGGTCTACATAAACTTTGGATTGAATGGCAGTACGGTATTCTTTGGCGTATCCGGAGTTCATCAATAAGTTGTACGGGTTGCGCATGTTAGCGTCACGTTCCTGTGAGTAGGTTGAAACAGTACCATCACTGTACACAGCCGGAAATGTATAAGGAGGAGTAATCAGCATGGAACGGAATATATTGGCAGTTCCTGTTCCCGGATAATTATTAACCAGATACTGAAGTGCGAGGTCAACTCCTACAGTTGTAGTGCTTGATACGTTCATATCAATATTTGAACGAAGATTGATACGGTCGATGCCGATGTTTGTATTATATTGTTTGGTAGGACTTCCTTTGAAAATACCACTTTCGTTGTAATATGCTGCCGAAACAAAGTATTTTGCTTTTTCTGTACCTCCACGTACATTCAAGGTATATCTGTGTGTGAATGTGTTTTTACGTAACATTTTGTCGATCCAGTTGGTATTTGGATATAGGTCCGGATCGTCATTGTTCCGGTAATGTGCAATTAAGTCATCCGAAAACTGCGGTAATTCCCCATCATTATGGAGTGCTTCGTTGAACAGGTCCAGATAGTCGGCCGAACCAACGAACTCGGGAAGACGGGTGGGGGAAGAAATGGTGTGTTCTGTCTTGAATGAAATCTTTGCCTTCTCTACACGTCCGCGTTTGGTAGTGACAAGTACTACACCATTGGCTCCCTCGGCACCATAAATGGCTGTTGCAGCGGCATCCTTCAAAACCGAAAACGTTTCGATTTCGTCGGGTTCAATATCACTCATGCTTCTGGGTACACCGTCCACAAGTACCAGCGGAGATGTACCACCCGCAAAGGTACTTACGCCTCGAATCCAAAACTCTGCGTTATCATATCCGGGTTCACCCGAACGTTGTACTGCAATCAAACCGGCGACTTGTCCGGCAAGACTGTTATTCAGGCTTCGCGAAGGGACAACGATATCCTTTGGTTTGATGGAACTCATAGAAACGACTACGCTTTCCTTTTTCTGCTGTCCGTAGCCGACTACTACAACTTCGTCCAGCGCTTTGGAGTCTTCGTTCAGCATCACATTGATGTTGCGGCGCCCTTTTACTTTTATTTCTTCGGTTACGTATCCAAGATATGATACTTGCAAAATTGCATTGTCGGAAGGAACCATAATCTGATAACGTCCTTCCACATCGGTTATTGCTCCGACGTTTGATTGTCCTTTTACTACAACATTGGCTCCGATGATAGATTCTCCTTTGCTGTCTGTTACTACACCTGTTATTTTAATCTTATTTTGTTGCGTTGTTTCTGAACTCTCTATGCCATTCATCGGCTTTTCTGCATTGCCGGCATTTATGAGTGGAGAAAAACATAAAGAAAAGAACAGAACACCGATTCGCGCGGTTGTGTGCACTTTGTTTGAAGTAAATAAAATGTTTTTCATAATTTTGATTTTAAAATAATAACTAGTTTACTGGTTTTGTTTGTAAACGATAGAGATGGTAAATCATA
>OGGS01002424.1_pt1 | contig 10191 bp, 9 predicted proteins | sample 1571281 | NCBI WGS metagenome assembly OGGS01 (sample SAMEA2582042, study PRJEB24529) | metagenome | biome: Human gut stool | place: China | collected 2011 | reverse complement strand
GCCTCCGCCGATGAAACAGCGGAAACCTGATAGAAACTGAAAAACCAGCGGAAAGGTTCAACCTTTCCGCTGGTTTTTTGTGCTGCGGCCATGGGCTATAAAATCGTACCGCCGCCCAGAACGGTGTCTCCGTCATAGAGTACCACCGCCTGTCCCGGAGTGATGGCCCGCTGGGGACGGTCGAACAGCACCTGCACGGAGCCGTTCTCCTCCACCGTCACCTTGCAGGGCTGCTCCGTCTGGCGGTAGCGGATCCTGGCACTGCATCGGAACTGGCGGGGCGGCGCTTGCCAGGCAATCCAGTTGAAATTCTCACCAGTGAGCTGCTGGGAGAATAGAGCGTCATTTCCGCTGAGGATCACCTGATTGCTCTTTAGATCAATGGCTTTTACATACAGTGGTTGATTGAAAGGGATACCCAATCCTTTCCGCTGGCCGATGGTATAGTGGGCGATGCCCTTGTGACGTCCCAATATCCGGCCGGATTCGTCTACGAAATCACCGGGGGTGTCCGCTTTTCCGGTGTGCCGACGGATGAAAGCGGCATAGTCTCCATCCGGGACGAAACAGATATCCTGACTGTCCGGCTTTCTGGCGTTAAAAAAGCCCAGACTGTCCGCCAACTGCCGGGTCTCCGCCTTACGGAGGGCACCCAATGGAAATTGGGTGTGGGCCAACTGCTCCTGAGTCAGCATGTAGAGCACATAGCTCTGGTCTTTGTTCTCGTCCAGACCCTTTTTGAGCAACCAGCGGCCCGTGGCCTCGTCCTGCTCCACCCGGGCATAATGGCCCGTGACCACATGATCCAGCCCGTGTGCTTCTGCCCAGCGAAGCAGGTGATCGAACTTCATATATCTGTTGCAGTCGATGCAGGGATTGGGCGTACCGCCGGCCTCGTAGACCCGGATGAATTTGTCGATGATCTTTTCCTGAAAATCTGCCGTAAAATCCAGCACCTCGTAGGGAATATCCATCGCATAGGCCACCTCGGCGGCGTCCTCAATGTCCCGCTCCGAGCAGCAGGTGTGCAGACCCTCGGTGTTCACGGCCTCGTTACGGGTGAGGCGCATGGTGACGCCGGTGCAGTCGAAACCGTCCCTCTGCATGAGCCATGCCGCCACCGAGCTGTCCACACCGCCGCTCATGGCGATGAGCGCCCCGGGGCGGCGGGAAGTGTTCTGTGTTTCTGTCATTCTGTTCCTCTTCCGTTATAACATACTAAAACAGTAGTATAATACTACCGCAGCTTCTTTCTCTTGTCAAGACGCAGAAAATTTGGCCGCAAAGGCCAGAAGTTCCGCTTTTTCGTTGGGCAGCCGCCCGGTGATGACCTCTTCCAGCAGCGCTTCCAGTGCGCGGCGCAGGCCCGGCCCGGGCGCGACGCCCGCTGCCATCAGATCGCGGCCATTCACGGCCAGCTGGGAGACGCGGCAGCAGGCGTTTTGGGCGGTCAGCGTCTCGGCCTCTTTTTGCAGGGCGGTAAATTCATCTTTTCTTTCCGGTTGAAGAGCGCTCCAAAGGGCAGTCAGCTGCTGCACGGTGTGGAGGCCGTATTTGCCAAGAAGTCGTTTGGCTTGAAGCGACAGCGTAGGAGTGCAGGGAGCTTTCTCCTTCACAAGTGTTGATACTCCATCTATCACAGCATTGGAGCATTTCAAGCGTTTCAGCGCCTTTCGTGTTCCATCCTCCCCCAGCGGCAGAAGCAGCGCCGCCCAACGGGTGGTCACTTCCTCTGCTCCTGCCGGAAGGGCATCTATGATCTCACGGGCTTCCGACAGGTCGTCGGACGGCAGTTCCGGCAGGACGAAGGCCAGCACTTCCGGCTCCAAATACGCCCCCGGCTTCGGGGCAGACAGAAGCTTGTTCAGCTCTTCTTCGATGCGCTCCACCGACACGCAGTCGAGGTGGGCGGCCAGCTGCTTCGCCGCCGCTTCGGTGGCCTCGTCGATAACAAAACCGAACCGGGCCGCAAAGCGGTAGAGACGCAGGATGCGCAGAGCGTCTTCTTCAAAGCGGCGCAGCGGCTCACCGACGGCCCGCACCACGCCCCGGGCCAGATCTTCCTGCCCGCCAAAGGGGTCGCACAAGCCCTCTTCGGCGCTGTAGGCCATGGCGTTGATGGTGAAGTCCCGCCGGGCCAGGTCCTCCCGGACGTCGGGTACAAAGGCCACGCTGTCGGGGTGGCGGCCATCGGAATAACTGCCCTCGGTGCGGAAGGTGGTGATCTCGTAGAGCCTGCCGTCCCGCTTCACAGTCACAGTACCATGCTGCAATCCGGTGGGGATGCACTGCTTTTCTCCGAACAGCTCCATCACCTGCTCCGGGCGGGCGGCGGTGCAGAGGTCCCAGTCGTAGGGCGCAAGGCCCAGCAGACTGTCCCGGACACAGCCGCCCACGGCGTAGGCCGCAAAACCTGCCCGGTGCAGCGCGTCCAGCAGGGCGGAGGCGCCGGGTTCCAGGACGATGTTCATTCTTCGGCCTCCTCATATTGCAGGGTGATGCTCTTGCCGTCATAGCCGCACTCTGCCGCCGGGAAGAGGCTCTGCGCCTGGGCCAGCTCTTCTTCCGGGTCGGTGATCATGGGCGAATAGTGGACGAGCCAGAGCCGCTTTGCGCCCGCTTTGGCGGCGAGGGCTGCGCTCTGCCCGAAGGTGCTGTGGCCGTACTGTTTGGCCTGCGCGGCCTGCTCCGGCAGAGCATAGGTGGAGTCGCAGAGCAGAAGGTCAGCACCCGCTGCGGCCTTTTCCAATGCCGGACAGGGGGCGGTGTCGCCCGAGAAGACAAAGCTCAGCCCCTGCCGGGCCGGGCCGAGGACGGCTTCCGGCTGGATGACACGTCCACCGTCCAGCGTGATACTTTCGCCGTGCTGGAGCGTCTTCCACTGCTTTACCGGTACGCCCAATGCCCGCGCCTGTTCGGGTGAGAACCGTCCGGCCCGGGGCAGATCGAGTCGGTAACCCTGACTGACGACACGGTGGCGGGTCGGCACCGGCGTGAGCTTCGCGCCCTGGGGCCAGCCGCCGAATTTTTCGCAGAGCGCCGCCGGGGCGTCCAGCACCTCAGCATAAACCGGATACGGCAGAGGCCCCGTCAGCACCCGCAGTGCCGCCCAGACTTCGCCGAGCCCCTTCGGCCCGTACAGCGCCAGCGGGCGGGTGCGGCCCTGACAGCCCAGCGTCTGCAGCAGCCCCGGCAGGCCGAAGATGTGGTCGCCGTGGTAATGGGTCAGGCAGACGGCGTCCATCTTCATCAGGTTGACTCCGGCCCGGCGGGCGGCCGTCTGGGTCCCCTCGCCGCAGTCGAACAGGAGGCTGTGCCCTCCGCATTCGGCCACCGCCGCCGTGAGGGCGCGGTCGGGCAGGGGCATGGTGGCCGCTGTACCCAGCAGTGTAATGGTCAGCATAAAGTTTCTCCGTATCACAAAAAATCTCGATGGCTATAGTGTACCACACTCTTCGGCCCGGCACAATCGCACAGCCGCACCCTGACAGGCATAAGATGGCCCAAACCACAAAAGGAGGGGTCTTGTATGCAGCGTCAGCGGCCCGGGCATCGCATTTGGTCGTTCCACCACCGGGGGCTGCTGCTTCTGGTGGCAGCAGTGGCGGTGATGCTCTTTTTTCTCTACGGCTGCATGGCAGGGGCGGCGTACAGCCCCCGAGGGCGGCTGGTGTTCATCCCTCTCGCACAGGTTTCAGGCAGTAGTACGACTTCGTTTTTTTCCGCTTTTATCTGGAAGAATCGAAGCTGCCCACCGCATGGTACAATGTGCGGGCCGATATGAAAAACAAACCCGCTCCCCTGCTGAACCCCGGCACCCTCAAGCCCATGACGGCCAGGGAGCTGGACGGCGTTTTCTGCGATGAGCTGGTACAGCAGGAGCTGGACGACACCACGGCCTACATCCTCAGCCAGCTCTACCACGACGGCCTGATGGAGGCCACCGGCGTGGAGCAGACCAGCGTCTTTGAGGCAGCAGAGCACTGAGCCAGACGGTCATTCCGCAAACAGCAAACCAGCCGCCCTGCAAGGTAACAGGGCGGCTGGCTGCTTCTATTATGCAATTCAGGAGAATGGAGGAGAGAATAGCGTTTTTATGCTTCCTGGGGACGGAAGTGCCGGAGAATTACTCGCCGCGGACAGCTGCGAAGCCAGCCTCGAGGTCGGCGATGATGTCATCAATGTGCTCGGTGCCGATGGACAGGCGGATGGTGTTCTGGCAGATCTGCTGCTCGGCCAGTTCCTCATCGGTCAGCTGGCTGTGAGTGGTGGAAGCCGGATGGATGACCAGACTCTTGACGTCGGCCACATTTGCCAGCAGAGAGAAGACCTTCAGGTTGTCGATGAACTTGAATGCTTCCTCACGGCCGCCCTTGATGTTGAAGGTGAAGATGGAAGCACCGCCGTTGGGGAAGTACTTCTCATACAGGGCGTGGTCGGGGTGATCCGGCAGAGAGGGATGGTTGACCTTCTCGACCTGGGGATGGTTGGCCAGGAACTCGACGACCTTCTTGGTGTTCTCCACATGGCGCTCAATGCGCAGGCTCAGGGTCTCGGTACCCTGCAGCAGCAGGAAGGCGTTGAACGGAGAGATGGTAGCGCCGGTATCACGCAGCAGGATGGCACGCACATAGGTTACGAAAGCAGCCGGGCCGGCAGCGTCCACAAAGCTGATGCCGTGGTAGCTGGGGTTGGGTGCTGCAATGGCGGGATAGTTGCCGGAAGCAGCCCAGTCGAACTTGCCGCCGTCCACGATGATGCCGCCCAGGGAGGTACCATGGCCACCGATGAACTTGGTGGCGGAGTGAACAACGATGTCTGCGCCGTGCTCCAGCGGGCGGATCAGGTACGGGGTGCCGAAGGTGTTATCCACAACAACCGGCAGGCCGTGCTTGTGGGCGATCTCTGCGATAGCGTCCAGATCGGGGATATCAGAGTTGGGGTTGCCCAGGGTTTCCAGGTAGACCAGGCGGGTGTTCTCCTGGATGGCATCCTCGATCTCTTTCAGGTTGTGGGCATCCACAAAGGTAGCGGTGATGCCAAAGTTGGGCAGGGTATGCTCCAGCAGGTTGTAGCTGCCGCCGTAAATGGTCTTCTGGGCAACCAGATGGCCGCCGTTCTGGGCCAGGGCCTGGATGGTGTAGCTGATAGCGGCAGCACCGGAAGCAACAGCCAGGCCCGCCACGCCGCCTTCCAGGGCAGCGATGCGCTTTTCCAGCACATCCTCGGTGGGGTTGGTCAGACGGCCGTAAATGTTGCCGGCATCGGTCAGGCCAAAGCGGGCAGCTGCGTGGGCCGAGTTGTTAAATACGTAAGAAGTGGTCTGATAGATGGGAACGGCGCGGGCGCCGGTAGCCGGATCGGCCTCTTCCTGGCCAACATGGAGCTGAAGCGTTTCAAAATGCAGTTTGTTCTCAGACATTGTAATTACCTCCAAGATTTTGCGGTCAAATTCTCATATCTCAAATTGTTCGGAATGATTCGATAGAAAAAACGCCCGGTATCCCCGCATTTTCTGCATGCGTCTGGTTACCGGGCGTACTTACCTGTTTTATAAGCCTGGGCGGTCACATTCGGCCCCAAAGCGGTGCCGATACGCCCCCAGCCTGTTGTACAGCCCGGAAGTGTGACATTCGGCCACAGCGGAAGTTTGCGCGCAGCAAAGTGTTAAAAATAGCGTTCATTGTTGTGTGCTCCCTTCCGTTCAAAATCTCAACCAGCGCATTTCCTTTAACATACTAGGCTGGTTGGTATGTGTGTATTATAGCAGTCCTGCCCCCTACTGTCAACCCTTTCCAACAAAAAAGTGCAAAAAAATCCCGCCGCCGGAGTTCCGGCAGACGGGGCAGAGCATATTGGCGTGTTACCGCATTTTATTTCACATAACCCATCAGACTGGGCAGAGCCAGGCTGATCTGCGGCACATAGGTAACCAGCATCAGCACAGCAAAAATCGCGGCAAAATAGGCGATCAGCTGTTTGAACACCGTTTCGATCTTGACGCCGCCGACCTTAACGCCGACAAACAGCGTGGTGCCGACCGGCGGGGTGATGGTGCCGATGCACAGGTTGAAAATCAGCATGATGCCAAAATGGATGGTGTTCATGCCCAAAGCCTGGCAGACCGGCAAAAAGATGGGGGTAAAGATCAGGCAGGCAGGGGTCATATCCATAAAGGTGCCAACCACCAGCAGGATGATGTTAATGAGGAACAGGATCACATACCTGTTGCTGCTGATGGAAAGCAGGGCGCTGGACACCAGGGACGGGATGTTGGTGAACGCCATGACCCAAGACATGATGCTGGACACGCCGATCAGGAAGATGATGATGCCGGTCATCTCGGCACTTTCGCGCAGGATCTTGGGGATTTCTTTCAGTTTGATGGATTTATAGCCAAACAGGGAGAGCAGCAGGCTGTATACAACGGCCACAACGGAACCTTCGGTTGCGGTGAACACACCGCCGATGATGCCGCCGATGACAATGATAATGAGCAGCAGCGCCGGGATAGCCTGCAAGATGGTGTGAATGGCCTCCTTAAAGGTAAAGGAAGTCTTGCTGCGGTAGCCGTGCTTTTTGGCAAAGAAGTAGATTACGATCATGCAGGCCAGACCCCACAGGATACCGGGCAGGTAGCCGGCCATGAACAATGCGGCGACTGAAGTGCCGCCAGACACCAGCGAGAAGGTGATCATAACGTTGCTGGGAGGGATCAGCAGACCGGTGGGGGCGGTGGCAATGTTGGCGGCAGCGGAGAAGTTGGGGTCATAGCCTTCTTCTTTTTCGATGGGGCCGATGATGGAACCCATGGCGGAAGCAGCAGCCGTGCCAGAGCCGGAGATTGCGCCAAACAGCATGTTGGCAATCACGTTGGTCTGTGCCAGGGCGCCAGGGGCGCGGCCGGTGATGAGCTTGGCCAGGTTAATCAGGCGGACCGCAATGCCGCCTTTATTCATAATATTGCCGGCCAGGATAAAGAACGGGATTGCCAGCAGGCTGAACATGGAAATACCGGAGAAAATGCGCTGCGCGCCGGTAACAACGGCGACTTCAAGGTCCATAATGGGCAGGATGGCAACCACGGACGAAATGCCGAGCGCCACCGCGATGGGCACGCCTGCGATCAGCATAATGACCAGCAGGATCAGGATGATCAGCCCGGAAACAAGAGCAATGTTCATTGTGTTTTCCTCCTCATTCTGCGCTGGTGGAGCTGTGTTCTTCCACGCTGTCGGTGGCAAGGTCAATGATGTTCAGTACCGAATACACCACGATCAAAGCACCGGACAGCGGCAGAACGGTGTACACCGTGCCCATGGGGATGCCCAGAGAGGCTGTGACCTGGGTCATGGTCAGCTTCATGATGCTGACACCACCGTACAGCATAACAACGGCAGCCAGCAGCAAGACCAGGCATTCGCTGATGATCTCCAGCACCTTGCGCGGGGTGCCGGTGATCTTATCGGCCAAAAAGCCCATCCGCATATGGTCGCGCTTGCCAAACACCAGCGCGCTGGAAAGCAGGGCCATCCAGGTAAAGCTGTAGGTCAGCAGTTCTTCCGAAACGGTGGAGGGGCGGCCAAAGAAATAGCGTGTCACGATCTGGTAGGTGCCAACCACGACCATGGCGGCAAACAGCAGGGCGCAGACCCAGCTCAGGACGGTATCCAGCCCATGGCGGAACTTATGTAAAGATTTCATTGTGCGCTGCCCTCCTCATATTCTGCATTGATGGCCTGGATATGGTCATACAGGTCCTGGATATCCGGGTTGGCATCCAGCATTTCCTGCTGCACATTGCTGACCTTATTGCTGAACTCGCTGATATCCACATCAATAAAGGTCACGCCCATATCATTCTCGGCGATCTGCTTGGCTTCCTCCACCTGGTCGTCCCAGCAGGAAAGCTCTTCCTCGGTGGAAAGGCGGGCGGCCTCCTTGAAGACAGCCAGCTCTTCATCGGACAGGCTGTTCAGGAATTTCAGGTTGCCAACCAGCATATCCGGCACCATCTGGTGCTTGGTGTAGGAGAAATACTTGGCAACTTCGCCGTGCTTGTTGTTGGTCAGGGCCAGCTCGTTGTTCTCCGCACCGTCAATAACATGCTGCTGGATGGCTGTGTACACATCACCGAAGCTCAGCGGAGTGGCGGCAGCGCCAAAGGCCTGCACCATCTTAACGCTGGCGGGGCTCTGCTGCACGCGGATCTTCAGACCTTTCAGGTCATCGGGGGTATAAATGGGGGTAGTTGCATAGAAATTGCGGGTACCGGCATTATACCAGGTCATCACGCGGAAACCGGCTTCATCGGTGGAATCATACACGTTTTCCATGTAATCGGTATCATTCATGACGGCATGGTAAGCTTCTTCTGAGGTGAACAGGTAGGGCATGCTGAAAATCTCGTACACATCGGCAAAGGTTTCCAGGTTGGCGGTACCGGCCACGACAAAGTCAATCGCGCCGGTCTGGGTCAGCTCGATGGCTTTCTGAGCAGAGCCAAGCAGCTCATTGGGGAAGATCTGAACCTCGTATTTATTGCCCAGGTTGGCTTCCACATATTCTTTGAACTTGAGCAGGCCAAGGTGTTCGGGGTGGGTTTCGGACTGTGCATGAGAAATGCGAATGATGCGCTTGCCGCCCGTCAGTGAGCCGGAACAGCCGGTTGCCGCTGCCAGCATAACGCCGCAGATGCCCACGCACAGCATTTGCTTGAGGTATTTCATGGGGGTTCCTCCTTCTTTATATTCCGCTGGGCCGGCCCGCAGCGCACAGCACGCCGCAGTGTTTGCTCATAACCCATTGATTTCAATTAGCATTATATGTTCTATTTTTAGCTTTGTAAATATCGCATTATTGTAAAATGTAACGTAAACATATGTTTTATTTTTGTGTATTCTGATTTTGCAAGTTTTTTTCGCACGTATTTTGCGCATGTAATTTTATTATCAAGCGATTTTTGCTTTTCTTTACTCTATCTTTATCCGACTGTACTTTCCGAGCACAAAAAAGCGTTCCCGGCTGCACAGCGGGAACGCTTTTGGTTTGTTTTTTGCTTTATCTTTTTCTTTATGGCAATACCGCATAATTCTAAGTGCCGATACGGTGAGCGAGGTGCGGCAGATGCTAAGCCAAAAGCGCAGATAATACTGGATGCTGCAAAGGTGAGCGCCGCCAGTGGCGGAAACAGCGAACCGAAGCAGGGGCAGCGGTCGCAGAGTGCGAGGGGCTTTTGCCCCCGAAGCACGATGCGGGTACCGCAACCCGACATTATCGAGCATTTTGGCAACGCAGATGCCGTGCCGCAGCTGCCGGAGCGGTGCTTAAGCCGCAAGGCGGGAATTGTGCGGTGTTGCCTTATATATAAGGGCCATATAGGAGTCCGGCGCAGCGGAGCGCTGCCGCTGCGCCCCGGCCCTATCGTTTGGCGGCATAAAATAACAGATGCCCCGCCTGCCAAACGGCGGAGCATCTGCTCAGATCACATATTCGTTGCCCGCATCGGGGTACTGCATCAGGTCGGCCAGTGTCACGCTGTCCAGGTATTCGCTGATCATACCGTCCAGCTTGTACCACAGCGGATAGGTGCGGCATTCCGCCATGCGCGGGCAGGCAGGGGCACCTTCTTCCAGGCAGGCAACAGTTGCCAGGCTTCCCTCCGTCAGGCGCAGAATGCTGCCCACGGTGTACGTTTCCGGCGCGCGGGTCAGCTTGTAGCCACCGCCCTTGCCGCGCAGACCTTCCAGAAAGCGCTGCTGGACCAGCACCTTTAAAATGCTTTCCAGATATTTTTCGCTGATCTCCTGGCGCGCTGCAATTTCTTTCAGCGGCACATAGCCTTCGCTCTGGTGCTCGGCCAGGTCAATCATAACGCGCAGGGCATAGCGCCCTTTTGTTGATACCATCATAAGTGGATAATCCTCCGTATTTTCTAATACCTAGTATATAACAAGGTTAATGGGAAAACAAGCCTTTGAAAAAATAAAAAAATCAAAATACCCTATTGACAAACGGGTTAATGGGGTTTATAATCCCTATAAACCCAGACGAAAGGTTGGTAATTAAATATGAGGCGATGTCGAGTCTTGGAGCTGTAACACGAAATCATCCATTCAATTCCAACATTTTATAAATAAAGGCAACACCGCACAATTCCCGCCTTACGGCTTAAGCACCGCTCCGACGGCT
>OGGS01002419.1_pt1 | contig 10206 bp, 8 predicted proteins | sample 1571281 | NCBI WGS metagenome assembly OGGS01 (sample SAMEA2582042, study PRJEB24529) | metagenome | biome: Human gut stool | place: China | collected 2011 | reverse complement strand
GCGGGACAGTACCGGCGCGTCGTTGATGCCGTCGCCTACAAAGGCCAGGTTCTCCTTGGGGCCTTTCTCTGCCAGCAGCTTTTCCACCTGCGCCACCTTATCACCGGGCAACAGCTCGCTTTCCACCCGATCCATACCGATCTCCGCAGCCACCCGATCTGCCGCCGCCTTGGCGTCGCCGGTGAGCATGACGGTCATTTTTACGCCATTCTCCTTGAGCGCAGCCATTGCTGCCTTGGCGGTGGGCTTCACCACATCAGAAATGACAATGCAGCCGATATACTTGCCATCTGCCGCTACATACACGGTTGTGCCGTCCGTACGCGCATCGGGCAGGGCAGCGCCGATCTTTTCCATCAGCTTGGCGTTACCGACAGCTACCGGATGGCCGTCCACCAACGCCTGCACGCCGTGACCGGCGATCTCCTGAATGGCGCTGACCCGCTCCTCTTTCAGAGGCTGACCGTAAGCATCTTTCAAGCTTTGACTGATGGGGTGATGCGATCCACTCTCCGCATAGGCCGCCAAACCCAGCAGCACCTTTTTATCCACCCCCGGTGCCGGGTACACACCGGTCACCTGAAACACCCCTTTGGTCAGGGTACCGGTTTTGTCACATACAATATATTTGGTGTCTGCCAGAGCTTCCAAGTAGTTGGAGCCTTTCACCAAAATACCGTTTTTAGAAGCGCAGCCGATACCGCCGAAGAAGCTCAGCGGAATAGAGATCACCAGCGCGCAGGGGCAACTGATGACCAAAAAGGTCAGTGCTCTTGTGATCCACTCGACCCACATGGCCGGATGACCTGCCAACAGGCGGATCAACGGCGGCAGCACTGCCAGCGCCAATGCGCTGTAACACACGGCGGGGGTATAGTATCGGGCGAACTTGGTGATAAAGTTCTCGGACTTGGACTTTTTCATGGCAGAATTCTCCACCAAATCCAAGATTTTAGACACGGTAGACTCGCCGAATGGCTTGGTGGTGCGCACCGTAATGCGCCCGCTCATATTGATGCAGCCACTAATCACATCGTCTCCCGGCTTGGCATCCCGTGGCACGCTCTCGCCGGTAAGCGCACCGGTATTCAGGGTTGTATTGCCCTCTACGATCACACCGTCAATGGGCACCTTTTCGCCGGGATCCACCACAATCTCTGTACCCACTTCCACATCGTCCGGATCCACCTGTTCCAGTTTGCCGTCCACCATCAAATTGGCATAGTCCGGACGAATATCCATCAGGGCGGCAATGTTTTTACGGCTCTTGCCCACTGCCACACTCTGGAACAGCTCGCCGATCTGATAAAACAGCATAACGGCCACGCCCTCTTTGAAGTCTTGTAAGCAAAGGGCGCCAACGGTGGCCACTGCCATTAAGAAATTCTCGTCAAACACCTGGCGGTTTTTGATTCCCTTAAGCGCTTTCCAAAGAATATCGTAGCCGATCACAAAATACGGCACCAAATACAGAACGATCATAGCCCACTGTGGCAACAGGGCCAGCTTATCCAGCAGGATTACCCCTGCCAGCAGCACCAGCGCAACAATAATGCGCACCAGCACTTTCTTTTGCTTCTTGCTCATACCTTTCCCTCCCAAATGCAGGTTTACAAAAAGATCTCGCAATCACTCTCCACCCGCTTGCAATTTTTTCGGGCGGCTGCCATCACTGCATCCACATCCGCGCCTGCTTCAAATTCCACTTTCAACTTTAAGGTCATAAAGCTCAGGGCAGCGTTCTGCACACCGGGGGTCTTTTTCACAGCGTCTTCCATCTTGGCAGCACAATTGGCACAATCCACGTCCACATTATAAGTCTTTTTCATAACCATTCTCCTATGCAAAATGTTTGTTTTGTTGTTTTGAACGGAGTTTCATATTCTCATCTGTTCATATATTATTATATTCAGTCGAATAGCGTATGTCAATAGATTTCTGAAAAATGGCGCAAAAAATAGGCAGTGCACCACTTTTGCTCATCAATCGGGTGCACCACCTGCAATGACGGTTCAAAACAGACAGAAAAAACCGCCCTGCCGAAACAGGACGGTTCAAGTTTATGATAAGATTACATATCGGCAATGTTTGCCTGCACAATTTCCAGAATCCGATCCAGATCCTGAATATCCGCATCGTTCAAGCCGGCATACAGGGTCTCGATCATTTCTTTCTCTTTGGCATGGAAATCAGCGATCACAGGCTTTGCTTTCTCGGTAAGGGCAATACAAACAGCGCGCCGATCCTGCACATTACGCTCAACGGTCACATAGCCCTGCTGACGCAGATTCTCTACGCAGCGACTAATCATACCCTTGGAGTACTCCGTATCAAAGCTCACATCGCGCACGGCCTGCGGGGTCTTGGATTGATCCAGGCACAGCAGGATCTCAACCATACATCTGGATACTTTTGCCTTTTTTTCGCCCATTACAGCCACAGCGGGTGCGGCCTCCAAGCCTACGGCCTCAGCCAGCTTCTGGCGCTTTTTGGAAATAGCTTTGGAGGTTTGAATGAACTTGCTGCCGAATGCAGTCATTTTTTTGCTCATAATGAAGTCCTTTCTGCTTCACCCTCTTCTCGCCTATAAATATACTATAAAACAAAATCCTTGTCAAGCAGGAAAGCAGAAAATCGTATGCATTTATCGATTATTTTACACTTTCGTCCTGATCATCCAATACGCGAGCGTTTTCGTCAATGATCGGCGCCGTACGATTCACTGCGTCCTCCACAGCGCGGCCCACCTTGCGCAGCTGCACATAGCCAACGGCTTCCATCACTGCATACAGCAGCAGCGCCACGCCCAGCATTCTGGCCAGCGCCAGGGCGGTATGAAAAGGATTGACCATACACACGATCCCTAAAATGACGGACACCATCGTCAGCGCCAGATTGACGCCCCAGCCGGGCAGCAGCCGCATTTCCCGCCGCAGGGCGATCACCAGACCAATGATCCCACCGCAAAAGATGGCTGCGCCGAACAGGAATTCTACCAATGTGAGAATACTCTGGTACTTGGCGCAGACGATCACGCCGCACACCATGGAAATCAATCCCGCAGACAGCGCCACCGGGCCGGCAGTCTTGCGAAAATACTGCACCACCCCAACAGCGCCCATAATCAACAAAGCGCCGCCAAAGGCCAGGCTGATATAGCGAATACTGGCTTCCGGAAAAATCAGCAGTGCTAGGCCGCACAACGCGGAAACAATGATACTGACAATGGAATAAGAACGGAATTTCTCAAACAATTCGCGCATCGTGATCCCTCCAATAGAAACGATTGCCCTAAACCGGGCACACCTCATTTATAGCACCAAACGGCCGCTTTGTCAAATCATAGACAAGCCGCCCATTTTCAGTATGCCATCGGAGCCGAAAATCATACAAAACAGCCCCCGGCGTACCGAGGGCTGCCCATATATAATATGTGTTATAACTGACTGGCCTCCGCCTTGATCTTTTGTGCAATGTGCTCCGGGCACCGATCATAGCGGGCAAAGGCGGTGGTAAAGGAACCACGACCCTGGGTCATTTGGCGCATGGCGGTAGAGAAGGTAGACATTTCCGACTCCGGCACCTCCGCCATGATCTCCTGGCTGCCGTCCCCGGAAGGGGTCATACCCAGCACGCGCCCGCGGCGCTTGTTAATATCACCGATCACATCGCCCATAGCCTCATCGTTCACCGTTGCGGTCACTGTCAGGATCGGCTCCAGCAGCACCGGCATCGCCTTGGGAATGCCCTCTTTATAGGCTAGGGAGGCAGCGGTCTTAAAGCTCATTTCGCTAGAGTCTACCGGGTGGTAAGAGCCGTCAAACAGAGTGGCCTTTACGCCCACCATGGGATACCCGGCCAGCACACCCTTTTGCATACTCTCCCGCAGACCTTTTTCTACTGCCGGGAAGAAATTCTTGGGCACGGCGCCGCCTACCACACGCTCGGCGAATACCAGTTCTTCTGTATCATAAGGCTCAAATTCAATAAATACATCACCAAATTGGCCGTGGCCGCCGGACTGCTTCTTGTGCCGCCCTTGGGCAGAGACCTTCATAGTAATGGTCTCCCGGTACGCCACGCGCGGCTTCACCAATGTTGCCTCCACACCGAATTTGCTCTTCAGGCGGGCCATCGCCACATCCAGGTGCTGCTCGCCCAGGCCGCTGAGAATTTGCTGATGGGTCTCGTTGTTGACGCCAAAGTGCAGGGACGGATCCTCCTCGCACAGACGGCTGAGACCGGAAGCTACTTTCTCCTCCTCGCCTTTCTTGGTCACTTCCACGGCCATGGCATAGGTGGCGCTCGGAATATGCACACCGTCCAGGGTCACCACTTGCCCGGCGCTGCAAAGGGTATCGCCGGTGGCAAAGCCGCCCAGCTTGGTCACTGCACCAATATCCCCGGCGGACAGTTCGCTGATATCCGTCTGCTTGGCGCCGAATACGCTTACCAGCTTGCCCATGCGCTCCTCTTTGCCGGTGCGGGCGTTGTAAGCAGGGGTAGCGGCAGTGATTTTGCCGCTGATCACCTTAAAGTAAGACAGCTTGCCGATAAACGGATCCGCCACCGTTTTAAAGCAGACCGCAGCCAAGGGTCCGTTGGGGTCCGGGGTCAGCTCGATGGGCTCACCGTCAGCGTCTGCCGCATACTCGCTCTTAGGCGCAGGACAAACCTCTGCCAGAAAATCCAGCAACAGATCGCAGGCCGTCTCTGCCAAACCGCTCAGGGCAAACACCGGGATAATGGAGCCGTCCGCCACGCCGGCTTTCAGCCCGCGGATTTTCTCCTCCGGGGTCAACTCCTCGCCCTCAAAATATTTTTCCATCAGTTCTTCATCAGCAGAGGCCACAGCTTCCGTAAACACGGCCTGTACCGCCGCAAAGCGTGGAGCGTCGTCCGGCTGGGCATCACTCTCGGTGCGCTTGCCGTCTGCATACGCATAGGCCTTGCCGTCAATCATATTGTAATAGGCAGCCACCTTGCCGCCGGAGATGATGGGCACGACCACCGGGCAGGCCGCCGTGCCGAACTTGGCCACAATGCCGTTAAAGCTCTTGTAGAAATCCGCACGATCGTCGTCCATTTTGGTAGTCACCAGCACCCGCGCCATACGGCGGGAGCCGGCGTTCTTAAACGCCTTTTCCGCACCCACAGCCAGACCGCTGCGGGCAGACACCACGATCACCGCCGTCTCTGCGGCGCGCAGGCCCTCAAAAGCTCCTTGCTCAAAGTCAAACAAACCGGGGGTGTCAATAAAGTTCAGCTTTTTGCTCTTATATTCAATGGAAGCCACGGCGCTGGCCATGCTGATGTGGCGCTTTTTCTCCTCGGCGTCAAAGTCAGTCACCGTGTTGCCGTCAGCCACTTTGCCGGCGCGCTCCGTCGCCCCTGCCAAATGCAGCATAGCCTCCAGCAGGGTGGTTTTGCCCTTGGAAGCGTGACCTACAAGCGCAATGTTCCGAATTTGATCAGGTGCATAAGTTTTCATAAGTCCATCCCTCTTTAATAAGAATTGCTTTTGTGCATATTGTATAATATTTTTCAACATCCGTCAATGCTTTTTGCAGTCCTTTTACAAATTATTTGCAAAACTTCATCGCAAGGCACCCAAGTGCCCCGTACAATATATGCACGCACCCCTACCGCAGAACCCCACCAACACCCCTAAAATAGCAGAAATGGGCATAGAAATAGCCGGGCAGATAACTACCCGGCCGTTTCGTTAGATTGGGTTGGTGGAAATGGGAATAATACGAACAATGTCGCCCACTTCGTTGCGAATACCCACGGCAATTTGCACAAACAACAAATCGCCCTCTGACAAAGTCGCTTCAATGATTACATAATCGTCCGTTTCTACCAGATCTTTCGTATCCTCTACAATCATTTTCATTCCTCCTTTGTGTCGATTATGACACAAAGTGGATATAATTGTCAATGTTTTTTGTAAATTTAGTACACACCGTCCTATAAAGTTCACATTCTCGTCCGTTTTATATAGCATCATCCCGCACTTTGTCGATTAGGCATTTTTTGCGATTATGCCCCGCAGCAGCGTTGGCGCAGAAAATGACCGGCATTTGGAACCTCACGTCTTTTGTACTGCACACAATCCACTCGGGCTCCGCCCTGCTAATAAATTTAGCGGTTGATTTCTACAGCCATTCCGCTAAAACCGCTCTCTTGTTGCCCCTTTTTTCTTCAGTCACCAGGTCTTCAGCAAGTGATTCGGTCGTTGCTCTGTACCAAGTAATGTTACTTTCTCCAAATTTTCTTTTTAGGAGTAGCATTACATCGTCGAATTCAATCATTGGGTCACCATATATGCAAAATTCCTTGATGGCATTATTAACAATAATTATCATTTGTCTTGTTTCCTTTATCTGTTCATTTAAGCATTTCGTATGAAATTGACTTGAGCCAATTTGCTGCGGATTTTTTATCAGAAAGCACGCTTTCATCCATGTGTTTTTTAACATTATCTGATGTTTTGTAATACCATCCTGTAGGATCTTCAAATTCAACACTTGTTAACGAAGTACAATAGCCGAATGCTGATTTTCCTACACAAATAATATTTTTCGGAATTATCACTTCTTGAATACTACTGCAATTAAAAAACGCAGAAGAGTTGATTTTTGTTATATCGCCAGGAATTGTAACTTTTGTGAGCAATTCACCTTCTATATACAATTCTGTATCTGTAGCAATATTATTTGAATTAAAAAATGGAGTCGCATCTTCTCCATAGAAATTGATAGAACACCATTCAGATAAACTACCCTCAAAATATACTTTTTTAATTTTGCTACCGCTAAACGCATATGGTCCTATAGTTGTAATTGTTGCCGGCAACGTTATTTCTTCAAGTTTTGAACTACTGAGCGCCTCGTATCTTATGGTGGTCACAGGCTTTCCTTTGTATGTTTCTGGTACCACAATTTTGTGTGCACTACTCAATTCACCAATACCTGAAAGACTATAGGAACTATTATCCTCATTCAGTGTATATTCAAGTCCAGAGGAACAACCGCAATCACCATTTGAGATTTTGCCTAAATTGTCACTCGTACCATCTGTATAAGTAATAATCAGCTCACCATTGACCAGCTCCGTCTTGGCAATGCCGCGGCCGTGATCACCTTTATCTCCCTTATCGCCCTTATCACCTTTTTCGCCTTTTTCGCCCTGGGCGCCTTTAATATTGCCCAGGTTGGTCACGGTATTATCCGTCAGGGTCACCAGCAGTTCGCCGTCCGCAGACAGGGTCACAGACTGAATACCGGTACCGTCTGTACCGGCCACACGGCCTACATTCTCCGTGCGGCCATCGGTATAAGTTAACTCCAGTTCGCCGTCCGCGGTCACCCGGCAAGCGGTAATACCAATACCGTCCGCGCCACGGATATTGCCCAGGTTCAGCACAGTGCCGTTGGTGAGAGTCACCGTCAGCGCCCCCTGATCCGTGATCCGAACAGAGGAAATACCTACACCATCAGTACCATTCTTGCCGTCGGTGCCATTGGCGCCATCCTTGCCATCAACACCGTTCACGCCGTCTTTACCGGCGGCACCGGTATCACCCTTGTCGCCTTTTTCGCCCTTTTCGCCTTGAGCGCCGTCTTTGCCGGCGGCACCGGTGTCGCCCTTGTCACCTTTTTCACCCTGGGAACCGGTGTCACCTTTGTCACCTTTCTCGCCTTTTTCACCTTGGGCGCCGGTGTCGCCTTTGTCACCTTTTTCGCCCTTAACGCTGCCCAGGTTCAGCACCTGGCCGTCAGAGAAAGACAGCACCAGTTCACCGACGGTATTGATCTCCACAGCAGAAATACCGGTACCGTCTTTACCGTCCGTACCGTTTGTACCATCCTTGCCGTCTTTACCATTTACGCCATCTTTACCTGCGGCGCCGGTATCTCCTTTATCACCTTTTTCGCCCTTTTCACCTTTTTCGCCTTGAGCGCCGGTAGCTCCAGTGTCGCCTTTGTCTCCCTTTTCGCCTTTTTCACCTTGAGCACCGTCTTTACCGTCAGCACCGTTTACGCCGTCTTTACCGGCGGCACCGGTATCTCCTTTATCACCTTTTTCGCCCTTGATGGTGCCCAAATCCAGTGTAGTACCATTGGTAAGTGAAATTTGCAATTTACCATCATCCGTGATCGTAATGGTTTGAATACCAACGCCGTCCTGACCGTCAACACCATTGACGCCGTCTTTACCGTCAGTACCGTTTATACCGTCTTTACCTGCGGCGCCGGTGTCACCTTTGTCGCCCTTTTCACCCTTTTCGCCCTGGGCGCCAGTATCGCCTTTGTCACCTTTGTCACCCTTTTCACCCTGGGCACCTGTATCACCCTTATCGCCTTTTTCGCCTTGGGCACCGTCTGCACCGTTTGCACCGTCTTTACCGTCAGCGCCAACCACATTACCTAAATCGGCAACCGTGCCGTTGGTGTAAGTCAACACCAGAGCGCCGCTGTCATCGATTACCGCAGTGGACACGCCAACACCGTCCTTACCATTGGTGCCGACCACTTTGTCCAAATTGACGCTGGAGCCGTCGGAGTAAGAAAGGACCAGCTGGCCCTGCTCATTGATTCGGGCGGACTGAATGCTTACGCCGTCTTTACCATCTACGCCATCGGCGCCATCCTGACCGTCCGCACCGTTTTTACCGTCTACGCCGTTGGTACCGTTTTTACCATTTGCACCGTTTTTACCATCGGTGCCGTGCTTGCCGTCCACACCGTTTTTACCGTTTGCGCCGTCTTTGCCATTGGTGCCGTCCTTACCGTCAGAACCGGCCACCTGACCTACATTGATACGGGTACCGTCCGTCAGGGTGATCATCAGATCGCCGCTGTCGTTAAACTTGGCGGTAGAAATACCGGCCTGCTTCTGCTTGCCGTTGGCCTCGACGGACTTCACCCATTCTTTTTCCGTACCCTTATAGCCATTCTCTACCGCAATATCATAGGCGGACTTGCCCTTTAAGGATGTGAGCCATTCGTCCACGCTGCCGTCATAGCCGTTAGCCACAGCCAACTCATAGGCAGACAGGCCGTTCTTAATATTGCTCACCGGCTGGGCGCTGTTTTTATGTACCAAATTCGCTACCAAAAAGGCAATACCCACCATCAGCAGCACTGCCAACAGGCACGCTAGCACTTTGGCCCCCGTTCGCTTGGTTGTAGATTTTTCTTCTGCGTTCATTAAAAAATTCTCCCTTCTTTTAATAAAAATCTTTATAGATACTGTCAGTATAAAACAAAATAAAGGGAAAGCGTGCGATTAGAACAAATTGTTCTAATCCTATATAGAACAGTTTGTTCTAAGATATATAAGATATAATGGTTCCGGTGATGATATGAAATTTCAAAGAATCCGGGACCTGCGGGAGGACGCGGACCTGACCCAAAGCGAGATGGGTCGGGCGCTGCACCTGCCCCAACGCACATACGCCTATTACGAAAGCGGGCAGCGCACCGTGCCGCCGGAGGTGCTCATTGCACTGGCGAACTTCTACGGGGTGAGTGTGGACTACATCTTAGGGCGCAAGAACGACAAAAACTAAGCCACGGTAACAAGGGGTAGTTGTTACTGTGGCTTTTGTTTTATCTATTTGCCCTTAATACGGCGCAGGGCGGTTTTTTCCAGTCGGCTGACCTGGGCCTGGCTGATGCCGATCTCAGACGCCACCTCCATTTGGGTTTTGCCCTCCATAAAGCGCTTATAGAGAATGTTGCGCTCCCGATCGTCCAGCTGCCTGATCTGATCCTTGATCATCATCTCGTCCACCCAGTCCGCGTCCGTATTGGCGTCGCCCACCTGGTCCATCACATAAATGGTGTCGCCCCCATCGGAATACACCGGCTCGTATAGGGACACCGGGTCCACAATGGCTTCCAGCGCCAGCACCACATCGGCGGTCTTCATACCCAGCTTGGCGGCGATCTCGTCCACCGTAGGCTCTCGGCCATTGGCGGCCATCAGCTGCTCCTTCACCTGCATGGCTTTATAGGCGGTATCCCGCATAGAGCGACTGACCCGTACCGGGTTATCGTCTCGCAAAAAGCGGCGCACCTCCCCTACGCACATTGGCACGGCGTAGGTGGAGAACTTTACATTCAACTCCGTATTAAAATGGTCAATGGCTTTGATCAGTCCAATGACCCCCACCTGGAACAGATCGTCCATACTCTC
>OGGS01002413.1_pt1 | contig 10250 bp, 8 predicted proteins | sample 1571281 | NCBI WGS metagenome assembly OGGS01 (sample SAMEA2582042, study PRJEB24529) | metagenome | biome: Human gut stool | place: China | collected 2011 | reverse complement strand
TTTAACAGAATTGGGCATCCTTTCTACCCTCCATCTTAGCGTATTTTCCGCAAAAGTCAACCTTGAGTTTTTATGGCGGGGAAAGTGCGTGAAAAAGCAAAAGGAGACGGGCCTCGGGTAGCTGTTCATAAAACAGGTTTCACGAAACAAATAATGTGACAGTTGCCAGACAAGGGTTGCTGACAAAGGGGTATGTGCCGTAATGGTACATACCCCTTTAGCTTGGAAGCATTTTTTCATTTACAGACCTGAAAAACAGGGCGCTTGGATAAAGGCAAATGAAATCCGCAAAATATTTTTCGGTCCGGAAAACCAATTACACGAAATCGTGTGCCGCGAAACCGTAAACACAGAACACGGTTTCGGAAAGGGTCTTACGGATTAGAACATAATCCCATGGTTTCACAAAACGGCAAGTGTGTCGATTCGAATAGCGCATCATGCTCGGCTCTCAGAATCGCCCAGAACGGGAATCTTGCTTTTCGCATCTGTCTACACGGACGGTAGACAGAACACAGAAAAATATGCCGTGATAAAGGTTAAAAATCAAGGAATTTCTTCGCTGTAAGCAACGCAGGCGGACTGCCGCTTACGATGATACTCCTTGCAAAGATTCGGCTTCAGAGTGCAGATAAGTGCCGATTTTGACGCTTATTTTGAAGTCGCCGGAGCAGCGAAAAGGGCCTCTGCTGATACCAGATTGAGTATCAACAGAGGCTCTTTTCACCTGTGCACTGGGGTTATTCCAGCTCAAACGCACCGGTATACAAACGATAATACACACCCTTTTGCGCAATCAGCTGATCGTGTGTGCCGCGTTCAATAATGCGGCCCTGGTCAAGCACCATGATCGCATCAGAGTTGCGGACAGTGGACAGCCGGTGTGCTATTACAAATACAGTGCGCCCCTGCATGAGGTTATCCATACCCTGCTGGACAAGCGCCTCTGTGCGGGTATCGATAGAGGATGTAGCCTCGTCCAAAACCATAACGGGAGGGTCTGCAACGGCGGCGCGGGCAATGGAAATCAACTGCCGCTGCCCCTGACTGAGTGAGGCGCCATTCTGTGTCAGGACCGTCTGGTATCCATCCGGAAAATTCCGGATAAAGGCATCTGCGTTGCTCAGCTTTGCAGCAGCGATACACTCCTCATCTGTTGCATCCAGCCTTCCGTAACGGATGTTGTCCATGATCGTTCCGGTGAACAGGTTCACATCTTGCAGCACGACTCCCAGACTCCGGCGAAGATCCGGTTTTCTGATCTTACTGATGTTGATGCCGTCATAACGGATCTTTCCGTCGGCTATATCATAAAAGCGGTTGATGAGATTGGTAATGGTTGTCTTGCCGGCACCGGTTGCGCCAACAAAGGCAATCTTCTGCCCCGGTTTTGCGTATAGCTCAATATTGTGCAGCACCAGCTTCTTCTCCGTGTAGCCAAAGTCAACGTCATGAAATTCAATATTACCCCGGAGCTGTGTATAGGTCAGCGTGCCGTCATGGTGCAGATACTTCCACGCAGGGATTCCGGTATGACCGTCCGTTTCTATGTATGCGCCATTCTGCTCAACGACGTGCGTAAGCGTTACATATCCATCGTCCTGCTCAACCGGCTCATCGATCAGCTGGAAAATACGCTCTGCACCGGCAAGGGCCATCGAGATCAGACTGATTTGCTGAGACACCTGAGAAACCGGCATGCAGAAGGTCTTGGAAAGATTCAGAAAGGCAATAATCAGTCCTACCGTGATCGTTTTGGAGCCGTTCAGCGCCAGCAGACCGCCAATCAGCGCGATCAGAACATATTGCAGATTTCCCAGCTGCATGATAAGGGGCATCAGCACATTGCCATATTTGTTTGCATTGGCCGAATCGCTGCAAAGAGCCTCGTTGCGCTGCCGGAATCCCTCTTTGGCATGCTCTTCATGGCAGAAAACCTTAATGACCTTTTGCCCGTTGATCATCTCTTCAATATATCCGGTGATATTTCCGAGGCTTGTCTGCTGATGGACAAAGTAACGGGCACTGCTGCCGCCGACCACCTTGGTGCTATAAACCATCAGAGCCGTAAAAGCCAGCACTACCAGAGTAAGAGGAACGCTGCTTGCCAGCATGGACGCTAGAATGACAACAATCGAAATCACTGCCAGAATCAGCTGCGGCAGTGCCTGACTGATAAACTGCCGGAGCGTGTCCGTATCGTTTGTATAGTAGCTCATGATGTCGCCGTGCGTATGGGTATCAAAATAACGGATCGGCAGCTTCTGCATATGTGCAAACATTTCATCCCGGATGCTTTTCAAGGTTCCCTGAGACACCTTGACCATCAGCTGGTTATACAGCAGCGTGCCGAGTACGCCGCACAGATAAATCACCCCGACTGTCAGGATCGAACGCAGCAGCCCCGAAAAGTCCGTGCTGCCCGTAGTAAGCAGGGGTGTGATATAGCCGTCCACCAGTGTCTTCAAGAACAAAGAGCTTGCCACAGTTGCACCCGCACTGACGAAAATGCAGAACAACACGGCGGCGAAGGTGGCCTTGTACCGGCTGATGATATAGGAAAGCAACCGCTTTGCCATTTTTGCAGTATTCGCAGTATTCGCCTTAGGCTTCATCATGGCCGTTATCTCCTTTCGTCTGTGAAATATAGATATCATGATAAATCTCGTTGGACGCTAAAAGCTGTTCATGCGTCCCGTAACCGGAAATACGTCCGTCATCCAATACCAGAATCGCATCTGCATCCTGAACCGACGAAATGCGCTGTGCGATAATGATTTTTGTCGTATCCGGAATTTCTTCCCGGAACGCTTTGCGAATCAGGGCATCGGTTTTTGTATCGACGGCGCTCGTTGAATCGTCCAACACCAGAATAGCGGGCTTTTTCAGCAGGGCGCGGGCGATGCACAGCCGCTGCTTCTGTCCGCCTGAAACATTGGTGCCGCCCTGTTCAATATAAGTATCATACCTGTCAGGAAAGGCTTCAATGAAGGAATCCGCCTGTGCCAGCTGGCAGGCATGGACGATCTCTGCATCAGAAGCATTTTCGTTTCCCCAACGCAGATTTTCCTTGATTGTTCCGCTGAACAGCTCGTTCTTTTGCAGAACCATTGCGACCTGATCTCTCAGCGCATGGATATCATAGGCCCGGACATCGGTTCCGCCTACGCTGACGGAACCCTCCGTTGCATCGTATAGCCGCGGGATCAGCGACACCAGCGTAGATTTGCAGCAGCCGGTGGAACCGATGATGCCAAGGGTAGACCCTGCGGGGATGCACAGAGAAATATCATGCAGACATTCCTTCGTGCGATCTCCCTGATAGCTGAATCCCACATGATCAAAGATGACCTCCCCGCTTTTAACCGTCATAACAGGGGCATCCGGATTTTTCAGCGTTGGTTCTTCGTCCAGCAGTTCCATAATACGTTCGGAGGAGGCCCGGGCCATATTGATCATAACCAGCACCATGGAAAGCATCATTAAGCTGTTCAGTGCGCTCATGGCATAGGCGATCATGCTGGACAACTCGCCTGTGGTCAGCTCCGTCGCTCCGCTCAGCACGATCATACGTGCGCCGAACCAGCTGATCAAAAGCATGCAGGCGTAAATTGCAAACTGCATCAACGGCATATTCCATGCAACAATACTTTCTGCTTTTCGGAAGACCTTATAGATTTTTTCGGATATCTTTCCGAATTTTTTGCCTTCATAATCCTCCCGCACGAAGCTTTTGACCACACGGATTCCGGAAAGGTTTTCCTGTACGTCGCCGTTCAGTTCATCATAAATCCGGAACACACGCTCAAAGCAGGGGTGCGAAAAATGAACGATCAGGTAAAGCCCCACGCCCAGAATCGGGATAGCAACCAGATAGTACAGCGACAGCTTTGCGCTGACCAGAAACGCAGCCACCAGCGAAAACAGCAGCGTAAACGGCGCACGGACCGCAATGCGAATGATCATCATAAAGGCGTTCTGAACATTGGTCACATCAGTGGTCAGCCTTGTGACGATGCCGGACGTGGAAAACTTATCAATATTGGCAAATGAATAGGTCTGAATCTTATCAAAGAGGTCCTGCCGGAGATTTTTGGCAAAGCCTGCGGATGCCGTGGCGCAGAAGGCACCTGCCAGCACGCCGCTCAGCAATCCGATGAGAACACATACGATCAACGCTGTGCCGGTGCTGCGCATCACGGCCATATCACCGCTGGAAATACCCTCGTCGATCAGCTTTGCCATGAGGAACGGAATCAGAACCTCCATGATTACCTCTACCACGACAAAGACCGGCGTCAGGATGCAGTCTCTTTTATATTCCCGAATTGATCGGGCCAACTTTTTTATCATCGTCTCTCCTCCTTGTTTTCTTCTTCACTCTGAGCTGGTGTAAAATGGGAGCACAGGCCCTGAAGCGCGTGGTTGATGCGGTGCAGCTCGTCTTTCGAAAACCTCTTCTCAACGTCCTGCTTCAGGAGCGCATTCATGCGTTCCAGCTCTGCTCTTCCGCGCTGCGTCACGGCTACCATTTTGCAGCGTTGATTGCCCGGTATATGATATTGCAGGGCGTAACCGCTTTCGCACAAAGCTTTCAGATGCTGACTTACGGTTGGCTTTTGCAGATTGCAAAGCTCGGCGATCCGGCGCTGCGGCATTTGTCCGTTTTTTGAGAGCAGATACAAAATCATGTACTGCCCGCGTGAAACTCCGATGCCATGATGACTGACGTTTGCATCAAAGCTGCGCCCCAGCAGGATATACAGTGTATGCACGGAAGCATAAAATCTGTAGCTGTCATCATCCAATCCCGTGTCCTCCTTCTGCAAGAATCATTCGCTTGCGAACGGTTCATAGTATAACACTTTGTTTTGCATAAGTGAATTTGAAAAAGGTCAATATCATTAGATGATATCTAATATTCTATTGAAAAGTTCGCAGCAAAACAGTATACTGTTAACGGAAAGCGATCCATGTGAGGAGGTTCTGCCATGAATACACAACAGCTTCGCTGCTTTGTCTGCGTCGCCGAATATCTGAATTTTACAAAGGCGGCAAACGAGCTGTATCTTACCGTACCGACCGTCACACACCACGTCCAGAGTCTGGAAGAAGAACTCGGCACAAAGCTGTTTGAGCGAACGTCCCGCATGGTCCGGCTGACCGAATCAGGGAAAGCCTTTTATGTCGATGCAGCCGAGATCCTGACGCGTATGGAACTCTCCTTCAAGCACGTCCAGAAGGCAGAGGAGAGCCGTGTCACGTTCTTTCGGATTGGCTGCGTCAGTCGTGCTGAATTGCCGCGCCTCGCTGCACCGCTTGCCGCTCTGCGCATGAAGTATCCGACGATTTGTCCGCGCATTGTCATAGATGGCTACTTTGGCCTGAAAAAGCTGTTTGAGGACGGTCAGCTTGATTTGCTGCTGGTGTCCCGTGAAATTGCAGATCAAATTCGTGGAGGCACCTTCCACAAAGTACGCTGCCACACAAGCTATGCCCTGATGTCTCCGGAGCATCCGCTGGCAGGCGGCAATTCTTTTTCCATTGATCAAAGCCGTACAGATTGTCTGATTACCCTTCATCCCAAATTCATACCATTTCAGGTGAGCAATGCGCTGCAAAAGGAAATACTCGTATATCTCCAGTCAAATCCCAGCATCCGCTGCGAGGACGATCAGGAGGCGATTACGTTGGCGCAGGCCGGGTATGGTATTGCAATTTTGCCGGGATTCTGTTTGCCGCCTGACGGCCTGCCCGGACTGACCGTTATGCCGGTACAAGCGGGGAAGGAAATAGACTATGGCTTTGTCTATGCAAAGCGAACCCCGCATATAAAGCTTTTCGAGGCAGAATATACCGCACATCAAGCGCCCTAACTCGCAAGCCTGCTTGCCCTGAGTGATAGACGCTGCGTTGCTGCGCAATTCTCCAGATTTTTAAGGGCTTGGGACTATCCCAAAATGAAAAAACGCGCGTCTCAGATGACAGGTCGGGACGCGCATTTTTTCGGTGTGGGGCCACACCGGATTTGCTTGCTACTCTACAAGGAAATCCCGGTCAACCCACGCCGTTTTCGCAAGTGTAGCTACACTTGCTGTGCTTGCTATTCCTCTAAGAATCGCATTGACTCGAACGTTTGTTCTTGTTATAATTAGGCTGAGAGATTAAAACGTCTTGGAACGCAGCTGATTTTCATTGGCAAATGGCGGCATCGCCGCCTTGATCACCTGCCCGCGCAGCAGAGCATCGCTGTCAAGGACGCGCAGCGAGGCGAAGCCGATTCCTTGACAGCGGTGATCGGCTGTGCGACCCGGCGAACTGCCCGTAATTCTCCTATGAATCCCGGCACATTGCCCAGTGGAATCCCGGAAATTGCCGTGATATACTGAATAACAATAGGTCATATCACACACTTTGCTCCGGGAGATTCATGCGGCATTGCTCGGAAATCTGAATGAAAAGGAAGGTGCAAATGGATAACAAGAAACGTAACGTCCAAGTGGAATCGGACGGCAGCCGCAGCGCCCCCGTTCCTCTCTGGCAGGAGATACCGCAGATCACGGTACGCCTGGAAGAAGGAAACACCATCTACCGCTTTACTGCCAGTTTTGACGGAACGCACACTCTTCCCGAAAAGGCGGTGAAGCTGATCGACTCCGAGGGGAGTGTGTGATCGTGACCAACAGCAACCTTGTCTTGGCAGACTGTCCTCAGATGATGGAGGAATCTACTATGAAGCAGTCTGACAAAATTACCGCGCTGTATTGCCGCCTTTCCCGTGACGATGAATCACAGGGCGACAGTAACAGCATTGTGAACCAAAAAGCCTATCTCAGCCGATATGCAAAGGAACACAGCTTCCGCAATACGGAGTTCTTTGTAGATGACGGTTACACAGGCGCAAACTTTCAAAGACCGGATTGGCAGCGCATGATGGCGCTGGTGGAAGACGGAAAGAGCGGTACGATCATCACGAAGGACATGAGTCGCATCGGCCGAAATTATCTGGAAGTGGGGATGTATACCGAGATCACATTCCCACAGAATAACGTTCGGTTCATTGCCATCAACAGCGGTGTAGACAGCGCCAACCAGCAGGACAATGAGTTCGTCCCGTTCGTCAACATTATCAACGAGTACTACGTTCGGGACGGCAGCAAGAAGGTGCATACCTCACTCCAGCTCAAGGGAGAATCTGGCGAGCATCTGACTACAATCCCCCCGTATGGCTACGTCAAAGACACGGATAATTCAGAGCATTGGCTCGTCGATCCGGAAGCGGCACAGGTGGTCAAGCGCATCTTTTCCCTCTGCATGGACGGGAACGGTCCGACGCAGATTGCTCGGATGCTGAAAGAGGATCATGTGTTGACGCCCACCGTTTATCAGGACAGGCAAAAACGAAAAGTCCGCTGCGCTTTGCCTGACAATCCTTACAACTGGAACGGCAGCACCGTTGCCGCAATTCTGGAACGGATGGAATATTGCGGGCATACCGTGAACTTCAAAACGCACCGGCAGTCCTACAAAATCAAGAAGACCATCGAGAATCCACCGGAGCAATGGAAGATATTCCACAACACCCACGAAGCCATCGTGGATGAGGACACCTTTCAGAGGGTACAGGAGCTTCGCCACAACAAACGCAGACCGGCAAGAACGGGCAAGAGTAACCTCTTTTCCGGCGTTGCCTACTGCGCCGATTGCGGAGAAAAAATGTACTACTGCACCTCGCGGAACTTTGAAGAGCGACAGGATCATTTCGTCTGCTCTACCTCTCGCAAGAAGGGAAAAGACGTGTGCGGGACGCACTTCATCCGCGCGGTTGTTCTGGAAAAGGGCGTGCTGAAATTTCTGCAAATCCTGCTGTGGTATATCTCCGACTGCGAGGATCTGTTCCGCGATAAGCTGGGTGCAATGCGCAAGGAGGACTTCAAGAAAGAACTCGCCGCAAAGCGCAGACGGCTCACGCAGGCGCAACGCAGAATGGAGGAACTTGACCGCCTGTTCAAACGGCTCTATGAGGATAACATCTCCGGCAAGATCAATGACAGCAGATTTGAAAAGCTGTCTGGGGACTACGAAAAGGAGCAGGCGGAGCTAACGGAGAAGATGCAGCTCTGGGAGCAGGAGATCGCCAAGCAGGAGGAAGAAGCCGACGGCATTGAGCAGTTTATACTCAGGGCAAAGAAATACCCCGATTTGAAGGAACTGACGCCCGCCGTGCTGCACGATCTTGTGAACAGAGTGTATGTGTCCGCTCCTGACAAGAGCAGCGGACACCGGATGCAGGACGTGCATATCAGCCTTGCCTGCGTTGGCTTCCTGCCGGAGAGCATTATTGCCGAGATGCTCAATCACGCCACAAAGAGCAGAACAGCGTGACTTTCGCCACGCTGTTCTCTCTTAACTTGATAAACCTGTCTTATGGAGTGCTATCCTCGGCCCGTCTCTTTTTGTTAAGACTGTAATATTGCAATTTCTTCACCGAACCCTGCCATCAATGAAAATCCACAAAGAATCTGACCTGTATCGGTCGCTTGCGATCTGCTTTATTCGGCATAGGTGTCTCCTTCACTCATAACTGACAAAATCCTGCTCAACCAGCGCATAATCAACCGATGATTGAAGCCGACCGAACTGGTCTTTCCAAGAATCGATATTGGTTCGTACCTTGCGGAATCCAAGTAATTCGTAAACGTGCTGCGCTCTTGTGTTTGTCAAGTTCGTATCGAGGATGATTTTGGCATAGCCGTTTCTGAACAGCCAACTGATCAGCATACTCAAAACCTTCCTGCCAACACCACGGTTCTGACAATCGGTTTCGCAGATCTTAATGCCAATTTCTGCAACTCCATCTGACGCATTGTGGTAATTGCACTCGCCAATCAGACGGTCGCTTTCTTCAACGACCAGAAGACCATTTCTAAGCCCTTTTACAACTTCTTCCTCGGTCGTTCCCAGGCCGTTGGGAAAGCCTGCGTGTGCCATCACAGCACCATCATTCCACCAAGCGGCAAGCTGCTTCGCATCGGCAACCTCGGCTTGACGGATGGGTAAGTTTTCATATTGTATTTTCATTGAATGTTCCTCAACTTCTGTCTGCTTTATAAAATGCGGAGCAATTCGGATAACGAACCGATTTGATAATCCGCAACACCCTCACCAAACTCTGCACCTTGATACTGTGCAAGACCGTTCTTAACCCAAATGGTTTTCATTCCAATCGCTTTGGCAGGGATAATATCGTTATCGAGCCTATCACCGACCATAACGCTTTCCGCTTCGGTGCATCCTGCAAGCTCAAAAGCTTTTTCAAAGATTTCCTTATCGGGCTTGGAATATCCAATCTCTGCGGATGCGGCAACCACATCAAAGAATTGTCGCAAGCCCCAAGACTCCAAGCGTTCTTCTGTTCCGAGTTTTTGGTTTGCAATTATACCGAGTTTATATCCCTTATCAATGAGAGCCGCCAATGTGCTATGTGCATCTGAATACGGAACTTCATCTTCCGAGTGCCACGGTGATTTCGTTAATCCGAAGTGTTTGATAGCGGCAGAATTACCGTCAACTCCTTGTTGAGCGAGAGCAATACGGACATCATCAAATTCCTTGAAAGTGATGCTCGTGCCGGAAATCATTTCTCGTACTCTGTGATCGTATGCTTCGGTTTCGTCAACAAGCGTTGAGCCAACATCAAAAAATATCCATTTTACCATTGTTTCTTCCTCGCTTATAGCATCAATTCAAACACACCGCCGTCAAACACAATATCGTTGCCATCGGCATCCTTGTAGAACGACACCTTTTCCGTTTCGATCAGATCAAAGCCCAAGGATTTGAGAAGCGAAACAGAGGGTGTATTATTGATTGCCGTACCTGCGGTCAGCCTTTTGATGCCAAGCTCATATAATCAATGAGTGCCAAGTGGCTTTCTTTTGCGTAGCCCTTGCCGTGATATGCGGAGTGGAAGCAATAGCCGATCTCGTGTCCGTTTTCTCTAATGTTAAAGGCTATGTATCCGATCACGGTATCATCAAGGCAAACAACAAAAAACATATGCTCGGTGCCGCCGTTCGCTGCCGCCCATTTTGCAATTCTCGGCTGAACATCCGCATCATCGGTGATGTGTGGCTTATCGTACTGTGAAATGGTGGAAGTGTTAAAGTCCACCCAAATATCTTTTATGCTTTTCCAATCATCCGCTACAATGTGGCGGATGATTAGTTTTTCGGTCTTTAGTATCATAG
>OGGS01002410.1_pt1 | contig 10268 bp, 8 predicted proteins | sample 1571281 | NCBI WGS metagenome assembly OGGS01 (sample SAMEA2582042, study PRJEB24529) | metagenome | biome: Human gut stool | place: China | collected 2011 | reverse complement strand
CCGCAGTGACCGCATTCCCCCTCGGGAGAGCCCTCGGAGAGCCCACGGCACTTTGCAGCCAGTATGGATGAAAGTGTAATAGTGGGTTATTACACTTTGAAAAAGTGCCGTTCTCCAGCCCTCCGCTGTCTGCAAATCTCAAAGAAAGGAAAAATCCAATGGCAAGAAATGATGGAATAGACCGTACCGTAGCCAGAAATCTGGACTTGGAAACACCGGCTGATGTGGCTAAGGTACAGGAACACAATGAGCGTGAAAAGGACAGCTACAGCAATCAGGACATCGTGCCGGAACGCACTTCTCTGAACGTTCATTTCAAAGCACCCACGGACGATTATGTAAAAACGTTTGAGCAGATGGAACAGGACGGCGTAATTTCCACCAGAGGTCTGAAACCGGATGCCGTCAAATACGGCGAGTTAGTATTTGATGTGAACTCTGCTTACTTCTACAACCACGGCGGCTATGAATTTGCAAAACAGTTTTATGCTGATGCTTACAAAGCCGCCGTGGAGATTGTAGGCGGTGAGCAGTATATCCTCTCCGCTGTGATGCACGCCGATGAGCGCAACCGGGCAATGTCCGAAGCTCTGGGCGAAGATGTGTACCACTACCACCTTCATGTGGTTTATATCCCGGTGGTAGAGAAGCAAATTCTGTGGTCGAAGCGATGTAAGGATGAATCCCTCCGGGGAACGGTAAAGGAAACGATCACGCAGGTCAGCCGCAGTAAAAAATGGGAGTCCAAGCCGGTGCTTGACAAGGATGGTAATCCAATGTTGAACGCAAAAGGAAAAAAGATTTTGAGGTCATCCTACAGTGTGTTGCAGGATGACTTTTTTCATTTCATGCGAGTTGCCGGATATACCGATCTGGAGCGTGGAGAACGTGGAAGCACCGAGGAACATCTGACTGTGACCCAGTTCAAGGTGCAGGCAGAACAGCAGCGGCTGGAAACTGTGGCCGGGCAGGTAGCACAGGCAGAGCAGAGTTTGGAGGATGCCAAAGCTGCCACAGCAAAACAGAAAAAGAAACTGGAATCTTTGCAAAAGGAAACCAAGGCGGCAAAGACCATTGCGCTGACAGTGCAGGACATTGAAGCAATGGGCAAAAAAGCCACATTCGGAAACAATATCACGCTGACACCGGATGAATGCGACACACTCAAACGCTATGCGGTCAATGGCATTATCGCCAATGTTGACAACAAGCGTCTGAAAGAAAAACTGGCTTCCGCAGAAAAGACGGTTTCCATCTGGAAGCAGCGGTATGAAGTGGTAAACGAAAAATATATGGAACTCAAACAGAAAGCCCAACCCTTTCTGGATGCACTGGAAATCGCATCCGAAAAGGTTCAGGCTTTTATCAATTCTATCCTCATCAGAGGAAAGCAAACACAGGAACACGAACACCCTGCCCGGAAGCGTGGACAGGATATGGAACTTTGATGGAGGAATCGCCTATTGAAGAAATATTATGAGGAAGCGAAATATAATGCGGCATTTGACCGCTGTGTGGATGTTATGAGCCAGATGCTCCAGAAATATGGACATCAGGTTTTGGATAAATTGGAACAGGACGCACCGCAGGGAGTGGAGCATTCCGAGGAAAGTAATCAAGCGCAGCTTCTGACGGATAAGGCTGCGTAAAATTTGCAATTTACACGTTGCGTATTCGCTATGGCTATGCTATAATGATTACGCAACGTGTATTTTTTGCTTTTGTGGAGAAAAGACGGATGGATTGTAAAAACAGAATTATAAAGTTGCGTGAAAGCACAGGACTGAATCGGAAAGATTTTTGCAAGCTCGTCCATATTCCTTACCGGACTATGACTGAATGGGAATTGGACAACCGCCATGCACCGGATTATGTGCTGTGGCTTTTGGAGTATTATATCCGCAACGAGGGACTTATGGTAAAAGGAAGGAATGAGGGAGGTGGAGATTCTGAAAAAGAAACAACTTAAATGCTATCTTTATACAAGAGTGTCCACCTCGATGCAGGTTGACGGATACAGCTTGGATGCCCAGCGTGACAAGCTGCGGAAGTATGCGGCATACGAGGATATGATCGTTGCCGGGGAGTATTCTGACGAGGGCTTTTCCGGAAAGAACATTCAAGGGCGGCAGGAGTTTCAACGGATGCTGAATGACATCCAGGACGGCAAAGATGATGTTTCTTATGTGTTGGTCTTTAAGCTGTCCCGATTTGGCAGAAATGCAGCGGACGTTCTGAACTCTTTGCAACTCATGCAGGATTTCGGTGTCAATCTGATCTGCGTGGAGGATGGCATTGACAGCTCCAAGGATGCAGGAAAGCTGATGATCTCTGTGCTGTCTGCGGTGGCAGAGATTGAGCGAGAAAATATCCGCACACAGACAATGGCAGGACGGGAACAAAAGGCTCGTGAGGGCAAATGGAACGGCGGATTTGCACCTTATGGATATAAACTGGATAATGGTGAACTTGTTATTGCCGAAGATGAAGCAGAAGTTATCCGAGTAATCTATGATCGTTATATTCATACAAACGAGGGTGTTGCAGGAGTTGCAAAATATCTGAACCGCAATGGTTATACTAAGAAACTAAGACAGAATAATACCATTCCGGGATTTTCAAGAGATTTTGTGAAAAATGTATTGTACAATCCTGTTTATATGGGAAAGATTGCTTACGGCAGACGAAGAACAGAAAAGAAACAGGGTACAAGAAACGAGATGCACGTGGTTGAGCAGTCGGAGTTCCCGGTTTATGAAGGACAGCACGAAGCTATCATTTCCGAAGAAGATTGGTATCTGGCACAGGAAAAGCGCAAGGTCAATTCCTTTAAGCGGGAAAAGGTCAATAATCCAGACCACGCCCACATCCTGTCCGGTATCTTGAAATGCCCATGCTGCGGCAAGAGTATGTACGGCAATATCGCCAAGGCGCACAGTAAGGATAAGAAAACCCGGTATTATTACTACTGCAAAAATACGGTTACACCTACCGGGCATGAGTGCAGCTTCCGTCTGAATATTGAGCAGACGGAAATCAACAAATTTGTGGCGAAGGTCATCTCCGCTATGGTCAGCAATCCCCGATTTATAGAAGCAATTCAAGCGAAAATTGGAACGGCGGTTGATACAGAGGATATGGAAAAGCAGATCGCCGTTCTGCAAGGACAGCTAAAGCAAGCCTTTGGAACGAAAAGCCGCTTGGAGCGTCAGATGGATACCTTGGACATCAACGATGCCCACTATGACAGAAAGATTTTGGACTTGCAGCGCCGCTATGATGAGCAGTATGATATCATAGAGGAAATTGAAGTTCAGATTGCCGAACTGCAAGGACAGATACGCAGCATCCAGCAGGAGAAAATCTCTGGCGATAACATTTATCGGCTCTTACTGGCATTTGATGAAGTCTACCATTCCGCAACGGAAGCAGAACAGAAAGAGTTTATGAAAGCCTTTATCGAGCGAATTGAGATGTTCCCGGAAAAGAGAAAAGACGGTAGTTGGATAAAGAAGATCGTATTCAATTTTCCTGTGCCTGTTGATGGTGAGGAAGTGAAAGAACTTCCCTTGGAAACTGAAACAACTGTTGAGACGGTAGTCCTCTTGTCACGGGAAACAAATCCACTGACGGTTGAGGTCAGAATGGAAGTGGAAACCGGAGAGGTTAAGGAGCATCCGACCTATAAACGCATTCAGGAGTATGTGCAGGAAAAGTATGGCTTCAAAGTTCATACGGCATATATTGTCGAGGTCAAGCGCATGGTTGGACTGGATATGCACAAAGCCCCGAATGCTGTTGAACAGAAAAAGCATGAGTATCATCCCTGCCCGCCCGAAAAGGTCGAGGCAATCAAGGATGCGCTGCGGCATTTTGGCTTAATTTCAGAGTAAATCGACTGTGAGGGCAGTAAAAACGCCGTGCTAAAATCGAGTGTAGTGAAAACAGTAAAGTTCTTTCTCCCTGCACGAAAAAAGCACATCGGAAAGTAAAGCACGATGGAGTGTACACGGTACACTTCTGCGCGTGAGATTTTGCGAAACAGTACATTCCTACGCCATGCAGCAAAATGCGAAAGAGCTATCTGCAAGCAGAGCATTGCTTCACCCGCTGAAAATCGCTGTAATCAGGAACAGCCCAGCATCACGTCAAACGGCGTGGTGCTGGGCTTCTTTTATGTTGCGTTTCGGGGCTTTTTTGAGGATAAAACCGCCTGTGTGCCGTTTGCTTTTCTTTGCCATATTGACATACTGCGCTCTACCCATCACGGTAACTGCGCGCTCTTGGAGTAAAAATGAACACTTTTCTCTGTATAGGGAGAAAGCCAGAGAGGAAAAAGAGGGTAAGCACAGGCTTTGGGAACGGTGTGTAAACCGCTTGCGGTTTTCCGCGGTTTCCATAGCAGCAGCGAGGGAGAAAAGGGAGGGGGGGCTTTTTCGCTCAGGCGGCTTGCCGCCGCTCTTTTGCTCTCCCTTTTCTCCCTGAATATCAGGGATTATTCTGCATCATTGTTCGGCGTAACAGGGCGAAAGTCCTCCTGTACCCCTTCATTAAGGTCAAAGCACATGGTTTTTGCATCGGCAACCCAGAACCCGCGCACCCTGTAACGCTTGCCGGGAATCCAGTCCTCGCCGGTGACAGCGCGAAGCGGGTCAAGCAGATTCTTGTTGGAAATCGTAACAACACCTTTCTGTTCGCCTCTTGGCTTGGAGAACTTGAAGCCCTTCGGCTCGTTGCTCTTGCAGGAACGGATCGCAAATACTCTTGCTTTCGCATCCAGCAGACACAAAACAAAGGCGGGATAACCCAAGTCCTCAAGCACTTTCTTGGTGAAAGTCACGCCATTCTGATTCAGGAACATGTCCGGGTAGGCGTTGATGTTGGAGTCGATGGTTTCAAAGTTCAAAGCGGAAAAATCGAAGTTCATAGTAAAAATCCTTTCATTTCATAGTGTTTTGCGCCTCATCCACGATTTTCATAAACTCCTGACGTTCCATAAAAGACCAGCGGGAATCCATGATCAGATAGCCCTTGAAAAGACCATCCTTTACACGGTATGCGACGAAGTGATTGCTCAAACGGCGCAATGTAGCTCGTTTTGCTGTGCTGTGCCGCTCTGACAGCAGCTTTTGTACCTTGATCCAATCCTCTTTTTTGATAATCGCTGTGTGGTGATTTTCCTTGAAATACATATTCAAATCTGTATTTTTGACGGATTTATGGGTGCGAAAATCCTTGGTATAGGTTTTCTGCATCAAAGCATCACCGCAGTATTTCTCATTTCGGAGGATGCTGCGGACAGTACCGGCAGACCAGAGATCGTTCCCCATTGGAGACTTGATACCCTGTTCTGTCAGTGCGGCGGCGATTTCTGCCGGGGTTGCGCTCTCCAAGCAGCTTTCATAGATGTACTCAACAATTCTTGCCTCGGTCGGCTCAATGACAAGCCGCCCGAAATGATCACGATAGAAGCCAAGCGTATTCTGAACGGAGAATTTGTAGATACCCTCTGCCATCCGCCAGCGGATACCAGCCTTAATTGCCTCGCTCTTTTACTGGGACTCCATTTCAGCCAGAGCTGCCAGCAATGAGATCAGCAGATTATTCCGCCCATCGCCGGTATAGGTGATTCCCTCTGTCTCAAACTCAACGGAAACGGGCGGGTTCAGCGCAGAAAGCGTTTGCAGATTGTCCAGAATATCCACGATATTTCTACCAAAACGGCTGATGCTTTTGGTGAGAATCAGGTCAATCTTCCCGTCAACTGCGTCGGCAATCATTTCCTGAAAGCCAAGACGTTTTTCAACGGTAGTTGCGCTGATGCCCTCGTCTTGATAAATCTCAACCAGCTCCCATTGCGGATTTGCCTCAATCCTCTTGGTAAAATGGTGAATCTGCATATCGAAGCTGCCGACCTGCTGTTCCTCCTGTGTGCTGACGCGGCAGTACGCCGCAACACGGAGTTTGGACGGCTCCTCTGCAAGTTCCCGCCGTTTCTGCGGTGGAATAATAACACCATTTCCACGCTGGTTATAAGAAATCTCGTCCTGCATCTGGCGGCGTTTCTGTTCCCGGCGTTCAGCTCGGCTGCTGGTTTGCCGCTCTGCCTCTATCGCTTTGGGGTCAAGCGGTTTCGCCATATTCTGCCTCCTGCATCAGAATCCGTCTGCGTTTTCTGCTTTGCATCGGCGCACCATCTCCTTTGAACGGTTTTCAATTTCATTACTACCACGCTCCTTTTCGGAAAATTATGACAATCCGCATACGCGAGGTAAACGGAATAGTCACCCAAAGAAAAAGGCAGCAGAATTGCTCCTGCTGCCTGAAACTGTATAAACTTGTGCATTTACATCGATCAAACATGGGGGTAGAAATTATAGACCCCTGCGAATGAGAGACGTTTTACAGCGCCTTAACCGTGTCGATAAACTGGCTCATGCTCATTGCACCCGGCAAGAGGTTTTCCTCATTTTCAAACACCATGTAATAGCGGAAATCCTTGCCCGCCGCTGTACGCCACGCTTGACCCAGCGCGATTTTCTCCCGGCTATCGTCGTTTTTCAGGTGTTCGCCCTTGGTTTCCGCACAGATGAGCTTGCCGCTTTTGGTCATAATCAGAATATCGGGGTAGTGCTTGATAAAGCCGTTGATTGCAAAACCCTGACGGACAATATTCCTGTGCCACCAGCGGACATTCGGCAGGGCGGTCAACTCTACAATCAGCTTCTGTTCCAGCTTGTTCATGTCGCCGTCCTCCGCCGTGTACAGCGAACGGGCGTATATGGCGGTATTGCTGGCGGGATGAATAGATGTTGGCAGACGGAACGAGGGCATACAGACGATACGTTCCGTTTCCAGCCATTTATCAAAAGTTTCCCGATAGTGGGCTTCCAGCAGCGTTTCGATCTTGTCACGGATCTTCGCCGCATAGCCCAGCGGGGCTTTCTCCATCGCGGCAAGCTGCGCCTTATCCATATCGTCCACAATGCGGTTTATGTAGGCTTTCAGTTCGGCAGCGTCTACCATGTTCAGCTTGTTAAGCTGATTGAACATCATATCCTTGCATTGACGTACCCGGCTTTCCGGCGGCAGATTGTTGAACCACTCCTTGAAGTACCGCTGCTCGGCGCTCTCCATCTTGAACACCTTTGGCAAACCGCCGTCCTGCTCCCGCACGTCAATTTCACGGATTTCATCGTCTGCGGCGGCAAAGTCAATATCGTATGCCTTGCCCTTGAGGGTAAAGCCCTCTGCCAGCATTTCCTTGTCCAGCAGTTCAAAAGTGCCATCCGTAAACAGAGTTTTCTCAATTTTCAAGAAAAACTGCGGGATTTGCAGCGTTTCAATATCCTCCCGGAACTGCGGGTTTACCCCAAACGATTTCACTTTATCCCGCACCTCCCACGGAAGATTGTCCATCACCGGATCATTGCCGGTCTGTTGGATAGCGTCTGTGTACGCCTTTTCGACCTCTGCGGCAGCGTCCAGCATGGTGTCGGCTTTCGGGGCAGTTTCAGGCGTTTGCGCCTGTTCTCTGCGCCGCTCCAATTCTGCCCCGATCAATTTCCCATCCAGCCCCGAAAAATCGTCCTCTGCGCTTTCCGGTTCGGAAGCTCCCTGCGGGTCAGGCAGCGTGATTTGCTCTGCTGCCTGTTCGGGAATCTGCGGTTTTGCAGACTCACCGATCCGATAGTCCTTATCGCTGAACCCTGCGCTGTTCAAGCCCTTGACGATATGCGCCACAGTATTGTTGAAGTCGTTGGAAGAAGTCAGCACATAGGACATATTGAGTGCGCTCTGCGTATGCTGGCTCGTATGGGGCAGACGGAGAATCCGTCCCAAAATCTGCTCCACGTCAACCTGGCTGGTCTTATTGGCAAGGGACGCAAGGATATAGGCAAAGGGGCAATCCCAGCCCTCTTTCAGCGCATTGACCGTGATAATATAGCGAATCGGACAGCTTGGGGACATCAAATCGGTGTTTTTCAGCTCGTTCACATCGGCGGTTCGAATGGCAATTTGCTCGGCGGGAATCCCGGCGTCCACCAGCTTGTCCCGCAGCTTTTCAAAGGTGGTCGCGTCCTCCTTGCCCTTCGGCTGTGCCTGAAACAGCGCGATAGGACGGATATATTTGCCCGTCTTGGTATACTCCGCATCTGCGATTTCTTCCAGCTTGTTCCGCAGGTCGATTGCATCAATCAGCACTTCGGATTGGCTGTCCCGGTTATAGACGATCACGGGCAGCTTTACCATGTGTTCGTTTTTCAGCTGCACCGCGTCCACATAGGAAATGATATTGCTCTCCTTTTTCGGCGTGGCGGTCAAATCCAGCACAAAGCAGGGATTGAAGTTTTCCAGCATTTCAAGGCTCAATTCCGACCGGGCATGGTGGCTCTCGTCCACGATGACAAGCGGGTTAAGCTGGTTGATAATCTGGAACAGGGCGGTTTCATCCGCTTTTTCAATGGGGCTGTCGGGCTTACCCAGCACCTTTGCAAACTCGGCAAGGTTGCTGTTCTCCTGATAGGCTTTCAAGACCTCCTTGCCTCGCCCACGGAACGAATCGTAGGACAGCACCATGACCGACAACTGCTCCGTAACGGCAGTCGGATTGAAGTTCTGACCGTTCAAAAGCTCCTGCTTGGTGTAGACCTCCACGCGCCCGCCGAAATCCACATCGATTTTCTGACGGTAGGGATGGGACGTGTCTTTCAGGGCTTTCGCCGTCTGCGTCAGGATCGCGTCCGAGGGAACAAGCCACACGACCGCCTTTGTCTTGGTAGCGGGGAGTGCGTCAAAGATAGGGCGAACGGCGTTGCAGGCAATAAAGGTCTTGCCGCCGCCCGTCGGCACCTTGAAGCAAAGGTTCGGGACACCGGGTAGCACGTTTTGGTATAGCCCTAAAGTCGGGGCTGATTTCTCCTGCCAAAACAGGCGAAACGCCGCTGCGTCACTCTTTGTTTCGTTCAGCAGTTCCAGATAGCGGGTCAGGTCCGCTATTACCTTTTTCTGATAAGATTTCAGTTCCATATAGCGAACACCCCCTTACAGTCTGCTAATGTCTCTCGGAATCTTCTTGAATGTGACGCCCATTTTTGCCAGCTTGTCCTCGCTGATGGAACAGCGGTCAGCATAGATCACCGTTCCATCGGCTTTTTCCATAATGGTGGAGAGGAACGCATAGCCCAGCACCGTCACGCGCTGCGGCTCGTAGTAGAAGTAATAGCCCGTGTTGTTGTGCTTGCCGAGGTAATACGGATTGCCGCCGCTGGGCGGGGCGTAGGGCTGCTTGGTTTCCATGAACCAGATGTATTCTCGGATTTTCTCCGGGGCAACGGCTTCATTCAGGCAATCGCCCACAAGCAGCGGTTCACCCAAGTCATAGAAGCTGAAATTGCCGCCCGTGCCCTCCACGGCGTTCTTGCCCTCGCCATAGCCACGGATCACGCGCTTGACGCGCTCGGCGGTGATGCTGTCGGCGTAGTCCATCATCTCGACAAGGATGAACTTGCGGTGTCCGCCGTCAGCTTTGTTCATGTTGAGGACAGCATGGGCGGTAGTACCAGAACCGGCGAAGGAATCGAGGACAATATCATCTTCGCCGGTAATCATTTGAATGAAGTACATTATTAACTCAGGCGGCTTAGGAAAATCAAAGGCTTTGCCGCTCCCCATAATCTCTTTGATGGCTTTTGTACCAGCCTGAGTATATATACCCGTAATGATGGAATACGGCTTGCTTTTTCGTTGCGTACCATCCGCACCATTTAGATATTGCTTGTAGTTTACTGTCCACTTGCCATTTTTCTCGGAGAAAACAAGTTCATCATTCGCTTGCGCTTCCAATGCGCGTTCTTTCGACCAAAACCACTGTTTTGCGGGCCATACTTCATGCCCTTCGTAAAACAGTGGGTATCTCAGATTCGGGCGGTCATCCATGCTGGTTGTTGCAAGAGGTTGTAATCTGTACGGCCCTCTTGTGTCAAACTTCTCGTCCTTGTATTTATAATATTTGAGAATGTTATCATCTGGCGGAAGTTCGATTTTTCCTACTGTCGAGATGTTCTTTGCAAAGCACAGCACATACTCATGCAAGTGAACGACATAATTGCTCTTAGCTCCGCCACCATAGTTGTTCTGCCAAACAAATGTATCTATCCGGTTAGCAGAGCCAAAGATTTCATCCATGACGAGTTCCAAATAACGATGTTCAATCTCATCAATGCTGATAAAAATAACCCCATGATCTTCCAGCAGCTTTTGCAGCA
>OGGS01002406.1_pt1 | contig 10274 bp, 6 predicted proteins | sample 1571281 | NCBI WGS metagenome assembly OGGS01 (sample SAMEA2582042, study PRJEB24529) | metagenome | biome: Human gut stool | place: China | collected 2011 | reverse complement strand
ATATCTGCGAGATCGACTTCGAGCATAGCCGGTTGCTGGTGCAGATTCCCCGGGAACTTGTAGAATTGAATTGACAACTCTGTTTTCCGATGCTTGTTCCGGGTGTCCTCTTGTTGAAAACTATTTCTGTTAAAATACTTGTTTGTTTCATTTTTGTTATTCACCAAAACTATATTTTGGAAAACTTTTAACCTGTTGGTAACTTTTTATTTTGTTGATAAATAAATGGTTGTCTGTTTGTTTTGGAAAACTTGTCGAAAAAATCATGGAAAAAAGTTATCATCTTTGATCTATTTTTCTATATATTTGCAATATCCTAATGCAGAAAAAATCTATTAAATCAATATGCTATGAATGAATACGAAACAAAGGGGAAGGATACTTATACGCAAGAAGAAGCGTTTCAGAGTTCATTGAATTATTTCAACGGCGATGAATTGGCTGCTCGGGTTTGGGTGAATAAGTATGCATTGAAAGATTCTTATGGGAATATTTTTGAAAAGAATCCCGATGATATGCATCGTCGGTTAGCCAAAGAAATTAGCAGAATAGAAAACCGTTATCCGAATCCGCTGAGTGAGGATACAATTTTTGAGGTATTACGGGATTTTAAATATATTGTGCCGCAGGGAGGTCCTATGACCGGTATCGGAAATGAGTTTCAGATCGCTTCTCTCTCTAATTGTTTCGTGATTGGAAATGAAGGTCCTTCGGATTCATACGGTGGAGTTATGAAAATCGATCAGGAACAGGTGCAACTGATGAAACGCCGGGGTGGAGTGGGACATGATTTGTCTCATATCCGTCCGAAGGGTTCGCCTGTAAAAAATTCTGCATTGACTTCTACCGGTATCGTTCCGTTTATGGAGCGGTATTCTAACTCTACCCGGGAAGTTGCTCAGGACGGTCGGCGTGGGGCTTTGATGCTGAGTGTGTCGATCAATCATCCTGATTCGGAAAGCTTTATCGATGCAAAGATGACCGAAGGGAAAGTAACAGGTGCGAATGTATCCGTGAAGATCGATGACGAATTTATGCGGGCGGTGATCAACGACGAAGAATATGAACAAAAATATCCGGTTTATTCCGATGAACCGAAAAACCGGAAACAGATCAATGCACGCCAATTGTGGAATAAAATTGTACACAATGCCTGGAAATCGGCTGAACCCGGTATCCTTTTTTGGGATACGATCATCCGCGAAAGTGTACCCGATTGTTATGCAGATAAAGGATACCGTACGGTTTCTACCAATCCTTGCGGTGAAATTCCTTTATGTCCTTATGATTCTTGCCGGCTGCTGGCTATAAATCTGTATTCCTATGTACAGAATCCGTTTACTAAAGGAGCCTTTTTCGATTTCCCTTTGTTCAAGAAACATGTAGCTATCGCTCAGCGGATAATGGATGATATTATCGATCTCGAATTAGAGAAGATCGATGCTATTCTGGATAAGGTACACGAAGATCCTGAGAGTGAAGAAGTGAAAGGCGTAGAAATTCGCTTATGGGAGAAAATCAAACAGAAAGCGAAAGAAGGCCGGCGGACCGGAGTGGGTATTACGGCCGAGGGAGATATGCTGGCTGCTTTGGGTCTGCGTTATGGAAGTGAAGAAGCGATCGATTTTGCCGTGGATATTCAGAAGACTTTAGCGGTCGAAGCTTATCGGGCATCTGTACATCTGGCAAAAGACAGAGGGTCTTTTAAGATTTACGATACTCGCCGTGAGGAGAATAATCCCTTCATCAAGCGCTTACGCGAAGCCGATCCTGACATGTATGCCGAAATGGTGAAGTACGGACGCCGGAATATTGCTTGTCTGACGATCGCACCAACCGGAACGACAAGCCTGATGACTCAGACGACTTCCGGTATCGAACCTGTGTTCCTGCCTGTATACAAACGGAGAAGAAAGGTAAACCCGAACGATCAGAACGTACATATCGATTTTGTGGATGAGTCAGGGGATAGCTATGAGGAATTTATCGTTTTCCATCACAAGTTCGCTGATTGGATGAAAGCGAATGGTTATGATACCACTAAATGCTATACCGACGAAGAAATCGATGAATTGGTAGCACAGTCGCCGTATTATAAAGCAACTTCCAATGATATCGATTGGGTGGCTAAAGTACGTATGCAGGGACAGGTGCAGAAATGGGTGGACCATTCTATCAGTGTTACGGTCAACTTACCCTCGGATGTAACCGAAGAATTGGTCGGTAATCTTTATATCGAAGCCTGGAAGAGCGGTTGTAAAGGATGTACGGTCTATCGCGACGGTTCACGGGCCGGTGTATTGGTGTCTAATAAAGATAAAAAACAGACTACTAGTCCTAATGAAATGCCGGCAAAACGTCCGATGGAACTGGATGCCGATGTCGTGCGTTTCCAGAATAACAAAGAAAAATGGATTGCTTTTATCGGTTTGTATAACGGTCGGCCTTATGAGATATTTACCGGTATCGCCGATGATGAGGAAGGAATTATGCTGCCTAAAGCGGTTACTTCGGGTAAGATCGTCAAGCATTATGATGCTGAAGGAAATTCCCGGTATGACTTCCAGTTTCAGAACAAACGGGGTTTTAAAACGACGGTAGAAGGATTGTCTTATAAGTTCGATAAAGAATACTGGAATTATGCCAAATTGATTTCCGGGGTTTTACGCCACGGTATGCCGGTGCATCAGGCTGTAGAACTGGTGGCTTCTATGGAATTCGATAATGAAAATATCAATACCTGGAAGAATGGCGTCGAAAGAGCCTTAAAGAAATATATTCCCAACGGAACAGAGGCTACCGGCGAAAAATGTGAGAATTGTGGCTCTCCGGTGGTTTATCAGGAAGGTTGTCTGATCTGTAAAACTTGCGGAACATCGAAGTGCGGATAGAATAATCACTCCTCCGAATATTTTGCGGATAGCGGTTACATGGGTTTAGGCTGAATTGCAAATAAACCGGTGTAACCGCTATCACTATAATAACAATTTCGTATTTTTGTCCTCCTAACCGGAGAGTTGAAGGTGTATGACAGCACTTTTTACTTTTCACTTTTCACTTTTTGAGATGCAGATACATTACGGAACCGAAAATTTACAAATAGTCAATCCGGTAGTAACCATCGGTAGTTTCGATGGAGTGCATAAAGGGCATGTGCAGGTGATCGAGTCACTGAAAAGAGTGGCCCGGAATTTGAAGGGAGAGACTGTTATCATCAGTTTCGAGCCCCATCCCCGGGAGGTACTCTATCCGATGGAAAAAAGGCCGGGGATTTTGACCACTTTGGAGGAAAAGGCTGCTATTCTCGCCACTTATGGAGTGGAACATCTGGTCGTCCTGCAATTCACCCGTTCGCTGGCCGAATTGGAATATGCAGATTTTGTACGTCATATCCTGGTCGATAAAATCGGTTTAAAAGGTTTGGTCGTGGGGTATGACCATCGTTTCGGGAAAAACCGGGAGGGAACTTTTGAAAAACTGAAAGAATTAGCTGACCGTTATCACTTCTACCTCGAACAGGAAGAAGTATATGAAGAGAACCAAATCAATATCAGTTCCACAAAAATCCGGAATGCTCTGCAAATCGGAGATATCGATCGGGTAAATGAATTTCTGGGGTATACGTATTCTGTTAGTGGAAAAGTTGTTGCCGGTGATAAAATAGGACGGAGTATGGGTTTCCCGACCGCCAATATCCAAGTGGACGAGCCTTTCAAGATCATTCCGGGTATCGGCGTATATGCCGTTCGGGTATATCTGAACGGACTGCGCTACAAGGGAATGCTGTACATCGGTAATCGACCGACGCTGGACAACGGAGACAACATCACACTGGAAGTAAACATCCTCAATTTCTCCGGCGACATCTACAATAACGAAATAACAGTCACGTTCATACAACACGTACGAGGCGACATCAAATTCGACACCCTCGACCAACTGATCGACCAACTGAAAAAAGACAGGGAGACGGTGGATAGAATATTAACGGAATAAAACATAATCATGTACTACGACGCAATAGACCTATTAAAAGGGATGATTTCACGTCCTTCTTTCAGCAGGGAGGAGGGAGAAACGGCTGATTTTCTCAAGCAGAGCTGGGAAAAAGCCGGGTATAAGGTGAACCGCAAAGGGAATAATCTGTGGCTGATCGCTCCCGGTTTTGATCCGGACAAACCAACTCTGCTGCTCAACTCCCATATCGACACTGTCAAGCCGGCTTCGGGCTGGACAAAAGATCCGTTCAATCCGGAGGAGACGGAAGACGAGCGTCTGTACGGCCTTGGCAGCAATGATGCCGGCGCGAGCGTAGTCTCTCTTTATGAAGCATTCAGGGTGTTATCAGGGAAGGAACAACCCTACAACCTGATCTTCCTGGCTTCATGCGAAGAAGAAGTTTCCGGCAAGAACGGGCTGGAAAGCGCTCTTGCCGACCTTCCCCCTATCGCATTCGCCGTTGTCGGCGAACCGACCGGCATGCAACCGGCCGTAGCCGAAAAAGGGTTGATGGTCCTGGACTGTGTCAGCACCGGCAAGGCAGGACATGCCGCCCGGAACGAGGGGATCAATGCGATCACGCTTGCGATGAAAGACATCGAATGGTTCAACACCTATCAGTTCCCGGAAAAAAGCGATTTCCTCGGACCGGTGAAAATGAGCGTCACGATTATCCACGCCGGGACACAGCACAATGTCGTTCCGGACCGCTGCGAATTCACCGTCGATATCCGGACAAACGAATTCTATCCCAACGAAAAGCTGTTCGAACTGATCAAGCCGCAGGTCGGCTGCGAAATAAAGGCCCGCAGCTTCCGCCTCAACTCCACCCGTACAGATTTGCAACATCCGTTCGTACGCCGTGCCGTCATGATGGGAAAAGAGCCTTTCGGTTCGCCTACTTTGAGCGACCAGGCCCTCATGCACTTCCCTTCCGTGAAAATCGGACCGGGAAATTCCGCCCGTTCCCATGCCGCTGACGAATATATCGGCCTGATGGAGATACGGGAAGCAATCGATATGTATATCAAGCTGCTCGACCAATTGACGATTGACGATTGACAATTGAAAAAGAGCAAGATCATTCTACCGCATCCTCTCTTTCTTCAAACTTTCAATTAATATGAGGGACCTCTTCACAACCATCGGCACACGTTACCTAATCGCCATCCTGAACTTGGCACTGATCTTTATCAATGCCAAGGTATTGGGTGTCGAAGGAGTCGGACTGGTCGGGCTGATTCTGGCGATAGTAGGAATCGCCACCATGTTCTGCGGAATATTGGCGGGAAATACGATCGTCTATTTCATGAACCGCTATTCCATGCAAGCCGTATTTTTACCCTCTTACTGCTGGACACCCGCCGGAGCTGGCATCGCTTGCGGCAGCATGGCCATCCTCGGAGTACTTCCCGAAGGGCACGCCCTTGATATTTATATTCTTTCCATTCTGACCTCCCTCGTTGCCGCAAACTCCCGTTTCCTGTTGGGAAAGAATCAGATTTTCGGGTTCAACCTGACCTTTGTCTTGCAAGGAGGATTACTATTTTTTGTCTTATTATTCCTTTATTACGGATTGAAGATACGGAACGTAACCGCTTACCTGTGGGGAATGTATTTCACAAACGGTATCGCGTTTCTCGTCAGCCTTTTCCTACTCCTGCCGTTTCTGAACAAAAAAGAGGCAGATCCCCGGAAGGGACGCTCCCAATACGCTCTTTTGAAAGAGATGTTTGCTTACGGGCTTTGGGGAAGTGCGGACAATATTGCCGAGATCCTGACTACCCGCCTCAACTATTTCCTGATCCAACGGTTTGCCGGGTTGGGAAGCGTCGGACTGCTGGATGCGGGAACCAAGATTTCCGAGAGCGTCTGGCATATCAATCGCAGCATCGGCTTTATCACGTACAGCCGCGTTGCCCGGACACATAAACCCGGCGAGCAAAAACAAATCACGCTCCGGTTCTTCAAACTAACTTTTTGTGCCATCACACTTGCGACCGGCTGCATTCTTCTGATACCGGAATGGATCTATACGGATTATCTGTTCAGCGCCGAGTTCGCAGGGATGCACAACGTCATAACAGGGTTGTCGGCCGGAATCATAGCACTGGCCTGCAACAGCATACTATGCCAATATTTTACCGGAAGCGGCAAAATACGTTACAGCACGGGCAGTTCTTTTGTTGGTTTGATAAGCCTGCTTGTTTCGGGCTACCTGCTGATCCCGCACTACGGAGTGTTCGGATCGGCCATCAGTTCCAGTATCGCATTCAGCACCATGCTGGCATTCTCCATGATTATTTTCTGCTGGAAAACAGGAACTCGCCCAAAGGACTTTCTGATCAATAAAGAGGATGTGAGGTTCGCACTCCGGAAACTCCGGTTGACACATGACGGAGATCAGCCCTGACACACCTGCTACATCTGTCGTGACGCGCCCCCGGTCAGCCTCAATGCGCCTTTTCGTCAATCCAGCCACGGAGCCGGATTCAGTTTCGTCTTTTCTTTCCAAAGCTGGAAATGAAGGATTGTGGCATTGCCGTCCTCTGTATCGGTAAAGATCTTTCCGATCGCCTGGCGGGTACTCACCTTATCGCCTGCCTTCACATAGACCTGGCTCAAGTTGCTATATACCGTCAAATAGTTACCGTGGCGGACAATGACCGAATTGTTATATCCCGGAACAACGAACACACGCGTCACCTCACCATTGAACACGGCGCGGGCATCCGTACCCGGAGCGGTCTGGATGTCTATACCGCTGTTATTCGTACGGACATACTTCAATTCCTGGTGCTGCTGTTCGCCGAAGGCAGCGACAATCGTATGGCGGCCGGACACAGGATAAGGCAAACGCCCCTTATTGCTTGCAAAATCATCGGATAAGCGTTTCTCGGCCTTTGTCATGGCATACCCGCCTTTGGTATCGGCGACACGTTCTTCGCGGGCCGGATCCGCCTCCGGTTTTGTTTCAGGGACTTTCTTTCCTGAAGCAGCCGCCTTTTCACGTGCTAAACGGTTCCTTTCAGCACGGGCCGCCCGTTCGCGGGCAGCTTTGGCTTCGGCTTCAGCGCGGGCGATTTCTTCGGCTATCTGCTTTTCGATCTGGCGGTTCAAGGCATCAGCCTGCTGCTTTTTCTTTTTCAGGTCGGCCTGCAACTGTTTCTGTTTCCGGTTTAACTGCTGCACCTCTTCTTTCTGGCTCGATTCCTCGGTCTGGAGCTTACGGCTTTCATCCTCCCGCGCACCCAATAAGGCGTTCTTCTCGGCACGTGTCTTTTCCAGTTCTTTCTGCTTGCCAGCAATTTCCTTCTGCTTACCGATAATTTCGGATGCCTGCTTCTTCTGCCAGTCGGCATACTCGCGAAGGTAACGCATACGGCGAAAAGACTGGGCGAAATTGTCGGCGGAAAGGATGAACAGCAACTTATCCTGTGAACTGCGGCGCTTGTACATGCTTTGAACCGATTTACCGTAATTCTGCCGTTTATTTTCCAACTCTCTTTCCAGTTGGGAGATGTTCCGGCGGGAAGCGGCTATCTGCTTGTCTATTTCCCCGATCTCCTGATTCAGGAGGCTGATGACCTGTTTGCGGGAAAGGATCTGTTTGGAGAGCAGGTTCAGCCGGTTCAGCGAGTTACGCGCCGTCTGTCGCGTCTCGTCCAACAACTGGCTGGTCATCTCGATCTCGGCAAGTGCGGCTTTACGCTGCTTTTCGAGTTCGCGTACTCTTGCCGAGTTCTGTGCGGAAACAGAACCGACCGACAGCACGAATATGACGAACCAGAAGTATCTCATCTTACATTTTATTACTACTCAAAGATTTGATGATCTGAGACAATGTGATACGTTTATATTTGGCAGGAATGGAAAAATCCATTTTCACCGGGACATCCGTCTGCATGCGGGAGAAATGCAACGTGACTCCTCCTTGCGAAGCGCCATCCTTCATCACCTGCACATCCATCTTCGGGAACGGCTGTCCGTCCGCTAGGCGAAAATCAGCATAATCCCATTGCAAGGCATAACGGTCCGAAGGTTCGGAAATACAGGTTGAGAGAATCTTCTCCTCCCCGTCCGCCATAAAGGTGTACAGCAACCCCATCACGTCTTTTACCTGTATTTCGGCTGCGGGCCCGTCCTGCTTCAGCTTAAAGCGGTTGTACAGCTTCGGGCTGATCCCCTGCTGTCCGGGAAGGAACAGACGGTTGGTGAAAAGTGCCTGCAGATTATAAAAATTGAACTCGATCGGTGTCTGCCCTTTCAGGTTGGCATAATTGTCAGCCACATAGCGCTTGTTCATACGGTCGATCACCTTTACGCTGTCCACACTGATCTCGGCGCGGAAAACCTCGATACCTAAAAAGGGTTGCACGGACAACTGGAAAGCACTGTCTTTTACCATCTTCAGATCCACACGCGAACTCATATTGTTGCCCGGCAAGTTCAAGTCCACGTTCAGGCGTGCAGTCAGGGTTTCATACTTGAACGCCTGCTCCTGCATAAGCGTAAAGAACTCGTTATGCGCTTTCGCCCCGCCCGCTTCGACCGTACCGACTTTCTTGGTCGATTTACAACCTGTGAACGACAGGGCGATAAAAAAGACCAGCGCAAAGGCAAGGCTTATCTTATTCATTCTTGACCTCCTCTTCTATATAGGTTCCCTCTGCGATCTTGCGATCCAGCACATCGCTTTCTTTTCCCATCTCCTTCGCTTTCTTCCATTGTTCAAGCGCCTTTTCCTTATCGCCGCTCATGAAGAGGATATCGCCGTAATGGTCTACCAGCTCGGAGCTTTTGGTCGTATCGTTGGCAAGCGCACTCTCTATGTATATCTTGGCAAGCGTATAGTTTCCCTGTACAAAGAATATCCAGGCATACGTATCGAGATATGTCGAATTGTTCGGTTCCAGTTTGACTGCCAATGCACTCATCCGTTCCGCCTTTTTCAGATCTTTCTTTTCCAGCGAGAGGAAATAGGCGTAATTATTGAGGACGACCACGTTCTTGTCGTTGTACTTCAACGCTTCATCATACGCTTTATAGGCTTCCGGCATATTCTTGATCTGATAGTAGATATCGCCTATCTGTCCGTAAAAATCAGACTTCAACCCGACGTTCGTCTCCGGGATAATCTCCAGGCCGGCTTTGTATGTATCCAGTGCATCCTGATACTTTTCCTGCTGGAAATAAGCGATCCCAAGATAAAAGTAATACTCCGGTGCATCGGGGAAAAGCTCCTGGCAACGGGTACAGATACGGATCACTTCGGGAATGTCTTCCGACTTCAACGCCAGATTCAAGAGTTGTTGCCAGGCAGCAGCATTCGAAGGTTCCATCTCGGTAATCAGCTGAAACTGGAAACGGGCCTCATCAGTCTTCCCCTGCGCAACCAGCAGACTGCCGTACATCTGTTTCAGATCGGTATCTTCCGGATGCTGTTCCAGTAATGTCTGGAAAAGGGCATTCGCACTCTCGGTCCCCTTCTTCGTCTGCTGCAGTTTGAGAATATAACGGGACAGGATACCGACTTTCGTCTCGACATCCAATTTCTCGTTCACTAATGCATTGCGTATCTGCGTCTCGGCGGCGTCCTTATTACCGACGACTTCATAATAGTTCGCCATAGAGACAATGTAATAGGGACTTTCCGGATCGATTTCGTGTGCTTTCTGATAATATTTCAACGCTTTGACCGTATCATTCTTTTCCAAGTGGAGATCCCCCAAAATGATCTGATAGCGGGATTCCATCGGGAATTTGGCGGCAAGCTTTTCCACCTCTTTGAACGCGTTATCGTTCTGCTCCAACGCATTATACAATTTATATTTCTGCATGGAAAGCGCCTCGCTCATGCCTATGGACGATTCGAGGGCGTCATAAGCATCGATCGCCTTCCCGATTTCACCTTCCTGCGTAAGCGCATCCGCCAAGTAATAGTTCAACTCCGGTTTTCCGGGATAATCTTTTACAAGCTTCTCATACTCGTCCGACGCCTCGCCGAACATACCGAGGTTGCGGCTCATTGTCGCCAACGCCAGCCGGTAGGTAAAATTATCGGAACTGTAAGCCACCGCACGCCGCAACATCTCCAGCGACTTTTCCGGACGGTTCAGTTGGGCATAAAACGAAGAAAGTTCATATAAGACAGCCGACGCAGTCGAGTCGATCGCCAGACAATGGTTAAAGGCATCATAAGCGGCATCGAAATTCCCGGCTGCCTTCAGGTTCAGCCCTTCATAGAAGAAGTAATCGAACTTCCGCTGATCCCC
>OGGS01002403.1_pt1 | contig 10284 bp, 7 predicted proteins | sample 1571281 | NCBI WGS metagenome assembly OGGS01 (sample SAMEA2582042, study PRJEB24529) | metagenome | biome: Human gut stool | place: China | collected 2011 | reverse complement strand
TACATTATTCAGGAGCGTGCGCTTCCTGACATTCGTGACGGTTTGAAACCCGTTCAACGTCGTATTCTTTATTCCATGAATAAGGATGGCAATACTCATGACAAGGGCTATCGTAAATCTGCCAAGTCGGTGGGTAACATCATGGGTAATTTCCACCCACATGGTGATAGCTCTATTTATGACGCCATGGTCCGTATGTCTCAGGATTGGAAGAATCGTGAAATCTTGGTTGAGATGCACGGTAACAACGGTTCTATGGACGGTGATCCACCAGCGGCCATGCGTTATACAGAGGCACGCTTGTCAGAGATTGCGGGCTACCTTCTTCAAGATATCGATAAAAACACAGTCCCATGGGCTTGGAATTTTGATGATACAGAGAAGGAACCAACCGTTTTACCCGCCGCCTTTCCAAACCTCTTGGTTAATGGGGCTACAGGGATTTCTGCTGGTTATGCCACAGACATTCCACCACATAATCTGGCAGAGGTCATTGATGCTGTTGTCTACATGATTGATCACCCATCTGCTAAACTGGATAAATTGATGGAATTCTTGCCTGGCCCTGATTTCCCAACAGGGGCTATCATTCAGGGCAAAGATGAGATTCGTAAGGCTTACGAAACTGGTAAGGGCCGCGTCGTTGTGCGCTCACGTACTGAAATTGAACAACTCAAAGGTGGTAAGGAGCAAATCATTGTTACTGAAATTCCTTACGATGTTAATAAGGCAGTTCTTGTTAAAAAAATCGATGATGTTCGTGTCAATAACAAGGTTCCAGGTATTGCAGAAGTTCGTGATGAGTCTGACCGTACTGGGTTGCGTATTGCTATTGAACTTAAGAAGGATGCTGACAGCCAAACTATTCTTAACTATCTTTTGAAATATACGGATCTTCAGGTCAACTACAATTTCAACATGGTAGCTATCGACAATTTCACCCCACGTCAAGTGGGCTTGCAAAAGATTTTGTCTAGCTATATTGCCCACCGTCGCGATATTATCGTTGCCCGTTCAAAATTTGATAAGGAAAAAGCTGAAAAACGTCTTCATATTGTTGAAGGGTTGATCCGTGTCATCTCTATTTTGGATGAGGTTATCGCTCTTATCAGAGCTTCTGAAAATAAGGCTGACGCTAAGGAAAATCTTAAGGTCAGCTATGATTTTTCAGAAGAACAAGCAGAAGCTATTGTGACCTTGCAACTTTATCGTTTGACCAATACGGATATCGTTACTCTCCAAAATGAGGAAGCCGATTTACGTGAGCAGATTGCGACCTTGGCTGCCATCATTGGTGATGAGCGTACCATGTTTAATGTCATGAAACGTGAACTCCGTGACATTAAGAAGAAATTTGGTAATGACCGTCGTTCAGAGTTGCAAGCAGAAACCAAGACTATTGAAATCGATACTGCAAGTTTGATTGTTGAAGAAGAAACCTATGTCAGCATCACTCGCGGTGGTTACGTCAAACGTACAAGCCCACGTTCTTTCAATGCTTCAACGATTGACGAAGTCGGAAAACGTGATGATGATGATTTGATTATGGTTCAGCAGGCTAAGACGACACAGCATCTCTTGATGTTCACTAACCAGGCCAATGTGATTTATCGTCCAATTCATGAGTTGCCAGATATTCGTTGGAAGGATTTGGGAGAGCATTTATCACAAACTATCACCAATTTATCTAAGGATGAAGAAGTGCTTTATGCTGAAATTCTGGATGATTTTGAAGCTGGTACTTACCTAGCAGCCACTAAACTTGGTCAGATTAAACGTTTCGAACGCAAGGAATTTACGCCATGGCGTACCTACAAGTCTAAGTCGGTTAAATACGCTAAACTCAAGGATGATAGTGATTTTATTGTCACAGTCACTCCAATTCAATTGGATGATATCATGATTATCACTCAAAAGGGTTATGCCCTTCGCTTTAACGCGGACGAAGTGCCAGTAGTTGGTGCCAAGGCAGCAGGTGTTAAGGCAATCAATCTTAAGGATGATGATACCGTTCAGGCTGTCTTTGTGGCAAATACTCAAAGTTTCTACCTTCTAACACAAAGAGCCAGTCTCAAACGTGTGGCTACAGCTGATATCTCACAGGCTAAGCGAGCTGGTCGAGGTCTCCAAGTTCTTCGTGAGCTTAAGACGAAACCACATCGCGTCTTTACGGCTGGTCCAGTCTTTACAGAAAATTCTGGTGGTGAGATAGATCTTCTAGCAACACCAGTAGAGGAGACTCCTCAGACCTTGCTTGTAACAGCAACAACAGACGAAACGGCAGAGGTTGACTTGTCCCTTCTAAATCTTTCAGACCGTACTAGCAACGGTAGTTTCATTGAAGGATTAGCAGACAAAGAAGTCTTTTCTGCTAAGATTATTGAAAAATAATGATAAGAAAGCTTTGTTCTCTTACTAGAGAGCAGAGTTTTTTCTTTAAGAGACTAAAGAACTGTTTTAAAAAGAATTGTCAGAATTTTGCAACATAACCTTGAAATTTTCAATGAAAAGGACTATACTAGAAAGCACATAGTAACAGAAAAGAGGACATACACATGACAGTTGATTTAGACTGGGAAAATATAGGATTTAATTACCGTAAACTTCCATTCCGTTATATCTCATATTTCAAAGACGGCAAATGGGACGAGGGGCAATTGACTGAGGATGCAACTTTGCATATTTCAGAAGCATCTCCAGCCCTTCACTATGGTCAAGAAGCTTTCGAAGGACTCAAGGCTTACCGTACTAAAGATGGCTCTATTCAATTGTTCCGTCCAGATGAAAATGCCAAACGTTTGCAACGTACTGCTGATCGTCTTTTGATGCCACAAGTTCCCGTTGACAAATTTGTAGATGCATGTAAACAAGTTGTACGTGCAAATGAAGAATATGTTCCACCATATGGTACAGGTGCTACACTTTATCTCCGTCCACTTTTGATTGGGGTTGGTGATATTATTGGTGTGCATCCAGCAGATGAGTATATCTTTACTATTTTTGCTATGCCAGTAGGTAACTACTTCAAGGGTGGTTTGGCTCCAACAAACTTCCTTATCCAAGATGATTATGACCGTGCTGCTCCACATGGTACAGGTGCTGCTAAGGTGGGTGGTAACTACGCAGCAAGTATGTTGCCAGGTAAGATTGCACATGACCGTAACTTCTCTGATGTTATCTACCTTGATCCAGCAACTCACACTAAGATTGAAGAAGTGGGTTCTGCAAACTTCTTTGGTATCACAGCTGATAACGAATTCATTACACCACTCAGCCCATCTATCTTGCCATCTATCACTAAGTTCTCATTGCTTTACTTGGCTGAAAATCGCTTCGGTATGAAAGCTATCCAAGGTGATGTTAAGATTTCTGAATTGGATAAATTTGTTGAAGCAGGTGCCTGCGGTACAGCTGCCGTTATCTCACCAATTGGTGGGGTACAACATGGTGATGACTTCCATGTCTTCTATTCAGAAACAGAAGTAGGTCCTGTAACACGTAAACTTTATGATGAGTTGACAGGTATCCAATTTGGTGATGTTGAAGCACCAGAAGGATGGATTGTCAAAGTTGACTAATTCTTAATAGATAAATGATTATTTTAAGGCTTGCTCTTGCAAGCTTTTTTCTTTTTCGGTAGAATTAAGGAGATACATTAAGAAAGGATGGCTCGAGCCAAGTATCGGGTATAAATCTATGAGTAAAAAAGATAAAAAAATTGAAATCCAAATTAATGATGCTAAAGTAGTCGTCAACAAAGCAACCATCGAAGGTTTTGAACTTCTTGTTGGTAAGAAAGTCATCGGACAAATTGTGGAGATTGATGGTAAGTTTGCCGTTGTTGACAAGGAAAATGTTGTAGGTTTCCACAAAAAAATGGATGATGCAGTAGCTGCCATTATTGAATCGTACAATCTTAATCATTAAAATCCAAAGTAAAGGCTTGCTTTGGTCAAGAAACTGTGATATACTATTTCTTGTTCTTAAGGAGAGATAGCGAAGAGGCTAAACGCGGCGGACTGTAAATCCGCTCCTTCGGGTTCGGGGGTTCGAATCCCTCCCCTTCCATAGTTACGGGCATAGTTTAAAGGTAGAACTAAGGTCTCCAAAACCTTCAGTGTGGGTTCAATTCCTACTGCCCGTGTTTGTATAGTGGCGAATGTGGTGAAGTGGTTAACACATCAGATTGTGGCTCTGACATTCGGGGGTTCGATTCCCCTCATTCGCCTATTTATTGGGGTATAGCCAAGCGGTAAGGCAAGGGACTTTGACTCCCTCATGCGTTGGTTCGAATCCAGCTACCCCAGTTCTACTTGAGGGTAGAGACACAGATTATGGTCCGTTGGTCAAGGGGTTAAGACACCGCCTTTTCACGGCGGTAACACGGGTTCGAATCCCGTACGGACTATAAGTACCAGCTAGAGAAAGCTGGTTTTTTTGTGTCCTTTTTGATAAAATAGAGGGGTTGACTGGCCTAGGCCAGACATTTTATACCACTTTAAAATCATAAATGACAAGACCTCGACCCGATGTAAAATTTTTGTTTTATGATGGTTATCAGATGATGCTAAGCAGTTGGTCGAGTCGTGGTTTCATTTGAATAAGAAAACATATAATAAGGAAATTCAATGACATACTATAACGTTGGAAAGATTGTGAATACACAGGGCTTGCAGGGGGAACTTCGTGTTTTGTCTGTAACAGATTTTGCGGATGAGCGTTTTAAGAAGAAGAGTGTCCTAGCCCTTTTTGATGACAAAGATAATTACATCATGGATGTCGAGATTGCGAGTCACCGTAAACATAAAAACTTTGATATCGTTAAGTTTAAGGGGCTTTACCATATCAATGATGTGGAGAAGTATAAGGGCTGCAGCCTCAAGATTGCTGAGGAAAATTTAACAGACCTTGATGATGGGGAATTTTACTACCATGAAATCATTGGCCTTGATGTTTACGAAGGTGATACTTTGATTGGTCAGGTCAAAGATATTCTCCAACCGGGTGCTAATGATGTTTGGGTAGTAAAACGTAAAGGTAAGAAGGATTTGCTCTTGCCATACATCCCACCTGTAGTTCTCGATGTTGATGTAGCAGCTGGACGTGTTGAGGTTGAGCTCATGGAAGGATTAGACGATGAAGATTGATATCTTGACCCTATTTCCAGATATGTTTGCTCCCTTAGAGCATTCCATTGTTGGTAAGGCAAAGGATAAGGGCCTTCTAGAAATCAACTATCACAATTTTCGTGAAAATGCGGAGAAGGCTCGTCACGTAGATGATGAACCTTACGGTGGCGGTCAAGGTATGTTGCTACGTGCCCAGCCAATTTTTGATACCTTTGACAAGCTAAACGTTACTAAGCCTCGCGTTATTCTCCTAGATCCTGCGGGTCGTACCTTTGATCAGGCCTATGCAGAAGAATTGGCGCAAGAAGAGGAATTGGTCTTTATCTGTGGTCACTATGAGGGCTATGATGAGCGCATCAAAACCTTAGTGACAGATGAGATTTCCTTGGGAGATTTTGTCTTAACTGGGGGAGAGTTGGCTGCAATGACTATTGTAGATGCGACTGTCCGCTTGATTCCTGAAGTTTTAGGTAAGGAAGCTAGTCATAAGGATGATAGTTTCTCATCAGGGCTTTTGGAATTTCCACAGTACACGCGCCCAGCTGAGTTTCGTGGCATGAAGGTGCCAGATGTGCTCTTGTCAGGCCACCATGTCAATATTCGACGTTGGCGTATGGAGCAGAGTTTGCGTAAGACCTGGGAGCGTCGACCAGACCTCTTGGAAAACTATGACTTTACGGATGAAGAACGTCAGATTTTAGAAGAGATAAAAGCAGAAGGGAAATAAAATGTCAGAAGAAAAGATTTACGATATTACCATTATCGGTGGTGGGCCAGTAGGACTTTGGGCTGCCTTTTATGCCGGTCTACGTGGCATGACTGTTAACATTATTGAGAGTCTGTCAGAGCTTGGTGGACAACCTGCCGTTCTCTATCCAGAGAAGAAGATCTACGATATTCCAGCCTTTCCGCAAACGACAGGTGCGGAATTGACAGAAAATCTCTTGACTCAACTTAAGCGTTTTGAAGATCGTGTCAGCATTCATTTGAAAGAAGAAGTGCAAACCTTTGAAAAGAAAGAAGGCATCTTCACAATTGCCACTAGTAAGGGCCAACACTTGTCTAAGGCTATCGTCATTGCTTGTGGGAATGGTGCCTTCGCTCCCCGTCCTTTGGGTGTGGACAATGAAGAAGATTATGCGGATAATAACTTGTTCTATAATGTGCATAGTCTTGACCAATTTGCCGGCAAGAAGGTTGTGATTGCTGGTGGTGGAGATTCAGCTGTTGACTGGGCTAATCACTTGGATGGGATTGCTGAGAGCGTGACTTTAATTCACCGACGTGATGCCTTTCGTGCCCATGAGCATAGTGTAGAACTGCTTCATCAATCGTCAGTTAATGTGATGACGCCTTATGTGCCACTTGAAATTAAGGGTGAAAATGGTCTTGCCCAAAGTTTGACCGTTCAAAAAGTTAAGTCGGACGAGGTTGTGGAATTGCCACTTGATGCCCTTATTGTTAGCTTTGGCTTCTCAACCAACAATAAAAACCTTCGTAACTGGAATGTTGATTACAAACGCTCTAGCGTTACTGTTAATGCGCAGTTTGAAACCTCACAAGAAGGTGTTTATGCTATCGGTGATGCGGCAGAATATGAGGGTAAGATTGATTTGATTGCGGTTGGTATGGGTGAAGCCCCTATTGCTATCAACCAAGCTATTCAATATATTAACCCAGACGGTAAGAATCGTCCGGTTCACTCAACATCATTAATTGAAGAATAATGTCAAAAGAAGGAAAGTCTCAAAAAAAGACTTTGTCTTCAATCTAAGGAGAGACTTGTCTCTCTTTTTTCATGTCTAAAAACGTGGTATAATACACCTATGGCTACAACGAAAAAAACGAAAAAAGGGTCGACTTCTAAGAACAGTAAGAAGCGGCTTACAAAAGCAGAATTAGACAGACAGAAGGCGATTAAGCGAATGCTATGGACCTTCTTTTTTGCCTTTGTTTTAATTTTCCCAGTCTTTCGATTGGGTTTCTTTGGGGTTACCCTCTATAATCTCTTTCGAGTATTTGTGGGGAGTATGGCTTATCCTTTAATTTTTGCTATCTATGTTTATCTCTTTGGCTTTAAATGGTTACGTAAACATAGTAACTACGTAACAGGATTTTGGATGGTCTTCGCGGGTCTCTTGTTGGAGTTTCACGCCTATCTCTTTAGTCTAGAACGCATGAGTGGTCTGGATATTTTCCCTGGTACCAAGGACTTGCTTTTTGGGGAACTGGTCAGTGTGCAAGTAGCTCGTTTTGCGGGTGGTGGTATGTTGGGGGCTCTCCTATACCAACCGATTTCCTTCCTCTTTTCAAATATCGGTAGCTTCATGATTGGGGTATTGATCATTCTCTTGGGTGCTTTCATTCTTAGCCCTTGGGATGTCTTGGATATCATGGAGTATGCTAAGGAAGCTTGGCAGAAAGGGGCTGAGAAGCGTTTGGAACGAACAGCCAAGCGTCTGGAGAAGAAGGCGGAACGTCAGGCTCAGAAAGAGCGTGAAGCAGAAGAACGGGCTGAGGAAGAACGTCTGGCTGATTTAACTGTTGACGAGGAGACGGGAGAAATCTTAGATGATGCCGCAGAGGAGTTACCACAAGAAACTGAGATTTTTGCACATGAACCTGAAATCAGTGATTATGCCTCTGAGGACTACTATGATAATCTCCCTCCAGAGGATTATGAGGATTTCCAAGAAGATTATGCACCTTATCCAGAGGATGTGCCAACCGAGGAGTTTCCGCCATCTATGGTTGTTGAGGGAGATGATGCACCTGTCGAGGTTGATTTCACACCGAAGGAGCTCTTACAGTATAAATTACCTCAGATAGATCTCTTTGCACCTGATAAGCCTAAGAGTCAATCTAAAGAGAAGAACATCGTTCGTAAGAATATTCGAATCTTAGAAGATACTTTCAAGAGTTTCAATATTGACGTCAAGGTTGAGCGAGCCGAAATTGGACCATCAGTGACCAAGTACGAGGTCAAGCCTGCTGTTGGGGTTCGTGTTAATCGCATTTCAAATCTAGCGGATGACTTGGCTCTGGCTCTAGCTGCGAAAGATGTCCGTATTGAGGCCCCTATTCCTGGAAAATCTTTGGTTGGGATCGAAGTGCCTAACTCTGAGATTGCGACGGTTTCTTTCCGTGAACTTTGGGAACAGTCCAAGACGGATCCTAATAAGCTCTTGGAAGTTCCTCTCGGTAAGGCAGTTGATGGCTCGGCTCGTAGCTTTGATTTGGGACGGATGCCTCACTTGTTGGTGGCTGGGTCAACAGGTTCTGGTAAATCGGTTGCGGTTAACGGAATCATCTCTAGTATTCTTATGAAGGCTCGTCCTGACCAGGTTAAGTTCCTCATGGTCGATCCTAAGATGGTTGAGCTCTCTGTTTACAATGATATTCCTCATCTCCTTATCCCTGTGGTGACTAACCCACGTAAGGCTGCCAAGGCTCTTCAAAAAGTGGTAGATGAGATGGAGAATCGTTACGAACTCTTTAGTAAGTTTGGCGTACGTAACATTGCTGGCTACAATGCCAAGGTTGAAGATTGGAATGCCCAATCCCAAGAAAAACAGATTCCCCTACCTTTAATTGTGGTTATCGTTGATGAGCTGGCTGACTTGATGATGGTAGCCAGTAAGGAAGTGGAAGATGCCATCATTCGTCTGGGACAAAAAGCGCGTGCTGCGGGAATTCACATGATTCTCGCCACTCAACGTCCGTCGGTTGATGTTATCTCTGGTTTGATTAAGGCCAATGTGCCTTCTCGTGTGGCCTTTGCGGTGTCTTCGGGAACAGATAGTCGTACCATTTTAGATGAAAATGGGGCAGAAAAGCTACTCGGACGTGGGGATATGCTTTTCAAACCGATTGATGAGAACCACCCTGTTCGTCTACAAGGTTCCTTCATTTCTGATGATGACGTGGAACGTATTGTGACCTTTATCAAGGACCAGGCTTCAGCCGACTATGATGAGAGCTTTGACCCTGGTGAAGTTTCTGAGAATGATTTTGGTGGAGGTTCGTCTGCCAATGGTGGTTTGAAGAGGCCAAGGCTTTGGTCCTTGAAACACAAAAAGCCAGTGCTTCCATGATTCAACGTCGTCTGTCAGTTGGTTTCAACCGTGCCACTCGTTTGATGGAAGAATTGGAAGAAGCCGGCGTTATCGGACCAGCTGAAGGTACCAAGCCACGTAAGGTTTTGATGACTCAAGAATAATGAACTGGAAAGAGTCTCAAGCCTGGTTTTTAAAAGAATTAAAATAGACAAAAGAAATGAGAAAAATGAGTGTTTTGCCATTTATTTTCTCATTCTTTTTTTATGTTCAAAATAAACCAAAAAATTGCAAAATATTCCATAAGAACGCTTACAAAACGAACATTTTCTGCTATAATAGGAGAAAGAGAGAGTAATAAAAACTAAGGAGTTAAAAAATGGGCAATTTATTGTCCATTCAGTTTCATAGTATGCATGGCGACTATTCCCGATATAGTATGTGGAAGTGGCTAGATGGTTATTGGGGCGAAGAGGCCCATTTTTCACGTGAGGATGATTTTGGCCTTGTTGGTCAGGTTACTTCTCCCTCTAATCGTTTTATTGATTCTGTCAATCTTTTGGTCAAAACGGAAGACTGGTCGAGGCAAACACATGATTATCGTGTCCGACGCTTCCTAGGGGATGCTCCCAATGCTATTTGGATAGTTGAAGGTGATCCAACGGTTTATTATTCTAAACAGGCAGCCTTGACTAGCCATAGTTTTGAAGGTCGCGACCAGCATGCCTTTGATATGGCTCTTCGTAGACAGGAATTTGATCAAAAGTGGGGTTTTCAAGGCTGGTTAGGGCATAAGTATGAAAAAGGGGCTACAGAGTTTCGCCTTTGGTCACCACTAGCTCGTCGTGTGCAGCTCTTACTTTTTAAAAAGGGCAGTAAAAATCCTAAGGTCATTAAGATGAGTCGAGGAGCCAGCGTCAATAAGGACCGTCATGAGATGAATACTCACGGTGTTTGGAGTGCCACTGTCAAAAAGGATTTGGATGGGGTAGCCTACCAGTTTCGTGTTTATCATGAGGAAAGCTTCTATCAGGATACGAGAGACCCTTATAGCATCGCCCTTAGCTTAGATAATAAAAAAAGTTTAGTGGTCAATCCTA
>OGGS01002381.1_pt1 | contig 10384 bp, 9 predicted proteins | sample 1571281 | NCBI WGS metagenome assembly OGGS01 (sample SAMEA2582042, study PRJEB24529) | metagenome | biome: Human gut stool | place: China | collected 2011 | reverse complement strand
TCCCCCCGAAGAAGGGGCGCAGCCACATCCTGATGATCATCCGCGAGCTGGTGGGCTTCCGGCCCGAATCGACCGGCACGAAGCTTTCGGAGCCGGTGCGGTTTCTGACCAACGTCAACAAGAAACGCTGCACGACCTTCATCCTCTCGGACTTCATGGATTCGTCGAAGGACAAGGCCGCGCTGGACGACGCGCTGAAGATCGCCGGGGGCAAGCACGATCTGGTGGGCATCCGCGTATACGATCCCCGCGAGACGGAGCTGCCCGACGTGGGCATCGTCGAGCTGAAGGACGCCGAGAGCGGCCGCAAGGTATGGGTGGACACCTCGTCGCGGGCCGTGCGGGAGCACTACGCCCGGACGTGGGAGCGACGCAGCGCCGAGATCGACTCGACGCTCAAGCACAACCGCATCGATTCGACGATGATCTCGACCGACGGCGATTACGTGGCCGAACTGTTAAAACTGTTCAAACAGCGATGAAACGACTTTTTGCAATAGCACTGCTCCTTGCGGGCGCGGCCGTCCGGGCGCAGAACGCACCGACGGTCACGGCGCGCATCGAGCCGGACAGCATCATGATCGGCGACCGGTTCGACCTGACGGTCGAGGTGGACAAGGATCTGGTGCAGGTGGTGCAGTTCCCGGAATTCGAAAACAAGGAGGGAAGTCCCCTCGAACTGGTCAAGGACCACCCGATCGACACGCTCGAACGCGACGGACGCCACCTCAGGCTGCGCAAGCGCTACACGCTGGCGGCGTTCGAGGAGGGCAAGTGGAACCTCGGACTGCCGGCCGTGCTGTATGCCGACAAGAACATCGTCGATACGCTCCGGGCGCGCGACTCGCTCTATCTGGAGGTGGCCACGTTCCAGATCGACTCGACCTCGCAGTCGATCTACGACCTGAAACCCCAGCGCAACCTGCCGTTCCGCTTCGCGGAGGTCAGCGGATACGCCAAATGGGGCGTGCTGGCCCTGCTGCTGGCGCTGGTGGCGCTCTATGCGCTCAAGCGCATTCTGGCCCGTTACGGCAAGGGGCTGGGCGACCTGTTCAAGCCCGCGCCGCCGCAGCCGCCCCACGTGGTGGCGATCAAGGCCCTCGAAGCGCTGCACAACCAGAAACTATGGCAGAACAACAGGCACAAGCAGTATTATTCGGGACTGACGGACATCCTGCGCACCTACATCGCGGCGCGCTGGGGCGTGGGCGCCATGGAGATGACCTCCGACGAGATCATCGAGGCGATGCGCAGCGAAGAGCTGCCCGACAAGGCCCGGATGGACCTTACGGCGATCCTGCGCGACGCCGATCTGGTGAAGTTCGCCAAGGCGACGCCCGACGGCGAGCAGAACGAAGCCGACTACCTGAAGGCGTTCTATTTCGTCGAGGAGACCAAGCTCGTCGTCGAAGAGGAGGAGCCGGAGCAACCGGACCCGATGCAAAACCAAAATGCGTAACAAGATGTACAGACTCCTATATATCGTATTTCTCTTTGCCGCCCTCGGCGCTTCGGCGCAGGACATGCCCGAACGCAGCGAGGTGCGCCGCGGCAACCGGCAGTACAACAAGGGCAATTACGAAAAGAGCATCGAGCGTTACGAGCGGGCTTTGGAGGCCGCACCCGAATCGTTCGAGGCCCGTTACAACCTCGGAAACGCGCTCTACAAGGCCGAACGGTTCGACAAGGCCGAGCAGACCATGCGGCAGGCGGCGGCCGATACGCTGCGCACGGACGACGAGCGCGCCCAAGCCTTCTACAACCTCGGAAACGCGCAGTTCAAGCAGCAGAAATACAAGGAAGCGCTCGAAAGCTACAAGCAGTCGCTGCGGCTGAATCCCTCTGATCAGGAGGCCAAATACAACTACGCCTACACCAAGCGTCTGATCGACGACGACGAGAACGGCGGCGGTGGCGGCGGCGACGACAAGAATCAAGACCAAAACAAGGAGCAGCAGGGCGGTCAGGACCGGCAGAACGGCGATCAGCAGAAAGACGACCAACAGAAGGACGACAAGGGGCAGGGCGACGACAAGGAGCAGCAGGGCGACCCGCAGCAGAACCCCGCGCAGCCCGACAAGGAGCAGGAAGGCGATCAGCAGGGAGAGCCGCAGCCCGTTCCGGCCGGCATTTCGCCGCAGGAGCAGGAGCAGATGCTCGACGCCATTCAGGCGCAGGAGGACCGCACGCAGGACAAACTCAAGGAGAAGCAGGGCGTCGTGGTGCGCGGATCGAAAAACTGGTAAAAAAGAGGAACTATGCATTTCGCATCACCATATTATCTGTGGCTGTTGTCGGCGCTCGTGCCGATGATCGCCTACTACGTGTGGCGTACGCTGCAGGGCGGCGCGTCGATCCAGATTTCGAGCGTCGAAGGGGTCGTGCGCGCGCCGAAGACCGTACGCTACTGGCTGCGGCATCTGCCGTTCGTACTGCGGCTGGCGGCGCTGGCCCTGCTGATCGTGGCGCTGGCGCGCCCGCAGGACGTCGAGCGTCTTTCGCGCACGAACACCGAGGGTATCGACATCATGCTGGCCATCGACGTTTCGGGTTCGATGCTGGCACGGGACTTCCGCCCCGACCGCATCACGGCGGCCAAGGAGGTGGCCGGATCGTTCATCGCGGACCGTTACGGCGACCGCATCGGACTGGTAGCCTTCGCGGGCGAAGCCTTCACACAAAGCCCGCTGACGACGGATCAGGGAACGCTCCAGACGCTGCTGGCACGCATCCGCAGCGGACTGATCGAGGACGGCACGGCCATCGGCAACGGACTGGCCACGGCGATAAACCGCCTGCGCGAGAGCGAAGCCAAGTCGAAGGTCATCATCCTGCTGACCGACGGCGTGAACAACCGCGGCGAGATCGCTCCGGTCATGGCGGCCGAAATCGCCAAGGAGCAGGGCATCCGGGTCTACACGATCGGAGTCGGATCGCGCGGTACGGCCCCCACGCCCGCGATCGACATGTTCGGCAACATGACCTTCGTGCAGGCCAAGGTCGAAATCGACGAAAAGACCCTCCAAGAGATCGCCGACGCCACCGGCGGCCGCTACTTCCGCGCCACGGACAACGAGAAGCTGCGCGCGATCTACGACGAGATCAACCGCCTCGAAAAGAGCAAAGTCGAGGTAGCCGACTTCACGACCTACACCGAAGAGTACCTGCGGTGGGTATTGGCGGCGCTGGCGCTGCTCGCCGTGGAATTTCTGATTCGCACCCTGATTCTTAAACGCATTCCGTAATGTTTCGTTTCGCACATCCCGAATACCTCTACCTGCTGCTGGCCGCGCCCGCACTCGTCGCCCTCTTCGCATGGGCGCTCTACGACCGCCGGCGGCGGCTGGCCCGCTTCGGAGACCCGGCGACGGTAGCCACGCTTATGCCCGACGCCTCGACGGGCCGCATGAAACTGAAATTCATCCTCTTCACGACGGCCGTCATCCTCGTGATCCTCGCCGCCGCACGGCCGCAGTTCGGCTCGAAGCTGCGCGAACAGAAGAGCGAGGGCATCGAGATGATGCTCGCGGTGGACATCTCCAATTCGATGCTGGCCGAAGATTTCGAACCCAACCGCCTCGAACGAACGAAATACGCGATCAACAAGCTATTCGACGGACTGGAACAGGATCGCGTCGGGGTGATCGTCTTCGCAGGCGACGCCACCGTACAGCTGCCGATCACCTCCGACTACCGCATGGCCAAAGCCTTCGCCAAACGGATTTCGCCCTCGATGGCCTCCGTGCAGGGAACGTCGATCGGCAAGGCGCTGTCGCTGGCCGAGATGTCCTTTTCGAGCGGCAGCGGCGATTCGCGCGTCATCATCCTCATCACCGACGGCGAGGATCACGAGGGCAACGTGATGCAGGCCGCCGAACGGGCCGCCGAGCAGGGTATCCGGATCTTCACGATCGGCATCGGCACGCCCGAAGGCGCCCCGATCGAGATCGGCGGGGAGTTCATCAAGGACGAAAAGGGCGACATGGTGGTCTCGAAACTCGACGAGAAGATGTTGCAGGAGATCGCCCGGATCACCGGCGGGGCCTACATCCGCGCCACCAAGCAGTCGATCGGGCTGGACGAGATCGTACGCGCGATCAACGACATGGAGCAGTCGGAACTGTCGACCGTCCGTTTCGAAGAGTACAACGAACAGTTCCAGTACCTCATCGCGGTCGCCTTCGCGCTGCTGCTCGTCGAATTCTGGCTGCTCGACCGCCGCAATCCGCTGCTGGCGCGTTTCAACATCTTCCGCGAGCAACGCACCGACACCGACAACTACAATCCCTATAACCGATGAAAAAGCCCTTTCTGCTTCTCTCGCTCCTGCTGACCTTCGGCCTGCACGCCGACTGCGCGGCATGGGGAACGGTCGGCCATCGCGCGATCGCCGAAGTAGCCCAACGCCACCTCACCCCGAAGGCCAAAGCGGCCATCGAACGATACACCGGCGGCACGCCGCTCGCAGAATACGCCGTTTTCATGGACGAAGTGGCCGCCGACCCGCGCTACAAGGAACCTTTCCGCGGCTGGCACGCCTCGATCGCCGACGCGGAGTGCAACTCCCCCGCCGAAGTGCGGGAGAAATACCGCAAGGGACGCGACGGCGTGACCGGAGCGGAGACGCTGACCGCAGCATTGAAGAACTACCGTGAACTGGACGATTCGGTGGTACTCACCTATATTAAATGTATCGTACACATGGTCGCCGATTTCCACTGTCCGGCACACGTGCGGTACACCGACGCCCACAACGAAGGGAAGTTCGACGTGACCTTCTTCGGCAAACCCAAAACGCTGCACAGCGTCTGGGATTCGGGCGTCATCGCCCGAATCCATCCGGGATGGAGTTACGAACATTATGCCGACTACCTCGACAACGCCTCCAAGCGCGAAATCCGGCGAATGACCGAAGGATCGTACCGCCAGTGGTTCGAAGACGCCGCACGCGACGTACGCCCCTCGATCGACTGGGTAGCGCCGGGCGACACGCTGGGCGAGGAGTTCATGGCAAAAGCCGCACCGCTGGCCGAGCAGCAGCTCCGCAAGGCGTCGTACCGGTTGGCCGCAGCCCTCAACCGGATTTTCGGAGAGTGACTCTCCCCTGCGGTGCCACGGGCGTCTACCACCCCATCGCAGAGCGACGTCGAGGCGAACGATCCAACCGGCATGACAGCTATTTTCCGATCTTCCGGCCCTTCATGTCGAACGCCTCCGCACACCCGTCCGCGATCATGTAGATGCGCCCCTCTTCGAACTCGCCGCGCACAGCGGGATTCGCACCGTCCGTCGGCGGAGTGTCCTGCGTATCGAAGAGCGTGTCGAGCACATAAATTCCCGCTCGATAATACCCCGCATCGTAGCGGCAGGGAACGATCAACCGGCCGCGTCGATCCAGTACGCCCCATTTTCCATCTTTACGCACGAAGGCGAAACGATCGAACAGGGGATAGGCCAGCTCGTACTCGCAGGCGACGACCAACCGGCCCCGACGATCGACACAGCCCCATTTCCCGTCGGAAGCGAGCAGGTCCCGCCCGACACCGTGGAACTTCCGTCCGTCGTTGACGAACGACACCCCGCCAACAATCGGGGTCATGAAACCGTAGACGGGTGTGATCCGTCCGCCGTCGCGATCGATCAACGCCGTGGGACACGGCGTGTAGAGGGGAATCCGATCCCGATCCGTCCCCGTCTTCACCATCGCCACCTCCTCGTCGAAACCGTATTGGCCGAAACTTCCGGCCCAATCGTACCGGAACGGGACGACCGTTTCGCCGCTCCGGTCGATATACCCCCATTTGCCGTCCCGTTCGACGACGGCACGATCGCCGACGAACTGACCGGCCCAGTCGTAAAACTCGCGGAAGGCGAGTTCGCCGTAACGATCCGTAAAATAAAACGGTTGATGACTGCCGCCGTTACGCATGGCATAGAGCTCAGGGCGCTGCGCCGCGCAAGCCGACAGAAGCGCCGGAAGAAGAGCGGCAGAAAGGATTCGCAGAAAATGTTTCCGATTCATTCGATCCGACAATTATGGGTTCGACAGGTTTTCAATATCCGATGCACGTTTCGAAATCGCGGACACTCTCCCATTGGACAAGAATCCAACAATTACTGCCTTCGGAATTCGTATCGTATTGGTACCTCTTTCCGACGGGAACTTTTCTTCCGTCCCGCTCCTCATAGACGACCTCTCCGATTTCGGGCTTCTCCCCCGCCGAATAAATCTGCACATCCCTCACGACTTGTCCCGCGTATATGCCGAATCTCACGAGGTCCGCCGTCACGGGACCGGCAATACCGACATCGATTCCGCGAAAATGAATCGTAAATCCGCTATACCACACCTCAAAAGGCTCGTTATACTGGATATAATTTCGAGGAAGAAAATGAAGTACATCCCATGTATAAAAAAACGGCGTTTTTTTCAAAAAATGCGTAGCGAATTCGATTGCCTGCGATTCGCTCAAATTATCCTTCGTAAATAAAAGCGAAACCTCATTATCCCCTGCCCGGGTCTGCGAAACGGAGGTTGCAGTAATTTCCGCCTTCGAACAGGAGCAGAATACGGAACCCGCAAAAATCACGAAAAAAATCGCTGTACTTTTCATAACGGTACGAATTAGAAGGTCAGACTGAAAGCTCGTACGAACGTATTACGAATTTACAGCAATGAGAAACGACGTACAATACCGTTTTTTAGGTATTTACGGCGATTCCCCGTATGAAGGCGTGTTCCGTGAAGATCCCGTGCAAACGAAGAGAAGTTCCACAAAAGCTTCGCTCTCTTCGGAGGAATGCGAGTTCGGTTCCCGTCCAAAAAAAGCGGCGGCAGATAGTACATCTCCCGCCGCTATCGTCATCCCCCTCCGCAAAGCACCGTCCGCAACAAAGCGAACCTTTTCGTTAAACCGAGTGCAGAGTGGAACTTGTCCGAGCTATGCCGAAGCGAGAAAAGGCGCACGAAAATGCACCGAAACCCTGCCCCGCGGGAAGGAAAGGCTAATAGTATTTGACCGGCTCGCCGACGATCGCCGACAACAGGGCGTTGGCTACCGACGACGCACCGATACGGAAGAACTGCGGCGTGAGCCACCGCTCGCCCAGAATTTCCCGAACAACCGTATAGTAGAGCACCGCGTCGGCCGCCGAACGTACGCCGCCGGCAGGCTTGAAGCCGACCATGCGGCCCGTCTTGTCGTAGTAGTCTCGAATGGCACGGCACATCACCACCGCCGCTTCGGGAGTCGCCGCCACGTCGATCTTGCCCGTCGACGTCTTGACGAAATCGGCGCCGGCGAACATCGCCAACAACGCGGCGCGGCGGATCAGCTCGGGCGTCTTCAACGCACCCGTTTCCAAAATCACCTTCAACACCACGTCTTCGCCGGCTTCGCCGCGCAACACTTCTACTTCGTTGGCCACCTCGTCGTAATGTCCTTCGAGCATCTTGCCGACGTTGATGACGATGTCGATCTCGTCGGCTCCGTTCTCGACGGCCATCGCCGTTTCGAGCATCTTCACTTCCAGAAAGGTCTGCGACGAAGGAAATCCGCCCGCGACGCTCGTAATGCGCATCGGCGTATCGTCCACGGCGAGCCCGACCGTTTCGACGAACGGCGGATAGATGCAGATGGACGCGACATTGGCGATCGCGGGATAATTCGTATAGAACTCCACGGCCTTCCGTGCAAAAGCCGTCACCGACTCCACCGAATCGCTGCACGAAAGGGTCGTCAGGTCGATGGCCGAATAGCAAAGCCTGTAAACCTCGTCCGTTTCGTATCCCTTCGCGGCTGCCCGAATGCGTGCGACCTCTTCGGCCACCTGCGCTTCGCTCGGGGCCGGAGCATATTCCGATAGATGATTTGCGTACTCCATAACAAGACAGTTTTCTCCACTATACAAATATAACCATTTTTCCGCTACACACGCAGAATTCCGACCAAAATATCAAAAAAATTCCGGGCTCGAACCGAACCCGGAATTCGTAATCCGTACATCTCCGCTTATCGGAGAGCAGCGTATTCTCAGAACTTGAAACCGCTCTTGAACAGGGGCTTGAGGTTGACATCCTTCGACGCCTTCTTCGCCAGGGCGGAATCCTTGGCGACGGCAGCCTTCAACTGGGCGCCGGCAGTCTTCATATCGCCCTCCTTGGTTGCGATCACGGCGCGCAGGTAATCCGCATCGGCCGAGTTCTCGCCGGCCAGCGCCTTCTTGGCAGCCGACAGGTCGTTGTTCATCACGGCAGCCACGGCAGCATTGTAGCCTTTGAGCTTGGCAGCGGCGTCGCCGTACTGGCCCTGAGCGGCAGCGATCAGGCTCTTGGTCTGAGCGTCTGCGGCAGCGGCGTATTTCTTCGCCTCGTCCACGTTACCGGCAGCCAGGTTGGCCAGTGCCAGATTCGAGTTCAGCTCCTGCGTGTTGCCGCCGAGCTTCACGGCCTGCGTCAATGCGGCCAGCGCCTTGTCGGCGTCGTCCATTTGGAGATAGGCGGCACCGAGGTTGGTGTAGGCGCGCGAATCGTCGTACTTCTTGGCAGCGTACTCCAACACCTTCACCTTCAAGGCATTATCCTCAATCAGCGTGGCGACGTGGAGCAGTTCCTCGTTGTTCAGCTCATCGAGCTTGCCGCTGTTGACCAGCGCCTGCATCTCGGCGTCGCTCTTACCGGTGATCTCCATGTTGTTGACCAGCTGGGCGCGGCGCAGTTTCGGCAGCACGTCCTCTTTGAGTTCGCCGTAAACCGACGACATGTTCTTGATCTGGTTCTCGCGCTCGGCCGACGAATCGTACATGCTCAGCACCTGAAGAATCAGATCCTTGTCCTGGATGTTCGACTTCTCGACCATCTCCTTGAAACCTTCCCAGTCCTCGCCGTAACCGGCAGCGTCGATATTGAAACCGTACTCGGCCAGGATCTTCTCGACGGCCTTGCGACCGGTTTCGCTACGTGCGCTGGCCAGCTTGTCGTTGAACTTCTCAGGACCGTCGGGCGAAGCGTAGCCGTTCACATAGAGGCTCTGCGCGATGCGGTCGTTCTCCTTGTTGGCCACAGCGGTCTTCTCGAACTCGGAGAGCTGTTCGTTCTCTTTGAGCGCCTTCTGGTTCACCACCGAGCTGTTGATCTTGTAGAGGATCTCGGCCTTGTCTACCTGATTCGTCGTACGCTTGTAGTTGTTGGCAGCCGTAGCGGCAGCGTCGCCGAAGTTGAAATCCCTCTGCATCGTGTTGACGCCCTCGGCGATGAACACGCCGCACTGAGCGCGCAGCGCCATGGCCTCGGCCGACTTCGGATTGGCCAGCACGGCCGCTTCCTCCTTCGTCACGGGTTTGCCCGTAGCGGCGTTGAACATCACGTACTCGCTGGCGCCGTTGCACTTGCTCTCGATCAAAACGCGCAACTCGCTCTGCTCCATACGGTCGTCGTAGGGGAATTCGACATGCTGCGTGTAGGTACCGCCGTTGTCAGCCGAAATAACGGTATAGTTGTCATTCACCTTCTCGCCCTGGACGTATTTCGGAGTACCGGCCACTTCGCCGCCCTCGAACACGATCACCGGCGTCAGACGCAACGTAGCTTTCTTGTTGAAGTAAGCTGCCGGGAAGTTCACCGTAATGTCGGCGCTCACGACGCCGTTGTTGAGCGTCAGCACCTTCGGCGTGCACGAGTAAGTAACCTCATCCTGTTTCTTACCCATCTTCTTGAAACAGTTGCAACCCGACAAGGTCAAGGCAGCTGCGGCAAGAACCAAGCTAATTTTTACTAAGTTCTTCATAATTAATTAGTTATTAAAAATTGTTATGCATTGATTTCGTCTCTTTCCGTTTGCCTCCGCTCCACGTACCCCATTCCCGAGGCCGTTTGCAGCAGAATACATGCAAATATATAAAACCCATGCAGATTATGCAACTTTTTCCGTAAAAAAACCACCTCGAACTTTCGTTCGAAGCGGTTTTCGATCGCCGGCGCACGAAAACGCCGTCTATTTCGCGTCGGAACGCATCCGACGGATCAGTCGCGGTGCCGGTCGTCGCGGCGACGCTCGCGGTCGCCCCGCGGACGGCGTTCACGCTCGACATATCCTTCGGGCTTCGGAAGAAGCGCGCGGTGCGAGAGTTTCAGCTTGCCGGTCTTCTCGTCGACGCCGATGAGTTTCACGTCGATCATCTCGCCCTCTTTCAGGCCGCTCTCCTCCATCGTCTCGAACCGTTTCCAGTCGATCTCCGAGATATGGAGCAGCGCCTCCTTGCCGGGCATGATCTCGACGAACGCGCCGAACGGCACGATCGACTTGATCTTACCGTGGTAGGTCTCGCCGATTTCGGGCACGGCAACGATCTCCTTGATACGCTGCAACGCAGCGTCGATCGCCGA
>OGGS01002380.1_pt1 | contig 10384 bp, 9 predicted proteins | sample 1571281 | NCBI WGS metagenome assembly OGGS01 (sample SAMEA2582042, study PRJEB24529) | metagenome | biome: Human gut stool | place: China | collected 2011 | reverse complement strand
CGATGGAAGCGGTCTCGAACTCACGGCCGTTCTGCTCCACCATCCACTTGTTGGCCGCGAACGTACCCTTGCCCCAGATGTCAGAAGCATCCTCGAGGGAGACCTCGTCGTCCTCGATGCGCAGGTAGACGGGCTTTTCGGAGATGCCGGTGATGACGATGCCGTCCCAGCCCGCATACTTCAGCATGGGGCCGATGTGGCCGCCCATGTGGGCGTCGATGATGGAGTTGCCCTTGGACCAGGTGGAGCGGAAGGTGACGTTCATGCGGCCGGAGCAGGGTACGCCGGCACCGGTCAGGGGGCCGACGCCGAAGATGACCTGTGCCTTCTCGTCGTAGGGGTCGAGGTCCATGGGAGCTTCCTCATACATGATGCGGTAGGCCATGCCCATACCGCCGATATACTTATGGTACTTTGCGTCATCCTGCGTGGTGATCTCGCCGGTGGTCAGGTCAACGCGCAGGATCTTGCCTGCCCAGCCATAATATTCAGCCATTGTTGTTCCTCCTTACAGGTCCATGTAGGCAGCCTGTGCTGCGCTGGTGACGGCATCCCAGTCCACGATGGACAGAGCGCCGGACGGGCAGCCTGCCACGCAGGCACCGCAGGCGATGCACTTGGACGACTTGCCGGTCTCGGGGTTGACGGTGGGCATGTGCCAGGGGCAGGCCTCCACGCAGGCACCGCAGCCGATGCACTTGTCGGTATCGACCACGCGGATGCCCTGCTCATTGGTGATAATGGCCTTCTGGGGGCATGCGTTGCCGCAGGCGGGATCCTCACACTGGCGGCAGGTATCCGGGAAGTAGACAAAGCAGTTGTCGGTGCCGGACAGCAGACCGTTGCCGTCGCCGTCCAGATTCAGGCGGCGCTGGATCTTGACACGGCTGATGTAGGAAGAGCACACGCCGTCGTTGGTCAGGGTGCAGTTGATCTCGCACCGCTGGCAGCCGGTGCACAGGTCAGCATTGACCACCAACAGACCCTGGGGCAGTGCCCAGGTCGCCACAGCACCGGCGTCCACCTGCTTCTGAGAGCAGCCGAAGAGGGACAGCATAGATGCGGAAAGGGTGAGTCCTGCAAGGCTCTTGCCCGAGATCTTCATAAATTGACGGCGGGTCATGTCAGCCGTCAGAAAATCAGTTTTTGCCATAGGTTTCCATTCCTCCGTGAGGTCACTCTGCGCAGAGCACCTCGGTTACATAGAAATAAGAATTGTTGACGATGTCCGTGACCGCCGTGGACGTAATGGTTGCACCGGAAAGCGCATCTACCTGGGTCATGTCAGCGCTGACCGTGTCGGCCGCACTGCCCTGGGTGGTCAGATCAGCGGCCTGCAGCTTGTACTCGGCCTGCTTTTCAGCGGACCAGTCTGCATAAGGCACTGCCTGTTCCTCGCCGTCCTGCGCGCTCTTGCTCAGACACGCCGCGTACAGCTTGCGCCGTGCCACAGCCTCAGCACTGTTGTCCATCGGGGGGATGAGCGCATCGTCCATCGGCTGGCCGTTCAGAGCCGAGAGGGTCAGCCCGGCTTCATACATCTTCCGGGTAGCCTCGGCCTCCGGGGAGGTATCGCCCGCACGCCATGCGGCGGGGTCGAAGGCCTCAGCGGGGGCAGCGTCGGTCTCGGCGCTGCCTGCGGCGGCAAAAGCCGTGCCGGTGGCCGGGTCGGTCACAGTGTAGCGCTTGCCTGCCAGCGTGAAGGGAGCTGCGCCCTGGTACTGAGCCGTGAACTCCGGGTTCTCACACTGAGCACCCAGGCTGTCGGTCTCGGCCTGTGCCAGGATCTTCACATCCAGCACATTGCCATCGCGGTTCAGCGTCACACCGGCCTGCACCTCGCTCTGGAAGCCCTGCCTGCTGCCCACCACATAATATGTGGTGTCATCCAGCTGGTACACCGCGCTCACACCATAGGTGGCAGCGTCGGCATCTGCCAGCGGCAGGGCCGTTCCGGCCACCGTGGTGCGGCTGTGCATCAGCCCGCCAAGGCCAAGCGCCATGGCAAGCGTTGCCGCACCCATGGCCGCATAGCCGGGCAGCCGCCTGCGCCACAAGGACTGCGGCGCATGATTTGCCTGCTTCAATTGTATCACCTGCCTGTTTGATTCAGCTGTGCCCGGAACTCCCGGGCACGAAAACAGCCGTTCCACCTGCTGCAACAGTGCGGAACGGTTCCTTCGTTATAAGAATAACATTTTTCTCGCCGGTTAGTCAACGCATACGAACAAACAAAGCCCCGCAATTGCTCTCAAAAGCTCTCGCTTCCTGGTGAAATCATTTCTTTTGCCGGATGAACAGTTTCAATCCATATTCCTCTGCCAGCTCCAGCGACTGTACCGTGGGCATACTCTTGCTCACCAGCGCGGGCACACCGGCCCGGATGGCCTTGCGCACCATATCCACCGGCACCCGGCCGCTGGTAAAGAGCACACACTCCGCCAGCGGCACACCCTCTGTCAGGGCGCAGCCCACGGCCTTGTCCAGCGCGTTGTGGCGGCCCAGATCCTCGCACCGGTACAAGATCTTGCCCGCACTCAGCAGCAGACAGCTGTGCACGGCATGGGTGGCACGGTAGAGCGGCAGGCCCTGCCCCATGGCATCGGCCAGCCCATCCACCCATGCGGCAGGGATCTCCCGCTGAGGCACCGGGGCCAGCGGCGGCAGCTGCACCGGGCTGGCCAGCGTCAGGTTATCGGTGCAGCAGCTGGGCACCTCCTGCCCGGCCTGTTCCGCTGCCGCCAGCGGGTGGCGCAGCTGAACGCTTATCTTGAGGCCCTGCGCGCAGACGGCCACCCGCTCCACCTCGTCAGCAGAGGTGATCCAGCCCTCGGTCAGCAGGCGGCCCAGCGCCAGCTGCGGCAGCAGCTCCGGCGTGCAGACCACCCGGAAGGCTGGCTGTTCGTTGACCAGAATGGCCGCGGCGTGCTCTGCCGCCAGTGTCCGCTCGGTGCCATCGGGCATCCGGACGCTCTCTGCCCCCGGCGCTGCACCGAATTGATCCATGATCTGCATTGGGTGTTCCTCCCCTGTCTGTTTTACTCTGCCCCTATTGTAACACGCTTTTGCTCCGCTGAAAAGCGCCTGTGCCCTCTGGAACAAACTGTCGATCCGTGTCGTTTCCATTTTTCCCGGCTTTGTGGTATACTACTGTAAATTGACAGAACCATATCCCAGTACCGAGGTGGAATCCAAATTGAAGCATCTCTTCCGCTCCCTCACGCGGGCACGCCGGGCCTACAAGGACACCCGGAACCATGCCCTGACCCTGCTGCACCGGGCCTCCGCTGCCGTTCTGACAGCCGTGCTGGTGTACAAAGCCCTGACCTATCTTTTGTTTCTGCCTGCCATGAATGGCATCTGGTCGCTGACACTGCGCTGTTCGCCGGTGAACTACCTGACCAACAACAGCGCGCATCAAATTTTTACCTCCCCGACCATTTTAGGCGGGATCGTGCTCATCGTCCTTCTGGCGGCGTGCTGGAACCTGTACGGCTTTTCCATCCTCCTGCATGGGTTTGCGCTGGCCCGCCGGGGTGAAACACTGCGTCCTGTTTCCCTGTTCGTCCGGTCGCTGGGGGATATCCGCCACGTCCTGCTCCCCAAGAACTGGCCCATCCTGCTTTACTGCGCCCTGCTCATCCCCTTTACCGATGTATTCGTGACTTACAACTATATCTCTCAGCTGGCTGTGCCGGAGTACATCCTTGGGCTTGTCCGGGCAAAGCCGCTCTATCTGGTGCTTTTTCTTCTCATTCTGGGTGCGGCGTTCCTGTTCACCCTGTTCTGGGTCCTGGTGCTCCCCCTCTTTACGCTGGAACGCAAAAGCCTGTGGGAAGCCGTTCAGGAGAGCGCAGCCCATGTCAAAACACAGCTGCCCCGGCTGGCCGGTGTGCTGCTGCGGTGGAACCTCAGTGCGCTGATCCGGTCTGTTCTGGTCTTTTTCGGAGCTTCCCTGCTGGTTTACAGCGTGGCAGCGCTGATCGGTCTGCGGAGCACCCGCGCCATGCTGCTGCTCGCCCGTGCGCTGTATCTGGTAGAGATCCCCTTCTTTGGTTTTTTGCTGGACTGCAAGGTCACCACGGCCCAGTGCACCATCATCGCATTCCTCTACGATCGCTGCCGTGACTGCCCACCGGAAGAGCTGCCGGAAGGCAAGCCGCACCGCTTTGGCGGCTGGCCCCTGCTCACCGCTGCGGTGGCCGGTGTCACGCTGGCCACTGGGCTGATGGCAGTCTACCTCTACGCTCTGCCCCAGGACGATGCCCTGCTCACCGCCGTGGGCGGCGTGACCCCGCTGGTCACCTTCCACCGGGGCGACTGCACCGTGGCCCCGGAAAACACCCTTCCCGCCTTCCGGTCGGCCATCCTCAAGGGCGGTGACCGCATCGAGCTGGATGTGCAGATGACCAGCGACGGCGTGGTCGTGGTGACCCACGATTCAAACCTGAAACGCTGCACCGGCAAAAACGCAAAAGTCTATGATCTGACCTACGCCGAGGTGGCACAGCTGGACGCAGGCCGCTGGTTCAGCAGCCGCTTTGCCGACACCCGGATCCCCACCCTGGAACAGGCGTTGCAGCTCTGCCGGGGCCGCATCGGCCTGAACGTGGAGATCAAGCCCAGCGCCGCCACCCCTGCTCTGGAGGCTGAGACCGTACGCCTGCTGCGGGAATACGGCTTCGACAGCTCCAACTGCGTCATTACCTCCCAGAGCTACGAGACCCTGCACAAGGTCAAAGCGCTGGCCCCTGAGTACCCCACCGGCTACATTCTGGCTCTGGGCGTAGGCAACTACTACGACCTGCCCGATGCCGACTTTTTCAGCGTGGAGACCACCTTTATCACCTCCGGCATGGTCAACGCCGTCCATCTGCGGGGCAAGACCGTGTCTGCCTGGACCATCGACCGCGAAAAGGTCGCCACCCACATGCTGGAGCTGGGCGTGGACGACCTCATCACCGACAAGCCCGACATGGTGCAGGATCTGCTGGCCCGGAACCAGCAGGTGGACGACAGCCTGATCGACTTCCGTGACCTGCTCAACGCTCTGCTCCACCCGGAGCAGCCTGCCGACTCCTCCGATGACGCGGAGGAGACCATCACCGATGCCGTGGAAGACCCGGAGGAGTTCGTGGACGCGGCGTAACACAGCCCCCTCTTTCTTGCGGCATCATTGATCCAACGGTCTGTAAAAGCAAAACATCCCCGCACGGCCTGCCGAGACAGGAAGTGCGGGGATGTCTTTTTGTTCAGAGGAATGGGTTATAGAACCTTCCAAAGCGGATGGTCACGGTCAGGCTGATGAGCAGCAGGGCCGCGCCCACGCCCAGGGCAACGAAGTCCCGCCGGGCAAAGGGGCGCTGGGTATACCAGGTGCGCTTGCTGTTCTTGCCGAAGCCGCGCAGCTCCATCGCGTTGGAGATGGTGTCGATGCGGTTCAGGCTGGTCAGGATGAGCGGCAGCAGGATGTTGACAGAGTTCTTCATCCGCTTGAAGAAGGGCTCCTTTTTGCCCAGCTCCACGCCGCGGGCCTGCTGGGCCTGGCTGATGCTGTGGTAGTCGCGCTGGATATCGGGGATGTAGCGCAGGGCAATGGCCACCGAATAGCCGACCTTATACGAGATGCCGATGCTGTTCAGGCTGGCAGCAAACTCGCTGGGGTCGGTGGCAGAGATAAAGAGGATGGCCACCGGCAGGGCCACAAAATATTTCAGGCTGATGTTGACCATGTAGAACAGCTGTTCCGCTGTCAGGTCATACCGCCAGAACAGGTGGCAGAGCACCGTGCGGGTGCCGTACAGGGTGGTACCCTGATTGGGATCGAACAGGAAGATGAACAGGTTGTTCAGCAGCAGGAACACCAGCATGAAGGTCATCATAAACCGGACTTCCCGGAATTTGATCCGGCTCAGCCTGAAGGCCAGCAGGCTGACCACCAACAGGCCCAGCAGCACCCAGGTGTTGTAGGTGATCATGCTGGCAAAGGTGAACAGCAGGAAGAACGCCAGCTTGGTGGTTCCGGTCATCTTATGGATGACGCTCTCCCGGGGGAGATAATTCAAAACGGTCTTAGCAGCCACCCTCTCTCACCTCCCGGTCCTGCTCAATAAAGCGTTCTACAAATTCCTGTGCGGGCGCAATGCCGCAGCGGTTGGCCAGCGTGTACAGGCTGGTCTCCTTCAGGGCCGCCTGTTCCACCAGCGCGGGGTCACACAGAACGGCGGCCGCGGTGCGGTCTGCAATGAGCCGTCCGTCGCAGAACACCAGCGCGCGGCGGGTGTATTCCAGCATCAGGTGCATGTCGTGGGTGATCATCACCACCGTCACGCCCCGGGCGTTCAGACCCCGCAGGAACTCCATGATGTCGGTATAGTGCCGGAAATCCTGCCCGGCGGTGGGCTCATCCAGAAGGATGAGTTCCGGGTCGAGCACCAGCACGCTGGCAATGGTCACCCGCTTTTTCTGGCCGAAGCTCAGTGCCGAGATCGGCCAGTTCCGGAAGGGATACAGGCCGCAGACCCGGAGGGTCGCCTCCACCTTTTCCCGGATCTGCTCCTCGGTCAGGCCGGAGCGCTGCAGACCCAGAGCCACCTCCTCGTAGATCATGGTCTTGGAGATCATCTGGTTGGGGTTCTGCATCACATAGCCGATGTGCCGGGCGCGGCGGCGGATGTTCTCCTCAGCCAGCGGCTTGCCGTTCAGGAAGATCTCGCCCGCATCCGGGGTCTCGAAGCCGCAGATGAGCTTGGAGAGGGTGGATTTGCCCGCGCCGTTCCGGCCCACGATGCTCACCATCTCCCCCTTGCCGATCGAAAAGCTGACATCCCGCAGGGTCTGCTGGCCCTTCTGATAACCAAAGCTCAGGTCCTTTACCTCCAGCAGAGACTCCCGTTCCGGCTGCGCGGCGGGCCGGGGCCGGGCCGTGAACCAGTCCCGGAGCTTTTGGGTGTCGGTATCGTCCAGCACAAGGCTGTCCACATGGGCGGGGTGCTTGTCCGGAGTGATATCCACCCCGGCATAGCGCAGAGCCGTGACATACAGCGGCTCCCGGATGCCGTTTTCCGCCAGCAGGCTGCCCGAGAGCAGCTCGTCCGGGCGCAGGTCTGCCAGAATGGTGCCGCCGTTCACCAGCACGATGCGGTCCACGTTCCGCCAGAGCACATCCTCCAGCCGATGCTCGATGATGAGCACTGTGGTGTCAGTCTTTTTCTGGATCTCGTCGATCAGCTCAATGGCCTGCTTGCCGGTAGCGGGGTCGAGGTTGGCCAGCGGCTCATCGAAGAGCAGGATCTTGACCTGATCCACCATCACGCCCGCCAGGCTCACCCGCTGCTTCTGCCCGCCCGAAAGCTCGTGCGGCGCATAGCCGAGGTGGTTCTCGATGCCCACCAGCTCGGCGGCATGGCGGGTGATGGCGTGCATCTCATCCTGCGGGGTACAGCTGTTTTCCAGTGCAAAGGCAATGTCCTCGCCCACGGTCAGCCCGATGAACTGGCCGTCCGGGTCCTGCAGCACCGTGCCCACATGGGCCGAAAGCTCAAAGAGGCTGCTGTGAGGCGCATCCACACCGTCCACGGTCAGGGTGCCGGTGCACGCGCCGGGGTTGGAAAACGGGTTCAGCCCGTTGATGCACCCCGCCAGCGTACTCTTGCCGCTGCCGGAGGGGCCCGCAATGAGCACCCGTTCACCCGGGTAGATCTCCAGATCGATATCGGTCAGGGTGGGGCGCTTCTGGGCGCGGTACTGGAAGGAAAAGTTGCGGAATGAGATGATGGGTTTACGTTCTGCCATGGGTGTGGTACCTCAGCTGTTCATCAAAAAAGCCTTTCCAACGGGCCGGACGGCGCAGATGGAAAGGCCGGGTTTCATGCGGGGATCACTCCTGATCCAGAGAGCCCTTCTTGGCGATGGTTCTGGTGTAAGCCAGCACCAGCAGGCCGCCCACCACCACAGCGGTGATACTGTTGGACACTGCGGCAAATGCACCCTGTGCAAACACCTTCTTGACGGGCTCGGCGTAGATGGCAATATCCAGCACGGGGGCCACCAGGATCCAGGCCAGCAGATGGGCCACGATATTGGCCAGCGCAAACAAAGCTGCCTGCTTCTTGCTGAACTCGCCTTCCTGCAGGTTCAGCTTCTTGGAGAACAGGCCCACCGCAACGCCCACAAAGGCGGAGGCGATGACCCAGCTCCACCAGGGGCTGCCGCCCCAGGACAGGTCGATGAGGGTGTGGCCGATGAAGCCGATCAGGCCGCCGGCCACGGGGCCGTACATGGCAGCCAGCAGGGCCAGAACGGCGTACTGCAGGCTGATGTTGGTGTTGGGCACCGGGCTGGGAATGGCCACAAAACGCCCCAGAACAAAGAACAATGCCGCGCCGATACCGACAGCGACAACGGTCTTGATGCTGCTGTTGTTATTTTTCATATTCTCTCTCCTCTTTTATTCCGCGGATGCGGGGTTTCTTGCAAGGCATCGTTAGTATACGACACCCTCTTGAGCCTTGTCAATGGACAATCCGCCCGCTTTGCAGAAAAATGGCTGCTTTCCTGCATTTGGGGGCGAATGCCTTCCCGCCCTGTGCAGCAAAAAAGAGCACCCGCGCCTGCCGGAGCGGATGCCCTGTGAATGCTGATTCGGTTTTGGCCCAAACCTTAGTTCTTAGCGGTCAGGCTGAAGGTGCTCAGGGTCTGGAAGGTGGTCACGATAACATTGATGTTGTTGACGATGGAGCTGCCTGCGGAGAACACGCGAGCGATGTAGTTGAACAGCTTGCCAACGTTCAGGAACACGTCCCAAGCGGTAGCCTCGGTGGTTGCGCCACCCTGCAGGTACACCATTTCGTTCTCATCGATCGCAGCAAAGTTAGCGGGCATTTTGATCTCATTGTTCATCATAAAGGGGATTCCTCTCTTTCAAATCAATCTATACTTACCGTCTGCACCAAACCAAGTGCACCGGCACTAGAACCAGAACCAGACCGTGGTTCCTCCGACAGGAACGGGCAGGGGCACGAGTTCCGCATTCCCTCCGGAATTGTTCCCATATATAGGTTATACGATAAATATTCGGATTTGTCAATCGAATTTCCGGAATTTTTACCATTCTGAGCCAAAAGTGGATACCCACAACACAGAACACCTGCCATTTCGACAGCTTTCCACAAAATATCCGCTACCGCACGATCCTTGGGCACGAAAAGCTCCTTCGTCTGCACGGCAGCACACAGATCCGTTCCACCCTGCGGCATTTCCCGGGCAAAAATCTGGCAAAAAATGCCCCCGCGCCCCCTACACAAACCGGAGCGGTTGTGCTATGATAAGGCTGAAAAATCGGTTTGGCAAAGCCAACCGCAAGGAGATGTCTTGGATGTCTGATCTGATGGAAACATTACGGCAGGAGGGCATCAGCCCCGACCTGCTGCGCGCTGTGGAAGAATACCGCGCCGCCCACGCTCTGCCCGTGGCCCTGCGCCCCCGCATCCCGGCTTCCGGCTTTACCTATTATGGCCGGGAGGTCTGGGAGCAGGCACTGGCGGCCCTGCTCTGCGGCGAAAACCTGCTGCTGGCCGGCGGCAAGGCCACCGGCAAAAATGTGCTGGCCGAGAATCTTGCCGCCGCCTTTGGCCGCCCCGCATGGGACATCTCATTCCATGTGAACATGGATGCAGCCTCCCTCATCGGCATGGACACCTTTGTGGATGGGGCGGTCACCTTCCGGCCCGGGCCGGTCTACCGCTGTGCCCAGTGCGGCGGCTTCGGCGTGCTGGACGAGATCAACATGGCCAAAAACGAGGCCCTGGCCGTCCTCCACGCCACCCTGGACTTCCGCCGGGTCATCGACGTCCCCGGCTACCAGCGCATCCCCCTGGACCCCGCCGCCCGGTTCATCGGCACCATGAACTACGGCTATGCCGGCACCCGGGAACTGAACGAGGCCCTGGTCTCCCGCTTCGGGGTGCTGGATATGCCGGCCATCTCCCAGGAAAACCTGCAAAAGCTCCTCCGCCAGGGCTTTCCGGAGCTGAAAACCACCTGGGTGGAGCAGTTCTCCGCCCTGTTCCAGGATCTGCGGCAGAAGTGCGACAGCGGAGAGATCTCCACCAAGGCCCTGGATCTGCGGGGGCTCCTGTCCGCCCTCCACCTGATGGAGAAGGGGATCTCCTCCGGCCAGGCCCTGGAGCTGGGCATTATCAACAAGGCCTTTGACCCCTTTGAGCGCCAGCTGGTGGCCGACGCGGTGTGGAGCCGCATCCCCCGGGACGCGGACCGGGGCCGCCTGTTCGGAGCCTGAGATGGACCGGCAGGACATTGAGCCCCGCCGTGCAGACAACCAGGTGTGGAACGGGGCGGAGGACTACGGCGTCCGCTCGGATTT
>OGGS01002372.1_pt1 | contig 10420 bp, 9 predicted proteins | sample 1571281 | NCBI WGS metagenome assembly OGGS01 (sample SAMEA2582042, study PRJEB24529) | metagenome | biome: Human gut stool | place: China | collected 2011 | reverse complement strand
GGCTGTCGGAGTCGGCTGTAATCTGGTCGCCGTCGAGCAGATAACCCAAGCAGTCGCATAGGGCGAGCTTGATACGCTGCACTTCTTCCATGTCAGGCATGTTGCTTTCGAACACGATTGCGACGTGTTCCTTTCCGTCTACCTTGATTTTCGTCATCATAATACAGATAATTTTGAACTTAAAAACGCGCACCGCTACCCTTTGTTCAACGCCATCTGTGAGGGCGCGGCAATGCCATTACGACAATGTCAAGGGGCGGCACGCGCTATAATGCGTGTTGATGCTCATGATTTACGGACATAAAAACGCCCTACCATGAAGATATGGCAGAGCTTCCTAAACATCCGCCACAGATTATTTTGAACATTGGCAAAGATAGTCTTTTTTGGCGACACGGACAAGGAAAGGAATGAAAATTTATGGTTTGTTAAGGTTTGATTATGGTTTGGATTGTTGTTAAAATTGTGAATTAGTGTGAATAACATTTGTCGGAAATAGAAATTTTACCTAATTTTGCACTACAAGATTATGCTCATGGCAACGTTCACCCGAAAGCCGCCTCCAAGCCGCTTGTCTTGATAATGGGTGAGCCTACCCATGAGCGTTGTTTTTTACAAATAACCGTATGAGAAATAAAGACTATCCTCCCGTGAAGGTTGCCGTGATGATAGACGGCGGATTTTTCGTGAAGCGTTTCAACACATTGTACAACAAAGACAAGAAATATGACGGAGCTAAAGTAGCCGATTTATTATACACAATGGCGATGCGTCACGTTGGTGAACGAAATACGCTTTATCGCATTTTCTACTATGACTGCTACCCGTTAGACAAGAAGTACAACCATCCACTTACGTATCGTGCAATTGACTTCAGTAAAACTCCAGAGTATCGATTCAAAACGGAGCTGATAGATGCCTTGAAACGTAAGCGAAAAGTTGCTCTCCGTATGGGAACATTAAAGGACAATCACAACTGGCTTATCAGACCACGTGCAGTAAAGGAACTATTGTCAGGCAAGATGAAATTAAGTGACTTGTCTGAGGGCGACGTTTACCTTGACATCAAGCAGAAAGCCATTGACATGAAGATAGGAGTTGACATTGCGTCGCTTGCCTTGAAAGGCTTCGTCGACACCATAGTCCTCTTTTCCGGTGACTCAGACTTTGTGCCTGCCTCAAAGCTGGCAAGGCGCGAAGGCATGGATTTTATACTAGACCCGATGCGTGGCAATGTTGAGCCTCAGCTTTTCGAGCATATCGACGGTATGAAGAGTTGTTCTCCTTTCGGCTTCAAGGAACACAAATAAATAAAAGAACCTTACCTTTCACATTTTTATGGCAGTCCTGCAAGCAAATGTAGTGCTGCCTTTTACTTTATACCATCTTCACAAATTGCGCCGCATGGGCAAGCCCGTACGGACGTATAAACTTAAACGGCAGGGATAGTCGCAAAAGCCTATCTTTGCCTTTATATATGTAAATGATATGCTGACAATAGGAACAAAGAAAGCACAGGCAAATGTCGAGAACGGCGTACCGCACGTGAAGTTGGGAAGGCGCAAGCGTAACAGCTTGCACCCGATGAGCCGTGTTCGTGGCGATGATGCACTCGACTTGGACAGTATCAAGAGAGAGGTGCACAACCGCACTAACCGCCGAGCCTATGACGTGCTGATGGAAGCCAACTACTATTGGAACCAGATGAGCGACTTCCGCCGCGAACGAGAGCGCAACAAACGCTATACCTACGGTTACCAGTGGGACGACATCGTTACGGTGAATGAAGATGGCTGCATCAAGAAAATGACCGAGGGCGAGTACATCAAGAAGCAGGGCAACGTACCGCTTAAGAACAATATGATACGCAGGCTTGTGAGGAATGTTGTCGGCGTTTTCCGCAGCCAGTCGAAAGAGCCTACCTGCACGGCACGAGACAGAGACGAGCAGAAGCTTGGCGAGACGATGAGCACTATCCTTCAATGCAACCGCCAGCTGAACCGCATGAGCGAGGTTGACGCACGCACGATGGAAGAGTTTCTTATTAGCGGCTTCATTGTTCATCGCAAGAGCTACGGCTGGCGTAACGGCAAGGAAGACTGTTGGACGGACTATGTGCAGCCCAACAATTTCTTCATCGACAACAACATGCGCGACTTCCGCGGTTGGGACGTAAGCTGTCTTGGTGAGGTGCATGACATCAGCTTCGGGGAGCTGTGCGAACAGTTTGCCCAAAGCCCTGAGGACTATCAGAAGCTGAAAGACATCTACGCCTATGCCATGGACAAGCAAGTTATCTCCACTACCATGGCCAGCTTCGGTTACAGCAACAACAACGATACCGACTTCCTTGTTCCGAGAGACTACGGTCGTTGCAGGGTTATCGAGGTGTGGCGGAAGGAGCAGAAGCCGAGATACCGCTGCCACGACTATCAGAACGGTGACATCTTCAAAATCAATGTCGAGGACTACAACTACTATGTTACTCAGGTGAACAAGGAGCGCATGGCTCTTGGCAGAGCCAACGGCATGGAAGATGATGAAATCCCGTTGGTCGAAGCGGAATGGTTCATGGACGACTACTGGTACTTCTACTACCTCAGTCCGTTTGGTGACATCTTGAAAGAGGGCGAGACCCCATTTGAGCACGGTAGCCACCCCTACGTCTTCAAGGCTTATCCGTTCATTGATGGAGAAATTCACTCTTTTGTCGCCGACGTTATCGACCAGCAGCGCTACACGAACCGCCTCATCACCCTTTACGACTGGGTAATCAGAGCCACCGCTAAGGGAGTTCTGCTCATACCTGAGGACTGTCTTGGCGACCACGACCCACAAGAGTTTGCCGACGCATGGACACAGGTCAACGGCGTTATCGTTTTCAAGCCGAGCAAGAGCGGTCAGTTGCCCACTCAGATAGCCGCTAACGCCACTAACATCGGCATTGGTGAGTTGCTGAACTTGCAGTTGAAGTTCTTTGAGGACATCAGCGGCGTTAACGGCGCATTGCAAGGCAAGCCCGGCTATTCGGGCACGTCTGCAGCCCTCTACAACCAGCAGACACAGAATGCCACGACGAGCCTTTTGGACTTGTTAGAGGCGTTCAGCTATTTTGTCAGGGACGGCGCCTACAAGGACGTAAAGAACATGCAGCAGTTCTATGATACCAAGCGCGTGTTCAACATTGCCGGTAAGGCAGGTTCCCAGATTGTCTATGACCCGAAGAAGATACGTGATGTTGACTTCGACCTGAATATCAGCGAGAGCACTACGACCCCGGCCTACCGTCAGATAGCCAATGACTTTCTGATGCAGTTGTGGCAGAGTCAAGCCATCAGCGTAGAGCAGCTGTTGCAGTATGGCGACTTCCCGTTTGCCGACGATTTGCTACAGAACATACAGAGCCAGAAGGAGCAGGTCAAACAAGGCGGCATTCCGGATGGTGTCAGTCCTCAGATAATGCAGCAGGCACAGGCACAAGCCGACCCGAAGGCGATACAGATGCTTGGGCAGTATATGGGTAACGGCAGGCAAGAGGGATAGGGACGTTGCTGAACAACAAGGAAGACAATGTGTTTTTTTACCATAGTTTTGCGTAATGAATAGTAATAATGTTTTTAGTTGGAAGTTTAGTCATTAAGGTTGAATTAGGTTAGTTTCTTTATTAGTAAAAGGTTGTTTTTAGGAGTAAAGACGGAATGCGAGGGACTTGTGAGAAGCCTCTCGCATTTTTTTTGTTATTGAATATACTGTTATGGCGATGATAGCATTGTACAGAAACGCCGTTAGATGGTAGCGGCAGATACCGCCGTGCGCTGCACACCCACAATGGAGGCATGCCGCTTCACCGCCTTAGGCGTTTCCATCTCGAAGAAACAGATGTGCAAGCCTATAGCCCGTGTCATTAGCAGGTCGTCGTGCTTCCCCTCGATAGCCCCGAAAGCACCATTCTGTTTGCGCTCATACGTCTTATACTCATCAAGACACCGTTCATCTCTCTCAACGTACATACTCTCACGAATAACCTTCACGAGGGTAGATATAATCATCGGCTTAGTGGAGACGTTGGTGTGGAAGCCATACTTGCGAGGCGCGCCCTCCCTTATGTCCTCTTCTGACTGTTTGCGAGCATATAGGTTATCGTACACGTCCTTTATTTGGTTGAGTATAAACTGCGACTGGTCTCCATCGACAATGCGCTCCTTATCGTGTGTCTCCAGTGTGTTGCTCTCAATGACAAGCAGTGCGTTATCATAATACGCTGCAATCTGTGCCGCCTTCCATGCGAGCAGGTCGATGTCGATATGCCCGTACCACTGCGCCACGACGACCGGTTTGTCTCCGTCCATCATGTACAGTCGGTCGAAGACCACGATAACAGACCAGTCGGCCTTGTTAGAGCGTCCTCCAATATCCACCGTAACGAGATAACGGTGCCTTATAACCTCTTCGGGGTCAATGTCCGGCTTCTCCCATATCCAGAACAACCCTTGCTTATCCTCAGAGAAGCGCACATGTCTGAGTGCCTCCGGTCCCTCATCTTTATCCCCATAGACATCTCCTATAAACTTAGGCGGACGGCACCCTGCTTTGAGCTTATCGACGAGAGCCTCATCAAAGACGTGTGAGCCCGAGTTGACGAATGCCTCAATGTCGTCGGACGGATACTCCGAAGCCATGACGCTGTGCGAGTTTTTTCCCGACCTCTCGACGACATACCAGTGAATAGCCTCCAGTGTAGCCCCATACGTCCACAACTTCCACAAGTACGCTCCACATTCCTCCCGGTCGGACATTACGTTGTGGTTGTTTCTATTTTCCCACAGGCTTATGGCGAAGTCAGCCCGCTCATCGTCTGATGCGAATGGCAGCGTGTAGATGTCGATGTCATACCACGCGATGAAAAGCGCCTTGAACATTGAACGTCCAGCCTTTGCCGCGTCGTACTCACGCTGAAAGAAGTTCCCCGTACCGTTAGCCGTTGACTCATATACCACCATTGTGTATGGTCGATATACCATACCCGAGCATGCCGAGCGCACAATATCCTCCGGCTTCTTTCCGTCGGTAGTTTTCCATAGTCCCACCTCAGAGAGGTGTACAAGGTTGTAATCGCCACCACGACATGAGTCAGGTCTTTCCGCCGTACCAATCTTAATCTTGCAGTTGCGTTGCGGCACACGCTTTATAGCTCCCGATTTTCCGACCCCAACGAATGTTTCTTCGTTGTCGTTGTACTTCTCTCCGAGCTTGTGCAGCATTTCGACCGGATATGAAGCCATCATACGGTTGAACATATCCATAATCTCATCCGAGCCCATTCCCTGATGCGCTATGATGAGCGAGTTGAGACCTACCCTTAGAACGAGCTGCAACCAAGCCATGTATAGCTGTATTGTCGTTGATCCACCCCATTGCCGTGCTTTGAGCAGTATAAGTCGTATCGGCATGTTGTGCGTGCGCATACCCTCCAGTACCTCCACGAGCTTTCTCTGCGGACGCGTGAGCCTGAAGAGCACGTCTGGACCTCCACCTTTGTTTTTGATATAAACAAACATAGCCGCCCAGAATGGAAAGTCGTGCTTGCACCTAATTCTGACGAACTGCTCCACGACCTTGTGCACGTCTTCCTCTGTAGGGTTGTCAATGTTCATTTCCTCCGCGAGGAACTTTCCGATGGAGCCGCACTTGACAATCTGCCTTACGAGCGGCACCCTCATCATATCCTTTGGCAGCCATTGTTCCTTTATCGGGAAGTCGCTGATAACAGCCCTGACGCGTCTTCCCACACTTCCTTGCCCCGTGACAGGATTGAATACGGCATGAATAACCGCTTGCCTATGCTCATTCTCTTTTAGAATGGCCTGAGCCTCAGTCTTCGCAACTTTTTCTTTTTCCATTCTTCACGGTTCTTACAGATTATACACTTTGCAGTATTTGCACTGATATAGAATTTCGGTGCTGGCTGCACCACAACCTCCTTGCAACATTCAAGGACAGTCATCCCCGGCGTATTCTTTCTCATCTTCACAACCCGTCGGTAAATCTCCTGAAACATCTCCCGCTTTAGCGGCCTCATGTTCCTATAGCTTTTTGTCCGTTTGTCAATCATTGCCGACACGACAATCGCCGCCCTGATGTCAGAGACATAGAAGCGAGGCGCAGGCTGACATGCAAGGAACTCGTAACACTCAGACATACGTATGTATGCACACGATGAAATATAATCGTCGTATGCCTGCATGAGGTCAGCAATTCTCTCCTCAGCGCATTCCATGATAGAGCCGAAATGCTTCATTTTTAGCCTTATGTTGCTGAAAGTAGATTATTTGCACAAAGGTAATAAATCTTTTTGTATAAAGATAAACTTGCACTCCGAAATTTAAGCGTTATTTTTGTGCAAATAAAATTGGCATTGTCCGCATTATTGCGGCTTACCCATAAAAACTACTGTAAATATGGCAAACGACAACAAAGGTGGTGGCGTATCAGCCCCTCCGACAAAGAGCAGGCGTGACACGGCCCTTGAACGTCTGAAGGCACGCTATCCGGACAAGAGCTTTGACGATGACGAGTCGATGTACGGTCAGATGCTTGACGACTACGACGCAGGCGAGCAGGAGCTTAACGGCTACAAGGAGCGAGAGAAAGCCTTCTCCGATCTTTTCACGAGCGACCCACGCAGCGCAAAGTTCCTCACCGACTGGAAGAACGGTAAGAACCCTGCTGTGGCACTGGTTGAGATGTTCGGTGACGACTTCGTAGATGAGCTTAAAGACCCTGACAAGCAGGCAGAGCTTGCACAGGCGAGCAAGGACTTTGCCGAGCGTGTGGCAAAGGAAAAGGAGTATGACGAGGAATACACCAAGAATATCGATGCGAGCCGCCAGATGATAGAGCAGCTTCAGCAAGAGGAAGGTCTATCTGACGACGACATCGACCGTGCAATGGAGTTCCTTGTCGGTATCATGAAGGACGGCATTCTTGGTAAGTTCAGCAAGGAGAGCGTACTGATGGCACTGAACGCCTTGGACCACGATGCTGATGTAGCCGCTGCCGAGGAAGAGGGCAAGGTAGCCGGCCGCAACACCAAGATACAGGAGAAGCTGAGGCAGCGCAGCAAAGGCGACGGTACAGCGAACCTTGCAGGCAAGAATGGCTCAGGCACCAAGCAGCAGACACGTCGGCCGAGCATCTTCACACTGGCGGAAGAGGCGCAGACATAACAGCAGCCGTGGCAGAGCCCCGGCATACAGAACGGCAAGAGTTATGATAGAAGTGAAAGTTATAGAGCCAAAGAAAAACCTCCTTTCAAAAGGCACGGCGGGTATGCGCTGTCACGCTGGCGGACAGTGTGCGACAGTAAGCGCCATTGCCGGTGCCTCTGGAGGGATAGGCAATGGCAGACTTGTAGAAACGAGTATAGGTTAGAAAAATCATCATTAAAACATTAACGACAATGGCAGAACAATCAGCACAGGTAGCCACCGGCGGTGCACAGGCCACCTCCGGCAGCGCAGGACTAAAGACTCAGGTAGGTGGAGCCTCCACCTCCGTGAGTGCAGCCGCAGAGGCAACTGGAGGCATTGCCCCCGGCAATTTCGTTGAGACAGACATCGACGACGAACTATTCAAGTTTAACAGTGACGACACCCCGCTTATGCAGCTCATGCTGAGGGCGAAGAAAGTCAAGGCCACCTCGCCAAAAGTAGAACACTACATGATTGACGAGGCTAAGAGCAGCGTTACCACCGTCAAGGCTGTTGAAGCCGGTACTACCATGCAGGTAGTGCTTCCCCTTGGCAGTGAAGACCAGCCCATCATCCATGCCTATGACACCCTCCGTGTGCGTGGCGTGAACGGTTATTCAGAGGCAGGCATTGAGCAGCCGGGCAAAGACCTTATGTTGTGGGTTGTTGGCAAGGACACCACGACCGGCAACCCCGTTGTTAGAGCCGTCAACGGCACCAAGGACAGTGCCGAAAACCTTTACAGCAAGGTTCCTGCCATCCCCTCAGGAACGGTCATTGACCTTTTGGGCAATGCCATGTACGAGACTCAGAAGGTTGTACCTCCAAGTCTTGTCTTGCCGAAGCCAACCATCATTCAGTTGCAGAAGCGCGGCATGACACAGATAGTGAGCGATTACTTCGACGCACAGAAGAAGCGCATCCCATTCACCAAGGCCGTAGTTGCCGAGGCAATGATTACCGACTTCAAGCGCAAGGGCAACCGCACGCTATGGGTGAGCCGCAGCGGTCACTTCGTTGTTGACACCGAGAAGGTAGGCACACAGGACGTGTACACCACCGAGGGTATCCGCTGGCAGTTCAAGAAGGAGCTCCAGCATACCGGCAAGTGGACTTACGAGCAGTTTGTAGGTTTAGCCAAGATGTTCTTCACTGGCGAGGACGTACCAAACACCTGTCTTGCCCTTTGCGGTAAGAACTTCTTGGAGAATATCCAGTGCATCGACTTCTCCAAGCACCCCGAGGTACAGATTAGCGTGCAGACGAACAAGCTTGGCTGGAAGGTTACCAATATCCACACCGTATTTGGCGACTTGCAGTTCAAGCGTGAGCCGACCCTTGACCGTCTTGGCTATTCTAACTCCGCCGGTCTCTTAGGCGATAACCGCCTTGTCCACTACGTTTATCGTCCTGAGAGCAGCGACACCGAGAAGATTGAGGGCGAAGAGGCAAGCCGCGAGAGCGTAATTGCTTGGGACGGTCTTGGTCTGAAAGGCACCTGCCACATCTGGATTGACGGTGAGGGCGAGGGTGCTAACGCAGACAGTACCACATTTGTCATGTGGGACAGCGCAGAGGCACCAGCCACTACGCCGAGCACCAAGAGCCCCGTTTATTACCTCATGCAGGACTGCAAGGGTATCTCCGCCAGTGCAACCCTTGGCGAGCTGTGGTACTACGACGGCAAGGCATGGACAGAGTACACCGGCGAGATTATCGTGTAAGCTGAGAGCCTCTGCAAAGCAGCGGCATACAGAACGCAAAGAACCATTAACGAGGCTGACGGGCAAAGAAGCCTGTCAGCCTTTCATAAAAACAAGCAACGAAAGATGGCAACTAAAAAGAAGATAAAGACATACGGAGTTCGTGGTCTTATGGAATGGGTATGCAATATCCCCGTTGGCAAGTCCCACATGCGCATCGAGTTTACCGGCGGCATACTGACGAGCTACGGCAATACCCCTGCGAAGTACGTTACCAAGGACCTCTTGCAGCAGACAATCATCGAGCACAGTGAGTTTTTCAAGAAAAAGCGCATTGTCCTCCTTAGCGTTGTTGACACTGACGAGGACGAGGACAAACTGCCCAAGAGTTCCGAGGCGCCCAAGTCGGCAGAGAGCACAGAGGCACCTAAGCCAGCCTCGGAAGCCAAGAGCGCGCCTTCCAATGCAGTGGCAGCATCAAGCGATGATAACGTCAGTGAAGCAGATACCGCAGAAGCAGCACCTGAGGAAGCCACCGATGAGGACGACAGTGACACCTCCACCGATGAGGACGACAGTGACATCTCCGTCGATGATGGCACATTGAATGGCGATACAGACACCGACGGCGAGCGCACCCCAGACGGCAAGCTCATCGTAAAGGTAACGAGCCTTGACGATGCAAAAAGCTATCTCAACGAGAAGTGCGGGATAGCTGTGAGAGAGCTTCGCAGCCGAGCAAAGATTGTTGAAGCCGCAGAGTCGAACGGTGTGTTTTTTGAAGGTATTTAATAAAATGACATGAACGACTTTTGGCATGATATATCAATTAACCACACTCATGCGGGAAGTGCGTATTGTCATGGACAAAAACATGACCAGTACCGCATTGCGCGGTCTTGGTGATGTAGATACGCTAAGCGTTGACGACATCATCAAGAGCCGTATCGTTGACGCAGCGAAGCGAGTAGAGCTCCAAGCCCCACTCCATTATCTTGAGAACGGTCACAATTTTGGTGACAACATCTATTGGGAGCAAGGGAAAGCCCGTGCAGGTTGCGGCTGGACGTTGCTCCCAACTGATTTTATGCGGTTGATGGTCTTCCAGATGAGCGATTGGAAGCGTCCCGTTTTTCAGGCTATCTCCCCGACAGACGAGGAATACGCCCTACAGTGGAGCCAGTTTAGCGGTATCCGTGGCAATACCGAGTTTCCCGTTTGCGCCATCAGCGTCCGTCCCGAGGGCAAGGCGTTGGAATTTTTCTCCTGCAAGGACAACACCGCCGAGATTGTCAAGGCAGTCTATCTTCCCGAGCCAGCGATAGACAGCGACGAAGGCATAGACATCTGTGAGCGATGCCACGATGCCATTGTGTATATGATCGCTTCCCTTTCTTTCTATGTGTTAGGCGAGAAGGAGCAGGGGGACGCAATGGCACAACTTGGCCAGAACTTAATACAATAACG
>OGGS01002369.1_pt1 | contig 10444 bp, 10 predicted proteins | sample 1571281 | NCBI WGS metagenome assembly OGGS01 (sample SAMEA2582042, study PRJEB24529) | metagenome | biome: Human gut stool | place: China | collected 2011 | reverse complement strand
TGTCCATCAGCTACACACCGGGAAGCGCCGTCACCGTAAGCGGAGGAAAAGGAAAGACAAATACAGACTCCACTTACGAAAGTGTCACAAAACAGGCAGGCATCTATGCAGGAAAAGAAGGATACGACATCCAAGTCAAAAACAATACCCGCCTCAAAGGAGCTGTCATAGACAGCCAGGCAGAAAAAGAAAAGAACAAACTTACTACAGGGGCACTGACATGGGAAAATATAGAGAATAAAGCGGAGTATAAAGCAAAAGCTCATGGAATGACAGCCTCTACACAGTCAGCATCCAAACTGAACCCGGCAGGACTGGGATACGTGCCGGCCGTGCCCGTCAAAGGAGAAGCGGACAGCACCACCTATTCAGCCATAGCCGACAGTATCATTACCACAACGAAAGAAAAGACAGAAAAAGAAATACGCCATGATACGGAAAACGCGCTGAATAAACTGTCAGAAATCTTCGATAAAAAGAAAATAGAAGAAAAACAGGAACTGGTAAATTTGATGTCCCAGACAGGATTTACACTCATAGGAGACATAGCGGACAGAAAAGAAAGCGAACTGAAAAGAAAAGCGGAAGAAGCAAGAAAGAATAATAACAGCATGGAAGCGGAAACCTATGAAAAAGCAGCGGGAAAATGGAGCGAAAGCGGAACCAACAGAATACTCCTGCATGGAATGCTGGGAGCTATCCTGTCTAAAGAAGCAGGGAACGGAACAGGTAAAGGACTGACAGGAGCCGGACTGAATGCCGCCCTGCAAAAAGAACTGGGAAAGATAAAAGACAAAGAAGTACATAAAATAGCCAGCGCCGCCATAGGATACATAGCAGGGAAAGAAACGGGAGCAGCCATAGCATGGCAGGCCACGACCTACAACTATCTAAGTCCTAAACAAAATGAACAGTACCAAAAAGAACTGGAAGAAGCCAAAACAGAAAAAGAAAAGACGGAGATAACGAATAAATGGCTGCAAATAGATGAGACACAGAAAGAAAAATGGCTGAAGAAACAAGAAGCCGGTACATATACAGACCTCAGCACAATAAAAGACGGATACTTACCGGGAGTAGTTATTCTTGGAAATTCTAATTACTCAGACTTTAATTGGATACAATCTGCTACATTGAATGGGTTAGGAGCTGTAACAAATATTCCTTGGTCGGGAATTGATGATAAGTTATTGGTAACGTTGCCAGTGCGTTATCGAAACGCTTTCGGTATATTGGGGAAGACAGGGATATTAGGAGCGGGAGCGGCATCTTTTATAAGTATATATAACGATTATAGAATATATAGTGGGGGTGATTTACGCAAAGCTCTTGCATATGATGTTGGTGGAACCGCCGCCAATATATTTTTAAGTACAGGAACTGCGGGGATGTTGACTGCAGCTGGTATAGCTACGGTACCAGGGATTTTTATTGGAGCAGGAATTGCAGTAGGAGGAGGGATATTAATTGATAGAGGCATTGATACGTTGAAACAAGATTTAATTTTGGATAAGGATAAGCAATTGGACAATAAAGGCAGGGGGGAAAATAATTGAGCAATCTCGTACTTTTTGCCGTTGTAGTTCTTATATCTATATATATTACTATTCGAGCGTTTATAAAGTTTAGATGGGAATATATGGGATGGAATGTATTTACAATAACCTATTTTGGAGGCTTTATAGGATGGCCTCTTATTATGACTATTATTGCAGGATATCCGTTAGTAGTAGAAGAAATTGGGCATAATATACCAATTTTGTTTCATATAGCTATGATTGGATTACCAGTAACAGCGTATTTAATGGCGGTAGCAATGTATAAACGTGAAATCATAGATTCGCAATATAAAAAGAAGCCAGTTGGGAATATTTACAAAAGTGCAAGATTCTTCTCTAAAATTGCTATATATATAATGCTCTTAGAAATTATTTGTATATTAGCTATAGAGTGGTGATTAAATGGTATTATATTGAACATCAAGGGGGATTTAAGATAGATGGTGCCTGCAATAAAAGATAAGCAGGAAGCACAACGAAATCGGCCGTATCTGCTGCACAGATAACAATAACGGACAAAGAAAACCAGAAACAGGACATAGAGAAACTAAATAGGAACACAGAAGACAGCTTGAACAAGCTCAAAGAAATCTTCGACAAAACAAAAGTAGAAGAAAGAAAACGACTATTGGAAGAACTGGGGATAGTTGGGAATCAAGCCATCCATGAGATAGCCTCCCACAATGGATGGAAAGACGGCTCCGCCGAAAAGATAGCCCTCCATGGAATGCTGGGAGCCATCACGAGCGCCAAGAGTGGAGGAAGCGCCCTAAGTGGCCTGATAGCAGGGGGAGCCAACGAATATGCCATAGGATACCTGGAAAAGAGCAAAGGGAAAGACTGGATAAACAAGCATCCCGATACAGTACAGAACATCTCCGCCGCCTTTGGAGGAATCCTGTCCAAGATGACAGGAGGGAGCGGACACACAGGCGCCTACATCTCCCAGATGGGAACGAAGTGGAATGAATATTTAACTGCTGAAGAAATAGCAGAAATCATGTTTGCTGATGGACGGATAGAAGAGTATCTGAAACTTAAAGGGCAACCGGTAACGGAAGAAACTATAGAAGCATTAAAAAGTGCTTTTATTGAATTGGCAAGCGCGAATAGAGATGCGGACGCAATTATAATAACAGGCAGTGCCGGAGTCGGAGCCGGTATTGAAATGGGTGTGATTTATGATCTAAAAAATTCCAATGGAAGTGGTACTTATATTTCAGGCGGGGGAAACGTCGGGTTATCTATGATGCCTTTGAATTTTACAATGGCTGCGATTAGGATTGTCCCCTTGGATAATGACATGAGAAAGAATTTACAAGAATTTGATACGCGAAAAGATATTCTTTCCGGTCTTAGCGTGGGAGGAGCCTTATATACAGGTGTCGGTGTAGGATTTATGATTCCTGTTAAATCTGAATATAGAGACAGAGTCAGAGTGTATGTCATGGGCATAGGGACCCCGCAAGTAGGAGGCGATGCAAGTATTGCTCAAAGTCTGAAAGATCGTGCAGACGCTATGCAAAGTGAAATAAAAGAGGGAAGCATTATAGTGGATTGAGGGCAAAGATGGAAAATTTATGGAAAGAGCTTTTAGCGTATGTAAAGAAGAAAACTGTAGTGAAAAAGGTTTTAGAATATGTAGAGAAGGACATTTTATTGAAAAATGTTTTAAAATGTATTCCACGACTTGTAGTGAGTTTTATGGTAATCGGTTTTATAGCAGAAGTATGTGGTTCCGGAATTGAGTATTTTTCCAGGCCTGTAAGGCAGGATCTGTATGAGCATATTCCGGATATTTATATTTACGGAACGGATACCCTTTTATGCGATGAACTTACCATTACTGCCAGAACATCCGATAGAGCGTTTAGTTTCCGGTCATTTATTCTTACAGCCAAAGGGAATGTCATAAAAGAGTATTATACAGAGCAGCTGCTGCAGAGGGGCTGGATAAAAGGAAAGAATGAAAAGGGAGAAGATTTTCATTTTCATACCGATCGTTATGATGAATTTCGTTTTTATAAAGATGGATATACATTAGATGTGTTTTTTGATATCCCATTGGATCAGGATCCGGATAAACTAATCTGGGGGGACAAAAGAGAGCGATATGTAATCACAATGACTAAGACTGAGTTTTATTGAGGTTTAAAGTAAAAAAACGGAAAACAGATAAAGCCATTAAAACAGATAAAGCCATTAATAAGAACAGCTGCATTCTGACAACGCCTTTTTATTTTTGGTAAAGAAAGGCGAGTAATGAAAAATAAAGGTAAAAAGCTGTTATGTAATTGAATTGTGTTGTCGGTGAATACCGGCATGGGGGCGAATCCCCCTCTCTCCGCCATGAAGTTTAAAGCTTGTCTAATAAGGCGGGCTTTTTTATTTATAGCGAATGGTAAACTATGTTTTTATATTTACCATTTCATCCCTTTTACGGTATGGATGATTTTTGTGGTAATCAGTCCGTTTATCAGTCCTGTGACGGTGCCGGATAGAAGCAGGACAGGACTGTACCACAGGAACGCGGGGGTGTTTAACAGAAGAGCGGAGATCAGGAGTTGTGCCAGATTGTGTGTCACGCCACCGATGATGCTGATACCGACAGGGGAGAAAGAATTTCTACGATAAGAAATATACATGGCAAAGAAGCTGGCTATGGCACCTGTGAAACTGAAAACAGCGGTGAAGGGACTACCGCTGAAGACGGAAAGGAAGAATACCCGGAGAAGGGATATAGAGAGGACTTCCCCGGACGGCAAGAAATAAAAGGCAATGACAATAATGAGGTTGGCTATGCCTAATTTGATGCCGGGAATGCCTGTCCGGAAGGAAAGCATGTTTTCTATGCAGCTGAGTAAAAGCGCCATGGCTGTAAACAGGCCGATGACACTCACTTTCTTTGTCATGGAGGGGCTCCTTCAGCGAACGGTGCCGTCAATTTTTTTATCGGCAGCGGATTGTATTTCAATGACTAAATGATGAGGAAGGCAGATGATGGCGGAAGCGGCGGTGTGGATTGCTCCTTGCCGGAGGCAGTCCTTATGGGGGCAGTCGGCAGCCGTCATTCTTACGGTTCCGTTTTTGATGGTGAACTCATTTTGTCCGTAAGGTGTACCGATGCGGATGGTATCATTTTTATCCAGCGGCCACGAACCGTACGGGGCGCCGTCTACTGTGGCGGTAACAAAACCCGCATCGTGCATAAGGGTTTCTTTTCCTATGAAGAGGAGGGCCGCTGCCAGGAGGAGGCATATAATGAGGTAAAGGTCTTTTTTTATCATGGCTTGTCAGGAAATAAGAACGACAGGAAGTTCAGAAGTAAATATTTTTTGTAAATCGGGAGTGATCATCAGGGTATTGTCATTTCTGAATAGGATCATTTGAAATTCACCGCGGTGTTCTTTCCAGAACAGTGCGGCTTTTTTTTCGCCCATAACGAAGAGGGCGGTGGAAAGGATATCCGCTTTTTCACTGTCTTTGCAAATGACGGTCACTGCGCGGAGTCCGTTTTGCGCAGGCGCTCCCGTATGGGGATCAAAAATGTGATGGTACCGCCGGCCATTTTCGATGAAGTACCGTTCGTAGTCGCCGGAGGTGACAATGGACGTGTCGGAGACGGAAAGCGTCCCTGCGGTTTTATCCGTGTCATCAGGGTGGCGCAGGGCGATGTGCCATGGTCTGCCGCCGGGTTTCGTACCGATGACTTTGATATTTCCTCCCAAATCAATAAGGGCGTTTTTAATACCGGCGGCATTTAAAATATCTGCCGCTTTTTCAGCAGCTGTTCCTTTTGCCATACCGCCCAGGTCGAGGGCACATCCTTTTTTCAGAAAATATTCTCCTGTTTCTTCGTTATGGGAAATATATTTCATGCCTGTTTTACCAAGTGCTTCCCCGCGCTCAGTTTCCGTTGGCACATGATAGGGGCCATGGGGGAATCCCCACAGTTTGGAGAGGGGCGCGAGGGAAATGTCAAAAGTACCGCCGGTTGACCTGTTCCATGATTCGGCAAGGCTGATCAGGCGGGCGGTGTCTTCTGAAAGGATCAGTTTTCCTTCCTTTGAGAGCCGGGAGATTTCGCTGTCCGGATTTTCTGCGGAAAGGAGTGTATCAAGACGACGTATTTCTTTTTCTACATGGAGGAAAACGGTTTCGCTGTTTTTCCCATAGGCGGAGATTTTCATGTAGGTGCCCATCGCAAAGAAGGAATGGCTTTCGGGTGTGTTGTCCTGAAAAGGAGCACATGCTGCAAGAATAAAAGGAAGGATAAGGGAAAAAAGAAATTTTTTCATTTTTTTGTTTCCCGCAGGTGATGGTTGGCGCGGCTCTGGATACGGTCGAGAGGCAGGCCGAGGGGACAGATTTTCACACAGGACAGAGATTGGCTGCACCCTGCAAAAAAGTATTTTTCATAGTTTTCTTTCAGCTTTTGAAGATGGATGTCCGTTTTGTTCTGTTCCAATATTTTAAAAGCATGAATCATCGACGCGGCGCCGCTGAAGGTGCTTTCCGGCGTGTAGTTCGGGCAGATCTCAAGACAGCAGCCGCACATCAGGCATTGCCCCGCATCATATTGAAGGGAGCGGTCGCCCTTTTTCGCATCGCGGTCTTTTTCAGAAAGCCAGATCTGCATTTCTTTCAGCCGGGCAAAAATTTTTTCCCGATCTACGCGAAGGTCGCTGATGACGGGGAATTTGGAAAGGGGCGCCAGTTCTATTTTTCCTTTCTTCACGATATTGCAGAGGAAGAGGGAGCATGCCAGACGGGGAAGTCCGTTGATGAGCATGGCGCAGGCGCCGCATTTCTTTTCCTGACAGCTGGAGGCGTAATTGATTTTTTCTGTTTCTTTTCCGTCAGCGGTAAGAAGCGGCATGCGGGCATTCAGTTCGGATAAAAAATCGGCTACCGTGAGCCTGCCGTCTCCCGTATAGGTGAATTCTTGGGTATAAGGGGCGGAGCGGCTGTCTTTTTGCCGTTTGATGATGATTTTAATGTCCATCGGGATCCCCTTCTATCGCTGCTAATGAAATATGGATTCCGCCGTTTTTATTAACGGCTTCGGTCGTTTTTCTGTATGATTCCTGTTCATCGGGATAATCGCTTCTCGTGTGGGCGCCGCGGCTTTCTTTTCGGTTCAGTGCGCTTTTCAAAATCGCTTCTGCAAGGAGAAGGGATTTCGGGAAAGCATCGTTTTCATCAATGGTGGCGCTTTCGTCATAGAGCCCGCCGACAGCCGCGCGAAGTTCCTGTACTTCAGAGAGGCCGAGGAGCAGTCCTTTTTCATCGCGTTCGATGCCGAGAGATTTTTGTAAAATTCGATTCAGCGCTTTTCGCGCGGCGGGAATATGGAGTCCTTCTTTTTTATCTTTTGTCCAATACGTGGGGGTCATTATTTTTTCATCAGGACGGAAGGAAGAGGTCTGCCCCGACAGATCTTCCATGGCGGAATCAGCGGCTGTCCGTCCTCCATACATGGCGCCTAAAAGAGAATTTCCTCCCAGACGGTTGGCGCCGTGGTACTGGCAGGCCGCCTCACCTGCCGCGTAAAGGTTGGCGATGGGGGTGCGGTGGTTCACGTCGACATAAAGGCCGCCCATGAAGTAATGGATACCCGGTGAAACGGGGATCGGTTCTTTTAAAGGATCAAGGGCGAGAAAATCATGGCATGCTTCAAGGACTCCGGCCAGTTTATGGACGCTTACTTCCTTGGGGATATCTCTCATGTCCAGATAAGGCTGGATGCCCTGCTTGATCCACTGCCATTCCTCCCGCGCAATGACGTCACGGGGCATAAGGTTGCCCAATGCAGGATATTTCACTTCCATGAAGTAGAATTTTTTCCCGTCCTGTTCCACGTAAAGTCTTCCGCCTTCGCCGCGGACCGCTTCTGTGATAAGCATATTTTTCCCGTGAAGTCTGGTGGTGGTGGGATGGTACTGGATCATCTCCATGTTAGCTGCAGGAAGACCGTCTGCAAAAAGAGAGGCGGTTACATTTCCTGTATTGAGGACGGAGCCCGTGGCATTTCCGAAAAGGCCGTTCAGGCCGCCTGATGCAATGATGACGGCAGAAGCGGGAATATAGGAAATCCTGTTCTTTTGTAATTCATTAACGAGAACGCCTTTTGTCTGTCCATTTTCTGTCATGAGCTTGAGAAAACGGAAGCCTGTGATGTGCCTGATCATGCGTCCGGCTTCAAAAAAACGCGCTCTTGTAGCGAGAGTGTACATCAGCTGTTTTCCCGTACTGGCAGAAGCGAAAGCGGTTCTTTTTTTTGTCTGCCCGCCAAAAGGGCGCTGCTGGATCGTTCCGTCTTCGTTTAGGTTGAGAGACATACCCCATGCAAAGAGGGTGTTCACGATTTGGGGGGCATTGTGAGTCAGGCGGTGAACGGCTTCACGGCAGGCTAAAAAGCGTCCCGCTTTGTATGTTTCCTCTTCATGAAGAGCCGGTTCATCATGTTGGCCCATGGTGTCAAGCGCTGCATTGATACCGCCTTCTGCCATGTTTGACTGGGCGCGCCACGGGGGCATTTCTTCCACGATGAAGGAAGGCACATTTTCCTCAGCCAGACGGATGGCGGCGGATAAACCGGCTGCGCCTGAGCCGATGATGACAACTCTGTCCATAAAGCCCCCTAAAAATTCCAGTAAATGAAATAGGAAATCAAAGCAAAAAGAAACAGTACGGAAAATATGGAATACACAAGAATATAATCGGCTGTCCGTTCTTCGTATTTCAAAAGGCCCCGCTTGATCATCCAGGGTTTCGTGGCGCACAGAAGATGAATAAGAATGGCGGAGATGAAAATGATTTGTGAAAAGAAACGGAGAATCGTGAATTCACGAAGGAAAAATACGCCGTTTACCGTTGTGGTATACGCGGTTATATGAAACCAGACAGAAAGAAGAATGATAAATCCCGACAGACGGATCAGCCAAAAGGACGCATTTTCTTTTAAGTACCACCGCCCGGTCCGCATTCCTTCACGCACGGCATCTTTTGACAAAAGAATACCCAGTATGCCGTGAAGAAGGAGGGCCGCAAGAAGGATATAAGAAAGGGGCTTCCAATTGGATGCGGTCAGGCGGAGAAGCGTAAAAGCTCCCATGAGTCCATGGAGAGCGAGAAGCACAAGCATGAAACGGGCAAGAAAGGAATTGAATTTCTTCATGGCGATACTCTCTTTTCCAGAAGAACCAAATCGAAGCGGCCGCTGTGGACAAGGGAGCGGAACATAAGAGTGTCATAAGGACGTGTTTCCACGGCATAACCTTTCTCTTTAAAAAGTGCGGCAATCTCTTCCGCATGGGCGGTATATGCCGCATCTTCTTTGTCATAGGGAATAATCATTTTCGGGTGGATCGTTACTTTTGCGCCCATGTACTCCGAAGCGGAGGCGCCGCCTTCCTTTTCCGTGTTCACCAAAACGGTATAAACCGCTTCTTTTTCATGGAGAGAAAGGATTTCATAGTTATTTGCGGCGGGCGGAAGCTGGAATTTCTGTAAAAAATGGTCATAGCCTCCGCTTTCATAATCCGATTTTGTGGCACTCGAGACAGCATCGGTCTTTACCTCTAAGAAATTTATTGTCTGGAGAAAGAAGCCGGAGAGAAAAATAAAAAAGATTGTCAGAGGTGCGATAAGTTTTCGTGGTTTCATGGAGTATCTGATGCCTGTTTAAATGAAATATAAAAATATACGCTGTCTTATAAGATGGTTTTCCGGGCATGCAAATCAGTTTTTTTGTAAGGCGGCCTTATTTATTTTACAAGGCCTGCCGACTGTTTTTCAGAAGAGAACTATGCATGGCAGTTATGAAAAACATAAGTTTATATCGTATATGATCGAAGTGAATCTGAATCTGATTGATGAATTGAAATTTTAACGCTGATGTTTGAAGAAATATTGACAGAGGAGTGATAAGTGGTTACTCTTATAATATACCATAATATATTTGGCATTCCTAATATAATATATTGGAGCAGTTATAATTTATATGTGGAACATATATGGAAAATAGGAAGACATGGTGAATCAAAAAGAAGAGATATGCACGGACATAGGAAAAGCGATGGGCACGTTTCTTCGTATAACGTCTTATGGAAGGCCGCAGGGAGAGGTGTCCAAAGCGGTGCGGGCATATTTCCGGAATGTGGAAAATCTTTGCAGCCGTTTCCGAAGCGACAGCGATGTATCCCGTATTTCCGCAGCCGCCGGGGTAAAACCCGTGATGGTTTCTTCTCTTTGCAGGGATGTCTGCCGCTGTTCTTTGCGTGAAGCGGCGTTCACCGGAGGTATTTTTGATCCCACTGTCGGCGCGCTTACTTCTTTATGGAATATCGGCGGGGAAAACGAAAGGATTCCCTCAGAAGAAGAAATAAAGAAGGCAAGGGCTCTTATTGATTACAGGCATGTGGAAATCGATGAGCGATCCGTATTTCTGAAAGAGAAAGGGATGTCTCTCGACCTGGGCGGTATCGCAAAAGAGTATGCCCTTCATCAGGCGGCAGCTCTTGCGGAACACATGGGAGAATGCTCCATGATGATTGACGCAGGCGGAGATATCTGCGTCGTAGGAAACAAGCCGGACGGTTCTGGATGGGGTCTTGGCATCCAGCATCCCCGACAAAGGAGTACGCTCATCGCAACAGTCGCGCTCGGCAGCGAGGATACCGTAGAAACGTCAGGTGATTACCGCCGGTTTCTTTTGAAAGACGGATTGATGCAAAGCCATATTTTCCAAATCAAAAAGAAAATACCGCTTATCAGCGCCACGCTTATTTACAAAAGAAATGGGGAAATGCTCCCGGTCAGCGGCGCGGCGTGTATCGCCGGCGGTCTTGATAAGGTGCGGGAGTGGCTGGGACGGGTTCCCC
>OGGS01002367.1_pt1 | contig 10455 bp, 6 predicted proteins | sample 1571281 | NCBI WGS metagenome assembly OGGS01 (sample SAMEA2582042, study PRJEB24529) | metagenome | biome: Human gut stool | place: China | collected 2011 | reverse complement strand
GCCACCAATCCCACTACACCCTCATTGAAAGAGGGGTTGAAAATCGTGAAAGTGGCGTGATGATCCAAGTCAATATTGGCTAAGGCGGCCTCAGCCAACTGCTGCATCTCGCTTTCAAGTTCGCGGCGTTCGGTGTTGATGGAGTTGAGGCTCTCGGCAAAGTCAAGGGCCGCGGCAGGATCGTCCGACAAGAGACATTCGATGCCGTTTTCCATGGTTCCGAGACGGCCGGCGGCATTGATGCGCGGCGCAACGGCAAAGCCGAAGTCGCGGACCCCTGCAGTACGAATATCGCGTCCGGCAATGGCAAACAGGGCTTCGAGCCCCGCATGCGTACGGCCGCCGCGAATGCGGCGAATGCCTTGCGAAACCAGAATACGGTTGTTTTTGTCGAGCTTGACGACGTCGGCCACTGTGCCAAGGGCCACAAAGTCCACCAGCGCATCCAGGCGCGGCTGAGTTTTGGCGTCAAAGACGCCGCGTTCGCGAAGGAGCGAACGCAGGGCGAGGAGCACATAGTAGATGACGCCGACGCCTGCGAGATTTTTCGACGGGAAGGTCGAGCCCGTTAAATTGGGGTTGACGATCGCCTGTGCCCGTGGCAGTTCAGCGCCCGGCAGGTGATGGTCTGTAATGATGACGTCGATGCCGAGCTCCCGAGCGCGGTCAACGGCCGCAGCTGACGAGATGCCGTTGTCAACCGTGACGATGAGATCCGGCTTGGGGGTTCTGGCGGCGACGATATCGACGACGTTGGGCGTGAGCCCGTAGCCGTGGAGCACGCGGTCCGGCACGAAGTAGTTTGCGGTGATGCCGAGCATGCGCAGACCCCGGATACCGACGGCACATGCCGTAGCGCCGTCGCAGTCGTAGTCGGCGACGATGGTGACGGCTTGATGCCGCTCTCGAGCGAGTGCAAGCCGTTCGGCTGCTTCACGCGTACCTTCGAGCATGGCGGGCGGCAGCATGCCGGCCCATTCCTGCTCTAAATCGGAGGGCACCTGAATGCCGCGGGCGGCAAGCGCCCGCGCAATGGGCGGCAGAAAACCCGAAAGGGCCAGACGATCGGCGGCATGCTGATCGTAAGGACGGGAGAGAATGCGCGTCATGGAACCTCTCCCGCAAAGTTGTCAATGAACCAGCTTTCGAGCGGGAGCACCGACCGTTTGAAGCGTTTGAGCGGATTGAAGCTCTTGGGCGTCGGCAAAAGCGTAGCGGCGCCGGCATTGCCAAAGAGCACGAAAACAGCGTCGTCAATGCCGGCGGCTTTTTCGTGGCTGCGCCAACGTGCGAGTTCGCCGAGTGCCGTGGGGAGCGCTTCTCGCCAGGCGCTCCAGTCACTGCGGCGCCAGGGTTCGAGGAGATGCTCAATAACGATGATGCGCTCGCCGATTGGTGCGTCAACGAACGCTTTCCCCCACCGTTCCTGTTCGCGTTCGCCGCTGCGAACGGGCATGAGCGCGGTGCGGGGAATACCGGCAGCAGCTGCCCAGGCTCGGACGACTGGATCATCACAGGCTACAGCACGGTAGGTCGAGGGCGGAAAAATGGGAGTGTATGCTCCGCCGCCCGAAAGCCAAAAGCCCTCAATCGAAGGCAGTTTGCCCGCAGCCGTTTGAGCGGCAGCGGTGAATGCCTCAAGCAGATTTTCTGCTTCAGGCTTATCACTGCCCGTCATGCAGGCGGCGAGGCTCGCTCCTGCACCGACGCAGTCCGCCAGATCTCTAAACGGTGCGGCTGAGAATGCCCAGGGCTTGCGGCGGCAGAGAAAGAGAGTCGTTCCAGAAATCATCAGACGCATGCCGGCGTGTGCTGCGATAGGATCAAGCGCACAAGCAGCAGCGGGCATCTCAGACTCATGAAGCTCGACGGCTTCGAGCTGTCCCATCGAATTTCGCTGCCAGGGCGTGAGCTTCCAGAATTCCTGGTCGAGCACGGGACCGCCCGAAGCAATCCATTCGTAAGGGGCGGTGATCGGCGCGCCGGATCGGTGCGTGAGCACCTTCCAGAGCCAGGCCTGATGGGGTGAGCGATCGTGGAGCGGTTCAGCGAGGCGCTGCAGACCAGGCGGCTCACGGCCGGTCCCGAGTGCAGTCCACGCCTCAAGCGAGGCGGGGTCGGACTTTGCAAGCACGGCCGCAGTCTCGCGGGCGGCGGCCTCAGGGAGCCGGGCGCCGGGCAGGAGATAAAAGCAAGTTGTCATAGTGCCCGTGATTGTAGCCTTGGGGACTGCGGGTGCTTCGTCTTCATTGAGGAGTGTTGGTGTCTTCTAACATTCTTCTGTCGACCGTTTCGATCTTTTGCTGCGGCGCGGGGGAAGCTTCCTGCGCCGTTAGAATGCAGTTTTTGTCGAACGCACGCTTTCGTCATGCCGGATGCAAAACGAAAGGGTGTTCGAAGCGTTGAATTATTCCGCCTCAAGAGCGATTTCCAAGAGCACGATGCAGACGCCATTTGAATTCATGATCGGCCTCACCTACACCCGGCGCGGGAGGCGAGGCCGACGCAAAGACGGCTTCATGTCCTTTATCTCAGGCATGTCGGTGGCGTCCATCGCGCTTGGCGTTGCCGCGCTCATCATCGTGCTCTCGGTGATGAACGGCTTCCAAAAGGAAGTGCGCGACCGCATGCTTTCCGTGATTCCTCACGTTGAGATCAGGGCGAGCAAAGGTGCACTCACCGACGTGGAAGGCGTCGAAAAGGTACTTCAGGCGCAAAGTGACGTTGTCGCCGTTGCTCCCTTCGTGGAAGGTCAGGGGCTCTTTAGTTCCGGCGCAGTCGTGCGCGGCGCAGTCGTCAAAGGGATTGATCCTGCCAAGGAACCAGGGGTGAGCGAACTTGCGCAAAGCGTTTCCGGCGCAGAGCTTTCTGACCTGAAACCCAAGGCCTTTCAGGTCATTCTCGGCCAGGCGCTGGCGCGGCAGCTGCGCGTGCATATCGGCGACAAAGTGGCGCTGCTTGTGCCCGAAGGGAACATGACGCCGGCGGGACTGATTCCCCGCATGAAGCAGCTCACGGTCGCGGGTTACTTTTCAAGCGGGCACTACGAATACGATTCGACTTATGCCTTGGTCAATATTGAGGATGCAGCTGCACTCTATCGTACGGGCGGTCCTCAGGGACTGCGCGTCAAGACGACGGACATGGACCGTGCGCCGCAGATCGCGGCCAAGCTCGTGTCGGTGCTTCCGTCCGGACTTTATGCGACGGACTGGTCGCGGCAAAACCGCACGTGGTTCGCAGCCGTGCAGGTCGAAAAACGCATGATGGGGATCATCCTCTTTCTTATTGTTTTGGTCGGCGCTTTCGGGCTCGTTTCCACATTGGTGATGACCGTGAAGGAAAAGCAGTCTGACATCGCGATTCTCCGTACGCTCGGCGCTTCGCGTGCTTCCATCATGTCGATTTTCGTGGTGGAAGGCACGATTGTTGGGTTGGTGGGCGTTCTGTCAGGCGTTGCTGCAGGCCTTTTGATTGCCGAAAATGTCGGCGCCATCGTCTCGGCCATCGAGTCGATGCTCGGGGGTGAATTCCTGCCTCAGGAAATTTATTTCATCAGCAGCATGCCGAGCGATCCGCGTATGAGCGACATCGTACCGATTGCGGTGCTCTCTTTCCTGCTTTCTCTGGCTGCCACACTCTATCCGAGCTGGCGGGCTTCGAAGATTCACCCCGCGGAGGCTCTTCGCTATGAATAATGCGCAAAATCATCCGCAGCGTTCCGTTGTTCTGGAAGCAAGTCATGTGGTCAAGAGCTATCGCGAGGGGACGAGTGAGCTGCCGGTGCTTAAAGATGTGAATCTCCGGATTCATGCGGGCGAAGCGGTGGCCGTACTCGGCGCTTCGGGTTCCGGGAAGTCAACGCTCCTGCATGTGCTGGGCGGTCTTGACGGTTTGGATGCCGGACGAGTGGCCATTGCCGGCGAGGACCTCGCCGCGCTCAAAGAGAGTGAGCTCGATCGTCTGCGCAACCGCTCCCTCGGGTTCGTTTATCAGTTTCACCACCTGCTGCCGGAGTTTTCTGCTTTGGAAAATGCGGCTATGCCGCTTTTCATCCGCCGTCTGCCTAAGCGTGAAGCGTTGTCTCGAGCTCAGCAGGCTTTGGAAGCTGTGGGTTTGGGCGATCGTCTCGAGCATCTGCCTTCGCAGCTTTCGGGCGGCGAACGTCAGCGTACAGCTATTGCGCGTGCGTTGGTGACGCAGCCCGCCTGCGTGCTGGCGGATGAGCCGACGGGCAATTTGGATCACGAAACCGCGTCACAGGTCTTCACATCGCTTCTTGAACTGGCGCATACCCAAGGCACGGCTGTCGTAATCGTCACGCATGACCGAGAGCTCGCGCGCCGCTGCGATCGTGCGGTAGAGCTCAAGGGCGGCGTGATTGTGGATGCAGACCGCTTTTAACGGGTTGGTTCCTTATGACCGCTCGCGCCATCCAATTCATTGACACGCACTCGCATCTGCAGGTTGAGCGTCTGGACGGCCATCGTGCTCAATGGCTCGCTCAAGCACGAGAGGCGGGCCTCGAGAATATCCTGCTCTGCGCCGGGGCGCCTGAAGACTGGGAGCGAACGCTCTCTGCGGCACACGAGTGGGGCCTGGGGGCGATGCTTGGCATCCATCCGCTTTGGCTTGACTCGACAACGCCCGCAGAGCTCGTCGGGCTGCGTGAGCTGGCCGAGTCTCTGCTCGACGATCCGCATTTCATCGGTCTCGGAGAGGTGGGGCTCGACGGGTTTGAGCCCGGGCTTGATCAGCATAAGGCCGAGCAGGTGTTTCTCGAAGAACTTAAGATCGCCCGCGACCTCGACCTTCCGCTCTCTATTCATGTTCGCCGGACAGCTTCAAAGACGCTCGGACTGCTGCGAAGAGTCTACGGTTCGCCGGGCAAAACGGGGTTTCAGCCCGTGCGCGGCGCCGTCCATGCCTTTAACGGCTCGGATGCTGAACGCGAGGCTTTTTTAGCGTTCGGACTGGTGCTCGGTTTCGGCGGTGCCTGTACTTACGACGGAAGCAAACGCATTCGCAGGCATTTGTCGGAGCTTGCCGACGGAGCCTGGGTGCTTGAAACCGACGCGCCTGATATGCCGCCGTCGAGTCGACGGGATGCTTTTGCTCTCGGGCACTCAACGCTCGACACACGCCCAGCGGACATTCTGGAAGCCGCCCGTACGGCAGCTCAGCTTCGCGATTGCGGCGTTTCCAAGGCTCGAGACACTTTTGCGTCTGCCAGAAAGCTTTGGGCGGCAGACCGAGTGATATACGGTCTGATTACGGCGCGTTTTGCGCTGTATCAGATGGAACACAGCTCAATTCCAACCAATGATCGGCGGCCATCGCGATACACTCGATAAAATCTGCCGCCATGCCGGATTCCCTTGGATGGGGTTTCACTTCCGGCATGGACTCATCCCAATCCCCATACAGCAAAGCCGGCACCAGTGCCAGCGTCCGCCGTTATGTTTTCAAACGGCGGCCTTCCGGAGAAACAAAGTGACTGAAGCTCAACCTGCTCAGACAACTGAAATCAATGACGGCCTGCACCGCACCAATGTGGCGGTTTTCGGCCTCGATCGCCCGGGCATCGTCGCCGTTGTATCCAATGCGCTCACTCGCCGCGGCGTTAATCTCGAGCAGGTGAACCAGATGGCCTTGCACGGCCAGTTCGCTCTGATGTGTGTCATTCAGAAACCCGCCGGTCTTTCTAACGAACAGATCCAGCAGGAGCTTGAAGCCGAAATCGCCCGCCGCAAGTTTGATCTGGCCGTTATGGTGATTGACTTCAAGGCGCCGACGCCGCAGCCGGAAAGCGAGCCCTATGTGGTGAGCGTTTGGGGTACGGACCGCAACGACATCATCGCTAATTTTTCGCGCATTTTCGCCGAACAGAAGATCAACATCGAATCCCTGCGTGCTTTCCCGATTGAGGACGGCATGTCGCTGCAGGTCTTTGAAGTTTCTATTCCGCTCAATGTTGATCGCCGCGCGCTGCACCGCGTCATGATTGATCGTGCCCGCGCCATGAACCTGCGCTGCAATCTGCAGCACCGCGATATCTTCGAAGCTATTCACCGCGTCAAGGTGGAATAAGTCAACCATCACGCGACCGCAACCCATTCCAAATTTTTTTCAGACAGAGACAAAACATGCTGACTGACCGCGAGGTACTTTCCACCATCAATATGCTTCGTTCGGAGCATCTCGACGTCCGCACCGTCACGATGGGCATCAATCTTTTTGACTGCGCGAGTTCGGACTTCGATACTTTCGCCTACAAAGTGCGTTCGAAGATTTTCCGCTATGCCGAAAAACTCGTTGAGACCTGTGATCTCGTCGGCGACCGCTACGGCATCCCCGTCGTCAATAAGCGCATTTCCGTGAGCCCGATCGGCACTGTCGGCGCGAGCTTCAGCCGTGATGAGATGGTGGCGGCCTGCCGCGTGCTCGATGAGTCCGCCAAAGAAGTGGGCGTTGACTTTATCGGCGGTTTCGGCGCTTTGGTTGACAAAGGGATGACGCCGGGCGAAAAGAATCTGATTGATGCACTTCCCGAGGCGCTGGCTGTCACCGACCGTATATGCTCTTCAATCAATGTGGGTTCGACGAAGGCCGGCATCAACATGGATGCCGTACGCCTCATGGGTCAGCGCATTCTGGATGTGGCGGAAGCAACTCGCGACCGCGACGCAATCGGCTGCGCCAAGCTCGTTGTCTTCTGCAATATTCCGCAGGACGTGCCATTTATGGCAGGTGCCTATCTTGGCGTCGGCGAACCCGATGTGGTGATCGACGTCGGTGTTTCCGGCCCGGGCGTGGTGAAAAAGGCTCTTGACCGTGCCTTTAAGGCCAAGGGTGAATTCCTGACGATCACGGATGCGGCAGAAGTCATCAAGCACACCGCCTACAAGGTGACCCGCGTGGGTGAAATCATCGGCAATGAAGTCGCCAACCGCCTGAACCTTCCGTTCGGCGTGGCGGATCTCTCGCTTGCCCCGACGCCGGCAGTGGGCGACAGCGTGGGCGAGATCTTCCAGTCTCTCGGCCTTTCTTCCATCGGTGCTCCCGGCACGACGGCCATTCTCGCGATGCTCAATGACCAGGTGAAGAAGGGCGGTGTTTTTGCCTCTTCGCACGTGGGCGGGCTTTCCGGCGCCTTCATTCCGGTGTCCGAAGACAGTGCCATTGAAGCCGCTGCGCGCTCGGGCGCCCTGACGCTCGAAAAGCTCGAAGCCATGACCTCTGTCTGCTCTGTGGGTCTGGACATGATCGCCATCCCGGGCGACACCCCCGCTTCGACGATCTCCGGCATGATCGCCGACGAATCCGCCAACGGCATGATCAACGGCAAGACCACTGCGGTCCGTGTGATTCCGGTTCCGGGCAAGACCGTGGGCGACGTTGCTCATTTCGGCGGCCTTCTCGGTGAAGCGTCCATCATCCGCGTTCCGGGCGGCGATGCGTCGGGCTTCGTGAAGCTTGGCGGCCGCATCCCGGCGCCGATCCACAGTCTGCGCAACTAACCGCGGTCACAGCGCCTTTATAACCGGATATAACGCGATCCCTTCTATGCTTTTTGCATGGGAGGGATTTTTTATACTCAAAAAAATACACAATCAAAATTTATAGTCTTTTGATTGCGATTGACAGGTATCAACATGTCAATTCAAAGTTTACATATATAGTTGATTGATATTATCTCTAAAGTGATGAGGTATATCGTTAATTGTTTTCAACTAATAAAGTGATAATATTGAAAACGTGATGCATTAATGCGGCTTCCTTTAGCTAAAAGGCTGCGAGCACAGGCGTTGGAGCAAAAGCTTTGAAGAGCAGCGAGAATCTTTGAGCCCCTTTGCGGGCACCTCTCAACTACATTCTCTTCAAATAATGAAAACAACAGAATGCACTTCCGAGTGTGCTCGCGGCGTGGGCCGCAGTGTGCACTCCACTTTTGTCTTCCCTCATCACTTAGGAGTGCGCCTCGTTTCCCGCGGCGGCATGCGCTCGGGCGGTCTGCCGTGTTTGAGCGCTCTGTCTCTAAGCTTAATGACAGCAGGGTTTCTTTTCTGCGGGGCCGCTTCGCCGGTATTGGCCAATAGTGTCTACGGCGATATCTCTGATCCCTACATGGTGTCCGATCATGTTGTTTTAGAGGACTACTATGCAGATCACAGCGCAACGAACGTGACGCAGTCAGGCCATCTCGAGCTGTTGGATACCAATTTTTATACGGACAATCTTGAAGTGAGCGGTCAGCTGACTGTCGGGAGCGGCGCCTATTTGGAGAACGTGTATGGGCCGGCAGAGGAGTTTGCCGGTACGGCTGAGCTTCACTCCGGCGCCCGCTTACAGGTCGAAGTTGACGGTTATGCAGAGCTTTGGGAGGTTGTCAGCCGCGGCGGGTCGCTGATCCTCAGCGCAGCGGCAACGGAGGCGTCTGACGTCATATCAAACGCAGAAGTACATATTCAAAAACTGACGGCGGATATGGAACGCACGTTGGTGACGGTGGGCGAAGACAATGCTCAGGCGGATCTGTTTTCAACCTTGATGATTGAAGAGCTCTCTGTGAGCAGCGGCGGTCATCTTGACATTCGTGTGGGTTCGGGCGGCGCTTTCGTGTGGACTCATGCGGCATTTGATGATGGCAACGAGGCCGGAACGGATCCAATCGAAAATTTCTTTTTTACGCCCGCCGCGGCGCCGCAGGGTGCAGTTCGCGTGCAAAAGAATGCTTCACTCACGCGCGGGATGTCGATTGCTGTGGGCGGGAGCAGCACGGAACGGGAGGCAGCCTCCAATCGTTGGAACCTCTGGGTAGGAAGCGGCGTGCTCTCTATCGAGGGCGAACACACCACACTGACGCTCGAGGATGGCACGAAGGCTCGCTTTGATGCGGGTTCAACGCTTCTTTTGTCTTCGCTCATCCGCACGGATGAAGACGACGCTCTTCAGGACGCTGAAGACGGAGCCGATTCACCGGCACCATCCCAATCGGCTGACCGCAAAGCCGCTTCCGGCGTTCCGGCGGCGGGGACGACCTTTAAAGTCGAAGGACTTGATTTGAGCCGCGCTGAGGTCTCCGGGCTGGAAAATTTGACGCTGAAAGTAGAGGGGCTTCTGGAAACAGGAGGACTTTATTTCGATGCGTCAGGCACGGTGGTCGGGGTGTTGGGCAGGCCAACGTTTGAGGGGCCGCTCGCAGCAATGCTTCAAGAGCTTTATGAAAACCGAACATCGCTCCTTGTGCCCACCTTTTACCGTACGCTTTTTACCAATACGTCCGACGTGGTTGAAGGCACGATGATGGCGGTTGCCACGGCCGCTTCTTCAACGGGTACCAATGAGCGGCTGATGCAAAACGCTGTCTCGACCTCCATGCGGCTGGCTTCGGCAGCCAGAATGGCGGAGGCGCAGGCGGCGCGTGCCGCAGAAATTCGTTCGCTTGAAGCGCAAAGAGCGGCTAGCCGAAAAGCAGCTGCTGATTCGGAAAAGGCCGATCCTGACTGGACGGAACGGCTGAAAGCCTGGCGCACAAACCTGCAGGAGCATCTGCCGGCGATAGTGCAGGATGTGCCTGTTTTTATCGGCGCTTCAGCCGGCAGCACCAAGGTTGAGGTATCGACCCCGGTCTCTAAACCCTTTACGGTCAAAAGCGAAGACACCACTTTTGACGCCGCTGTCATTTTCGGGCGGGAGGATTGGCGTGTCGGCTTGATGGGGAGCTTTACAACAAGAAGTCTGGATACGCTTTATAAACAGGGAGCAGCGGCGGAACTCGGGGTAGACAGCGAATCCGACGAAGCTTCCGCATCATTCTTTGTGCGCCGACGGCTCGGCAGCGGCTGGGGAACGGTAGATTTGACGTGGCTTGAGGCTGACGACCGTTATCGCATGGGGGCGGCCCGGGAGTATCTTGAGATGGAAAAACTCAAGCGGCGCATTTATTCCAGCGGCTTTCTTTATGAGCAGCCGCTTTTCGCCGGCAGCGCGTTGTCGGGCAGCGGGCCTGACCGCTCATGGGTGATTTCGGGCTTTGCCGGACTGCGGTATCTGCGGGTGGATACGGCTGAAGGAACATGGCGCTCACCGGCAGGAGCTGTGCTCACCATTCGTGAAGCTTCCGCGCAGGCTGTGGCGGCAACGGCGGGCGGCGTCATAACGGGGGCGCTTCATTTTGCGCCGGGAGCCGGATATTGGGGGCAGGTGAAGCCGAGGCGCTTGGATGTGTCGTTGACTGCAGCGTTGAACAGTACGGTCGGCGGCGACCGCGATGTGATGGTTCAAGGGCCCGCCGGGGGCTCGACATCGTCAGCAACTGTCATGACGGCTGCTGAGCCCGAACGCTTCCAATGGAATGCCGAACTCGCTGCCGGCATTGAATGGCGGGATTCCAGATTGGATTTTTCCGGTTTTGCTTCACGCGCTGGATCCAGCGTTCGCTCTGCAGGGGGC
>OGGS01002365.1_pt1 | contig 10467 bp, 10 predicted proteins | sample 1571281 | NCBI WGS metagenome assembly OGGS01 (sample SAMEA2582042, study PRJEB24529) | metagenome | biome: Human gut stool | place: China | collected 2011 | reverse complement strand
AAAGATTGAAACCATGACCAAAGCGGAGATGGAGAGCCAGATGGCCGCAGGCACCTACGACATTGCCTTGTACCCTATGGAGGCCGCCAGCCAAAGCCCGGTGACCTTTCTGTCCAACCTGCTCTCCACCAACTATATGAAGCTGCAAAGCGATAAAATCGAACGGGCGCTGACAGTAGCCAAGAACGCCACGGCCGGCACGGCCACCGCCGCCTGCCGGGCCTGCGAGCAGGCGCTGATCCAAACCGGCACCGTTCTACCGGTATTCTATGAGTCTGCCTACTATGTGATGGCTGGAGGCGTCAGCGGCGTTCAGTTTCACCCGGGCAGTGGGAGGGTCTCCTTTGTTGAAGCGGTCAGAGCATAATAAGCGGTACGCTACGGTCTTTTGGGTGCTCAGCGTGGTGTGTATGGGTGTAATCTTCTACCTGTCCTCCCGCACAGCGGACCAATCCAGCCGCGAGAGCGGCGCTGTACTGGCCTGGCTCACCCGCCTGCTGGGCGATGGTCGGCTCACAGACTTTTTGGTGCGCAAATCCGCACACTTTTTGGAATACACCGGGCTGTGCCTGCTGCTGAGCTTTGCCTGCGCAGCCACCTGGGGACGCCGGTACACGGCCGTCAGCCTGCCCATTGCCAGTCTGTATGCAATCACCGACGAAGTGCACCAGCGCTTTGTGCCCGGGCGTTCCTGCCAGGCGGCAGACTGGGCCATTGACACCGCCGGTGCGGTCCTCGGACTGCTGTGTGCCGGGGTGCTGCTGTGGCTTTGGCTGCGCTATCGTACCAAAAAGCACGACAAGAATTGACATTGCCGCCAAATCGTATATAATATAGGACATATTCTTAAAATTAAGAGCGAGGAAACAACATGAATGTATTGATTTACGACACGGAAGAACAGATCGGCATTGCAGCCGGTAACTATATGTGCGGCCAGGTGCTGGCAAAGCCCAACTCCGTACTGGGTCTGGCCACCGGCTCCACGCCGCTGAAGCCCTACAACCACATGATCCGCCTGTACGAGCAGGGTGCCGTGGACTTCTCCAAAGTGACCACTTTTAACCTGGACGAATACTGCAAGCTGGATGTGGAAGACAAAAATTCCTACCACTCCTTTATGCACGAAAATCTGTTTGACCACATCAATATCCCGAAGGAGCGCATTCACTTTTTGGACGGCAACGCAGCAGACTTAGAGGCCGAGTGCAAGCAGTACGAGGAGAGCATTCGCGCTGCCGGCGGCATTGATATTCAGCTGCTGGGTATCGGCTCCAACGGCCACATTGCCTTTAACGAGCCTAGCGACTCCTTCCAGCGGTGGACCCATGTGGTGTCCCTTAAGGAGAGCACCATTCAGGACAACAGCCGCTTCTTTAACACCATTGAGGAGGTACCCACCCAAGCACTGACCATGGGTATTGGCTCCATTATGCAGGCCAAGCGCATTCTGATCATCGCCCTGGGCGAGCACAAGGCCAAAGCCATTAAGCAGGTGATCTCCGGCAATGTGACCCCGGAATGTCCCGCCTCTGTGTTGCAGTTCCATACGGATGTAACGCTGATGCTGGATCGGGGCGCCGCTTCCCTGCTGTAACATTTTGAAATCAGGTGATCAAGTATGAATAAAGGGATCAAAGCAGCGCTGGCGCTGGGTCTGTGCTGCGTTACCGCCGCCGGGCTGTTTGGCTGCACCAAGGCTGCCCCGGAAGAGACCACCCAGCCCGCCACGGTCGCAACCCGGCCCGCTGCCACCACGGCAGACACCACGGTGCCGGAGAGCACCACAAATGCTTCTACCGACACCACTACAAAACCGGCAGAAACCACCACCAAAAAGGCAAAAGAGGACAGCGGAAGCGCCTACACCGTCAACCAGGCACTGGACGCCCTGACCAACTACTACGGCAAGGGCTACGATGTGGACGGCACCGTGTCTGAGGGCAACAACTACTATTTTGCCGTTTATAAAAACAAAAAGAAGTACGCCTCCGTCAAAGTCAATATGCAGACCGGCGATGCGGTAGAAACCCGCACCAAGGACGGCGCGACGGCCAACTTCAATGTATTTGTATAAGGAGGCTCCTATGGATAAGGAAAAGTTTTATATCACCACGCCCATTTATTACCCCTCCGGCAATCCCCACATCGGGCACTGCTACACCACCGTGGCCTGCGACTCCATCGCCCGCTTTCGGCGCATGCAGGGGTATGATGTGCTCTTTCTCACCGGTACGGACGAGCACGGTCTGAAAATTGAGCAAAAGGCCGCCGAGAAAGGCGTGACCCCCAAGGCGTATGTGGACGAGATCGTAGCCATCTTTAAGAAGCTGTGGTCCTACATGAACATCAGCTATGACCGCTACATTCGCACCACCGACGATTACCATATAGAGACGGTACAGAAGATCTTTAAGGAGCTGTACGACCGGGGCTATATTTATAAGGGCGAATACAAAGGCAAATACTGCACCCCCTGCGAGAGCTTTTGGACGGAAAGCCAGCTGGTGGACGGCAAGTGCCCGGAATGCGGCCGTGCGGTCACCGAGGCCGCTGAGGAAGCCTATTTCTTTAAGCTGTCCCCCTTTGCCGACCGGATCGAAAAGCTGCTGTTGGAGACGGATTATTTACAGCCTAAGAGCCGCGCGGTAGAGCTGGTCAACAACTTTATCAAGCCCGGTTTGGAAGATCTGTGCGTGTCCCGCACTTCCTTCACCTGGGGCATTCCCGTCACCTTTGACCCGGGTCATGTGGTTTATGTGTGGGTGGACGCCCTATCCAACTACATCAGCGCCCTGGGCTACCTGAATGACAAGTATGACGACTTTGACCGCTATTGGCCCGCCGATGTGCACATGGTGGCTAAAGATATTATGCGCTTCCACGCCATCATTTGGCCCGCCATGCTGATGGCGCTGGATCTGCCGCTGCCCAAACACTTGGCAGTACACGGCTGGATCACCTTTAACGGTCAAAAGATGAGCAAATCCATCGGCAATGTGGTAGACCCGCTGGTGCTGGGCGAGCGCTACGGCGCAGACGCCATTCGCTACCACATTCTGCGAGAGATGGCGCTGGGCGCAGACAGCTCTTTTTCTAACGAAATTATGATCAACCGCATTAACGCGGACTTAGCGAACGATCTGGGCAACCTGGTGTCCCGCACCGTGGCTATGGCAGAGAAATACTTTGGCGGCACCTTGCCGGAATGCAGAGAAGCAGACGAAGAACTGGACGTCTCTCTCATTGACCCGGCACTGGAGCTGCGGGATAAAGTGGCTGCCTACATGGACCAGACCCAGCTGAACAACGCCCTGGCAGAGATCTTCAAAGTGATCTCCAGAGCCAACAAGTATATTGACGAAACCACCCCCTGGATCCTGGGCAAGAACGAGAGCCGCAAGGCTCGACTGGCCAGCGTGCTGTACAACCTGCTGGAGGTGATCCGGATCACCACCACCCTGCTGTCCTGCTTTATGCCCACCTCCATGCCCAAGGCCTGGGCGCAGATCGGCGCTACGGAGAACCTGATCACCTATGAGAACGCTGCCAAATTCGGCGTGCTCCCTGCCAATGTAACGGTGCACAAGGGCGACGCTCTGTTCCCCCGCATTGACACAGATAAGGAGATCGACGAACTGAACGCCTTAATTAAAGCCCAAATGGAGAAGGCCATCGCTGCCCAGCAGCCTAAGGCAGAGGTGCCTGGTGTAGCGCAGATTGCCTTTGACGACTTTAGCAAGGTAGAGCTGCGCGTGGCAGAGATCACCGACTGCGAACCCATTAAGCGGGCAAAGAAGTTGCTAAAACTGCAAGTGAATGACGGCGACGGCAGCCGTCAGATCGTCAGCGGCATTGCCCCCTGGTACAAGCCGGAGGACCTGATCGGCAAAAAAGTGGTGATCGTAGCCAACTTAAAGCCTGCCAAGCTGTGCGGCGAGATGAGCAACGGTATGCTTCTGGCCGGCGATGTAGGCGATCATGATGTGCAGGTGCTGTTTGTGGACGGTATGCCCGCCGGCACCAAGATTCGCTAAAAAAACACAAAAGAGCGAGCAGTCTGCGGACCGGTCGCTCTTTTTTATAAAGGAATTCGATTTATGGAAAACGCTCCGATTTTTGACACCCACGCCCATTATGACGATCCTCAATTTGACCCGGATCGGGAGCAGCTGCTCCGCCGGCTGCCCGACCTAGGCGTGGTGGGTGTGGTCAGCTGCGGCTGTGATCTGCCCTCCTCCCTGCAAAATCAGGCGCTGAGCCGCCAATATCCCTGGTTTTACTTTGCCGCCGGGTTCCACCCGGAGAATTTGGAAGGCGCTGATTTAGAGGACATAGAGCGCCTACGCACGCTGCTGGCGGACCCCAAGTGCGTGGCGGTTGGCGAGATCGGCTTGGACTACCACTGGATGGCCAGCGACAAAGACACGCAAACGGCCTTTTTCCGCCGTCAGATCCAGCTGGCAAAGGAAGTGGACAAACCCATTATCGTACACGACCGGGAAGCCCATGGCGACACGCTGGAGCTGCTGCAAGCCTTGCAGCCCAAAGGCGTGGTGCACTGTTTCTCCGGCAGCAAGGAAATGGCAAAGGAGATCATCAAACTGGGCATGTACATCGGCCTGAATGGTGTGGCCACCTTTAAGAACGCCGGCAAAGCGCTGGAGGTGGTGGAAACGATCCCCTTAGAACGCCTGGTGTTGGAAACGGACTGTCCTTACCTGGCGCCGGAGCCTTGCCGCGGGCAGCGCAATAACTCTGCTCTGATCCCTCACATTGCCGCACGCATTGGGCAGGTGCTGGGACTGTCTGCCCAGGCTGTGCTGTGCCAAACGGCAGAGAACGCCCGCGCACTGTACGGTCTGCAAGTCTAAACAAAGAGAGAGCCACAAAAACCGTTACCGGTCTCTGTGGCTCTCTCTTTGTGTTGGATCGCCTGCTTACAGACTCTTGATAAAGTCAAGGACTTTCTTCTGATTCTCTTTGTCTATCACGCACAGGCGGAACAGGGTCTCCCACTCCTCTTTGTTCAACTCGCCCAAGCAGTTGATAAAGTTGAGGATGCCATTCTGATCCTCTTTGTCCATAATCCGCAAACGAAACAGTACCATACGCTCTACATTACTAAGCTCGGCAATACCGTCATTGATCTGGCCCTTCAAATAGCTGGAGGGCTGCTCGTTATTGGCATCGTAAGCCACGCCTGCATCATGCAGCGTATCTGCAGTGTTGCTTGCAGTGCTTTTCATGCCCAGCAGGTAGTCCGTGCTCACCTCGTAGGCATGGGCCATCTTACACAGCAGGGGGTATTTGGGGTGGCTCTTTCCAGTCTCATAATACGCATAAGTGCTGCGATTTACTTCAAATAGCTTAGAGGCCTCCTCTTGGGTCATACCTGCGTTCTCACGCAGACGAGTCAGCATGGCCGGCAGGCCGTTGCCCTCTCTCGCATTGCTGGAATTTTGTTGTTTTGTTGCGTTGTTCATAATCGCTTCCCGCTCTCCTCTCTCACGGTCTTGGTCATTGGGTGATTATTTTGATTGTTATTCGATATGGGCCGTGTTCTTTTTTCACAGCGTGACAAGTTTACACAAATTTTCCGAATTTGTCAAGGGTTTCGCCAACATTTTCCGGTTACAAAAAATTGACAAAGCCGTGATGAAATGATATTATAAAGCAAAATAAAGCGAAAAAGCGCATAATACCGCCAAAAATTTAAGGAACGGTGACGACCAGAATGACAAAAAAAACGATTAGCCTTTTTTTGGCAATTTGTCTGTTAATGACCACTTTAACAATATTACCGACAACTGCCTTTGCCAAGAGTTATGCCGACCAGTTACGGGACAAAGGCTTCCCGGAAAGCTATATCAGCAAGCTGGTAAGCCTGCACAATAAGTACCCCAAATGGGATTTTCAGCCGCTGAAGACCGGACTGAATTTCACCGCTGCCGTTAAAGCAGAGCGCTCCCCTCACTCTAAGCAACTGATTGAGCGTCAGTCTTCTCTGTCTGCCGCCTATTACTGCAGCTGCGCCTCCTGCAAGAACAAGCCCCAGGAAGGCTCCAGCTGGTACTCTGCCTCTCAAAACGCGGTGATGCACTATATGGATCCCCGCAACTTCTTGGATGAGAAGCATATTTTCCAGTTTGAATCCACCGCATATAATGCCAAGCAGACCAAAGCCGGGGTGGAGACCATTCTCTCCCCTACCTGGATGCACAATTCCCTGATCAACTACCTGACCACCGACGGCAAGACCCGCAAGAACTACGACAGCAAGACCAAGTATTCCGACGCGATTTTGGCCGCCGCAAAAAACAGCGGTATGAGCGCCTATTATCTGGCCTCCAAAATCGTACAGGAGGTGGGCAGTACCAAAGCCACCACCGGCGGCGCCAGCGGCAACCGTGCGCCGTTTATCGGCATTTACAACTACTACAATATCGGCGCTTACAGCGGCGCGATGGACGGGCTGGAATGGGCTGCCGGGTATCTGCGCCTGGAGAAGAACGCCACCATTTACTCTGACTATAAAAACGGCAAGGTCAGCGGCATGACGGCAACGGATGTGCAGAAAATCCTGAATCTGAAACACGCATGGGAATTTATCCTAAAAAGGGTCAGTATATGGTATGGCGCGCCAATGCGGGCAACTACTACCGGGTGCGCCTGTACACAGATAACGGTGGCAGCTACGCCACCGGCACCTCCGGCTATGTGCCCAAAAGTGTCTGCCGCACCAAGTACTTTAACTATGGCCGTCCCTGGAGCAATCCCTACAAGTCCATTTACAACGGCGCAATATACATAGCAAACGGCTTCTCCAAAACCCAAAACACCGGCTATCTGCAAAAGTTCAATGTAGCCCCCGGCACGGCAGAGAAGCACAGCCACGAATATATGGCCAATGTACAGGCGGCGGCTTCTGAGTCTGTTACAACCTATAACGCCTATAAATCGGCTAAAATTCTGGACACGGCCAAGACCTTTATTATTCCCGTGTACAGCGGTATGCCCGCTTCCACTGCGAATGTGAACCACATTTCCACTTCTACCTCCGGCAGCACCACGACCACCACAGCAGCCAAGAACCGGGTCACCGGACTGACTCTGACCGGGCGCACCCAGACCAACTTAACATACAAGTGGAACAAGGTATCCGGCGCCACCAAATACTATATTGACATTACCAACAAAACCAAGGGTACCAACTTCTCCAAAACCGTCACCGGCACCAGCGCCACCCTGCACAACCTGACAGATACCGAGGAGTACGCCGTGCGGGTGCGAGCCTATGTAAAAGGCAAATACGGCCCTTACAGCGCCTACAACATCAAGCACTGCCTACCCGGTAAAGTCAGCGGTGCTAAGGTGAAAAGCCGTTCTGCGGCCTCTGTGGCTCTCCAGTGGAGCAAAAAGGCCGGTGCCGACGGCTACTATATCTATCGCTACGACACCAAATCCAAAAAAACAACCAAAGTAGCTACGATCAAAGGTAACAAAACTACCGGCACCGTCAGCAAGCTGAAAGCCAACACCGCCTACACCTTCCAGGTGGCAGCGTACACCACAGACAGCAGCACCAAGACCGGCGCCAAAAGCAGCAAGGTCAGCACCAAAACACTGACCGCCACCCCAAAGATCAGCTCCGCCACCTCGCCTAAGTCTAAGAAGATCACGATTAAGTGGGGCAAAGTCGCGTGCAGCGGCTACCAGGTGCAATACTCCACCACTAAGAACTTTAAGCAGAATTTTCTGGACTTTACGGTAAAGAATAGTGCCACCTCCAAGACCTTCTCCACCTACCGGGCCAAGACCACTTACTATGTGCGTATGCGTTCCTACCGCACCGAGGGCAAGAAAAAAGTCTACTCCGCCTGGAGCGCCACCAAGGCTGTTAAAGTGAAATAATAAACATAACAAAACACCCCGTGCAGTTCCAAACCGCACGGGGTACTTTTGTGTGTTATTCTTTTGAGCCGCCAAACTTCACTTTTATGATATAGTCCCGCAAAAAGGACAGCAGGACGATCAAAACCGGTGCACCGGCACAAAGCCACTTGACCCATCCGCTTTGCTCCAACCGCTCTCCGCCAAAGGCAATGAACAATACGACCTCAAAGAGGACCAGCAAAGCCACCAGACAGCAAGTGGTTAGAATGTAGAATTGTTTTTTGTTCATTTGCTTCCGTTCTCCTATTCAGTACCAACATTACTATAATTTATACGAACTATACGGACCATAACTTTCTCCGGAGCTTGGCCTAAATGTCCAGTCATATCGACATTGTACCTTACCGCTCGCTAACACCTGCGTATATGCAACACATTTTACATTTCCTCCAATGCACGCCGCAGATACAGCGCTCAAGGCTGTCGCACCGATTTTAGTCAATACTGAAAGCCACCCTGTACTCGGGATAACCGCAGCAATGATACCCGCTAATGTCGCAGCTGCCACACCTCGAGCCCACGAAATACGATGATTTGATGTATCGTGATAACGCCAACCAGTGGTAGCTAATGGCGATACACTCTCAATTGATTTTTCATCTGGAAAGCTCACAGCATTCTCAACATAAGCAACCGGTTTGCCGTTGAGAAATATTATACCAGAACAAACATCATAATACACAACATCCGTTATTTCATCCGTGATGTTAGTAATGTACATATATTCTTTATCATCCACAATCCTAGATTCGCATCTATATTCCTTGCCATCAATTATGGCAGTTTCAATATTTTCGGCTGCGTAGGTGGCGGTAGCACCAAAAGAACAAACGACGAACATTACAGCGGATAAAAACAAGCTTACCATTCTTTTACTCATAATAATTCTCCTTCTTTTTTATATTGCTCTTGTCTGCTTACGAATAAAGGAATGCTTTGAACATCGGAAACACCTCCTGCCTATTTATTGGGTAATCGATTGGCTAACGCACTTGACAATTATTCGGCGCCTTTGCAATTATCAATCTCGATTTTAATGTATCATTTATCATTCTGTCTGCATTTGTTTCCAAACTTCTATCTTCAATAACATTTAAGCGCATTGTAAATAATTTGTCAAGCGTTTTTTAGAACATAAAAAAGGCGGGGAGTACCCGCCTTTAACATTTTAATCCTTATTTCTTTTTGCCGGATTTTTCCTCATACACGGCAGCCACGGTATCCACATCGCCGGAGGCAATAATATGCCCTTTCTCCAACAAAATGGCCGTGTCGCAAATGGCCTTCACCTGCTGAATATTATGAGACACAAACAGCACGGTCACGCCCTGATCAAACATAGACTGGACCTTAGCCAAACTCTTTTTGCGGAAACGGGCGTCGCCTACGGACAGCACCTCATCCAAAATCAGAATATCCGGCTCCACAGCCGTGGCAATGGAAAAGCCCAAGCGGGCTTTCATACCGGAAGAATAGTTCTTCAGCGGCACGTCAATAAACTTGCCCAGCTCGGAGAATGCCACAATCTCGTCATATTTTCTCTCCAAATACTCTCGGTTGTAGCCCAGAATGGCACCGTACAGGAAAATATTTTCCTTACCGGTGTAGTTGGGGTCAAAGCCGGCGCCCAGCTCCAGCAAAGGCGCAATCACGCCCTTCTTTTTCACAGTACCCTCCGTAGGCTTGTATACGCCTACAATGGTCTTGAGCAGTGTGGATTTACCGGCACCGTTCAGGCCCAAAATGCCCAAATGCTGGCCCCGGCGCACCTGGAAGTTAATGTCCTGCAAGGCATAAAACTTCTTGAATTCCAGCTGACGCCTTAACAGCTTGATCACATATTCCTTTAAGTTGTCCACCTTTTCCTTATTCAGGTTAAAGGCCATGGTCACATTTTCAACAGAAATGACTACATCGTTGTCCATACGGTTCATCCTTTACAGTTCTTGCCCTTGCGTGCAAAGGCCACAATCCCGGAAATCGCCAGCAGCAGTCCGCCGGCACCCAGGCACATATACAGCCAGTCGATCATATACCGAGTAGCAGCCGCACAAAGATACGCGGGAAAAATATACAGGTTTTTTTGGTGCAGCAGCACCAGCATGATCACAGCGCATAGCACCGTCACCAGTCCGGCGGCACAGATACCGTCTGCCGCCAGCAGGCGCTGGAGCCGCTTGGCAGCGCCGCTGCGCCTCAACAGCCATACCGCCAGTGCCACGCCGCAGCAGGCGATCACACCCCCTGCCACAGAGGCTCGCATGCTAAGATTTACAAAGCTTTGCAGATCCGCCGCAAAAACCAGCGCCATACGGCCACCCATATAATCGGTAAATGCCTTGCCAAAGTCCTGCACCTGCGCCGTAGTGGCGCCGGGAGCTGCCTTGGCTGCCGCCGTTTCTAATGCGGTACGCACCTCTTGGAGCACCGGCGCCAGCTTGGCCGAGCGATCCTTGCTTTTTAACATAACCCCCGCATAGGTCTGCACCGCCGTGCGCACGCCGTCCTTAG
>OGGS01002359.1_pt1 | contig 10513 bp, 8 predicted proteins | sample 1571281 | NCBI WGS metagenome assembly OGGS01 (sample SAMEA2582042, study PRJEB24529) | metagenome | biome: Human gut stool | place: China | collected 2011 | reverse complement strand
CAAATGTCTTACTTTTTTTTTAAACACACAATTATTTTGTGCATTTTTTTTCTAATAAAACAATCAAAAACCTTGAAAAAGAGGAATTAAGGGTGAATAATAAGAAACTTTAACTCTTGGGGCATTAAAATCAAAACAGAAATCGAGACATGATAAAGATTGCTAAAGAAAAGCGTACCTTTGCCACAAAGTTTAAACAAATGTTGATGAAAGAAACTCTAAAATCATATTTCGGTTATGACAGCTTCCGGCCCTTACAGGAAGAGATCATCCGCCACTTGCTGAACAAGCAGGATTCACTGGTACTGATGCCCACCGGCGGAGGTAAATCGATCTGCTATCAACTGCCTGCATTGCTCTCCGAAGGTACAGCTATAGTGGTCTCCCCGCTTATCTCACTGATGAAAGACCAGGTAGAAACGTTGCAAGCCAACGGCATCGCAGCAGGAGCACTCAACAGCAGCAATGACGAAACGGAAAATGCCAATCTCCGCCGTGCCTGCATCGAAGGACGTCTGAAACTGCTTTATATTTCGCCGGAGAAGCTGATAGCGGAAAAGGACTATCTGTTGCGGGATATGAGTATTTCGCTCTTCGCTATTGACGAAGCCCACTGTATTTCTCAATGGGGACATGACTTCCGTCCGGAATATACACAAATGGGAATGCTACATCAGCAATTTCCGCAGGTTCCGATTATTGCATTAACGGCAACAGCCGACAAAATAACCCGCGAGGATATAATCCGACAGTTGCATCTGATACAGCCCCGGACGTTTATTTCTTCTTTCGACCGTCCCAACATCAGTCTGGACGTAAAACGCGGTTTTCAGGCAAAAGAGAAGAATAAAGCGATTCTGGAGTTTATCCACCGCCACAGAGAAGAAAGTGGAATCATTTATTGCATGAGCCGTAATAAAACGGAAACTGTAGCACAAATGCTGCAAAAGCAGGGAATCCGATGCGGTGTTTATCATGCCGGATTGTCTCCGCAGCATCGGGACGAGACTCAGAATGACTTCATTAATGACCGTATTCAGGTAGTATGCGCCACCATTGCTTTTGGTATGGGAATAGACAAATCGAATGTCCGCTGGGTTATTCACTATAACCTCCCTAAAAGTATTGAAAGTTTTTATCAGGAAATCGGGCGTGCCGGACGAGATGGCTTACCAAGCGATACTGTATTGTTCTATTCACTGGGCGATCTGATCCTGTTAACTAAATTCGCCACAGAAAGTAACCAGCAGACAATCAATCTGGAAAAGCTGCAACGTATGCAGCAATACGCCGAAGCTGACATCTGCCGCAGAAGAATCCTGCTGAGCTATTTCGGAGAAACCTCAACAGAAGACTGCGGCAACTGTGATGTCTGTAAAAACCCACCACAACGGTTTGACGGTACAATCATCGTACAAAAAGCGTTGAGCGCCATTGTCCGTGCGGAACAACAAATCAGTACAGGAATATTAATCGATATTCTTCGTGGAAGTTATTCGGCAGAAGTTACGGCAAAAGGATATCAGGAATTAAAGACATTTGGAGCAGGGCGAGACATACCACCTCGTGACTGGCAGGATTATTTACTCCAAATGCTACAACTAGGCTATTTCGAAATAGCCTACAATGAAAATAACCATCTCAAGATCACTCCAAGCGGAAGTGACATTCTTTTTGGAAAAACGAAAGCAATGCTTGCCGTGATTCATCGGGAAGAAATCGTCACAGGAAAAGGGAAAAAAAAGAAGGTGGTCATCGCCAAAGAACTTCCTTTCGGTATCCCCGGTGGAGAAAACGAAGATTTATTCGAAGCACTACGGGGATTACGGAAACAGATTGCCGATCAGGATGGTCTTCCGGCATATATCGTTCTATCGGATAAGGTGTTGCATCTGCTCAGCATTTCACGGCCGACTACCATCGAAGCATTCGGAGAAATCAGTGGTATCGGAGAGTTTAAGAAGAAGAAATATGGAAAAGAGTTTGTGAATCTGATTAAGCAGTTTGTATAATAATGTATTAAGCTGCCCCCCTATCGATTTACCTTTAATAAAGAGTAACTTATTCAAGCGTAATCAGGAAGGACTATATAATAAGATGATTAAACAAAAAAGGGAAGCAATCGCTTCCCTTTTTTGTTTAATTCAAGAACATCCGATCTATTTAGCCTATAATCCATTTACTGCCCGGTATGAACGAGATAATCTTTGTCGTTATATAACAGCAGACAAATGTAGTCACTGCGATACATGGGATGGCGGCAACAGTAGGCAGTTCCAGCGTATTTTTGAATACTGTCGCCCATAATCCGAGCCAGAATATATGCATAAGGTACATACCATAACTAAGTTTCGACATATCTGTTACGAGACGTGGAGCTTCCGGCCGGTTTATACAAGTGAAGAGAAGGAATGTACCCGCTGTAAGAAGTACACAGTTAATCGTACAGAAAGCCCATCCTATTTCTATAACAGGTGTAGAATGAGTAATTCCGGGAATAGCCTGTATATAGAATGAGTAAATAGTCAGCGCAGCCCCGGCAACCATTGAAATGAGTCCTACAATGAAACGTTTGGAACGATCCCATTTTAAGTGTACACGTATGTAGTGTGCCAACACAAGATATCCAAGATAACCAGAGAAATACCACAACATATGGTATTCGTTCCAAAAACACTGCCCCCACACTTCACCAAACCAGCGATTGAAGTACGGCATACACGTTGATAACAGGAACAGTCCTATAAAGAAACGTTCTTCTTTCGCCGTAGCTTTACTCAGCCAGGGAGATATAATAGGTATAAACAAGTAAAGGCTGATCAAAGGATACATAAACCAAAAGTGTCCGGCAAGCGTCGGAAAATTCAGGAATATCCGGGACAAATCTTTGATTGATGTTTCGCCATCTATCTGTCCCCACAACAATGGCAAGGTACAATACAATATCATGAATATGAAAAACGGCGGCAGGATATGAGTGAAGCGGCGGCGATAGAACTGCCATGAGGTCTGTCCCTCCTTCATCGGTACCAGCAGGTAAGCAGAGACAATCATGAACAATGGTACTGCCATGCGTGAGAAACCGTCGTACACGGCCACCCACAATCGGTCTGCTTCACTGGCTAAATAAGATTGCGGTCCTGCCATGTCCGTAGATCCGGCAGCACCGTAAAAGTTTTCACTGGCGTGTACCACCATAACGAGGAAACATGCGAACACGCGCACGTAATCTAAAAAAACAATACGTTTCATTTTCTGTTTGGGTATTAGTTAGTAGTAAGATGTTTTTAGTTTTGTCTTTTATTTGCATTGTTTCAGCTGCTCGTGCAAATCAGCAGGAGGTATGCCCAGCGAAATCGCTTTTTCAAAGTCAATCTTTGCCAATGCTTTCTTTTTCTGTGTCAGATAAATATTGCCACGCAACAAATAGGCATCCGCCGAAGAAGGATTCAGGCGAATAGCTTCCTCCAGATCGACCAAAGCCAGATCTTCATGTTTCATCTCCCGTTCTACATCTGCACGGGCAATATAAAGAGTCGCATCTTCGGGAGTTGCCGCAATCATCTTATTAAGGATTTCGAGCGCTTCCTTGAATTTTCCTTCTTTCTGTTCCAAGGTAGCCAGTCCGAGCCGACCGCTATAACTTTGCGGGTCAATCTCCAGCAAGCGGTTATAATCGATTCGTGCCGCAGGGTAATCCCTCCGGAGAACATAGATGTATGCCCGCATCAACAGCGCTTCCTTATTCTGCTTATCTTCGTCAAGTACCTGACAATAATCGGTATAAGCACGGTCTGTATTTCCCATTTCCAGATTAATCGCGGCGCGGTCCAGCAGGATAGGTACTGCCAATGGAGCAAAGTTCAGCGCAAAAGAATAAGATTCGAGTGCCTTGTCATATTCACCCAACCGACGCTGTACCAATCCCAGATTGGAAAAAAGCATGGCATTCTTCGCATTCTTCGGTTCCAGTTTCAAAGCCTGAAGCAGTAGTTCTTCGGCTTTGGAAAGACTGTCCATTTCGATATATTCAATCGCCTTTTCTGATAATTGCTGATAGGTCTGCGCACATAGGGCAACCGGAAAGCTAAGAAATAAAATTAAAATAATTCTTATCATGATTCAAATATTAATCCAAAGGATAGGCATCAAAAGCGAACAATTCGGTCGACAGATAGCGTTCTCCCGTATCAGGTAACAACGCAACGATTTTTTTGTTCCTGAACTCCGGACGCTGTGCCAACTGGCGGGCTGCATATACGGCCGCTCCCGAAGAGATTCCGGCCAGCAAACCTTCTGTTGCAGCCAGTTCCCGGCCCGCACGAATGGCTTCGTCATCGGGCACACCGATCACTTCATCCACCACAGAAGCATCATAAAGTTTCGGAATAAAATTCGCCCCGATTCCCTGTATGCGGTGTGGTGCTGCCTGACCTCCCGCCAATATGGGAGACGACGCAGGTTCAACCGCAACGATATGAACATCCGGATTATGTTTTTTTAAGGCGCGTGCCACGCCGCAAATCGTACCTCCGGTTCCTACTCCGGCAACAAAAACTGCCACTTCACCATCCGTATCCCGCCAGATTTCTTCTCCTGTTGTCCGCTCATGGACAGCAGCGTTCGAAGGATTTTCAAACTGTTGCAGGATCACCGATCCGGGGATACTATCACGCAACTCCTGCGCCTTGGCAATAGAAGCAGCCATCCCGCCCAAGCCATCTGTCAGCACAATCTGCGCCCCCAGTGCTTTCAACAGATTTCGCCGTTCCAGGCTCATCGTTTCGGGCATAGTCAATATCAGGTGATACCCTTTAATGGTCGCTACCATCGCCAGTCCGACTCCCGTATTTCCGCTGGTCGGTTCGATAATGGTGGCACCGGGTTTCAGTGCCCCGCGGGCTTCCGCATCTTCAATCATAGAAAGAGCGACTCTGTCTTTTACGCTTCCCGCCGGATTAAAAGCCTCCAGTTTAGCGATAATATTCTGATTAAGACCATACTTTCCACTGTATCCGGAAAGTTCCATTAGAGGTGTATTACCCACTAAATCTGTTAATTTATTCGCAATTTTTGCCATCATTCACCTCGTTTTATCAGGTTGATGCGCAAAGATACAGAAAAGAATTGTACCTTTGTCTCCGTTCAATATTTTTAAGTTTATAGATATGAAAAAGAGAATCCTGCAATTTCTCACGACTTATTTTTTGTTCGTTCTGCTGTTTGTCCTTCAAAAACCTATTTTCATGGCTTACTACCATGAACTCTATACAGACGCTTCTATCGGCGATTATTTCAGCGTGATGTGGCACGGCTTGCCACTGGATTTCTCACTGGCAGGATATCTGACTGCCATCCCGGGCTTCCTGCTTATCGCTTCCGCCTGGACGAAATCTTCCATACTACGCCGCATCCGGCAAGGTTACTTCGGAATCATCGCTTTTGTGATGTCCTGCATCTTCATCGTCGATCTGGGCTTATACGGTTTTTGGGGATTCCGTTTGGATGCCACTCCGATCTTCTATTTCTTCTCATCTCCGAAAGATGCCATGGCAAGCGTCAGCTTCTGGTTCATATTACTCGGAATCCTTGCTATGCTGATCTATGCAGCCATCCTCTACGGTATTTTCTACGCCGTACTCATCCGGGAGAAAGCACCGTTGAAGATACCTTATCAGCGGCAGTATGTATCTCTCGTCCTTTTATTACTGACAGCAGCGCTCTTCATTCCTATCCGTGGCGGTTTTTCCGTATCGACAATGAACCTGAGCAAAGTATATTTTAGTCAGAACCAACGGATGAATCATGCAGCCATCAATCCGGCATTCAGTTTTATGTATTCTGCTACCCATCAAAACAATTTCGATAAGCAATATCGGTTCATGGACCCGAAAGTTGCAGATGAGCTGCTGACCGAAATGTTGGATAAACCTGTGGCAGTAACAGACAGTATTTCGCAAATTCTAAATACTCAACGCCCGAATATCATCTTTATTATCCTCGAAAGTTTTTCTACACACTTAATGGAAACGATGGGAGGACAGCCGAATGTAGCGGTGAATATGGATAAATTCGGAAAAGAAGGAGTGTTATTCACTAATTTCTACGCAAACAGTTTCCGGACGGATCGCGGACTGGCATCTATTATCAGTGGTTATCCCGGTCAGCCGAGTACCAGCATTATGAAGTATCCTGAGAAAACGGACGGGCTTCCTTCCATTCCTCGCAGTCTGAAAAATGCCGGATACAGTTTGGAATACTATTACGGAGGGGATGCAGACTTCACCAATATGCGCTCTTATCTGGTTTCATCGGGTATTGAGAAGATTATCTCCGAGACAGATTTTCCTTTGTCCGAACGTCCGGGCAAATGGGGAGCGCCGGATCATGCGCTTTTCCAACGTTTCTTGAAAGACCTCAAAGAAGAGAAACAGCAGGAACCTTTCTTTAAAATCGTACAGACATCAAGCAGTCACGAGCCGTTTGAAGTTCCGTTCTATCGGTTGGACGATAAAGTGCTGAATGCTTTCGCCTATGCTGATAGTTGCGTAGGAGATTTTGTGAGACAGTATAAGGAGACCCCGATGTGGAAGAATACACTGATCGTACTTGTACCGGATCATTTGGGAGCTTACCCGCGTCCGGTAGAAAACCCGCTGGAAGGGCATACAATTCCGCTAATACTGATCGGAGGAGCCGTGAAAGAACCACGAGTGGTAGACACGTACGCTTCGCAGATTGATATCGCCGCTACGCTGCTTTCTCAGCTCGGATTGCCGCATGATGACTTTACTTTCAGCAAGAATATCTTTAACCCGTCTTCTCCCCACTTCGGATATTTCACGGAACCGACCCTGTTCGGCATGGTGACTGCGGAAAATCAATTAGTGTACAATCTGGATGCCAACACCGTCCAGATAGATGAAGGGACAGAGAAAGGGGCCAATCTGGAAAAAGGAAAAGCCTTCCTTCAGAAACTATATGATGACCTGGCTAAGCGATAAGATCAGACAAATCCATATTTTAATAATACGACTTATTTTATGATAGAATTTCTTTCGGATATAGACACTCAACTGCTTTTGTTCTTCAACGGAATACATTCGCCTTTCTGGGATTACTTCATGAGTGCATTCACAGGTAAGGTTATATGGGTCCCGATGTATGCCAGTATCTTATATATACTGCTCAGGAATTTTCATTGGAAAGTGGCCTTGTGCTATGTGGTAGCGATCGCCCTCACTATCACGTTTGCCGATCAGATGTGCAATAGTTTTCTTCGTCCGTTGGTAGGTCGTCTGCGTCCCTCCAATCCGGAAAATCCGATAGCGGATTTGGTTTACATCGTGAATGGAAGACGAGGAGGAGGATTCGGTTTTCCTTCTTGTCATGCTGCCAATTCCTTCGGACTTGCCATCTTTCTGATTTGCCTGTTCCGCAAACGCTGGTTAAGCATATTTATTGTGCTTTGGGCATTTACCAACTCTTATACACGCCTGTATCTGGGATTGCATTATCCCGGTGATTTATTAGCAGGAGCCATTATCGGTGGATTCGGAGGTTGGCTATTCTACTTTATTGCCCATAAGTTAACGGCACGACTTCAATCAGACATTCCTGCTCTTGGAAAGGGCGCCGGAATGAAACAAACGGAAGTTATGATCTATACCGGATTGCTGACTTTGGCAGGCATTATCATCTATTCCATCGTGCAAAGTTAGTTTATAACATGGGAAAAAGAAATATTATCCATAAGTTATTCCACAATCTCAAAAAGCCTGAAGGCTTTTGGGGAAGAGTCATTCTCCGGGAAATGAACAAACGGCACACTTTGCTTTCCGAATGGGGAATGTCACATATAGTATGGAATAAGGAATGGAATGTGCTCGACATTGGTTGCGGTGGCGGAGCCAATCTTACACAGTTGATGCGTCACTGTTCGCAAGGAAAAGCATACGGCATTGACATTTCTCCGGAAAGTGTCCTTTTCGCACAGAAGAAAAACAAGAAATATCTTTCCACCCGCTGTTTTATAGAACAAGGCACGGTAGACACGCTGCCTTATACCGATGAAATGTTCGACGTGGTCACTGCCTTCGAGACGGTTTACTTTTGGAACGATCTTCCGAAAGCATTCACCGAAGTAGCACGGGTATTAAAGCGGAACGGACATTTCCTGATTTGCTGCGAACTGAATAACCCGTCAGTCAAAACCTGGACAAATCTGATTGACGGAATGATTATTCGTTCTTGTGATGAATTGAAATCCATACTCTTGCAGTCCGGCTTTGTCTCCATTGCCTCATATAAGCATGAAAAAGGGCCTTTGTGCATAGTAGCCCGGAGAAGAGCTGAGTAATAATCTTATCGGGCTAATACGATTTCTGAATAAGGAAATCCGCCCCCTGGATATAATGATTCCCAGCTACCTTTTAGTAAATCATACACATAAATCAGCCTTCCATTCCGACTACCATCAAACAATACATAAAGTTCTTGTTTCTTAAAATCTTCCGAAACAAGTGTGGCTACTGAACACGCAGCATTAGGGAATGTGGTGAAAGGTTCGTCCAGCGTCTTTGTAGTCGTGTTCCATAACCTAAATTCTGTTCCATCCCCATCCCCTGCCGTCGCACCATTTCTCTTCGATACGATATATCCGCCAACACGTGTATATTTAGCCGTTCCCATACCTTCTACAGGCTTAACTATCCAAAAAGGAATCAATGCCACAGCCTCTATCGGTTCGCCAACATATATACTTTTCTCTTCTATATTTTGTCCGTTCAAGACTACTGGTGAAAAAGTTCCATCGCCATTATCCGCCGAACAGAGTATATTTCCATCACTCATTTGTATACAGGGATAACATGACAATGCTTCAGCCTTCATTCCTTCGGGCAGCAGAAAACCATAATCAGGTTTCTCCGGCACATACATTCTGGTATAGGGCATCACATCAACTGTTTTAACAAATAAACGGTCCCCGCCTTGATATACCCCAAAAACAGAATTACCGGTCGCTATCCCCATTGTTACAAGCTGATCGACTCCCGGTTTTTCCCAATAGTTCATAGAAAGATCATAAAGCCCGGTCGTACGACGATTATCCTGCGTCCATACTCCACTAAGACTCCAGCTTCCGGGAAGGTTGACTACACAAGAGAAGTCCTGATTGTCTGCAAGTCGTACTATCTCTGCTGTCTGAGGCTTTTCAAGATTGATGTATTCGATAGCATGAGGACGGTGGGTATTGGAGCGGGAATTAATGATACCATAAAGCTGAAAATCTTTGGGTGCCTGTCCATCCGCCACCGAAATCTTTCCTAAAGACATCATTTGACCGGAGCGGCGTAACAAGATCTCCGTTGTAGAAGCAGGCCAGTGTCCGGGAGCCAGAAAAGTAATGCTCGTAGCCGTCTTTTCCGTTATAACACCCCGTCCCCCTTTAGCATATCCTTCATGCAGCACTTCGTCTTGAAGCGGCCAGCGAATATCGAACATGATTTCATCATTGTCTTGAAATCCTTTCGCCATTATCGTTACCTTTTCACCGGGCTTGAATACTGTTCCCGAAGCAGGCATTACAACATTGGTCACTAAAATCGGTTGTTCGTCTTTGTCATCAGAACTACACGCTGCAAGCAGCAAACCCAACAGTAAGAATAGATAATTTTTTGTCATAGCACTTGTGTATTAATCTGTGCAAATGTACTGTTTTTCATTAGCAAATATCTTACTCTTTTACTTTTTAACAGTCCGACTAGGTTTTTCTCCCAACGGACTCATTTTATTCAGTAAAAAAACAAAGAAACGGAATGAACCAAAAAGAGGCTGAACTTCATTTAAAGAATCCAGCCTCCATATATCTTATTCAGAATGATCCGTTTAAGCCTTCTTGATATAGTCAACAATCCACTGTCCGACTTCCTTTGTACCGTATTTGGCACCATCGGCTACTTGAATTTCCGGTGTACGTACGTTTTCATCCAGTGATGCATCAACCGCCTTACGAATCAGTGCACCTTCTTCCTTGCAATCGAAGTATTCAAATAACATAGCTACAGACAGAATCTGTGCCAACGGGTTCGCAATATTCAAGCCCTTTGCCTGTGGCCATGAACCATGAACAGGCTCGAACAATGGTGTGTGCTCACCGAGAGAGCTAGATGGCTGCAAGCCCATAGAACCGGTGATGCAAGAAGTCTCATCGGTCAGGATATCACCGAAGGTATTCTCTGTAACGATGACATCGAAGAATGTAGGCTCAGTCAATACGCGCATAGAAGTGTTGTCGATGAACATATAATCGGTGTTTACCTCAGGATACTGTGGCTCCATCTCCTTGGCAATCTGACGCCAGAGACGAGAAGATGCCAATACGTTTGCCTTATCTACTACTGTCAAGTGCTTGTTGCGCTTCATGGCAAACTCGAAAGCTACCTTCAGGATGCGCTCAATCTCAGGACGGGTATAGATATCTATCTCGTATGCCGTCTTCTGCTTGAAAAAA
>OGGS01002358.1_pt1 | contig 10513 bp, 11 predicted proteins | sample 1571281 | NCBI WGS metagenome assembly OGGS01 (sample SAMEA2582042, study PRJEB24529) | metagenome | biome: Human gut stool | place: China | collected 2011 | reverse complement strand
ACGGCGCGCTTTCCGCGTGGGTCGACGATGCGGAGCAGGCTCCCGTTTCCGATTTTGTAGACAGGAAGCGAAATTTCGCCCGCGCTTTCTTTCGGGCAGCCATAGACGGCGGCCAGATATGTTTTGTGGATTTGCCCGTCCTTCATCATCTGGCAGAGCTTTGCGTGGATATGCGCGTTTTTGGCCAGCAGCACCACGCCGAACAGGGCGATGAAGCCGCCGCAGACGGAGTAGTACAGGTATTTTACCGCGCCCAGCAGGGCCTTGGGACGCTGGGTGTGCAGCACCAGGGGGAACGACAGCAGGGTGGTTAGCTCATAAAACAGGTATAGAGTCACAAGGTCTGCCGCCAGGGCGGCGCCCAGCACCGCCGCCTCCGTCAGCATCAGGAACACATAGAAACGGGGATGGTGCCCCTCGTGGGTCATGTAGACGGCAGCGTAGGGGATGGTCAGCAGCCAGCACACGGCGGTCAGCAGACAGAAGAACCGGCCCAGGCCGTCCAGCCGCAGGGAAAACGTCAGGTCGGCGGTCATGTGCCACACCGGTGTGGCCGTGTCGCCCAGGGTGCAGGCAGCAATCAGCAGCGCGAGCAGCAGGGCCTGGCCCACGGATAGGATCACCGTGCGGACCCGGTCGTTCCGGATCAGGCTCAGGGCCGCCATAGCCAGCGGCAGCAGGAGGATCAGATATAACATATTTCTCCCCTCCCTTTCTCACTGACAGAACAGGTCCATGCCCTGGCGGAACAGATCCATGAGCCCATAGGACCGCAGGCCAACAGCGATGTTCAGGGCCGCAAACACCAGGCCCGGCACGGCGGCCCATTTCAGGCGGCGGTCCCGCTTTTCTCCGGCCTCCGGCACCCACAGAAGCAGCGTGGTATACAGGAAATACAGCACGTTCAGCAGGGTGGACAGGGCCAGCGCCAGCAGCACCGCCCAGGTCCGCCAGCCCATATGGAAGGCCGCGGCGGCAAAGTACAGCTTGGGGATGAAGCCCGCGAAGATGGGAATGCCCACCATGGACAGGGCTCCCACGGTGAATACGCAGCCGGCAGCGGGGTCCCGGTGGGCGGCGCCCCGGAGGCTGTTGAAGTCCTGATGCCCGCCGGAGACGGCCATCAGGTCCGCACCGGACAGAAACAGCATGGGCTTGGTCAGGGCATGGGACACGACCTGGAACAGCACCGCCCCCAGGGCGGCCTCCGTTCCCATGCCAAGGCCCATGTAGATGTAGCCGATCTGGGCGGCGGAGGAGAAGGCGATCATGGTGGTCAGCCGCCGGGCGAAAATGGCGGAGACGGAGCCTGCGATCATGCCGCCGATGCCAAACAGCAGCAGCACCGTCTGGATGCCGGTGGCGGCGAACACGTCAATGCCGATGACCTGGTAGATGACCTTGATGAGAAACACGATATACCCCTTGGACACCACGCCGGACAGGATGCCAGAGGAGGCCGGGGTGGCCTGGCCGTAGGTATCCGGCATCCACAAATGGAAGGGAAACAGGCCGCTTTTGATAGCCAGGCCCGCCGTCATCAGGCCCAGGGACATGGTCACGGAGAACCGGTGCCCGCCGGTGCTCCACAGTTCCGCGATGGCGGTGTGCAGCTGGGGAAACAGCAGCTGTCCCGTGACAGAATAGGTGAAGATCACGCCGATCAGGAACAGACCCGAGCCCATCAGGGCGAAGATCATGTACCGGGCGGAGGCGATCAGGGCGCGCCCGCCCCGGCGCACCGACAGCAGGGCGCAGGAGGCGATGGTCAGCACCTCGATGAACACATAGCCGGTGAAAATGTCGTTGGTGTAGCACAGGGCCACCAGCGCCACATGGGCCAGGTCCACCATGACCCAATAGAGCTTCTGCTTGTCGGCTGGAACGTCCTGCAGGATGCGGCGCATACCGCCCAGCACGCTCAGCAGCATGACCCCGGCAAACAGCATGGCCAGGAAGGACTCCAGAATACCCGCCGTCAGCTCGTTGCCCCAGGGGGCGGGGTAGTGGCCCATCATATAATAGTAGCGGACGTGGTGCACCGCGCAGTATACCAGCACAGAGCCCTGGAGCACCACGCTGGCAGACAGCAGGAAAATGCTCAGCCGCCGGGCCCACCGGGCGTTGGCGGCAAAGGACACCACGGCGCACGCCAGGGACAGAATGATGGAGAAGAAGGGGAAATTCTGCACAAAGCTCATTGCTCGCCGTCCTCCTTCTGCCGCTTTTTATGGGACATCATCATATACAGCTTGTCCATGTCCAGGGTGCGGTAGGTCTGGTAGATGCGGACGGTCAGCGACAGCATCACAGCCGACACACTGACGGACACCACGATGCCAGTCAGCACCAGGCCCGCGGGGATGGGGTTGACGTAGTGCTCCATAGAGGTGACGCCGTCCACGATGATGGGAACGGTGCGGCCGGTGATATAGCCCCGGTCTGCCAGCAGCAGGAACACGCCGGAATCCATAATGTCCAGGCCGATGACCTTTTTCAGCAGATTCCGGTCGAACAGCAGCATACAGAAGCCGATGACGAACACCAGAATGGCCACCACCAACTCATAGTTAGAAGCGAGGGCCTTCAGCATCACAGCTCCCCCCTTCTGAAATACATATAGAAGCTATACATGGTGCAGCACACCACGAAGCCCACGGCCACGTTCAGCGGCAGGATCAGCCCGGCGGACAGGATGCGCCCGGGGGTGCCGGGGGAGATGATGGAGTGCAGGTGGTTGGCGCCGGTATAGAAGGAGTAGCTCTTGGCCAGGCAGTAAAAGCCCAGGGAGCACAGCACCACCGTCTGAAGCCGCCGGGGCCGCAGCACGGCGGAGGCCGCGCTGTCGCCCCACACCATGGCAAACAGCATCAGTCCGGCCGCCAGAATGGCACCGCCGGAGAAGCCGCCGCCGGGAGACAGGTGGCCGTTGAGCAGGATGTAAATGCCGAACACCAGGATCACCGGGATCAGGAACTTACACATGGGGGCCACAATGGGGTCCGAGGCATAGTCCACCATGTCGGGCTGCCGGAGCCAGCGCTTTTTGCCGGAGCGGTTCAGCAGGATGGTCACGGCACACATGGCGGTGAACAGCACAAAGGACTCGCCCAGGGTATCGAAGGCGCGGTAGTCCAGGATCATGCCGGCCACGGTGTTCACCGCGCCGGTCTCCTCCGTGCCCTGCTCCACATAGCGCCGGGCCCCCTCGTTGACGGTGGGGGCGGTGTCGGAGCCGTAGGGGGGCAGGTCCGCTGCCGTCAGCAGCATGAGGGCCGACAGCACCACGCACAGAAGGCCTGCCAGCACGTTGTACAGCCGCAGGGACCGGTGGACTCCCTGCTCCACCAGCGTCCGGTCCCGGTGGGGGGTCGGATGAGCGGAGACGTTTTCAGCCGGACACTCCGGAGGCTCCTTTTGCAGCTGCTCGGACAGGTCCAGGCCGCCGTGGAGCCAGAGCTGCACCAGGGAGGGCTCAGAGGGTGTCGTCATGGTGGTCCTCCTCTCTGCGGGCCTCATGCTCCGCGTCCTTGTCAATGAGGTTGATACGCCGCAAGGTCAGGAAAAACAGAATGCCCGTGATGCCTGCGCCCACGGCGGCCTCGGTGATGGCCAGGTCCGGGGATTCCAGCAGCAGCCACACCACGGACATGATGATGGAATAGGCCATGTAGATGATAACGGCCCGCATGGGCTTTCGCACCAGCGCCGTGGCCACGGCGCAGATCACCAGCCCCGCCAGCAGGAGAATGCGGAAGGTCGTGCTCATGCTCTGTCCTCCTGTCCTCCGGCGGGCAGCTCCAGATGCTGCTCCAGATTCTGGTTCACCCGGTACTCAAACTGGGCCAGCATATGGCCAGACAGGGGAGAGGTGCACCACTGGAGGATCACCATCAGCAGCAGCTTCCACAGCACCGGGCGCAGGCCCACCGCCAGCATCACCGCCAGGACCAGCACACCGATGACGAGGATGATGCCGACCATTCCGATCACCATGATGGGCAGAGTGGTCATCCACGAAGAAAGATGAAGCATAAACACACCTCCGTTAAGCCATCAGGGTCAGGATCAGGCCGCCTGCAATGACGGACGCGATCTGTCCCGAAACATTGACGCTGATGGAATACATCAGCAGGAAATTCTGGTTGTCCTCTTCCAGGCCCATCTTGTTGACCACACGGCCACTCATGGGGAAGGCCGAGATACCGGCCGCGCCGATCATGGGATTCAGCTTTTTGCCCTCCGGCCGGAAAAGGTTCAGCAGCTTTGCAAACAGCACGCCGCCTGCCGTGTCAAAGACGAAGGCCACCAGGCCCAGTGCAAGGATGAGCAGGGTGTCGGGCCGCACGAACTTGTCGGCGGTCATCTGCCCGGCAACGGTCAGGCCCAGCACGATGGTGATAAGGTTTGCCAGCACATTCTGGGCGGTTTCGCTCAGCGCATTCAGCACCCCGCACTCCCGCAGCAGGTTGCCGAACATCAAAAAGCCCACCAGCGCCACACTGGCCGGAGCCACCATGCCTGCAATGATCGTGACCACGATGGGGAACAGGATCTTGGTCAGCTGGGAAACACTGCCCTTTTCATAGGACATCCGGATGCGGCGCTCCTTCTGCGTGGTCAGCAGCCGGATCACGGGCGGCTGCACGATGGGCACCAGCGCCATGTAGCTGTAGGCTGCCACCATAATGGCACCGAGGTACTGGGAGTTGAGCGTGTTGGCCACGAAAATGGCGGTGGGGCCGTCTGCCGCACCGATGACAGCGATGGAGGCAGCATCCTTCAGGTCAAAGAAGAAGCCCGCCAGAAACAGGGTGAAAAAGATGCCGAACTGGGCCGCCGCGCCAAAGAGCATCAGCCACGGCTTTTCCAGCAGCGGGCCAAAATCGATCATGGCACCGATGCCGATGAAGAGCAGCAGCGGGAACAGCTCGTTGGACATGCCCGCTTCAAACAATGCAGAGATGGGGCCCACCGTATCCCCCTGCGTGATGGCACCCGAGAGAGGCAGGTTGACCAGAATGGCACCAAAGCCCATGGGCAGCAGCAGGCTCGGCTCCATCTTTTTGGCGATGGCAAGGTAGATGAGCAGCGCACCGATGCCCCACATTACCACCATCTGCCAGGTCAGATTCCCAAAATTGGAAAAGAGACTGGCGAATGTGTTCAGAAGATCCATATTTATTTTTCCTCCTTGTGTTCCGGTGCCGGGCAAGAAAAAAGAGACCCCTGCCACAGCACTCTGTCTGTGACAAAAGTCTCAAGCCAACACATGACATCGGGCATTTCTGCCGTGATGACGCTGCCATGCAGCACCCCGCAGGCCCTGCGGAATGCCCTTTACTCCCTTTTATCGATTCTAATTAAATCAGAATGCAGTCCCCTCTGTCAAGGGGTTCCTGCATTTCTTTGCCAAACTTTGCTTCAGCGCTCAAACGTTGTGCTGAGGGTGGTCTCCCAGGTCTGGCCGGGGGCAAGGCAGGCGGCAGCGGCGCGCCGGCTCCACTCCTGGGTATCGGTCTGGGCACCGGGCAGGGAGTGCCACGGCTCAATGCAGACAAAGCGCACAGGCTTTGCCGGAGCCGACCAGATGAGGGTGTAGGGGTAGCCCTCCACATTGCAGACGATTCCCTTGCCGGTGTCCTTTTCGTAGATGCCCAGCGTGCGGCTGCGCAGACCGGCCATGCAGAAGCTGTCGTTCTCAAACAGATCGTCTGTCAGGGGGATGCTCTGCTCGTTCTTCCACCGGTAACCGCACTTGCCGGTCAGCAGACCGTTGGGGTAAGCGTCCAGGATCATCGGGCTCTCCGGCTGGTCGAAGCGGAACTCGTAATCGGTGGTGGTGTGCTTGTCATCAAAGGGGATGCGGAACGCCGGGTGGTAGCCGATGCCGAACTGCAGCTCCTCGGCGGCATCGGCGGGGTTGGCGACGGTCAGGGTGTGGTGCACCGTCCTGCCCTCCAGCCGGAAGGTGCTGGTCAGAACAAAATCAAACGGGAAGCGCTCTGCCTTGCTCTTTTCATCCGAGCGCAGCTCCAGCCGGATGGTGTCGCCCTCGGCGCAGAGCAGGGTGTGCTCCACGTCCCGGGCAAAGCCGTGCTGACCGCCGGGGTAGGTCTTGCCCTTATGGGTAAAGGCCCCGCCGGTCAGCTTGCCCGTCCAGGGGAAAAGGATGGGGGCATGGCGCTTCCAGACAGCCGGGTCGGCCTGCCAGAGCATCTCCTGCCCGGCGGCATTTTTCAGGCTGACTGCTTCGGCACCATGGGTATCCACGGTCAGGGTCAGGAATTCGTTGCGAATGGTTGCCTGCATGATTCATCTCTCCTTTTTATCTGTTGACGATGTGCTCGCCGTTTCCTTCCAGCCAGGTGCGCAGGTTCCGGGTGGTAATGTCCATCAGGTTCTGCAAAGCCTCCCGGGTCGTCCATGCAATGTGCGGTGTGAGGATAGCGTGGGGTTCTGCCCGCAGGGGACTTTCCTGAGGCAGAGGCTCGGTGACAAAGGCATCGGCCCCGTAAAAGCCCAGCTGACCGCTGTGGAGGGCCGCTGCCACGGCCTCCTCATCCACCAGCGCGCCCCGGGCCGTGTTGAGCAGAATGGCCCCGGGCTTCATCTTCGCCAGCGCCTCCGCGTTGACAAGGCCCCGGGTCCGGGGCGTGGCCGGGCAGTGCAGGCTGAGGATATCGCACCGCCTCAGCAGGGTATCATAATCCACGAACTCCACACCGTCGGCGGCGTATTCGGGCCGGACGGTGCGGGTGCAGACCAGCACCTCCATGCCAAAGGCTCTGGCAATGCGGGCCGACTGCCGCCCGATGCTGCCATAGCCGTAAACGCCATAGGTCTTGCCGTAGAGCTCCATCTGGGGCAGCAGGCCGATGCTCTCCGGGATATCCAGCTGCCAGCATCCCTGCTTGACGGCACGGTTGTAGCGCTCCGCGCACTGGCAGATGGCCAGCAGCAGGCTGAAGGTCATCTGGGCCACGCTGTAAGTGGAATAGCCCGGCACATTGGCCACTGCAACACCGTGGCGGCGGCAGGCTTCCAGATCCAGGTTATCGGTGCCCGTGGCAATGATGCCCACCCATTTCAGGTTCGGGCACTGCTGTAAGATTTTCTCATCCATGCGGCACTTGTTCAGCAGAACGATGTCCGCATCTCCGATGCGGGGGGCGATCTCCTCGTAGGCCGTGCGGACATAACTGACGGTATCGGGCACCAGCGCCTTTACCCCCGACCAGTCGAGGTCGCCTTCCTCCATGACATAGCTTTCCAGAATGACAGCTTTCATCTCAGTCCTCCAACAATACGTCCTCGCTCAGCACCTGACCGATGGGCTTTGCAATGCACAGGTCGGCCTGCGCATCGGCCCCGGTGGGCTGCATGTTGATGACCACCAGATGGCGGCCCCGGAAGTACCGGATGAGCCCCGCCGCCGGGTAGACCACCAGACTGGTGCCGCCGATGATGAGGGTATCCGCCTTGCGGATGGCAGACACAGCCCCGGAGAGCACCTCCTCATCCAGCCCTTCCTCGTACAGAACGACATCCGGCTTGACGATGCCGCCGCACTTGGGGCAGCGGGGCACGCCGGTACTGTTGGCAATGAAGTCCACATCGTAGAACGCGCCGCACTTCACGCAGTAGTTGCGCAGGGTGCTGCCGTGGAGCTCGTAAACGGTCTTGGAACCTGCCGCCTGATGCAGGCCGTCGATGTTCTGGGTGACGACCGCTTTCAGCCTGCCCTCCCGTTCCAGCTTTGCCAGCCGCAGGTGGGCCGCGTTGGGCTTTGCCCCCTTCACGATGAGCTTATCGCGGTAAAAACGGTAAAACTCCTCCGGGTTCTCCTCCCAGAAAGTGTGACTCAGGATGGTTTCCGGCGGGTAGGCGTACTTCTGATGATAAAGTCCGTCCACACTGCGGAAGTCCGGGATGCCGCTCTCGGTGGAAACGCCCGCCCCGCCAAAGAACACGATGCTGCTGCTTTTGGCAATGATCTCTTCCAATGCCTGTACCATAACAAAAAACGCCCCTTTCGCCGGATGTACATTTGTGTTAAGATAGCTTCAGTATAACACAAACTCACAGGAAAGGAAGCGCAACTTTTGAACGTCTGGTATGTGAACAGCATTCTGGGAACCTTCCGGCTGGAAGAGGAAAACGATGCCATCTGCGGGCTGACCCTCTGCCCGGACGGCGTACCGGAACTGGAACCGCTGCCCCGCAAGGTGTGCGAGACACCGCTTTTACAGGAAGCCGAGGAGCAGCTGAACGAATATTTTGCCGGGGCGCGCAGGGAATTCGATCTGCCGCTGGCCCCCAAGGGCACCCCCTTCCAGAAGGCCGTCTGGGCCGAGATGAACAAGATCCCCTACGGTGAGACCCGCACCTACGGCCAGCTGGCCGCCGCTGTTGGCAAACCCAAGGCCAGCCGTGCCGTGGGCGGTGCCTGCCACTGCAACCCCATCGCCATCCTTCAGCCCTGCCACCGGGTGGTGGGCAGCACCGGCAAACTCACCGGCTACGCCTATGGCGTGGAGATGAAGCAGTATCTTCTGGAATTGGAAAAACAGGAATAAGCAAAGGGAAAGGCTCTGCAGAAATTTCGCAGAGCCTTTCCCTTTTACCATAAGTTACTGTGCACTGTAAATGCTGCCCATCGTCCAGGAATTATCCGCGCTGTACTTGGCGTGGTTTCGCAGGTAGGTGACCCATGCGCCGTAGCCGTTGCCTGCAGAGAGATGCACGCCATCCGGCGCTGCAAGCATCTCCTTCAGGTTGCCCTCGCCGTCGGCAAGGGTCTCCCACAGGTCAAGGTAAACGCATCCCTTGCTGGCGGCCAGCTGAGCCAGCTGCTCGTTCACACCGCGCAGCACATCCGATGCAAGGCCGGGCTTTTCAGCAGCTGCCGAGGGTCGCACCGGCGGGATAGACTGCACGTAGATCACGCAGTCCTCGCCCAAAGCCTCGCGCAGCATATCCAGCATCTGGCCATAGTAGGCAAGGAAGCGATCCGAAGCGCCCAGCGTGGTGAGGGTGTTAGTGCCCAGCAGGATATACAGCTTCTTGGGCCGGGCAGCGGCCAGCACATCCAGCGCTACCTCCTGCCCGCGGGTGGGGCTTTTGACTGCGCTGCGGTTCACAATGGCATCCGGGCCAACGCCTGTATAGCCGCAGATGAGTGCCCCGTCCAGATTGATCTGGTAATCCGAGAAGCCCACCGTCAGACTGTCGCCCAGAAAGGCTGCGTCCGCAAAGTAGCTCAGGTCCACCTGCCCGCAGCTGGGCTGGCGGATGACGCTGGCATCATAGGCTTTGACGGTGTAGGCCCCAGCGCTCTGCTTTGCAGGGCCAAAGTTCTCCAGTGTGACGGCCTGCCCACCGGTGCTGCCATCCTGTGCAGCACTGCTGCTATCCGCTTCGCCCTGCATGGGCAGCGGTGCCAGAATGTTCTCGGCAATGCCGCTGGCGTTGGTGGACGGGGTATCGTCCGCGCCCTCTGCGCCCTTTTCCAGAATGGCCGTGATGGCGTAGGATACCAGCAAAATGGCGACCACTGCGCCCAGAAAGCGCAGCTTGCCGCTGACTGTACCGCGCCGTGCCCGGCGCGGCGCAGAATGATACTCGTGTGAAATGCCCATGGTTTTTCCAGCTTTCTCCATTTTTCCCGCACAGAAAGGGGTTTTATCCGCCCGGGGCTGTGCGTTTTTTATTTTATCATAATTTTTTTGCCTGTGCAACCAATTAGGTCTTGCATACAACAGGCAAAACAGGTACAATAAGAATGTGGTAATTTTGCACATTTTACAAAAAGGGTGTGCACATGCCGCAAACTTTTTTGTATCACTTGCAGCATCCGGTTTGTTTGCCGCACGGTCTGCGGGCAGTGCAGGGCCTTTAGACCAAACCCCACTCTGGCGGCGCGGAAGCCGGAACCTGCAGCGATGTACAAATGATAAGAATGAAATTTTCAAAAGGAGGTACTCATGGCCAAGAATGTGATCATTGGTCAGAGCGGCGGCCCTACCGCCGTGATCAACTCCAGTCTGGCAGGCGTGTACAAAGCCGCCTGCAGCCTGGGTGCAGACAAGGTGTACGGCATGAAATACGGCATCGAAGGTCTGCTCAAGGAAGAAATGCTGGAGCTGAACGTCCTGCTGGACGACCGCATGAGCATTGAACTGCTCAAGCGCACGCCTTCCAGCTACCTTGGCAGCTGCCGTTACAAGCTGCCGGACCCGGATGTGGACTCCGCACCCTTCATCAAACTGTTCACCCTGTTTGACAAGTACGACATCTGCGCGGTGTTCTACATTGGCGGTAACGACTCCATGGACACCATCGCAAAGCTTTCCCGCTACGGTGAGCGCGTGGGCAGCAGCGTGCGGTTCATCGGTGTGCCCAAAACCATCGACAACGACCTGTGCCTGACCGACCACACCCCCGGCTACGGCTCTGCCGCCAAGTACATTGCCACTATTTTAAAGGAAGTCATCCGAGATTCCTCCGTGTA
>OGGS01002350.1_pt1 | contig 10586 bp, 8 predicted proteins | sample 1571281 | NCBI WGS metagenome assembly OGGS01 (sample SAMEA2582042, study PRJEB24529) | metagenome | biome: Human gut stool | place: China | collected 2011 | reverse complement strand
CGGTGGCAGGGCCGAAGGCAAAATCAGCCTGCGGATACAGGCGCTTGATGGCCTGCGCCATGATATGGGCAGCCGTGTGGCGCAGAACGTGCAGTTCTTCCTCCTGCGGGCACTCGGCGACGGTACCGTCCTTGTAGATGATTTTCATAATTGTACGCTCCTTTTGCAATTGCACAAAAATGCAAATAAAAAATGCTCCATCCCTCGCTTACAAAAGGGATGAAGCATATACGCTCCACGGTTCCACCCAAATTGCGCTTATATCTTATATAATAAAAGGTAAGCGCCGCTCGTACCGGCTGTAACGGACCGTACCCGGCGGAGGTTCGCCCCCGCGCTCGGCAGTGGTAAGGCTGCGGGCCGCTGCAAAACCGCTTGCACCACGCCAAACTCGGCGGCGGTTCTCTCTTTTGCGCGTTCCAGCATGTATTGTCTGCCTCAACGTTTTATTCAGGATGAAGTTGCCTTTACTATATACCACCCCGGCGGGGAAGTCAAGGGGGCAGCGCAAAATTTTACACCGTAACAAAAGATGACCTTTGCCCAAAACTGTGATATGATGGAAAAAACGGGCCGCACCCGGCAGGGGCTCCCGGCCCGCTTTGCCATCGGCTACTCCCAATTCATTATAAGAATACAGACAGGGCCCCTGCTTTGAAGCTGGCAGGCGGCCCCGCAGGTGCATTTCTGCCAATTTTTGTGCCAGGTGGGAACGTTCACGGTGTTGTAACAATTCCTTGACAATTTCCTGCAATGTAGCTACAATATTAAATAGGACTTAAGGGTGTCGCCCATCGGGAACGCCGCTTTTCAGATATTTGTTTTACCGCCGCAAATTTGGCGTTTTTTCGTTTTATTTGTGTATATGGGGCTTGAGGTGTATCCGCTTTTGGGTATGCTTTGGATTATCGCCCCATTTTGTATAGAATATCGCAGGCAGTATTTGAACCGCAAAGGTCAGCCCCTTGCGCTGTAAGATGCTGGCAGTGTACCCATGGTAGCTGCCAGATAAAACAGGCGCGGGCTGCCCGGGCTTTTCAGGTATGCCAGAAATAAAAGCGTTCCGCTTGTGCTGCGCCCTCCTGCATTTGATTTGAGTTTTGTAAGGAGTGAAACTGCCATGCCCCCAATTTTGATGTGGGTGCTGGTTGTCGTTGCCGCTGCCGTGTGCGGGGCGCTTGGTTATTATTTTGGCGGGGAAAACCGGAAGCGTACCGCCGAAGCCAAGATCGGCTCTGCCGAAGAGGAAGCCAAACGCATCGTGAATGATGCCATCAAGGCTGCCGAGCAGAAGCGCAAGGAAACCATCATCGAGGCCAAAGACGAGGCGTTCAAGCTGAAAGCTGACGCCGACAAGGAAATCAAGGACCGCCGCGCGGAGATCAGCCGCCAGGAACGCCGCATGGACCAAAAGGAGGAAGCGCTGGACAAGCGTACCGCCGCCATGGAGCGCAAGGAAGAGGACCTGAAAAAGCGCGGCGAACTGGTGGAAGCCCGCCTGGACGAGCTGGAACAGCTCAAGCTGCGCCAGACCGAAAAGCTGGAAACCATCGCCGCCATGACCCAGGAAGATGCCCGCGCCGTGTTGTTGAAGAACATTGACGATGAGCTGACCCACGAAAAGGCCATGAAGATCAGCGCCTATCAGGCTAACATGAAGGACGAATGTGATGCCATTGCCCGTGAGCTGGTCGGCCAGGCCATTGCCCGCTGCGCAGCCGATGCCACCAGTGAAGCCACCGTCAGCGTGGTGCCGCTGCCCTCTGACGAGATGAAGGGCCGCATCATTGGCCGCGAGGGCCGCAACATCCGCGCTCTGGAAACTGCCACTGGCTGTGACCTTATTATTGACGATACGCCGGAAGCCATCACCCTTTCCAGCTTTGACCAGACCCGCCGTGAAGTGGCCCGCATGGCCCTGGAGCGCCTGATCGCCGATGGCCGTATCCACCCGGCCCGCATTGAGGAGACCGTGGATAAGTGCCGCCGCGAACTGGAAATTCAGATGAAGCGCGAGGGCGAAAAGGCTGTGATGGACCTTGGTATCCACAGCCTGCATCCCGATTTGGTCAAGCTGATCGGCCGCCTGAAGTATCGCACCAGCTATGGCCAGAATGTGCTGAACCATTCTCTGGAAGTGGCATGGCTGGCCGGCCTGATGGCTGGCGAGCTTGGCGTGAACGTTCAGCTGGCACGCCGCGCAGGCTTGCTGCATGATATCGGCAAGGCCCTTGACCATGAGATCGAGGGCAGCCATGTGCAGATCGGTGTGGATATCTGCAAGAAGTACCGCGAGAACCCGCAGATTATTCATGCAATCGAAGCCCACCACGGCGATGTGGAGCCCAAGACGGTGCTGGCCTTCATTATTATGGCAGCGGATGCCATCAGCGCAGCCCGCCCCGGTGCCCGCCGTGAAAACATGGAAAGCTATATCAAGCGTTTGGAAACGCTGGAAGCCCTGTGCAATGGCTTTGAGGGCGTTGAAAGCTCTTACGCCGTGCAGGCAGGCCGCGAGGTCCGCATCCTGGTCCAGCCGGATAAGGTTGGTGATGATCAGGTCATCCTGCTGGCCCGCCAGGTTGCCAAAAAGATCGAGGACGAGCTGGATTACCCCGGCCAGATCAAGGTCAGCGTGATCCGCGAAAGCCGCGCCACCGAGTACGCGAAATAACCAAAGCGAATAAAACAGATGCCGCACCTGGTATGGGTGCGGCATTTTGTATAAGCATTGATTTATCCCGTGGATGCTGCCATATATTTAACCCCTACAAATGGGGTTCGGCTTGCTGCGGGAATGTAAATGCGTATAGAGCAAAGCCGCGGCGGGATGAGGTCATTCATCTCCGGCTGCAGGGTTGCGAGTCAGAAGGTCACATTTGAGTTTACGAAAATGTGATGGCGCGCAATGCAAAACCCAGTGGGTTTTGCAACTGCACGAGCGGGTTTGCTTTGCAAACTGACGGGCATTGCCCGTCAAGCGGGCCTCCGAAACGCGCCTGCGGGCGCAGCGCCCTACGAATGCTTATAATGTTTGTTGCACGTTATAAAATGTTTTGCAGGGAACGGTCTTGACCGTTCCGGGGCCTTGCGGCAAATGTGTTTTACGTTTTCCCTCGCAAATCTTGTTGGCTCTGCTCCCTCAATTTTCCCTCTTGCCAAGGGGCATAGAATACGATATAATAAAAAATAATTGTGCGGATTTATGCCCCTGTGGGATGGGCGGTGACGCACGGCAAATCAGGCGGCGTGGTATAGGCGCTGCCTATAGTTCGCCGCAACTGCGGTCACTGAAAAGGAGCGTCATCATGAAAGGTATCATCCTCGCCGGCGGTGCTGGTACCCGCCTGTACCCGCTGACCATGGTCACATCCAAGCAGCTTCTGCCTGTGTATGATAAGCCCATGATCTACTACCCGCTGTCTACCCTGATGCTGGCAGGCATCCAGGATATCCTGATCATTTCCACCCCAACCGATACGCCGCGCTTTGAAGCGCTGCTGGGGGATGGCAGCCAGTACGGCCTGCACCTGCAATATAAAGTGCAGCCCTCCCCGGACGGTCTGGCACAAGCCTTTATCCTGGGTGAAGAGTTTATTAACGGTGAGCCCTGCGCTATGGTGCTGGGCGATAATATTTTCTACGGCGCAGGTTTCTCCAAGCGGCTCAAGTCCGCTACCGCCAACGCCGAAGCCGGCCGCAGCACTGTGTTCGGCTACTATGTCACCGATCCCGAACGCTTCGGTGTGGTGGCATTTGACGAAAACGGCCAGGCAACTTCCATTGAAGAAAAGCCCGCACAGCCCAAGAGCAACTATGCGGTTACCGGCCTGTATTTTTACAGCAAAGATGTGTGCGAAAAGGCAAAACAGGTAAAGCCCAGCGCCCGCGGCGAACTGGAAATTACCACCCTGAATGAGATGTACCTGCAGGAAGGCAAGCTGGATGTGCAGCTGCTGGGCCGCGGCTATGCCTGGCTGGATACCGGCACGATGGACAGCCTGGTGGAAGCCGCCGACTTTGTGCGCATGATTGAACAGCGCCAGGGCATCAAGATCTCCGCCCCGGAAGAGATCGCCTATAAATACGGCTGGATCAACCGCGGCAAACTGTTGGAAAGCGCCGAGCGCTATGGCAAAAGCCCCTATGGCCAGCATCTGCGCAATGTTGCCGATGACCGCCTGAAATATTGATGCGGTATAAAGAAAGAGGCACAAGATGAAAATTCTGATTACCGGCTGCCATGGACAGCTTGGAACCGAGCTGCAAAAACAGCTGGCTGATGAAGAATGCGCCCTTGGCCCGCTGCCGGAGCGCCTGCGCAAAGCAACGGTGATCGCCGTTGATGTGGATGAGCTGGATATTACCGACCGCGAAGCCACTGTGACCTATATCCGCCGCATCCAGCCGGATACCGTCATCAACTGCGCTGCTTTTACCAACGTGGATGGCTGCGAAACCAACCGTGATGCCGCTTACCGCGTCAACGCCCTTGGCCCGCGCAACCTGGCATTGGCATGCGAAAAGATCAATGCCCGCCTGATCCATATTTCTACCGACTATGTATTCTCCGGTACAGCCAACGGCGGTGTGGCGTTGGATGAAAGTGCCCTGCCCGCCCCCATTTCGGCCTACGGCCAGACCAAGCTGCTGGGCGAAACCTATGTGCAGCAGTTCTGCCGCCGTCACTTTATCGTGCGCACGGCATGGCTGTACAGCTATTACGGCAAAAACTTTGTCAAAACTATGGTCAACCTGGCCAAAACGCATGACACCCTGAATGTTGTCAACGACCAGCTGGGCAACCCCACCAATGCGGTGGATCTGGCCTACCATATCTTAAAGCTGGCAGTCAGCCATGATTACGGCATTTACCACTGCACCGGCAGCGGCATTTGCAGCTGGTATGATTTCGCATCCGAGATCATCCGCCTGTCCGGCCTGCCGTGCACCGTAAAGCCCGTTACCAGCGCACAGTACAAAGAGATGAACCCCAAATCCGCAGACCGCCCGGCATGGAGCGCACTGGAAAACCGCGCCCTGCGGTGCAGTGTCGGCGATGACATGCGCGACTGGAAAGATGCAATTCAGGACTTTTTCAATAATTGGGATGGTAAATAAATGAAAACTTATCTTGTTACCGGCTGTGCCGGTTTTATTGGCTCCAACTTTGTCCACTATATGCTGGAAAAATACCAGGATATCCGCCTGGTCAACCTGGATAAGCTGACCTATGCCGGCAACCTGGAAAATCTGGAAGATATCAAGGACGATGCCCGCCATATCTTCGTCAAGGGTGATATCTGCGATAAGGCCCTTGTCACCGACCTGATCGCCAAATATGACCCGGATTACGTCATCAACTTTGCTGCCGAAAGCCACGTTGACCGCAGCATCCGCAACCCGGAAATTTTTGTTGAGTCCAATGTTCTGGGCACCGTCAATCTGCTGCAGTGCTGCAAGGATGCCTGGTACGATGCCGATGCCAAGACCTGGAAGGAAGGCAAAAAGTACCTGCAGGTTTCCACCGATGAAGTGTACGGTGCTTTGGGTGCCGAGGGCTACTTTATGGAAACGACCCCGCTGTGCCCGCACAGCCCGTACTCCGCTTCCAAAGCCAGCGCCGATATGTTCGTGAAAGCATTCCATGATACCTATGGCATGCCCATCAACATCACCCGCTGCTCCAACAACTATGGTCCGTATCAGTTCCCCGAAAAGCTGATTCCGCTGCTCATCAACAACGCCAAGCACCACAAGACCCTGCCGGTTTACGGCGATGGCATGCAGATCCGTGACTGGCTGTATGTCATGGACCACTGCAAAGCCATTGATATGGTTGCCAACGGCGGCAAGGACGGCGAAGTTTACAATGTCGGCGGCCATAACGAGCGCCCCAATATCTTCATCGTCAAGACTGTCATCGAGCAGCTGCATGACCGCCTGAAGGATGAGGGCATCAGCGAAGAGCTGATCAAGCACGTGGCGGACCGCCTGGGCCATGACCGCCGTTACGGCATTGACCCCACCAAGATCAAGAACGATCTGGGCTGGTACCCCGAAACCCCGTTCGAGAAGGGCATTGTGCTGACCATTGACTGGTACCTGGCCCACGAAGAGTGGATGGACCACGTGACCAGCGGCAACTACCAGAAGTATTACGAGCAGATGTATAAAAACAAGTAATGCTGCCGCACATTTGTTAAATTCTGCAAAACACCCCGCCGCCGCTTTGCAAAGCGGCGGCGTTTGTGGTATACTAATTCTGCACTATAAACAAAAACTCGAACCGTATGATGCGCGTACATGCGTGTTTTTACGATTATCCATTATTCTGAATTTTTAATGATCTTGAGGTTTTTTTGAATGGCAATTTCCAGAGAAGAACAACTGCGCAATAACCGCCGCTTTTCACGCCAGATCGTGGGTGCAGTGGCAATCGTATTGATTATCATTGGTCTGTTTACCGTATTAAGCTGGGTGGTTGGCGTGCTGCGCAGCGCGTTGGATGATACCGAACGCCGCCAGAGCTATGCCGACCGTCTGTACGGTCTTGTCATGTTTGACACTATGCCGTTTGACGATGTGAGCAAGGTGGATCAGTCGGAGTTTCTACAGGCTGCCATCTGGGGCGCCGTGTACCAGATCCAAAAGCGGGATAACGGCTTGAGCGACTATGAGCGCGACAGCGAAACCGGCTCCATCATTCTGCCCAAACTGGAAGTTGACACCTACCTGACCAACCTGCTTGGCCCGGATTACAAGATCACCGATGGCTCTTTCCAGACCGAAGAGTTCAATTATACCTATGACGAGGAAAAGCAGGGCTATCTGGTTCCTGTTACCAGCATGGTGGCTATGTATACCCCGGAGGTGGAAAAGATTTCCACCCAGAGCGGCAAGACCTATGTGACGGTTGGCTATATCCCCACCATCAACAATAGCTCCAGCGGCGAGATCAACCTGACCGCCCCCACGGAGCCGACCAAGTATATGGACTATGTGTTCACCCGCGGCGAGGGCCGTAAGTGGTATCTGAGTGCATTGCAGGAAAGCGATATGCAGCCCGAAGTGTCTGCTTCGACCGCAGCCCCGACTACCGATTCCGGTGACCCGCAGGAGTTGGTGCAGAACAACCTGGATTCCACCGTGGCCGATACCGGCAATGCTGCGGACGGTGCCGCAGACGGCACCGCTGAACCGGACAGCACGGCAGACGACCAGACCGATGCCCAGAGCGAACCTGAAGCTGATACCGGGGATACCGGTGGGGATGCGCAGGATAGTTCAGGTACGGAATAAGCTCCTGCTGACAAAACGATAATTTTGATGAAGCTGCACAGCCCAAACGCTGTGCAGCTTTTTGTATGGTAGGGCGGGGTTACCCGCCCCCCACTGGAGGCGGCCCGACCGTACAATAAAAATGTGTGATATACCTTGCCCCACAGTAGGGGAGCAGCGTCCTCGACACCGCAGACAAACCTTGCGGCAAATCTCATTATGGCAGATGTGCCAAAGCTCCGGAATGGTCAAGACAGCTCCCTACAGAGCAAGGTATCATGTGTACCAAACAGAAAAACGACCGGTGGAACAGCCAGCCCTCTGGCCGCCGCAGAGAAACGCTGCCAATGCATAAAACATGCCGCCGCGCAGTTATACTACCCCTACACAACATCAGCTCAACAACAAAAATGACAAAACAGACTGCAGAAGACCGTGCTTTTTTGATTGACAAAACAAGCGCGGCGTGATAATATGATAGCTGTACATTGCCCTGTATTTTTAACGTTGAACAGATGTTAAATACTTGTGCAATGGCAACACGGAAAAGTAGGAGAACATAGCATGAGACGGACTTTGGCAGCGCCGGGCCTTGCAGCTGTGCTGGGTATGGCATTGCTGCTGACCGCCTGCGGTAAAACAAACGCACATAACAATACGGCAGACGAAACGGTCAGCACGGCACTGTTTGACTTTTCCATTACGGATGTCAGCCTGGTGGAAAGCTACCCCGGCATTGATATCCCGGATGGCGAATGCCTGGTGCGCATGCGCCTGAACATCAAGAACACCAGCAGCCAGACCTACACGATGTTCCTGCAGGATTTCCAAATCCAGTGGGGTGAGGGCGACAGCGATTACGGCACCTGCCTGAACGCAGTGGATGATACCATGATGCCGTATGCTTATGAGCTGACCCCCGGCCAGGAGCGCAGCGACTGGCTGATGGCTGAAATCCCCGATGGCAGCACCAGCTGCACCATTGCGTATCAGGAATACAAGACCGATGGCAGCAAAGGCGATGCCTACTTTGTGGAGGTAGCTCTGTGAGCCAACAGTCGCACATTCTTGCAGGGGTGTTTTGCTCCGGTATGGCGGCGGCGTTGATTGCTATGGCGGCACTGCAACTGCCCAACTGGCTGCAGCAGCGCAAGATGGTGAGCGAGAGCCCGCCGGTGGTGCAGACTGCAGAACCAGAGCAGACGCCGGAGCCGCAGGTTACCGCGGCCCCCACCGTGCAGCCCGCCGTTACCCCGGAACCGCGGGATTTTACCGCACTGCTGGAGCGTAACCCCGAAGTGATCGGCTGGATCAAGATCGATGATACCGATGTTGACCTGCCGGTGATGCAAAGAGAAGGGGACAACAGCTACTACTTAAAGCACGACCTGGATGGCAACTGGGATGACCTGGGCCTGCCGTACTTGGATTATGAGTGCGATATCCAGCAAAGCCGCCATTTGATCCTGTACGGCCACAACATGGGCGTGGGGGATACGGTGCGGTTTTCCAGCCTGCAAAATTACCGCGAGCCGGAATATTATCAGGAACACCCGGTCATTGAGCTGGACAGCCTGAACGGTGGCCAGTACTACAAGATCGTGGCAGTTTATACAATTACCACGCGCGAAAGCGATGACGATGTGTTCCACTTTAACCAGTATGTGAACTTTGCCGATGATGCGGCAGAGCAGGAATACCTGGATGAAGTGGCCAAGCGCGCGTTTTATACCACGGGCGATTATGCCCGCGCAGACGAACGGCTTTTGACATTGTGTACCTGTACCTATGAAATGTCGGATGCCCGCCTGCTGATTATGGCACGCCCGCTGCGGGACGGGGAAACGCTGACGGCGGATGAAGTTACCGTCAATCCGGACCCGCTGCTTCCAGCCCGCTGGCCGGCCGGGGCGTAAAATCTTTATTTGAATTCTGGGCACAAAGGCAACAGCAATCCGTACCTTTGCGTTTGGGATATAATTTTGGAAAGGGAGTAAAAATTATGCAAAAGACGAGCAGGTTTTCGCGTCTGCTTACGCTGGTTACGGCTGTTGCCTTGGCAGTTTGTCTGCCTGTATCGGCATATGCAGAAACCGAGACCACCGAGGAAGCTGCTGCACCCGCAGTAGTGGAGGAGGCTGCACAGGACAACACCGCTGACGAAGCTGCAAGCGAAGACAGCGCTTCCTGTGTGCGCGTGGTGGATGTTACCATTTTTATGGACACCACCAAGGGCCATTTCGAGAGCGATCCCGACAATGTTGCCCTGACTTATCTGAACCGTGCCGAGTTTGAGGAGACTCCGATCACTCTGCCCACCGTTATCGCAAACGAGGGCTGGGAGTTCAAGGGCTGGGACGTTTGGGGCAAAGAGCACTTTGTCCTGGGCGCCGATGCTACTGAACTGGGCACCAGCGGCCTTGGTGCATTCCCGGTTGGCAGCCTGGTAGGCGGTATCTACCTGTACCCCATCTTTATGGAAGCTCCGAAGCCGGTAGAGCCGACCGCTACCCCGGTAGAGCCGACCGCTACTCCGGTTGAGCCGACTGCTACCCCGGTTGAGCCGACTGCTACTCCGGTGGAGCCGACTGCCACTCCGGCAGAGCCGACTGCCACTCCGGCAGAGCCGACCGCTACCCCGGCAGAGCCGACTGCCACCCCGACCGAGCCGACCGCTACCCCGGTCGTGACCCCGACCACCCCGGTTATCCCGGAGACCACTCCGACCAATACTCCGGCAAACACCCCGACTGAGAAAACCAATACCCCGGACAATACTCCGACCAACACCCCGGATGTTACCAAGTCCAACACCCCCGCTGATAACTCCAGCAAGATCATCCCGCAGACCGGCGTTTCCAGCAGCAACAGCAACTCTGTTGCAGGTCTGGCCATCGTTCTGGTTGCCGCACTGGGCGGCGCTGCCGCTTACCTGTTCATCAACCGCAAGAAGCTGAACTGATAAGTGTAAAGTGATAGAGCTTTGAATTATTTAAAAACAGCCTTCGGCATTTGCCGAAGGCTGTTTTTGTGGTTGGGTAGCTTGAGCGAGCGACAACCACCAGCTAAGCTGGTGGAATAAAAACGGCTTTAGCCCTAGACAAAGAGAAACCTCTCTGTAGAATAGAGTGTGGGTTTGCCAACCACATTCTAGGAACAGAGAGGTTTATCTTTGAAATGAAAAATAACAAAGACGTAGATAGTTTAAGCCATACGACATGGAGATGTCAATACCATGTAGTGTTTGCGCCGAAATATCGGAGAATGGTGATTTATGGCCAAATCAAAAAAGATATTGGTCAGAT
>OGGS01002338.1_pt1 | contig 10640 bp, 9 predicted proteins | sample 1571281 | NCBI WGS metagenome assembly OGGS01 (sample SAMEA2582042, study PRJEB24529) | metagenome | biome: Human gut stool | place: China | collected 2011 | reverse complement strand
TCGTGCCCTTCGCGGTCATCGGCGCGGGCGATGTGAAGCTGCGCGAGGGCGGCTGCCTGGCGGACATCGCCCCGACGATGCTGCCCTATATCGGTCTGCCCGTCCCCGAGGAAATGACCGGCAAGAGCATTATTGCGGAGTAACAAGCCTTTTCGAGAAAAGGCTTGGCGAAAAGCTTTAAAAGTATGACCCTTAAAGCGGCAGGCTTCGGCCTGCCGCTTTCTTTATGCCCCAATCCCTTGCGCTGGGACGCGGAATCGTGTATAATAAGATATTACCGATGATTATAAAGGGGAGGTGCGGCCATGAGCCTGCAAAGTTTTGGATTTTTCGGCTTTCTGCTGGTCGTGGCCGCCGTCTACCTGCATCTGCCGCAGCGCTGGCAGAGCGCGTTTCTGCTGGCGGCCAGCTGGGTATTTTACGCACTGGCGATGCCTTCGATGCTGCCGGTCACGATTGCTATTGCCGTGTTCACCTACCTGTGCGGACGCGGCATGACCGCGCGGGAAGGCGCCCGCAAAACGGCGTTCCTGCGCATTGGCGTTGTAGGGCTGCTGGCGATCCTGGCGTTCTTTAAGTATAACGGCGCGTTCGCGTCGGACGGCGGCTGGCAGGCCGTCGCCATGCCGCTGGGCATCAGCTTTACCAGTTTTGCCGCAATCGCCTACCTGATCGACGCCACCCGCGGCGACTGCGAGGTGGAAACCAGCTTTATCCGGCTGGCGCTGTTCCTCAACTTTTTTGCCACCGTCACCCAGGGGCCCATCTGCCGCGCCGGTGCGCTGCTGCCGCAGTTGAGCGCCGAGCACCGCTTTGATGCCGCCCGCACGGTGCGCGCTTTGCGGCTATATGCGCTGGGGCTGTTCAAATACATTGCCGTGGCGGATGTGCTGAACATGGTGGTGGATACGGTTTTCCCCCACTATGCGGATTACAGCGCCCCCATGCTGATTTTGACCGCGGTGATGTACACTTTTTATCTGTATTTCAGCTTTTCCGGCTATTCCGAGATTTCCCGTGCCACCGGCCTTGTGCTGGGGCTGGACCTGCCGGAAAACTTTAAGACCCCGTTTTACGCCACCAACTTTTCCGGCTTCTGGAGCCGCTGGCACATCTCGTTTTCTTCCTGGCTGCAGGATTATCTCTTTATGCCGCTGGCCTGGGCAGATCTTGGCCGCTTTGGCCGCCTGCCCACCGAGCTGTGCGTGTTCTGCGTGTTCTTTGCTTCCGGCTTCTGGCACGGCAGCACCGCGCCATTCATCATCTGGGGTCTGCTGCAGGCGGTTTACCGCGTGGGCGAAGAGCTGCTGCACCGCCGCTTTGGCAAACCCAAAAAGCGCGGCATCCCGGCCCGTGTGCTGTGGGGCAAGCGGGTTGTGGTGTTTGTTTTGTGGACCATCAGCATGGTGTTCTTCCGCGTGGGGTCCGGCAACCTTTCCGGCATGGCCGAAAACCTGGGCGTTGGCGATGCTTTCGTCTACCTGGGCCGCTGCCTGATGAACAGCTGGTCCCCCGCCCGCTTTGCCGGGGAGCTGTACAGCACAGCGTATACCGGCTTTTACGCCAATACCATTATGGTAGCGGCTTATTGGGCGTTCGCTGCGCTGGCGCTGGCGCTTGGCATCTGGCTGGATCACCGGCGCAATTTTGCCTGCAAAAACAAACCGGCTGAGGTTGCCCTGGCAAGCGCCAAGCACCGCAATGCGCTGTATGTTGTTTTGATCGTTTTTATCCTGGTGGGGTACATCATGCAGAGCGGCGGCTTTAACGCCAACGCGTTCGGCCCCTATGCAGGGTTTTAATCTTATGGAAAAAAGGAGATTTCCGGCGTGAAGCATATCATCAAAAAATTGGCGCTGCTGTTCGTGCCGGTCTATCTGTGGTTTGCCTTTTTTGTGGCGTTTGAGCCAAACAATTATTTTGGCATCAAAAAAACAGCCTCTTCCAGCCAGCCGGTGGCCCGTGTGCGCGCCTATGAGCAGAGTCCCGGCACCAACCTGATCATCGGGGACAGCCGCCTGGCCCACTTTGATATGGACCTTGTGGATTCCCTGACCGGGCAAAGCTGGCAGAACCTGGCCTTTGGCGGTGCTTCCCTGAAGGAATGTGTGGACCTTGCCAATTATGTGCTGGATTCCGGCAACCAGGTGGACCGCATTCTGTTTGAGCTTTCGTTCTACACCTTAAACAGCAGCTATAACACCGACCGTTTTTCGGCGCTGGAAGCTACCCTGCGCAACCCGCTGGCCTACTGTCTGAACCTGGAATACAACGTGAACGCCCTGACCGTGTTTATGGACACCGTAAAGGGCACGCCGGACACCATTGAATCCGGCGACTGGACCGCGGCGGATTACCTGGATGATGCCGGGAACACGATTCCGCTGCACAAAAAGCTGTATGAGTACCCGGCGCTGATCACCACCCGCTGCCAGAACTGGACACTGAACGAAACCGAGCTGGCGGAGTTTTTGGCTATGGCCCAGCGCTGCGCAGACTGCGGCGTGGAACTGACCATTGTGCTGCCCCCCATGGCCGCCAATGTGCGCACCGAGGTATGCGATGCCTTTGGCATTACCGCCGTGATGCAGGACGAAGTTCTGCCGCTGTTGGAAAAGCAGAATTTTGCCGTGCTGAATTACGAATGGGGCACCAGTTGCATTACCGATGATGACACCCAGTTTTTTGACGGGTTCCACCTGGACGAAAAATACGGCCTGCCGGACTGGACAGCCGAACTGTTTGATGATATGCAGCGCTGATGCTGCCCCACCCCAAAAAGGAGGTCCCCTGTGGCACTGGACTTTTTGATTTTGTACGAACACACCGTTCGGGAATATGAGAGCGATCTTTTGCTCAAATTGGAGCTGGAGCGCCGCGGCTACACCGTGCGCATCCGCCAGCTGCTGGATGCCAAAGATCTGCGCCTGTTTGGCAAAGACAAGCCGGAAGTTCTGGTTGCCAGCTGCATGTATGACAACGAAGCCATCAACAGCCATGTGTACAACAACATTGGCAAATGCAACAAGATCGTCAACCTGCACTGGGAGCAGATGCTCTCCGACACGCAGGAGGAGGGCGATTGGTTCAACATGAACGGCAACGCCAAGCGCTGCGTGCAGACTTGCTGGGGCCAGCGCACTGCCCAGCGGTTACAGGCCCATGGCATGGATGTCAAGAACACCCCCGTGACCGGCGCTGTGATGATGGACTTTCTGCGGCCGGAGTTCAAGGGCTACTTTAAGGATAAGGAAACCCTGTGCAAGGAATTCGGCCTTGACCCCACCAAACAGCTGCACCTGTACATTTCCAGCTTTGGCTATGCCAGCATGACCGACCAGGAAGTGGCCGAGCTTTCCAAAATGGCGGGAACGGATTTTTCCGGCTTTGCCCGCACCAACCGCGTTTCGATGGAAAAAACGCTGGCCTGGTTTGACCGCTACCTGGGTGACCACCCGGAGGTGGAACTGGTATACCGCCGCCACCCCAGCGAATGGAAATGCAAAGCCCTGGACGAGCTGGCCGCCAAACGCCCCAACTTCCATGTGATTTTTGCGGATTCCGTCAAGCAGTGGATTGTGGCGGCGGATTCCATCTCCATCTGGATGAGCACCGCTGTGGCCGAAGTATACATGGCGGGCAAAAGCTGCCATATCCTGCGCCCGGTGCCCATCGAGCACGAGTATGACCCCGTCATCTACAAGGATGCTCACTATGTGACTAGCTACCCGGAGTTTGCCGCTGCCATGGCGCAGCCGAACCCGCCGTTCCCCATTGCACGGGATGTGATTGAGGGCTATTTTGACCCCTCCCCTGCCCCAGCCTACAAGCGGATGGCCGACCTGCTGGAGGAAGTGTACAAAAATCCCCCGCGGGATGAACCGATGGGGCCCGGCTTTACGCCGCACTTTAACCTGCTCAAGTTCTGCGCACTGGCGGGGGTACACATGCTGTACCGCCACAAGTGGGAACCCAAACGGGTGTTTGCCTTCTGCCCGCCGCTGGCCAACTTTGCCCAGCGCATTTACGGTTATGTGGACAAAGCCTATATCCCGCCGGAGGAGATCCAGCGCATGGAAGCGCGCATCCGGCCATATGTAAAATAAAGTTGTTTTTCCGGCGCGCTGCGGTGCGCCCGCTGCAAATGGGAGCCTGCCATGTCTGAACCGAAAAAAACTGAAAGCTTTGCCGGAAATGTGATGAAATACTCCATTGCCACCTACCTTGGCTTTGGCATTTCCGGCGCAGCGCTTATCATCAAGGGCGTCCTGCCCGCCGAAAGCTACGCCGTTCCTGCTTCCTTCATGGCATACACCATGTCGCTGATGAATGTTGGCATGCTTGGGCTGGACCAAAGCCTGCTGCGCTTTTACCACGAACCGCCTGCCGGTTCCACCGGGCGCAGCATGTTTGCCGCGTGTACCCGGCTTTCGGTGCTGGTCATGCTGCTGGCGGGCGGCATCGGCAGCATCTTTTTCGCCAAGCCGCTGGCGGCGGCCTTTGGCCTTGGGGCCAACGGTGCCGGGCTGGTGCCGTTTTTGTTCCTGAACGCTGCTCTGTACATGCTGGTGCGTTACCTCAACGTGCTGCTCCGGCTGGAAAACAATGTGCGCGCCTACACCACCGAAACGCTCTGGATGCAGGCCTGCCTGAACCTGATCTACCTGCTGCCCGGCTTTGTTACCCAGGACGCCCGCGCTTTTGTGCTGGGTGCGGTGTGCAGCTTTGCGGGGGTCGCAGTGTTCTATTGGCGGCGGGCTTCTAAAGGTCAAACGAAAGAGGCCCCTGTGCGCGGCCTGCGCCCCTATGCCCACATTTACCGGGCGGCACTGCCTTACGGCATTGTGTTGGCACCTGCGGCCATCCTGATCCCGCTGTACCGCGCCATCTGCCTTTCTTTTTTAGGCAATTACGCCCCCGCGGCGGAGCAGGGTTCGTTTGATTTCGCCTACACCCTGGCCCAGCTTGTCACCACCATTCAGGCCGGTTTTTCCACCTACTGGGGCCCCTATGTCTACGCGCATTACCGTACCGAGCAGGAGCGCATTGGCCGCATCCATGATCTGCTGAACCTGCTGATCTTCGGCTTTTTCTGTCTGCTGGTCATGTTTGAGGATATCATCTTCATCATTTTCCCGGCCAAATCGGCCTGCCTGCCCTACTTTCCGCTGATGATGCTGGCCGTGGTGTTCTCCATCCTGTGCGAAGGCACGGTGTACGGCAACACCATTGCCCGCAAGCCGTTCCAGGATACGATTGGAACCGCCGTGGGCGTTGCGGCCAACATTGCCGTGTGCGCCGTGCTGGTGCCGCGTTTTGGCGTAATGGGTGCCGCGGTCGGCCTGGTAGCGGCCAATGCAACGATGTTTTTGTACCGCACTGTGACCGGGCAGTATTACTACCGCACCATCCCCAGCTTCAGCCGGACGATCTGTGGCTTTTTGCTGGCGGTGGGTGTGGCCGTGATCGGCGTGGTGTTCGCCCACAATTTTATCATCAAGTTTGTTTTAACTGCAGCAATCCTGTTTATTTACTGTAACATTTACCGTGCCCAGCTGTACAAGCTGTGGCAGATCTTTATGGGCTTTGTGCGGCGGTATCTGCTGCACAGCCAAGCATAACTACTGCAAAGGAAAGGTTGTATATCAAGATGAAGCATTGCGGCACACAAGAGTTGACCACCGAGCGGCTGGTCCTGCGTCGTATGACAACCGACGACTGCGAAATGATGTTTGGCAACTGGGCCAATGACCCGGAAGTGACCCGCTACCTGCGCTGGGAGCCCCACCGTGACTGGGTGGTAACGATGGCATATCTGAACGAGATCGTCAAACAATATGACCGCCCGGATTTTTATGATTGGGGCATCTGCGATAAAGTGACCGGTGTGCTGATGGGCAGCATCAGCATTGCCCCCGCCGAATCCTGTGAGCGTGAAAAGCCCTATGCCTGGAAAAACGTGAAAACCGAGCTGCTGGGCGGCATGTATGAGATCGGTTACACCTTGGGCAAAAAGTGGTGGAGCCAGGGCTATGCCACCGAAGCCGCCGCTGCCGTGCGCGGTTACTGGTTTGGCATGGTAGGTGCGCCCTGGCTGGCCGGGTTCCACGCCAGCCAGAATGTGGCAAGCAGCCGCGTGTTGGCCAAGACCGGCTTCCATTATGACCACGATACCGTTCTGCACCGCTTTGACGGCACCGAGGTGCCCTGCCTGGCCTGGTACCTGCTGAACCCCGGCAGCCAGAAATCCGATGAACCGGCAGCCGCTGCCCCTGCTGTACAGGCAGAACCAACGGAACCAGCGGAGAATGCCGAGACAACCGTCTGACATTCACTCCCCTGCCCCATACTTTTGCTGACCTGGCCGAATACGGCCAGAAAGGACCCCTATGGACGAAATGAAGGACCCCATCACCCTGGACTTTACCGCTGCCCCGGCAGAGGACGCCCCTGTTGGGCAGAAGGCTCTGGACAGCGAGTGCCCGCCGGTGCGCGTTGTGCTGCTGGCGCTGGACCAGGGCAAGTTTGACTCCCAGCGCAGCCTGGATGAGCTTGCCGCCCTGGCGGAAGCCAACGGCATGCAGGCCGTTGCTACCGTGTGCCAGAAGCGCAGCACTCCCGAAGCCGCCACCCTTCTGGGGGAGGGCAAAGTGGAGGAAGCGCGCCTGGTATGCCTGAATACCGATGCCGAGGCCGCCATCTTTGACGGCGAGCTGACCGGCAGCCAGATCCGCAATCTGAGCGCGGCTTTGCAGGTGGAAGTGCTGGACCGCACGATGCTGATTTTGGAAATCTTCCGTGCGCGCGCCACCACCAACGAGGGCAAGCTGCAAACTGAGCTGGCCACCCTGAAATACCGCATGCCGCGCCTGCAGGGCCTTGGCGAGGCGCTGAGCCGCCAGGGCGGCGGTGGCGGCGGCGGTGGCGGTGCCCGCCGCGGTGCCGGTGAGACCAAGCTGGAGCTGGACCGCCGCTACCTGCGCAGCCGCATTGAAAAGCTGGAAAGCCGCCTGAAAGAGCTGGAAAAGCGCCGTGGTGAAACCCGCCGCGCCCGCCAGAAAAACGGTGTTCCGGTCATCTCATTGGTGGGCTACACCAACGTGGGCAAAAGCAGCCTGACCAACGCTTTGTGCGGCGCAGAAATTTTTGAAGCCGACATGCTGTTTGCCACGCTGGATCCCACCGCCCGCAAATGCACGCTGCCCAGCGGGTTACAAGTGATCCTGGTGGATACAGTCGGCTTTGTCAGCCGCCTGCCGCATGATTTGGTGGATGCTTTTAAGAGCACACTGGAAGAAGCTGCCTGCTCTGACATCATCTTGAAAATTGCCGACGCCAGCGACAGCGAAGCCGCCGAGCAGCTGAGCGTGACCGATGAAGTGTTGAACGACCTGGGCTGCGGGGATATCCCGCAGGTGACGGTCTACAACAAGTGCGACCGCACCGGTGTTGCCCCCTATGACCCGGATGTGCTGCTGGTAAGCGCCAAGACTGGCTATGGGCTGGACAGCCTGCTGGCCAAGATTGACGAGATTCTGGCACACCGTGTGCGCACCATTGAGGTACTGTTGCCCTATGACAAGCTGGCCCTGGCCGATGTGTTCCGCACCCGCGGCAGCGTTCTGGCTGAAGAATACCGCGAAAACGGCGTGTATTACAAGGCAACCGTAAAGGTGGATGACCTGCACCGGTTTGAAGCGTACCTGCTGTAAGCGCAACCGTTCGCTTTGTGCAAGATAACAAATACTGATTTTATTGCTGATTGTAGACAAAAAGACCTCCATCCCTGCACGGTTCTGTGCTTGGGATGGAGGTCTTTGGTTTATTTGTGTGTACCCTGCGTTACGGCAAAATTATTCCGCCGTCAGCAGTTTAACAGCGCGGGAGGTGCCCAGGCGGTCTGCGCCCAGATCCAGGAACTTTTCCATGTCCTCAACGGTGGAAATGCCGCCGGCTGCCTTGATCTTGCAGCGGCCGCGCACGCAGCGGGCAAACAGCTCAATATCATGGAAGGTTGCACCTGCGGTAGAAAAGCCCGTGCTGGTCTTGATGAAGTCGGCACCGGCTTCCACCACGATATCGCACATCTTCTCTTTTTCTTCATCGGTCAGCAGGCAGGTTTCAATAATAACCTTGAGCACCTTATCCCCCACAGCCCGCTTGACGGCGGCGATATCCTCGCGCACAGCGTCATATTCCTTGTTCTTCAGGCGGCCGATATTGATGACCATATCCACTTCCTCGGCGCCGTTTTCCACAGCGGTCTTTGCTTCAAAGCACTTGGAAGCAGTATCCATTGCACCCAGAGGGAAGCCAACCACGCAGCACACCGCAACACGGCCCGCCATATACTGCACAGCCTGCTTGACATAGCAGGTGTTGATGCAGACGGATGCCGTATGATACTTGATGGCATCATCGCACAGGGCCTGAATCTGGGGCCAGGTAGCCTCCGGTTTCAACAGGGTGTGGTCAACTTTGGAAAGGATTTCCTCCTTGGTGTATTTCATTTGAATTCCTCTCCTTTTTTACAGGTCTTGCACAGGTGCGCCTGGTGCAGGCCGATGGTCGAAAATACAATGGCCGTCAGGCTGACCGTTGCGCCCACAATGCCCAGGATCAGGCCGGTCAGACGGAATGCACCGCCGCGGATTTTGTTTGTCATAAGAAAGCCCTCCTTATCATCGTCGGTTTGGTTGTTTCGGGTTTCTATCTGTTCTGTGTTGTTATTTCTTTTTGAAAATAAACAACTTGCTGAACACATAGTTGGATACAATCACGATAACCTGGCTGAACAGTTTAACACCCATGGCCCACAGGTCAGTGTTGGCTGTGGCAAATGCCACATGCGGTGCCAGCAGGCTGACGCCCAGCCAGATGATGACCTGGTCCATGACCATGGTGCCAATACGGCAGGCCACAAACTGGCCAAACTCCGCCAAAGCAGCCTGGCCGCTGTTTTTGCTGCGGAACACAAAGGTGCGGTTGGTCCAGTAGGCAAACAGAATGCAGATGATATTATCCAGCACATTGCCAATGCCGGTTGCAAAGTCCGTGCCCAGCACAGCCTGGAACACGGCAAACAGCACCAGGTTCAACAGCGTGGCAAGCCCGCCAAAAAACAGGTAGGCAAGCCCCTCATAATATTTTTTAATAAAAGCCCTTAATTTTTCCATGCAGTTTATCCTTTACCACACAGCGCAGGGAGGTTTGCAGCGCTGCTCGCCAGTGTACGCCAGCAGTGCACACTGGCATATAACAAAAGGGGCCCGCCTGTTGCCAGGCAGGCCCCTGCTGCAATTCGGGGATTATTCAGCGTCCTCGGCAGCCTCATCGAGGCAAGCCTTCATGGACAGGCTGATGCGCTTGCGATCAAAGTCAACATTGATCAGCTTAACCTTGACCATGTCGCCGACCTTCAGAACGTCGGAAACCTTGTTCACACGCTCGTTGCTGATCTCGCTGATGTGGACCAGACCGTCAATGCCCGGCAGAATGCGGACAAATGCACCAAACTTGGTGATGGAAACGACCGGAGCCTCGAACTCAGAGCCGATGGGGTACTCGTTCTTGAGCTTCTCCCAGGGGTTGTCCTCTTCCTTCTTGTAGCCCAGGGAAACCTTCTGGTTCTCGGGGTCATAGCTCTTAACATACACTTCGATGGTATCGCCAACGCTGACGACCTCAGAGGGATGCTTGATGTTGTTCCAGCTCAGTTCGCTGATGTGGCACAGGCCATCCACGCCGCCGATATCAACAAAGGCACCGTAGGAAGTCAGGCTCTTGACAACGCCAGTGTACTGCTTGTCAACTTCAACGTTCTTCCAGAACTCATCGCGCTTTGCCTTGTTTTCTTCAGCAGTAACCTTGTTGATGCTGCCGACGATCTTGCGGCCTGCGCACTCGGTGATAACCAGCTTAACGTGCTGGCCAACCAGCTTGGTGTAGTCCTCGTCGCGGCGCATGGTAGCCTGAGAACGGGGAACAAACACACGAACGCCCTTGACGTTGACAACAACGCCGCCCTTGTTGGCTTCCATGACGTCGCCTTCCATAACGGTGCCGTTTTCGGCAGCCTCGGAAACATCCTTCATGCCCTTCTGGGCTTCAAAACGGACACGAGAAAGGGTGTCAACACCTTCCTGGTCATTGGTCTTGACAACAACCAAATCCAGCTCGTCGTCCACCTTAACAAGGTCTTCCATCTTGGCGTTGGGGTCATGGCTCATCTCGCTGAGCTTAACGATACCGGTGTGCTTGGAACCGTCAATACCGACGACACATTCCGTCGGGGAAACGCTGATGACCTTGGCTTTTACGATCTTACCTGCGTACAGGGGCTTTGCTTCGGATGCAGCGAGCATCTCCTCAAAGCTCATGTCGTCACGGATTTCTTCACTCATACAGTTAAGTACCTCCTCAATTATAGACGAAGGCGTTGAAGCCCCGGCTGTTACGCCCACGATCCTGGCACCGTTAAGCCAATCTTTGTCGAGTTCATCAGCTGTCTCCACATTGATAGCTTTGGTATGCCGGGCCGCGACCTGCAACAGCTTTTGGGTATTGGAAGAATGATGACCACCAATGACGACCATATGATCGCATTTTTGGCTGAGGTCTTCCGCTTCCTGTTGCCTCGC
>OGGS01002331.1_pt1 | contig 10660 bp, 8 predicted proteins | sample 1571281 | NCBI WGS metagenome assembly OGGS01 (sample SAMEA2582042, study PRJEB24529) | metagenome | biome: Human gut stool | place: China | collected 2011 | reverse complement strand
GGGGCGGGTCGCCCGCCGGGGGTACATCAGCGCGAAACTGATCGGCATACGCATGTCGGGCGTGCCCAGCTGCGCCTTGATCGCCCCGTCCTCGAACTCCACCATCGAGTGTACGATCGACTGCGGGTGCAGCAGCACCGTTATTTTCTCCACCGGGGTGCCGAACAGCCAGTGTGCCTCGATCACCTCGAAGCCTTTGTTCACCAGCGTCGACGAGTCTATCGTGATCTTTGCGCCCATCTCCCACTGGGGGTGGCGCAGCGCCTGTTCCACGGTCACGTCGGCCAGTTTTTCGCACGGCAGGTCGCGGAATGCGCCGCCGCTGCACGTGATGATGAGCCGCCGTATGGGCGACTGCTCGCCCACCAGGCACTGGAAGATGGCCGAATGTTCCGAGTCGATCGGCAGGATCGGCGCACGCTTTTCGGCCGCCAGCCGCATTACGTATTCGCCGCCCACCACGAGCGACTCCTTGTTGGCCAGCGCCAGTTTCTTTCCGGCGCCGAGCGCCGCCACCGTCGGCGCCAGCCCGGCGTAGCCTACCAGCGCGTTGACCACCACGTCCGTATCGCCGCCCGCCGCGACCTGGGCCACGGCATCCTCTCCGGCGTACACCTTCACGTCGGTGCCGGCCAGCGCATCGCGCAGCTGCCCGTAATAGCGTTCGTCGGCGATGACTGCCGTGTCCGCGTCGAATTCCCGTGCCTGTGCCGCGAGCCGCTGCCAGTTGCGGTTGGCCGTCAGCACGCGCACTTCGAAAAAATCGGGGTTCTCGCGTACGATGTCGAGCGTCTGCACGCCGATCGAACCGGTCGAACCCAGTATTGCCAATCGTTGTTTCATGCGGATCTATTGGAAGACGATATATCCTTCGGGATCGACGGGCTTGCCGTTGTTCCAGAGTTCGAATTCGAAAAGCCGCACCTCGCCCTCTTCCGCCTCGGCGTTGTAGCCCACCATCTCGCCCGCGCGGATGGTCTGCCCTTTGGTCACCAGCGACTGCGAGAGTCCCTTGTAGACCGACAGCAGATTCCCGGCGTGCTGCAGTTCGACCATGTAGCCCGTTTCGGGGGTCCAGAGGCTCAGCACCACCGTGCCGTTGTCGATGGCCGTGATGCGGTCGCTGGCCGCCGCCGCAATACGTATGCCGAAGTTGCCGTTGCGGATGTCGAAGCGGTCGGTGATGATCCCCTCCACGGGTTTGGCCAGCTCGATCGCCTCGCGTACCGAACGCCGCGACCCGCCGCTGCGGCCCGCGATGGCGTACGGGCCGTCGCCCTCCATCTGTGCCCGCAGGAGCGAGTCTTCGGGCGAGGGCATCACCAGCACCTTCGTGGCCCGCGTGCTGTCCGAATTGGCGAGCACCCGCGCCACGGGCGTCTTGCCCTCCATGATCAGGGCTATGTTCTGGTTGTAGGTGAGCATGTCGTTCATCATGCGCTCCATCGAGTCCAGCCGGATGATGTTCTGCACCAGACTTTCGCGCGAGCGGTCGGCTTCGGTGCGGTAGCCCGGCAGGAATTCCAGTACGGGGCTGTACGCCACCAGCGTGAGGATGAGGATAAAGAGCAGCAGTGCGAATGAAACGAATGCTGCGAAGATGCTGGCCGGCGAGAGGTGCATGTGCCACTCTTCGCTGTTGTCCGTAGCGTTGAGCATGTTGAAGCGGCGTTTGCGGAAAAAGCTGCGCTGCCATGCCCGTATGTTCTTTAAAAATTTCATCAAACCATTGCAATTATCCATGCAAAGATAACCAATTTCATAGAAAACCTTTGCGGAACGCGGTGAATTTTTTAACTTTGTAATCGTTTTGATTTTAACGCCAAAAACAGATAAAAAGTATGGTAAAACCTACATTACTGGTCCTCGCCGCAGGCATGGGTTCGCGCTACGGCTCGCTCAAGCAGATGGACGGGGTCGGCCCCAATAACGAGGCCATTATCGATTATTCGGTTTACGACGCGATCCGCGCCGGTTTCGGCAAGGTCGTATTCGTCATTCGCCACTCCTTCGAGAAGGAGTTCCGCGAGGTCTTTTCGGCCGAGCGTTTCGGCGGCCGCATCGCCGTCGAGTTCGTCTTTCAGGAGTTGGACTATCTGCCCGAAGGCGCTTCGGTTCCCGAAGGCCGCGTCAAGCCGTGGGGCACGAACCATGCCGTGATGATGGCTGCCGACGCCGTGCACGAGCCGTTCGCCGTCATCAACGCCGACGACTTCTACGGCGCCGAAGCCTACCAGACCATCGGCGACTACCTTTCGCAGCTCGGTGACAGCAAAAACCGCTACTGCATGGTCGCTTACGATCTGAACCGGACCCTTTCGGACAACGGCACCGTATCGCGCGGCGTCTGCGGCGTGGATGCCGACGGCAACCTGACGTCGATGGTCGAGCGTACGCAGATCGAGCGCATGCCCGACGGCCGAATCCTCTTCCACGACGGCGGCGCCGACGAAGAGCTTGCCGAGGATACCCCCGTTTCGATGAACCTCTTCGGCTTCACGCCCGACTTCTTCGCCTATTCGAAGGAGTATTTCAAGACGTGGCTCGCCGAGAACCGCGAGAACCTCAAATCGGAGTTCTACATTCCGACGATGGTCAACAAACTCATCGGCGAGGGCGCGGCGTCCCTGCGCGTGCTCCGTTCGGCGGCCCAGTGGCACGGCGTCACCTACAAGGAGGACAAACCCGCGCTGATGGCCTCGATCGAGAAGATGATCGCCGAGGGCAAATACCCCCGCAATCTCTGGGCTTAGTTCCCGGCGTTATAATAAGGGGCGGCTTGCGGGCCGCCCCTTATCTTTTGTCCCGTATTGCCCTATTGTTTTCCGACGTCTTTTCGGCTGCCTGTCCCTGTTGTCTTTGTCCGCGGTTGTATTGCCGTTTTTTCTGCCGCTTTCCATCTGCCGCTTTCCATCTGCCGCTTTCCATCTGCCGCTTCTCGTCTGCCGCTTCTCGTCTGCTGTTATCCCGCCGCCTTTTCCGGCGCCATTCCGTTCCGGCAGGGTAGAGCAGGGCCTCTGCATTTTTCACCCGTAGCGCAAAATAAAAACAGGACTCCGAAAAGTCCTGCTTTTATCCTTGGTTAACAACTTGTCGAGTAACCGTCTAACAACCTGCGGGCGGCCGGTCAGTCCAGAAATCCCTCCCGTACCAGCTGCTCCCGGATCTTGGTCCAGTCCGCCACCGGCCGTTTCACGCCGTCCACGAACCGGATCGGACAGCCCAAGTTGCTGTCGTCGATATAGAGGTCCGCATGAATCTTCGGCGACGAAGTCCAGCGCTGCTGCGAGGGGTTTTCGTTGATGGCGTAGAGCGGGATTTCCCGGTCCCTGAACCACTTGACTGCCTTGTCGAGCAGTGCGCCCGAACGCATCGTGTAGAGTATCAGCCGGCATCCGTTGTCGGTGAGTTCTTTGAGTACGGCAACCGCGCCTGCATCGTCCCCGATTTCGGGGTAGGCGTGCGTTACCACCGTGCCGTCGAAATCCACGGCGATCAATGCATTGTGTATAGCCATATTATTTCTTTACTTTACGTGCGAGTTTGCTGAAGAAAAGTTTGATCCGCTTGCGGTAGCTTACCTCCTGATGGTCGTCGCCATAGCCGTATCCGTAACCGTATCCATACCCGTAACCATAGCCGTATCCGTACCCGTAGCCATGGCGGCGTGTGCGTGTGCCGTTGAGCACGATGCACATGTTATGGAACTTCTTCTCGCGGTAGAGCCGTTCGATGTCGGGCAGCTGACGGCGGTCGAGCACGCCTTCGCGCACGATATAGATACAGAGGTCGGCCAGACGGTCCGTAATCACCGCATCGGCTACCGACATGGCCGGTGTGCTGTCAATGAATACGAAGTCGTAACGCTCCTTCAGCTGCTCTACCAGCTTGTCGAGCCGGTTCGAGAGCAGCATCTCGGTGGGGTTGGGCGGCTGTATGCCGGCGCAGATCACGTCGAGGTTCTCGTGGAAGCCCATGTTCGTCACCAGCTGGTCGATGTCGGTGATCGTTCCGGCCAGATAACCGGACATGCCGTTCTTGCTGTTGCTGCGTCCCAAGTGCGTCGTGAGCGCGTGACGGCGCAGGTCGAGGTCTATCAGCACGACCCGTTTGCCCGCCATGGCCAGCGTCATTGCCAGATTCATCGCCACGAACGTCTTGCCCGCATGGGGGTCCGACGAGGTGAAGAGCACGCACTTGATCTCCTTGCCCGACGAGACGTTCATGAACGTCATGTTCGAGCGCAGGATGCGGAACGCCTCCGACAGCGCGTCGCGTCCGGTTTCCCGGACCACCACGCCGCCCTTGTTGTCCCCTTCGAGGAAGGGTATGTCGCCGAGGAACGGTGCGCTGAGGTTCTCCTCCACGTCCTTGCGGCCGCGGATGGTCGTGTCGAGCATGCCGATCAGGTAGAGTATGCCGAACGGAATGGCCAGACCTGCCAGCAGGCTGATGCCGAGGATGATCGTCGAGCGGGGCGATACGGGGCGTGCGCTTCCGTACGCCATGTCGATCGTGCGCGAGTTGCTCTCGGCCACGGCGTAGTTGAGCTGCGTCTCCTCCTGCTTGTTGAGCAGGTAGAGGAACAGCTCCTCCTTGATTTTCTGCTGACGCATGATGTCGAGCATGACCTTCTCCTGCGAAGGCATGGTCGAGATGCGGCGGTTGACCTGCGCCTCCTCCTTGCGCATGGTTTCGAGCTGTATCTCCAGCGTCGAAATATGGGAGTTGAGCGAGGCGATGATCGAGCGGCGCACGGCGGCCAGCCCGTTGTCTAGGTCCTGAATGACCGGACTGCGCTCCGAGCTGTTTTCCAGCAGCTTCTCGCGCCGCAGGATGGCCTCGTTGTATTCCGATATCTGCGCGACGATGCCGTTGTTGGTCATCGAGGCCACCATCGGGATCAGGTCGCCCGCATGCGACGGGTCGTTGAGGTATTCGCGGATGAAGTCGGCGACGCTTATCTGATTCTCGATCGTCAGGCTTTCGGCCTTGTAGCGCGTGCTCTCGGTGATGGTGCGGGTCGCCTCCGAGGTGATGTCGATCATCTTGTTGCTCTTCTTGATGTCCTCGATGTCGCGGTCCACGTCTCCCAGCTCGCGGCCGATTACCTGCATGCGCTCCTTGATGAAGTCGGCCGTCACCACCGACAGCTGGCGCTTGTCGGCGATGGCGTCTTCCTCATAGACGGCGATCAGCGTGTTGATCACGTCCTCGGCGCGGCGCGGCACCGAATTGTTCATCGAGATCGTCACGATCGAGGCCTGCTTGTTGGCCACGTCGCTTTTCACGGCGGCGCGGTAGGCGTTGGTCGTCGCCGCGAGCGAATTCTTGATTACGGTGATGGTTTTTTTCAGATAGGTCGAGTCCATGAACAGGGTCTTGTGCACGACCACCTGCCCGACGGGCGTGGCGACCGTATCGCCGTATTCGGCCAGAATGACCCGCTTGGTCTCCTGCCGCGTCACGAACTTGTCCTCGAAGTCCGTCAGCTCGATCTTGCCGTTTCTGAGCGGGGTGACCTCCAGCGAAAGCTTCTGCTTGGAGTTGTCGTTGATGAAATCGACTTCGATCGGCGAACGGCCGTACAGGTCCGCCGTGCGCAGCCCTTCCCGCACCGAGTAGTTGACTGTCAGGTGGAGGCGCTTGACCACCTCCGACATCAGCCGGTGCGACTGGAGGATGTAGACCTCGTTGTCTACGTTGCGGCGGTTCTGGAATCCCACCAGATCGCTGAACGCGCCCAGATCCGTGTCGCCGCCCTTGCGGCTGTCCTTCACGAGGATGGTCGCCGTCCGGCTGTATATTTTCGGGGTGCTTGCCAGATAGTAATAGGCCGTTCCCAGACAGATGATCGCCGAGAGCGCGAACCAGTACCAGTTGGCCAGAACCATCTGAATCAGGTCGTGGAGCGTGATGCCGTTCGTGTTTTCGGACTCTTCGTTCAGCAGATGCGGATTGATGTTCTGTTCTGTCATGGCCGGTCTTATTTGGTCAGGGTTATGATGAGCGTCGCCACGGAAATAGCCGTACCCACGAGCGAAAGGTAGAAGTTTCGGTTCTGGCTGATTTCACCGGCCTGCGCCTTGTATTTGTTGGGCTTGACGTAGATCACGTCGTTCTGCTGGATGTAGAACGCGGGGGAGTTGAACAACTCCTTCGACGTGAGGTCGAGGTACTCGATGGTGCGCACGCCGTCCACTTCGCGGGCCACGGCCACGTCGGTGCGGATACCGTAGATCGTCAGGTCGCCGGCCATGGCCAGCGCGTCGAAGATCGAGAGTTTGTCGCGCGTGACGTCGTAGTGTCCCGGACGTGCCACCTCGCCGATTACCGAAATCTTCATGTCCGCGAACTGCACGTTTACCGTCGGATCGTTGATATACCCGCCCTCGACGATCTTGTCGGCTATGGCCTGCGCCAGTTCGCTCCGGGTTTTGCCCTTGCACTCGATCTTTCCGATCACGGGCATTTCGAGCTGTCCGTTTTCATCCACCGTGCGGATTTGCAGCGACTGGTTGGTGGCGCTTCCGTAATTGGTCGCTCCGGTCAGGGAGCTCAGCGACGACGACGAGTTGAACGGCACGGCCAGTTCGGGGTCCTTGCTGTTGACGACGATCGTCAGCCTGTCGAGGGGCTTGATGCGTATCTGGCCGTTTTCTGCGATCTGTTCGGGCGTGAACGGCTGGGCATCCTGCAGGTACCATGCACGCTTTTGCGAGGCGCATGACGTGACGAGTAGAGCCGTCAGTACGACCGGCATAAGGAGACGTAAATGTTTCATATTTGATTAAGGCGTTTTTATAATCGTGCGCAAAGGTAAGAATTTTCCATGAAATAAATGCGCCCTGAGTCAGCTATTTCCGTCGAATTATGCCTGTTTTTGATCGGGGCGGAGCGTTTGTCCGGAAAAAAACGTACATTTGACACCCCGAAAACCGACCTTTTTATTTAAGCTATGGAAATGTTACATCCCGAATGGAGTTATCAGGCCGTGCTCTATGAAATGAACGTGCGCCAGCTGACGGCCGAAGGCACGCTGCGCGCCGCGGCCGCGAAACTGGGCTTCCTGTGCGACATGGGCATCGACGCCGTGTGGCTGATGCCCGTCTATCCGATCGGCGTCGAGGGGCGCAAAGGCTCGCTCGGCTCCTATTATTCGGTCCGCGACTATTGTGCGGTCGATCCCTGTCTGGGCACGATGGAGGATTTCGACGCCTTCGTCGCCGAAGCGCACCGGCTGGGTATGAAGGTGCTGCTGGACTGGATCGCCAACCATACGGCGCGCGACGCCCGCTGGGTGACCGAGAAGCCCGCTTCGTGGTACGAGCGCGACGCTTCGGGAGCGCCCGCCGTGCCTTGGGACTGGACCGATACGGCCAAACTCAACTATGCCGAACGCGAAGTGTGGCGCGCGCAGGGCGACGCCATGGAATTCTGGGTCCGCGAACACGGCGTGGACGGCTTCCGCTGCGACATGGCGATGCTGGTTCCGATCGAATTCTGGAACGAGACGGCGCAACGCCTGCGGCGGGTGAAGCCCGATCTGTTCATGCTGGCCGAAGCCGAGGAGACCTACCTTTTCGACGGGGGAGCCTTCGACGCCTGCTATGCGTGGGAGATGCACCACCTGATGAACGACGTGGCGCAGCAAAGGGTCCGCGTCACGTCGCTGCGCGACTACATCTATGCCGACCGCCGGCGCTATCCCCGTTCGGCCATGCGGCTGGCCTTCACCTCCAACCACGACGAGAATTCGTGGAACGGCTCGGAGTTCGCCCGCATGGGCGCCGCCCGCGAGATCATGGCCGTCTTCACCTTCGTCGTGCCGCGCGGCCTGCCGCTGATCTACACCGGTCAGGAGATCGGCTACGACCATTCGTTCGCCTTCTTCGACCGCGACCCGCTTCCCGCCTACGGATCCAATCCCTTTTCGGAGTTCTACCGCCGTCTGACGGCGCTGCGGCACGCCAATCCGGCGCTCGCATCGGGCGAACGGGGCGGCGAGATGATCGAGATACGCAACAACGCCGAGGACTGCCTGATGATTGCGGTCCGCGAGGCGGAGGGCAACCGCGTCGTCGCGGTCATGAACCTCTCGCCCTATGCGATCCATGCCGATTACTATACGGGCATCTACGCCGGCATGTACACCGACGCCATGACGGGCCGTCCCGGCGAACTCCGCGGCCACGTCGAGGAGGATATGGCGCCGTGGAGCTACCGCATCCTGACCCGCTGACGCCTCTGCGCCGCTGAAAAAAGACCGCCGCGCGACAGGGCGGCTTTTTTTTTGCATTTTGTCCGGTAACTTCCTGCCGGAATCCGTTCCGGTTCCGGAATATTTGCTATTTTTGCCGATGAATATGAGACGCTTTATCATTCTTTGCCTGCTGCTCTTTGCGAGCCTTGCGGCGCAGGCCCGGAGCTACCGCGCCGAGGATATCCCCAATGTCCAGCGCGCCGACCGTACGCGCTACGTGTCGAATCCCGACGGTATCCTTTCGCCCGGCGCCGTGGCGCGTATCGACTCGGTCTGCGGGGCGCTCCGCGACCGGGCGATCGCTCAGGTGGCCGTGGTGGCCGTGGACGACATTGCGGGCGGCGACGTCTTCGATTTCGCCGTCGATCTCTTTACGCAGTGGGGCGTGGGGCGCGCCGAGAACGACAACGGGCTGGGAATCCTGCTGGTCAAGGACCGGCGTGAAATCCGCTTCGTCACGGGCGGAGGGCTTGAAGGCGTGCTTCCCGACGCCGTCTGCAAGCGGATTCAGCTGAAATACATGCTGCCCGCCTTCCGCGAGGGCGACTACAGCCGCGGCATGGTCGCGGGCGTCGAAGCCGCAGCGCAGCTGCTCGAAGGCAGCGAACTGGATCTGGGCGGTACGGATACCGCGGACGGGGAGCTTCCGTCGTGGGCCGTCTTCCTGATCGTCGTCGGATTCGTCGTCCTGCCGCTGGGCGTCGTCATGCTCGGCTATTATGCCCGCAAACGCTGCCCGAAGTGCCACAAACCGACGCTTCGGCAGCAGTCGAACCGTATTTTGCAGGTGACTCCCAGCTACCGGCTGGTCGAGTACACCTACGTCTGCTCCAACTGCGGGGCCGTGGTGAAGCGGCGGGCCAAAAATCTGCGCGACGACAATTTCGGCGGTGGCGGCGGCGCCGGTGTGAAGATCGACCCGGTGGCCTTTCTGGTTATCAAGGACGGAACCACCCGCGTGATGCCCGTAGCGGTGCCGCCGGTGTCCACCGTGGACCGCATTGTGGATATGGCCCCGGATATCGTAGACAAAATCGGAAAATTTTTCGATAAAAAAGACGGGGACGAAACGGTTTGATCTGGGTATACTAAAGACATCTCAGCTTTGGAGCGTGATGCCTTTTGACCCGGCGGTTTCTTTGCTGCACCCTTGCGGCGCTGTGTCTGTATAGTATATTCCCTTGTCGGATTTTGGCGGTGGAGACCTCTGCTGCCTCTGCAATTTTAATGGACGCGGACAGCGGCCGGGTGCTCTATGAGCGGAACGCGGACCGGAAAATGCTCATCGCCAGCACCACCAAGATCCTGACGGCACTGGTGGCCATCGAGGAGGGAGATCTCCACGACAGCGTGAAGGTCAGCCGGGAGGCGGCGTATACGGAAGGCTCCGCCATGTACCTTACGGAGGGGGAGACCCTGACGCTGGAAACGCTGTTATACGGGGTGCTGCTGTGCTCCGGAAACGATGCGGCGGTGGCGGTGGCCCAGCATGTGGGCGGCAGCGTCAAGGGCTTTGTAGCCCTGATGAACGAAAAGGCCCGGGAACTGGGGATGGAGCATTCCTCCTTCGCCAACCCCAACGGTCTGGATGACGAGCAGCACTATTCCACTGCACGGGACATGGCAAAGCTGGCCCGGGCTGCGCTGGAAAACGAGACCTTGATGCGGATCGCCTCCACCCGGTCTGTCACCATCGGGGGACGGACCATGACGAACCACAACAAGCTGCTGCATTATGTAGATGGCTGTCTGGGCCTGAAAACGGGATATACGAAGGCGGCGGGCCGGACGCTGGTGAGCTGTGCGGAGAAAAATGGCCAGCGGCTCATTGCTGTGACCTTGCAGGACGGAAATGACTGGGCGGACCATCAAGCGCTGTATGAATACGGCTTTTCCGCCTACCCCGCCCGGACCTGTGCCGTCCGGGGACAGGCTTTGACGCAGGCGTCCGTCAGCGGCGGCGTCAGCCCCACAGTGCCGCTGATTGCGGGAGCGGGCTTTTGCTACCCTGCGGCGGAAACGGAACGGCTGACCACGCGGATCTGCTTGGACGAGCCGCTGCGGGCGCCGGTCTCCGCCGGAAAAACCGTGGGGGCGGCGGTGTTCTGCCTGAACGGAACAGAGATTGGCCGGGTGCCGCTGGTGGCAGGACGGACAGTGATGCCCAAGGTGTCCTCCGCTTTGGCCGGACTGAAATTGGAATTGAAGGATGAATGACCCGCCGTAAGACGGGATCAGGGATCAGAATGAAAGAACGATTGCAAAAATTGCTGTCTGCCGCCGGGGTCTGTTCCCGCCGGGCGGCAGAGGGGTATCTGACGGCGGGGCGGATCACCGTCAACGGAGAAACGGCCCAGCTGGGCCAGCAGGCCGATCCGGAGAACGACGACATCCGGG
>OGGS01002327.1_pt1 | contig 10679 bp, 6 predicted proteins | sample 1571281 | NCBI WGS metagenome assembly OGGS01 (sample SAMEA2582042, study PRJEB24529) | metagenome | biome: Human gut stool | place: China | collected 2011 | reverse complement strand
ACCAGACGCCCGGCGACAAAGCCTCGGCGGGCCGGGCCGTATTCGAAGTCTACTGAAAAACCGCACGAACCGATTTGCCTACAACCATAAACCAAAAAACCGAATGACACCATGACACCGACCTGACACAAAAAAACATACGGAAAGACCTGCACGTCCTCCCGTATGCCGAATCGTTAAGATCACCCGGCCGCATGAAACGGCCGGACTAACCTAAAACTCAATTCTTACAAACTTATGAAAAAAATCTTTTCCACCCAAATTATGGGGGGGGGAAATTTACACCGTACCCCGGCAGCCGGAGTCAGCCGCTCGGTCCGGTCGTATGCACTGGCGTTGTGCATGGCGTTCGCAATCGCCGCCGTCCCCGTACAGGCTCAGGTAAAAAACATCACGCTCAAGGCTTCGAACACCCCCGTTTCGACGGTGATGCAGCAGATCGAGGAGCAGAGCGGCTACACCTTCTTCTACAACACCAAGGATATTCCGCTCGACCGGAACGTCACCCTTTCGGTCGCGAACAAGGACATCCGCGCCGCACTCGACGAACTGTTCCGCAACACCAACGTCAGCTATTCGATCGACAACAAGAGCATCATCCTCTCGGCCCGCGGGGGCGCGCAGCCACAGCAGGCCAGCCAGATCACCGGCAGGATCGTCGATAAGAACGGCGTGCCCGTCATCGGCGCCACGATCATGATTTCGGGCACCACGCAGGGTACGACCTCCGGCGTCGACGGAACGTTCGCACTCCAGTCCAACGTCTCGCCGGCCGGCATGGTCCTCGACGTTTCATTCATCGGCTACAAGCCGCAGCGCATCTCCGTGAACAACCGCACGTCGCTCTCCGTCACGCTCGAAGAGGACGACCAGCAGATCGAAGCGGTCGTGGTGACGGCGCTGGGCATCAAACGGCAGGAGCGCGCCGTATCCTACAACGTGCAGAACATATCGGACGAAGTATTCCTGACGCGCGACGCCAATATGGTCAACAGCCTCGCGGGCAAGATCGCCGGCGTAACCATCAACGCCAGCGCCGCAGGCGTCGGCGGCGAAACGAAGGTCGTGATGCGCGGTTCGAAATCCATCGCCGGCAGCAACAACGCCCTTTACGTACTCGACGGCATTCCGCTGCCGTCGCTCTCGCTGACCAACCCCGGCGACGAGTTCACCATCATGCGCGAGAACAACCTCACGGGCGACGGCATCTCCAACTTCAACCTCGACGACATCGCGTCGATGGCCGCGCTGACCGGCCCTTCGGCCGCCGCGCTTTACGGTTCGCAGGCTGCCAACGGCGTGCTGATGCTCACCACACGCAGCGGAGAAGAGGGCGTCTCGGTCAATTACAGCAACAACACGACCTTCATGTCGCCGTTCCTAACCCCGGCCTTCCAGAACACCTACGGAGCCAAGGACGGCTATTACGCATCGTGGGGTTCGAAACTCGTCACCAAGCAGTCGTGGACGCCGACCGACTTCTACCAGACGGGATACAACACTTCGAACTCGGTGGGACTCTCCTTCGGCGGCAAGAAGAGCCAGACCTATGTTTCGGCGGGCGTGGTGACGGCCGAGGGCATCATTCCGAACAACGAATACAACCGTTACAACTTCACGGCCAACCACAGCTCGTCGTTCCTCGACGAGCGCATGCACCTGAGCGTGCTGGGCATGTACATGAACGTCAATGAGCAGAACATGCTCTCGTCGGGCCAGTACTACAACCCGATGATCCCGGTTTACCTCATGTCGCCGAGCGACGACATCCGCAAATACGCCGTTTACGAGCGTTACAACGCTTCGCGCAACTTCCCGGTGCAGTACTGGCCGTGGGGATCGCAGAGCCTGCAGATGCAGAACCCCTACTGGATCACCAACCGCAACATGTTCAACACGGGCAAGGACCGTTTCCTGTTCGGCGCCTCGCTCAAATACGACGTGACCGACTGGCTCGACATCACGGGACGCGCCCGCATCGACTACACGCACATCACGGCCGAGCAGAAGAACTACGCTTCGACGCTGGGACTCTTCGCCGGCGACAAGGGCCGCTATTACAACAACACCTACATCACCTCGCAGCGTTACGCCGACGTGCTGGCCAACTTCCACAAAACCTTCGCCGACGGAGCGTTCTCGCTCAACGCCACCCTCGGCGCCTCGATCGAGGACTACAAGCACCGCGCGATACTGCTCGGCGGCGACCTGACGGGCGTGCCCAACCTCTTCACGCTGGCCAACATGACCACCAACAAGAGTCAGGCGAAGGAGACCATCAACGACCAGACGCAGTCGCTTTTCGCCACACTGCAGCTGGGTTATAAGAATATGGTATTCCTCGACGTGACGGCGCGCAACGACTGGGTGACGGCGCTGGCCAATACCTCCAAGACGTCGATGTTCTACCCGTCGGTAGGTCTTTCGGCCGTGCTGACCGACATCTTCAAGGTCGATTCGCGCGTACTGTCGTTCGCCAAGATCCGCGCATCGTACGCCGAAGTGGGCAACGCCCCGATGCGCTGGATCACCATTCCGACCTACCCCGTATCGGACGGCACGCCGCAGACATCGACCTACCTCACCTCGGACGACTTCAAACCCGAACGCACCAAATCGTGGGAGGTCGGCGCCGACGTCCGTCTGTGGGGCAACAAACTCATACTCAACGCAACCTACTACAGTTCGCGCACCTACAATCAGGTTTTCAACCCCGACATCTCATCGACATCGACCTACAGCAGCCTCTACGTCAACGCCGGCCGCGTGGACAACAAGGGCGTCGAGGTGTCGGCCGAGCTGAACCAGAACCTCGGTCCCGTGAAGTGGTCTTCGAACCTCGTCTACTCGCGCAACCGCAACAAGGTGGTCGACATGCTCGACTCCTACAAACTGTCGAACGGCACGGTGATTTCGCAGGATTCGATGGTCATGGGCGGTACGACGGGCGTCAAGATGGTGCTGCGCGAAGGCGGCCAGATCGGCGACATCTACGTCAATACGCTCAAGACCGACGAGCACGGCGCAATCTGGGTATCGCCCACCGGCAGCAACGTCGCCCCGGCCAAGGACACATGGATATACGCCGGCAACAGCAATCCGAGCTACACGCTTTCGTGGCGCAACGAATTCAACTGGAAAGGTCTCTCGCTGGGCTTCATGTTCAACGCCCGCGTAGGCGGCGTAGGCGTATCGCTCACGCAGGCCGCGATGGACTACTTCGGCGTCTCGGAACGCACGGCCACGGACCGTCTGAACGGCGGCGCGCTCGTAAACGGCCAGCGCATTCCGGCCGAAAACTACTACCAGACCATCGGCGGCAACGGTGCCGACGCCATCGGCGCCTGCTATGTCTACTCGATGACCAACGTCCGGCTGGGCGAGCTGACCCTCGGCTACGACATCCCCGTCCAGAAGTGGTGCAAGTGGATCAAGGGACTCAACGTCTCGTTCATCGGCCGCAACCTCTGGATGCTCTACTGCAAAGCGCCGTTCGATCCCGAAACGGTCGCCGGCACGGGCACCTTCTCGTCCGGCATCGACTACTTCATGCAGCCGAGTACGCGCAACCTCGGATTCTCGGTAAAAGTGACCTTCTAACTTCAACATTACAGTCTTATGAAAAAAGCTAACGGCATAAAACTCCTGACGCTGGCCGGTCTTATGGCGACCGCGGCCTGCACGGGCGATTTTCTGAATAAAAACACCAACCCCGACCAAGCGACCGACGAGATGCTGTCGTGGGACAACCTCTCAACGGGTTCGGCCTTCGCGCAGATGACCAAGAACGTCATCCCCTCCTTCCAGCTGGTCGGCGACAAGGAGTACGGCAGCGCCAACTATCAGGTCATCGAGGACCTCGCGGGCAACATCTTCGCCGGCTACACCGGAGTCATCAACACCAGCTTCACGGGCAACAACCTCTACAACGTCACGGGCAAGGACTGGTACAACGCCATGTTCAACGACGCCTACACCCGCGTCATCAGCGCATGGAACCAGCTCGATCCCCAGCGCGGCGAATTCCCCGAAGTGGTCGCCCTCGCCGACATCGTGAAGGTCGCCGCGATGCACCGCGTAACCGATACCTACGGCCCCATCCCCTACCTCAACATCAGCAGCGGGGACATAAACAAGGCCTACGATCCGCAGCAGGCGGTTTACAAACGCTTCTTCGAGGAGCTGGACGCCGCCATCACGACACTGACCGCGTTTTACGAGGCACAACCCGGCACCAAACTGCTGGAGGCTTACGACAACGTCTTTTCGGGCAACGTGAGCGGCTGGATCAAATTCGCCAATACGCTGCGCCTGCGTCTGGCCATGCGCGTGGTCTATGCCGACGCGGCGCTGGCCCAAGAGCAGGCTGCGGCCGCCATCGGCAATCCGGTCGGCCTGATGACCGGCGCCGCCGACCTCGCGGAGCTGCACAAACCCGCCACCGGTTCGTGGGAATACCCGCTTTACATGATCCAGTACAATTTCGACGACTCGCGCATCGGCGCCACGATCGAAGCCTACATGAACGGCTATCAGGACCCGCGCCGCGGCAAGTACTTCGTGGCGACGGCCAAGGGTGAGTACCACGGCGTACGCACCGGCATCACGCCGACTTCGTCCTATGCCGATTCGGAAGACCTTTCGCGCGTAAACTGCACCAACAACGACAACATTATGTGGATGACGCCCGCAGAAGCATGGTTCCTGCGCGCCGAATATGAGTTGCGCTGGGGTTCCGAATCGGACGCTGCAACCTATTACGCCGAGGGTATCCGCACTTCGTTCTCGACACTCGGCGCCAGCGGAGCCGAAGACTACATCGCCGACAAGGAGCTGACACCCGGCAGCTATACCGACATGGTCACCGGCGGCAACTCGAATCAGAGTCCGCTCGCCTCGATTCCCATCTGCTGGAAAGCGGGCGGCGATTTCGAGACCCATCTCGAACAGATCATCACCCAGAAGTATCTGGCCATGTTCCCCGAAGGGCAGGAAGCTTGGTCGGAATTCCGCCGCACGGGTTATCCGCGCATCCTGCCGGTCCTCGTCAACAACAGCGGCGGCAAGATCAGCACCTCCAAGCAGATCCGCCGCCTGAACTACCCCTCGACGGAGTACAGCACCAACGCCGAAGCCGTCGCAACGGCCACGCACACACTCAACAGCGAATCGTCGAACCCCACGGGCGACAACGGCGGCACGAGCGTATGGTGGGACAAGAATCCGAGATTATAAACCCGAAAACCTGAAAACCATGAAAAAGACAATATCGACCCTTGCCGTCATATTTGCGGTATGCGCCGGATTTACGGCATGCGACACGGACGCCGAGCCGCTGAACCTGCAGCCGGCTTACAAATACTCGGAAGAATATTACGCCAACCTGCGCGCCTACAAGGATACCTTCAAGGAACGCTCGCTCTGCTTCGTATGGTTCTCGGACTACGACCAGAGCTACTCGATGGCTTACCGCTTCGCGGGGCTTCCCGACAGCGTGGACATCTGCTCGCTCTGGGGCGGCTACCCCGATCCGGTCAAGAATCCGCTGGCCTACAAGGAGATGTGGGAGATGCGCAACAAGAAGGGCACCCGGCTGGTGATGCCCACGATCATCCGAATCATGGAGAACGACAACTTCGCCAACTTCGGACTCACATACGAAGACATGGTCAATCAGACGACCACGATCGACCCCGACGGCGTTTATCCCGACTGGTGCGTGCTCTACGGCAACCACCTGCTCAAAGACGTATGGGAGTACGGCATCGACGGGTTGGATCTCGACTACGAGCCGGAATCCTCGGACGAACGCAACTACGGAATCTACGGCGATCGCATGACCCTGTTCGTGCAGTATCTCGGCCAGTTCATCGGCCCGATGTCGCCCAACCCCGAAAAACTGCTGATCGTGGACGGACACACCCCGCCCGCAGAGACGGAGCCTTACCTCGACTACTATGTGAAACAGAACTACGGCAGCAGCAGCGTCTCCTTCACCTCGACGTTCCCCTATGAGAAGCAGGTATTCACGGAGAACATCGGCGCCTATTGGCAGACCGGCGGCGGCATGGAGGCGCAGGCGGCGGCCAAGGCCCCGGAAGGCCATTTCAAGGGCGGTTTCGGCGCATTCTTCTGCCTGCGCGACTACCACACTTCCGATTCGGGCGCCGACAAGGAGATACCCTACGGCCACCTGCGCCGCGCGATTCAGCTGCAGAACCCTGCCGTAACGAAATAACCTGAAACAGAACCTGAACCATGAAAAATATCACGAAATACATACTCGCGGCCGCAGCGGCGTTCTCGTCGCTCACGGCGTGTCAGGAGTTCGAAGACTTCGACAAGACCATCGACGGCACTCCGGGACTGGTTTACGTCCAGACCGGCACGGAAAACCTCTACACGATCCGGGTCGTACACAAGCCCACCGGCTCGACCGGCGAATTCTTCACCGAATTCCCCGTCCGCTGCAACACCACGCGCCATGCGGGCGTCAAGGCGACCTTCGTCTACGACGCTTCGCTGGTCGAGAGCTACAATGCCGAGCACAAGACCTCGTATGCGGCGCTGCCCGCCGAGTACCTGACGCTCGAAAACACGACGCTGACCGTGCCTGAAAACGCGACGGCATCGGCCGACTCGGTCAAGGTGACGCTCACGGGCAACCTCTCGCTGCTGACCGAACGCAACTACTTGGCGCCGCTGCGCATCAAGGCCGAGGGCATCGACGCCAGCGAAGTCATGGGAGCGGTCTATGTGGCCGTAGCGACCGAGATCAACCTCATCCGCGCCATCGAATCCACCGACGACATGGTCGGCTTCACCGCCACGGGCCGCAGCGCGTGGACGGCCGACTGCGGCAATTACGCCAATCTGTTCGACGGCAGCACTTCGACGTCGGTCGATTTTCCGGAACAGTACGGCAACGTGCTCAATATCGACATGAAAGAGCCGCAACTGGTGACCGGACTCTGTCTGGGATACGGCTCCGTGCCCTCGGTGTCGATCGAATACAGCGCCGACGGCGAGAACTTCTCGCAGGCCGGAACTCCCGTAGCGGGCGAATACGTGACGGGCGGCTCCCGGATGTACGCCGCATTCCACGGACATATCGAAGCCCGCTACCTGCGGCTGACCGTCGGTTTTTCGAGCAGCTGGAGCAAAACCCTCTCCGAAATCGACATCTACAAGATCGACAGCGAAGATCCGACCGTCTATGCCGTGACCGGCACGGAAAACCTCATCACGGGTAAAATCACGCACCGGCAGACCGGTTCGACCAGCGACGTGAACGCTTCGTTCAGCGCATATGCGACGGTAGCTTCGACAAGCGGCTACACGGTGTCGGTCGCAGCCGACAACTCGCTGGTCGCCGCTTACAACACGGCCCACGGCACTTCGTACGCGGCGCTGCCCGCCGAGTACCTGCAACTGGACAACAACCCGCTGACGATCGCCGCCGGGGCTTACAAATCCGAAGGCGAAGTGACAGTCTCGCTCAAGGGCGACCTGACACGGCTGAGCGACCTCAACGGTTATCTCGCGCCGCTGAAACTCTCCTCTTCGGGCGCAGGCACCAGCGCCGGCCGCGGCGTGGTCTATCTGGCCGTGAAGGTCGAGCGGAACAAGATCCGCCCCATCACGTCGGCAGACGACATGGTCGGATTCCCCGCCGCAGGCCGCACGGCATGGACTGCCGACTGCCCGGATTACGCCAACCTGTTCGACGGCAGCACCTCGACGCGTACCAACTTCACCAGCCAGAACGACAACGTGGTGACCATCGACATGAAATCGACGCACATGGTGACCGGCATCGACCTCAACAGCGCAGGCATCTCGTCCGTTTCGTTCGAATACAGCACCGACGGACAGACCTTCCTGACGGCCGGCACTCCCGCATCGAACGAATACGCGACGTCGGGTTCCGACCGCTACATCGCCTTCTACGACTACCTCGAAGCCCGCTATCTGCGCCTGACCATCAGTTTCTCAAGCAGCTGGAGCAAATACGTCAGCGAATTCAACATCTATGAGATCGAGAGCGACGAACCCACGGTCTATGCCATGTGCGGCAGCGACAACGTGCTGACGGGCGCCATAGCCCACACGCCGGGCGGTTCGTTCAACCAACTCAACGCGGCGTTCAACGTCTACTGCACGGTATCCTCGGCAAGCGGATATTCGGTATCGGCGACACCCGACAACTCGCTGATCGCGGCCTACAACTCGGCCAACGGCACCTCCTACGCCGCACTTCCCGACGGACACCTGCTGCTGGAGAACAACCCCTGCGCCATCGGCCCGAACAACAACAAGTCCGACGGCCAGATCAAAGCCTCGCTCACGGGCGACCTGACGGGCCTGACCAATGCCAAAGGCTATCTCGTGCCGCTGAAACTCTCGGCGCAAGACGCGGTGACCAGCAGCAGCCGCGGCGTGGTCTACCTCGTCATCACCCCGGCGGAAGAGCTTTTCCGCAAGAACTTCACCGTGGCCGACATCACGGGCGCGCTCGTGGCCGACCGTTCGGGCTGGAGCATCACCGGCGGCGATTACCACAGCGGAAGCTGGCCGGAGGTAATCGACGACAGCACGGACACCTTCATGCGTCCGTGGGGAAGCCCCATCATGTTTACGATAACCTTCGACAAAGAGTACGAGATGACAGGGCTCCGCATCACGGCCCGTACGGACAACGCTTCCTACCAAAACTACCAGCCCAACGCCATAACCATCGAATACAGTCTCGACGGCGAAGTTTACACCGAACTCGGTACGGCGACCAGCGCCGACGGCAGTCTGGTGAAAAACGTTCCCTCGTCCTACGTCGCGCTCTACGGTTCGCAGAAGATGAAGTACATCCGTATCACGGCATCGTACGGCAGCAACATGGGCGTCGGCGACTTCAACATTTACGCAAAATAAACCTAAACAGAGCTATGAAATTCAATCATATTCTTTCCGGATTGGCGCTCACCGCGGCCGTGCTGGCCGCCGGCTGCCAGAAATCGCTGGAATATTCCGACGTGGTCTATTTCACGGGCACCGAGAATTCGAACATCACCAACATGTACGTCGACGGTCCTTCGTCCATGGGCGTCACCGTCACCTCCTCGTGCAAGATGGCGGCCGACGTGCAGGTTGCGCTGGCGGTCGATGCCGCGGCCGTCGATGCCTATAACGCCCTGCACGGCACGGACTACCGGATGCTGCCCGCCGGCAGCTACCGGCTCTCCGACGACGCAGTAACCATCGCCGAAGGCACCAACGTCTCGACGCCCTCCTCGTTCGAAATCGTCTCCATGGACGATTTCGACGAAGGCGCACACTACTGCGTACCGCTGAAGATCACGGGCACCTCGAACGGCATGGGCGTTCTGGAAGCGTCGAGAACGCAGTATATCTTCATCAGCCAGATCACCACCACGCGCGGCATCAACCTGAAGAACAGCTGGTATATAACCATGGACGGCATGGTGGACGATCCCGCGCTGAAAGATCTGCCGGCCTGCACGATGGAAATCCGCATGTATGCCAACGGCTGGAGAACTTCGGGACATATGATCTCGTCGCTGATCGGCGTCGAGGAGAACTTCCTGCTGCGCGTCGGCGACGAGAGCATCAAGAATCCCGCGCAGTTGCAGCTCGCCGGACGAGGAACGTCGATCACGGCTCCGAACGCCCTGAGTCTGGGACGCTGGTACCACATCGCCGTGGTGGACAACGGCTCCGAAATGACGATCTACATCGACGGCAACGCCGAAATCAGCGTAGACTCGTCAAGCAGCAAGGCCATCAATCTCGGATTCTACTACAACAGTCCGTTCGCCATCGGCATGTCCGCCGCCGACGTCCGTTACTTCAACGGTTACGTCAGCGAGGCGCGGGTGTGGAAACGCGCCCTGACGCCCACCGAACTCAAGAACAACCAGTGCTACGTCGATCCGGCCACCGCCGAAGGGCTTATCGGCTACTGGCGTCTGGATCAGGTCGAAGACGACGGTAGGACGTTTACCGACCTCTCCGGCAACGGATACCACGGCAAGGCTTCGTCGAATCCCATCTGGACCGGCGAAATCAAGTGCCCCGTCGTAGACTAACCTAAACAGCTAACGAATCAACGGGTCGGGCGGCCGCCGGAAAAGCGGCCGCCCGCAACCCTTAAAAAACAGGAAATCCATGCGCATCCTCAAGGCGATGGCTCTCATCGCGACAATACTGGCTCCGCAGGTGGCTCCTGCCGCCAATCCGCGCCTGCTGCGCTTCGAAGAGCCGGTGAAGAATCTGGGAAAGGTAGCCGAAACGGACGGAACGGTACAACTGCGCTTCGAATACACGAACAGGTGACGCTGCTCGACGTGCATACCCAATGCGGCTGCGCGCGCCCCGAATTCAGCCGCAAGCCGGTAAAGCCGGGCGGCAAAGGGACCGTCGAAGTGACTTTCGACCCCAAAGACCGGTACGGGGATTTTTCCATCGGGCTGACGGTCATCGCGGGCAACGGCAATTACCGGAAATTCAACACGCTGGTCGTCAAGGGCTACGTAATCAGCCGGATTCCCGAAGCCGAAATCAGGTATCCCTATGCACTCTCCGCGGCGCTGCGCGCCGACAACAGGGCGATCGGCATGCGGCAGCTGAGCCGCAACAAATCCTTTCGATGTATCACGAAGCGG